>JGI20225J20221_1000149_pt2 | contig 52048 bp, 49 predicted proteins | sample BioMet4_FD_20221 | JGI IMG/M metagenome (IMG submission 20221) | reverse complement strand
AAGGATGGGTGAACTACTTCAAACTGGCGGATATGAAGAAAATGTTGCAGGTAACGGACGAATGGCTGCGCAGGAAAATCCGGGCTGTCTACTGGAAACAGTGGAAGAAGATAAGGACAAGGTACAAGATGATCCGGCGGTACAACCTGCCGGATTGGAACGTACATGAACTTGCCAACTGCCGGAAAGGGACATGGAGAGCAGCATTGATGCTGAACCAAATTCTTACAAACAAAGAAATAGCCCGGCAAGGCTATATAACCTTAACGGACTATTACCGACAAGTAAGTGAAAACTAGAGAACCGCCGTGTACCGAACGGTACGCACGGTGGTGTGAGAGGTCGGAATTTCTATGCAAGAAATTCCTCCTACTCGATTTGTTTTCCACCAGCTCCATGGCATGGATGAGGCCTATATGGCGGATTTCTCCCACATGGGTGTGGCCCCCGAACATGTCCTGCATGGCTCCGGTAAGCCAGGCCGCGTTTTCTCCTGACCGCTCAAGCACCGGCTCAGCGGCGAATATCTGCTGCACCGCCAGCGCCGCCGCACAGCCCAGGGGATTGCCGCTGTAGGTATGGCTGTGCATGAAGGCCCGTCCCTCCTGGTAATCCGCGTAAAAGGCATCGTAGATGCGCTGGGTGGTCACCGTGATGGACATGGGCATGTAGCCGCCGGTAAGCCCCTTGGACAGGCACATGATATCGGGGGATATCTCCGCATGGCCGCAGGCAAACATGCGGCCCGTGCGCCCAAAGCCCGTGGCGATTTCATCCGCAATGAGCAGCACATCATAGGCATCACAGAGAGCCCGCAGTTTCCGCAAATAAAGCGGCGGATAGATGCGCATGCCTGCGCTTCCCTGCAGCAGCGGCTCCACGATCATAGCCGCCGTTTCTCCACCATGGACCGCAAAGCTTTCCTCTACTGCGGCAAAGCACTGGCAATCGCAGCTCTCCCGCTGTTTTCCATAGGGGCAGCGATAGCAGTCCGGCGCTTTGATATGGATGTTGTCCATCATCATGGGCTGATACATCTTGGCGTAGAGATCCATGCTGCCCACCGACAGGGCTCCGATGGTCTCCCCGTGGTAGCCCTCGGACAGGCACATGAACCGCTGCTTTTCCGGCTTGCCCGTCTGCAGAAAATACTGGAAGGCCATCTTCAGCGCGCATTCCACCGCTGCGGAACCGTTATCGGAAAAATGAAATTTGGTAAGCCCCGCCGGCAGGATTTTCGCCAGCTGCTCCACCAGCTCGATTACCGGTGCATGGGAAAAATTCGCAAAGATCACATGCTCCAGCCGATCCAGCTGCGCCTTAACAGCCTCATTGATGGTCTCATTGCAATGTCCAAAGAGATTGCACCACCAGGAGCTTACAATATCCAGATATTCCTTGCCATGGATGTCATAGAGCCATACGCCCCGGCCGTGGTCAATGACCATGGGTGCCAATTCCTCATAATCCTTCATCTGAGAGCAGGGATGCCAGATGTATTTCAAATCCCGCTCCTCCATTGTCATGCTCATCGCTTCGCTTCCTTTCCTCCTGCGGCTATTCATACAGCGCAGCCAGAGCCGCCGGATCCATATCCAGTTCTCCGTCTCCCGGAGCAACGACTGCCAGCACCGGCACCCCGGTGATTTCCTCGATCATGCGGCGGTTATCCTCCTCCATCACATCCCCGGCATGGAAATTGTTCAGGAACACCCCCGCCACCGGGATTTTCCGGGCCCGCAGATGTTCAATGGTAAGCACTGCCGCATTGATGGTCCCCAGCCCCGCATCAGCGATCACCAGCGCAGGAATTGCCAGCTCCTGCAAAAGATCATCCAGTATCACCTTCTGTTCCCCGTCCCAGCGCAGCGGACAGATGATACCCCCGCTGCCCTCCATGGTCAGGAATTCGCAGTCCTGCCGGGCCGCGGCAAAATCCTGCTTCACCCGGTCAAAATCCACGGGCTGGCCGTTGATCCTGGCTGCCAGATGGGGAGATACCGCCTCCCGATAAACGTAGGACACCAGCTTTTCCGTCGGCACCGTAAGCCCGGCCATTTTCTTCACGAAAAGGGCATCCCCTGGCTGCAGCCGGCCATCAGGCCCCGGCTCCGCGCCGCTCAATGCCGCCTTGTAATAAGAGGCCTGCCGCCCGCTGTCCACCAGCTTCTTCACAATAAGCCCTGTCACGTAGGTCTTGCCGATGTCCGTGCCTGTCCCGGTGATGAAAAGCGCTTTTCCCATCCTCAAGCCGCCTCCTTTGCCGCCAGCGGCTCAGCCGCCGGCGCATCCAGCCAGATGCCTGCGGCCAGGCAGCGACGGGCCAGAACCGCTGCCATGAGGCAGAGGCAGAAATCTCCCGGTGCCTGCAGTATGCCGCCGTAGAGGATCAATGTCCAGAGCGCAATGGGCGCATCGATGACATAGTTGGATACCACATAGAACCAGGTCAGACCCAGTCCATACACCAGTGCCATGCCCAGAAGATTCACCCCCAGCAGCCGGCCGGCAGTAGGCCGCCCCTGACGGGAAAGCTTTCCTACCAGCCAGGCCTGCAGCGTAAAGCCGATAAGATAGCCAAATGTAGGCTGGAATACATATCCCGGACCACCGCCCTCCGCAAAGACCGGCACCCCGATAAGGCCCAGCAGCGTGTAGCCGCCTACCGCGGCAGCCCCCAGGCGGCCGCCCAGCAGCAGTCCGGCCAGCAGCGTGAAGAGAAACTGCAGCGTGAAGATATCCGTTCCCACTGGAATCTTGATAAAGGCGCCCACTGCCACCAGGGCGATAAAAAGTGCGCAGAGCACCAATTCCCGTAATTTCATGTTTTTCATTTTCTCCCTCCTGAATGAAGTGCTGCTAAAATGAATGGCCATTCATCAAATGCACTTCCTTAGGATACGACTTTGCCTGTCAATTGTCAACCAAATTATCTATAACGGTTAACGATAAGAATAAAAAAGGGCACCCGACTTTTTCCGGCGGGTGCAGAAATCTTCAATACAAGCCCAATACCTTGAACAGGAATACCCAGCCAAAGATCGTAATACAGGAAAGCGCGGAGCTGTAGACCACGCAATTGCCGGCCAGCTCCGCATCGCTGTCCATCTGCTGGGCCATGGCAAAGGAGGCCACCGCGCTGGGCGTGGCAAAAATACTGATGAGGGTCACGAATTCAATGCCCCGGAATCCCAGGGCCATGGCCGTGAAGAGCACGATCCCGGGAACCAGCACCAGCCGCCCGGCTACGCAGGCCGCCAGCGGCCGCCAGCGGATAAGGGATCTGCCGAAATGGAAGGATGCCCCCAGCACGATGAGCGCCAGCGGCGTGGCCGCCGCAGTAACCTGGGCCAGCGGCTTCAGCACAGCCTTGGGAATCGGCAGGCCGATGAGCATGCAAAAGGCCCCCAGCAGCGCCCCCAGGATCATGGGATTCTTCAGCACGCCCCGCAGGATTGGCCAGAAGGCAAAGCGCCCGCCCCGGAAGGTTTCCAGGGTGAATACGCCCAGGATATTATAAATTGGCACCACAATCGCTATCATCATGGTGGTCACCGCCACCTCGGCCTCCCCGCAGATATTAGCCGCCAGCGGAATGCCCATGAGCACGAAGTTGCTGCGATAGATGGCCTGGATCATGGCCCCCCGGCTGCGATTGCTCTGCACCGTGCGGCAGATCAGAAAAAAGCTGACCAGATAGATCACCGCCAGCGCCCCCACCGCAAACAGCATCAGCCGCGGCCGCATCACCGTGCCGATATCGGTGATATAGAGATTGTAGAACATCATGATGGCAAAAAACACCGTGAATACCAGCCGGTTCACATGCACCAGCTCCGCATCCGTAAGCAGCCGCCCCCGCTTCACGCAGAGGCCGATGAACATCAGGCAGAAAAGCGGTGCCACCGCCTCCACTGCCAGCAGAAAATTCTCCATACAGGCGGCCTCCCTTGCCGCTCCTTTATTATAACGCGGATGGAAAGGATCTTGCAAAACAGAATCATTGCAAAAGAAAAAACAGCTCCTGTCCGCAAAAGGCAGAAGCTGTTTTCCTTTACTGTAGCCGCACTTACATGTCTTCGTCAGAGAAGGCTCCGGGGAGCAGTTCCTCGCAGGTCGCCGTCTGGATCTGTCCATCCAGATTCGCCATGATGATATGCGGGATCTTGAACTCCGCAATGACCTGCCGGCAGGCTCCGCAGGGAGGTACCGGGCGCTTGCTGTCCGCTACGATGGCCAGCGCCGCCAGTTCCCGCTCGCCCTCGGAAACAGCCCGGAAGATGGCAGTGCGCTCAGCACAGTTGGTGATGCCGTAGGAAGCATTTTCGATATTGCAGCCTCCATAGACCTTGCCGCTCCTGGTGAGCACTGCCGCGCCCACACGGAATTTCGAATAGGGGCTGTAGGAAAATTCCCTGGCCTTTTTCGCTGCTTCTACTAATTCCTTATCATCCATTGCTGCATCCTCCTCAATATTTCTCGACTTTATCCTTTTCCACCCGGGCAAAGACCAGTGGGATTGCCGCCGGCTTCTGCCCGCCGATCACGATGGCATCGAGATACTTCTTCGCTGCCGGAGCCAGCAGTTCCTGCCTGGAGGTATAGAGAGCGGCGATTTTCTCCCCCTTCTTCACCATATCGCCGTATTTCTTGTGGATCATGATGCCCGCGGAGAAGTCGATGGCGGAATCCTTCGTCTCCCGGCCAGCCCCCAGTACAACAGAGGCTATGCCGCATTCCTCCGCGTTCATCTTCACGATGTAGCCATCCGCCGGAGCCAGCACTTCCTGGCTGAAGGGAGCCTTCGCGAATTTATCCGTATCCCGCAGCACGGAGCTGTCGCCGCCCTGGGCCTCCACCATCGCCGCGAATTTCTCAAAGGCGGAACCGTCCTGGATGGACTTTTCTGCCATGGCCCGGCACTCCTCGATGGTGCCTTTGCCCACCAGGAACAGCATATTGGACGCCAGCTGCAGGCAGACCTCGGTAAGATCCGCCGGTCCATGGCCTTTGAGGGTTTCCACCGACTCGATGACTTCCATGGAATTGCCGATGGCATGGCCCAGCGGAATGTCCATATCGGTGATCAGCGCCACCGTATTGCGGCCCGCATGGGCGCCAATGGCCACCATCTGACGGGCCAGTGCGATGGAGTCATCCAGCGTCTTCATGAAAGCGCCGCTGCCGGTCTTCACATCCAGCAGGATGCAGTCGCTGCCCGCGGCAATCTTCTTGCTCATGATGGAAGAGGCGATGAGCGGAATGCTGTCCACCGTAGCCGTCACATCCCGCAGTGCGTAGATTTTCTTGTCCGCCGGGGCCAGGTTGCCGGACTGTCCGATGACGCTCAGTCCCAGCTTGTTCACGATGCCGAAGAATTCCTTGCGGTCCAGTTCGGTGCGGAAGCCCGGAATGGCCTCCAGTTTATCCACCGTGCCGCCGGTATGGCCCAGGCCGCGGCCGGACATCTTGGCCACCTTGCCGCCGCAGGCAGCGACGATGGGCACCACAACCAGCGTCGTCTTGTCGCCTACACCGCCGGTGCTGTGCTTATCCACCTTTTTGCCTTCGATTGCCGAGAGATCGATCATATCGCCGGAACGGGCCATGACCTGGGTCAGCTCGCCGATTTCATGGTCATTCATGCCCTTGAACCAGATGGCCATGAGCATGGCCGACATCTGATAGTCCGCGATTTCGCCCTTCACATAGCCATTGACCATGTACTCGATTTCCTGGTCGGTGAGCACACCGCCATTGCGTTTTTTCATAATCAAATCATACATTCTCATATTGGATCCGGACTCCCCTCATTTTGTGTATATTTTTATCTGGCAATTTCCCGCAGGAAGCTTGTTCCCTTGGTGGCCAGCGGTACATCGAACATATCCGCGATGGTGGCGGCAATATCCGCGAAGGTGGGATGGGTCCCCAGATTCACGCCGGCGCGGATGTCCTTGCCCCAGACCAGCAGCGGCGTGTATTCCCGGGTATGATCCGTGCCCGCAGCCCGGGGATCGCAGCCATGGTCAGCAGTGATGAAGAGCACATCCCCCGCCTGCATTTTCCCCATGAACTCCTGAAGCTGACGGTCAAAGACCGTGGCGGCCTGGGCGTAGCCATCCACATCCCGGCGATGGCCGTACTGCATATCGAAGTCCACCAGATTCACGAAGCAGAGTCCGGTGAAATCCTCATCCAGCGTAGCGATGGCCTTGCGCATGCCATCCTCATTGTCCTGGTTGATGCCCAGATGGCGGCTGATGCCCCGGCCGGCAAAGATATCCGAAATCTTGCCCACGCCGATGGTGGCAAGTCCTTTTTTCTGCATGGCGTCCAGCAGAGTCTCCGCCGGCGGCTCCATGGAAAAATCATGGCGGCGCGGCGTGCGCTTGTAATCCGGATAGCTGCCGGTGTAGGGCCGGGCAATGATGCGGCCCACGGAATGCTCCCCGCACATGATTTCCCGGGCCTGCCGGCAATAAGCATAAAGCTGCTCCGGCGATACCATGTCTTCATGGGCCGCGATCTGCAGCACGCTGTCCGCTGAGGTATAGACGATCAAAGCCCCGGTTGCTTCCTGTTCCCGGCCGTAGTCATGGATAACCTGGGTGCCGGAATAGGGCTTGTTGCAGAGGATCTTGCGGCCAAAGGCCTTTTCCAGCTTCGCGATGATCTCCGGCGGGAAGCCATCGGGATAGGTTGGCAGCGGCTTTTCCGACACGATGCCCGCAATCTCCCAATGGCCGATGGTAGTATCCTTGCCCCGGGAAAGCTCCGTGAGACGGCCGAAGGCGCCCAGAGGAGCAGACTCCTTTTCCCCGCAGTCCACACCGTCGATATTGAAGATGCCCAGCTGCTTCATATGGGGTGTGGCATACTTGGGCGAGGTCACGATGCTGGCCAGGGTATTGCAGCCATGGTCGCCGAATTCAGCCGCATCCGGCTGAGCCCCGATGCCGAAGCTGTCCAGAACAATGATGTACGCGCGTTTCGTTTTCATATCTAAAACCTCCTAAAAGATTGATCAGTTGTGGTCTACCTCTATTGTAGCAGGCTGCGGGAGCACCTGCAAAGAAAATCAGAAAATTTGTGTAAAACCCGTCTAAACCTGCAGGGCCTGAAAGACCAGATCCATGAAGAAAAGCAGGCCCAGACCGTAGGCGGCGGGATGCAGGCGATGACCCTGCCCCGCAAAGAGCTTCAGCAGCGGATAAGCTGCAAAGCCGAAGGCCAGACCGATGGAGATGCTGCCTGACAGCGGAATCAGCACCACCAGCAGGAAGGCGGGGAACCATTCGGAAAAATCGTTGAAATCAATATGCTGCAGCTGCTGCATCATCATAGCGCCCGTGATGATGATGACCGGAGCAATGGCTGCCTGGGGCACGTAGGACAGCAGCGGCACAAAGAACAGGGACAGGATGAAGAGTCCGGCCGCCGTAAGGGCCACGATGCCGCCGCGGCCGCCGCAGGCTATGCCCGCCGCGCTCTCAGCAGCTGCCACCGTCGGACTGGTGCCCATGAGGCTGGACAGCACCGTGACCACCGCGGAACCGGAAAAGCTGCGCTTGAATTTCCCCTTGTCCGGCAGCAGCCCCTCCAGCATGCCCATGGTTTCAAATACCAGGATCATGGACATGGAGAACACCGCCAGCCAGAAATTCAGGCTCAGCAGCTCCGTGAAATCGCACTGGCCCAGCAGCGCCGGATACGCGGCCAGCTTGCTGAACTCGATCTGCACCGGCGCACCGGCCTCCATGCCGGTGAAGGCCGCAATGCCGCTGCTCACCAGTATCGCGATGAAAAAGCTGCCCGCCACACCCCGCAGGTACAGGGCCAGGCTCAGCACCAGGCCGAAAAGGGCCAGCAGTGCATGGGGATTCTGCAGGGATCCCAGTTCAACGATGGAGCTGGTGCCGGAGCGGATCAGCTCCGCCTTTTCCAGTCCGATCTCCACCAGGAACAGTCCAATGCCGGCGGTGATGCCGTACTTCAGGGACGGAGGGATGACCTTCGTGAGAAAGGCCGCACAGCGGCTGCAGGCCAGTCCCATGAAGATGAGCCCGGAAACCAGGGAGACCGCCAGGGCCCCCTGCCAGGAAAAGCCCATATTCACCACCACGGTATAGGTGAAGAAGGCATTGACCCCCATGCCCGGCACCAGCACGATGGGGGCATCCGCCCAGAGGCCCATGACCAGGCACCCCAGGATGGAGATGAAAATGGTGGCGAATACGCTGAGATCCGCCGGGATCCCCGCATCCGCCAGGATCATCGGGTTGATGATGATGATGTAGGAAATGGCGAAAAAGGCTGTGATGCCAGCCATGATTTCTGTTTTTGCTGCTTTGCATGTATTGATAAACGACATAGTATCTTCCTTTGGTTCGTAAAATTAGTGGATTCGGCTCAATCGCGGATGGCGGCTTCCAGTGCCACCCGGATCATATCGTTGAAGGAGGTTTCCCGCTCGGCAGCGGTGGTCTCCTCCCCGGTCAGCAGATGGTTGCTCACCGTGAGCACCGCCAGCGCCTGCACATGATATTTTGCCGCCAGCAGGTAGAGGGCAGCCGCTTCCATTTCCGTAGCCAGCACACCGTAGTCCACCAGCTTCTGACAATCCATTTCATCGTTGTAGAAACGATCCTCGGAAAGCAGATTGCCCACCTTCACGGAAATGCCATTTTCCTTCGCCGCCTCGTAGGCCGTGCGCAGCAGGTCGAAATCCGCCAGCGGCGCGTAGTACATGCCGGCTCCGAAGGTATTCAGGATGATGGAGGAATCGGTGGTGGTGCCCTGGGCGATGATCACGTCCCGCACATGCACATCCGGATTCATGCCGCCGCAGGTGCCCACCCGGAAGAGCTTCTTCACCCCATAGTCGCGGATGAGCTCGTTGGTATAAATGGAAATCGACGGAATGCCCATGCCCGTTCCCTGAATGGACACCCGTTTGCCCTTATAGGTTCCCGTATAGCCAAAGGCATTGCGGACCCGGTTATAGCAGACAGCGTCCTGCAAAAAGGTCTCCGCGATGTATTTTGCCCGCAGGGGATCCCCCGGCAGCAATACGCGGTCGGCAATCTCTCCTGAAGCGGCTTGAATATGGATACTCATGAAAAAACCCTCTTTCGTATAAATTTTAGCAATATTTATTCTGTTCTATCCTATTTGTTATTGTACCGGTCGGCTGTCGGAAAAAAAAGGACATATGGCTTTTTGTTGTGTTTTCTCCCGGGATTCGTTAAAATAGAGCTATCTGAAAAAAGCAAGGAGACAAACCCCATGTACGAACTTTTAGATGCCCTGGCCGCGATGCCCGAGGAAATCCGCCGCCAGACCTGCCGGAAAAAGCTGGCCCCGGGGGAAGCCATCATGCTGAAGGGCGGCGAAATCCGCCATCTCTATGTGCTGCTGAAAGGCACCGTGCGGGTCAGCAACGAGTTCATGGACGGCCATCGCTACAGCTTCACTCACTTCAGCGCTCCCAGCTTCGTGGGCGAGGTGGAAATCCTGGCCAGTCAGCCCCACTATGCGGCTACAGTGGAAACCGCCACCGCCTGCGAGGTGCTCACCATGAGCAGCGAGACCTTCCTGCAGTGGGTACAGAGCAGTACCGCCATGGCCTTTCTGGCTGCCCGCATCGTAGCGGAAAAAATGTACCCCACTTCCAATGAACACGGAACCATAAAATTCGTTCCCGGCCGGCAGCGGCTGGTGGAATACCTGGCTGGCAGCTGCCAGCCCACCGGCACCAGCCCCTATACCCTGAAAAAAAGGCGACAGGACATCGCGGATGCCATCGGCACCAGCATCAAGACTGTCAACCGCTGCGCCGCAGAGCTGAAGGCTGAGGGTGCCATCAGCCTGGTGCACGGAAAAATAACCATCAGCCAGAAGCAGCATGAGATGCTGGAACAGTTACGGACAGAATAATAAAATGGCGGCCAGCCTCCCCACCCAGGGAGCGCCGGCCGCCATTTTTGGCAAAACTCTACATATAATATGATTACCAGATAAAGAGACCGGCAATCGCTGCAGACAACAGGGATACGAGAACGCCGGACAGCAGCATATAGCCTACGTTGCTGGCCACCATATCGCTTTTTTCTTTATTGGTCAGGCTCTTGAAAGCACCGACAATCATGCCCACTGTGGAGAAATTTGCAAAGGAAGTTACGAAGATGGTCAGTGTCCCCTGGAGATGACGGCTGAAGGTGTCCATGATAGGACCGGCATTCAGCATGACCACGAACTCATTGGTGACGATCTTCGTGCCCATGTACTGGGCAAACTGGAAGGCCTCGTCCGAAGGCAGGCCCATAAGCCAGGCAAAGGGGAACATGATGACGCCGAAGATATGTTCCAGGCTCAGTGCCGGATGCACAATACCCAGCAGCTTGTCGACAAGCGCTGCCAGGGCTACGAAGGCGATGACATTGGCTGCGATGATGAGGATCAGCCGGCCAGCCCCCAGGATGGAATTGCCCAGGAAGGAGAACAGCGGCTCCTTGCCCTCGGAATCCCCGATTTTAGCAATGGTATCCTCTTCCCGCTCTACCCAGACCGGATGCAGGATACTGGAAACGATCAGTGCATTGACCACATTCAGCGGCACAGCCGTGAGGATGAACTCCGCCGGCATCATCTTCGTATAAACGCCGATGAGGGAAGCTGTCACGCAGCTCATGGACATCATGGCCAGCGTCAGCCCGCGTTCCGGGCGCATGGTCTCCAGCTGATGGCGGGATACAGCCAGGGCCTCCGTGTTGCCCAGGAACATCATCTCAATGGCAAAGAAGGACTCGAACCGCGCCTGATGACTCAGGAAGGCCAGTCCCCGGCCGATCCATTTGATGATCCAGGGCAGGATGCCGCAGTAAGTGAGCAGATCGAACATTGGAACCACCAGCAGGATAGGCAGCAGTGCGGAGGTGAAAAAGTTCATCTGGGGCACATGTACCCAGTCCGGGAACGCGAAAGCGATACCGGTGTAAGCTACATCCACCAGCCATACGAAGCCGGCCGCTGCTATGCTCACCAGTTCCCGCCCGATGGAAAACTGGGTAAGGAACCAGGCGATGAACAGATTCATTCCGAACAGCACCCCGATGGATCTCCAGCGGATTTCCTCCTTGCTCTTTGAAAATAGGAATGCCAGGCCCAGGAATACAAATATCCCTATGCAGTTGATAAATAAGTACATTTTCCTTCATTCTCCCCTCAAAAATCAAATTCGTCGTTCAGATTAGAATTATCCGAATTTTTTCTCACCGCAGTGAGTCATTTTTGCTCTTGTTTTGTCTTTTTTTATATTAATGATATTGTCTGCGTAAAAAAAGGTCACATGTCCCTTCTTGCAAAATTTTGCCGGCAAAACAAGGCCTGCCGCGGACAAAAGAAACGAGGCTGTCGCACGCTGCATCATATTTCATAAGTATACAATACCCGCACCCCATGTCCGCCCTTTGAAGGGCGGGGGACCATGCGCAGCATGGTGGTGGGATGCAATGGCTGTATATTTATAAAGTAGATGTCCTTCGTGCGACAGCCTCTCCTTCGTAACGAATCAAATGTGCCCCTTGCCATATACGCAATGCAACATCAATATTTTTTAACCGCCTCAGAGCTCCTCCTGGCCCTGCTCCCGCCGGGCAAAGAACTCCCGGTCCAGGATCCCCAGAATCACCAGGTTCTCATAGACACCGTCCGTGAGGATGGTTTCCCGGATCAAAGCCTCCCGCTGCAGCCCCTCGGACTCATAGACATGGAGGGCCCGGGCATTGTAATCCTTGCAGTCCAGCCAGGCCCGATGGAATTTCAGGTCATCAAAGGCCCAGGATTTCAGCATCTTCAAGGTCTCATGGCCGTAGCCCTTCCCCTTGGCATCCAGTATGATGCGGGTCCATTCCACCTCTTTATTGGGGTTGTCCAATCCCGCAATCATCAAAAATCCCACCTTTTCCCCGGTGTCTTTCTCCTCGATGATCAGATGCACAGCGCCTTCCGTATCCATCGTGAGCATATGCACCTCCCGGGTATAGGGAATCACATACCTGGCATTCTCCGGCCGGTACTCCGACTCCATAATATAATCCATATCCGCCGCCACCGCCTGCCGAAACCGCAGCCGCCGGCCTTCTTTGATAATCTTGTCCATTATATCCCTCTTTCCTTATATAATCAGCTGTTTTCCAGCTGGTTTTGGTACATTATGATTGGATGGGAATTTGTAGAGTAGTTTAGGGGGCCGGAGAGCGAGGACACAATTGCTTATGAAGCTGCAGTTCCAAAGCCTCCACTGCCAGGGGAGGTGGCACGGCGGAGCCGTGACGGAGGGGTTAGCGGCCTCTGCTATGCTGCGATTTTTGGCTTTTTTCCAAGGCTAAAAGCTCAGCCAATCGAGGCAACCCCTCAGGCGCTGCGCGCCAGCTCCACCCGCAAGGGGATGGCGACTCACACGCAGCTGCAAGGGGATCGGCGGACTCACACGCCAGCTGAAGCATGCGGCTCGCAAGCCTCCACAATGCTAGGGAGGTTGGGCCGGCGGAGCCGTGTACGGAGGGGTTAGCGGCCTCTGCTATGCTGCTGCGATTTTGGCCTTGTTTTCCCAAGGCTAAAGCTCAGCCAATCGCAAGGGGATGGCGACTCACACGCAGCTGAAGCTGCGGTTCGCTGCTCACCTAGCAGGGGAGCCTTTGGGATAATCACTTATACCATCGATGATAGCTAAATATATGTATCGCATCCAGCCTTATTTTGGAAGTGCAGGGGATGTTTTTTTGCAACGGAGCGGGGCCTTTGGGGCGCGGGGCATATCATTTATAGAATGCCGTATGTCAGAACCGGACAGTGGGTCCGGAATCTAGCCAAGGTTGTTTCCTTTATGAAGCGACCTCTTAGCGAACTGCAAAAAAATATTCCCTGCGACTCGTCGGGCACGATTCCCAAACATGAAACTTTTCTCTTAAATACCTCGACAAGCGGTCAACGTCAACCAATCACCTTCGCCTTTCAGGCTCGTTTCTTGGGACGTTTTCGCATACGAGCTGTTACCCAATCGCTGCGCTCTTGGACAGCTCAGTAAATTCCCATTTATCGATTGCTCCCCCCATTGTACCACAAACTGAAAAATTGCGTGATAGTGACATACATTTTTTAATGGAAAACCTTGAACAATAACGTTATAACTCGTAACGTCCTCGTTGCGACGCGAAGCTAGTCCCCTGCGGAAAACGTCAAGTTGTCGGTTTTTCCTTGAAAAACCTTGAACAATAACGTTATAATAAAACCCAAAAGGAGGGTTCATTTTGTCCGAGTTTTTATTTCCGTTCTATCATTTCGATGTTACCGAGATTTTTTCTTTGTTCTTCATGCCCATCTGCATTCTGCTGGCTTCCTTTATTATAGGACTGCTGCTGAATAAACTGGTGCACCGGCGTATCGCGAACCATCTGTCTCTGGATGAAGAATCCCTGCAGTACGTGCTCATCCATGCCCTGCGGGGGCTGCCTCTGGCCTGGTGCATGGGCATCGGCCTCTACTGGATGATCAATTCCCTGGACATCGCACCGCCCATCAAGCACCTGCTGTCCTATATCCTGTTCACTATCATCGTGTTCACCATCACCAGGGTGGCCGCCCGTACCCTGGCGGGCATGATCGACATCCGTACCCAGCGCAGCGCCAATCTCCCCAAGACCTCCCTGCTCACCAATATCGTGAACATCGTGATCTACGCCATGGGCCTGCTGATCATCCTGGAGTACTGCGGCATCTCCATTGCCCCCATCCTCACCGCCCTGGGTGTCGGCGGTATGGCCGTGGCCCTGGGCCTGCAGGAAACCCTGGCCAACATCTTCTCCGGACTGCACCTGATCCTATCCAAGCAGCTGCGCCTGGGCGACTACATCCGGCTCAGCACCGGTGAAGAAGGTCAGGTCACTGACATCACCTGGCGCTTCACCACCATCCTGGCCGGCTCCGGCAATGTCATCGTAGTGCCGAACCAGAAGATTGCCTCCGCCATCCTCACCAATTTCAGCATGCCCAAGCAGTCTCTTTCTGTGACCATCCCCGTGGGTGTGAGCTACGGCAGCGACCTGGAACAGGTGGAAAAGGTCACCCTGGAAGTGGCCCGGGAGGTCATGGAACGGGTGGACCACAAGGTGGATCTGGAGCCGGCTGTGCGCTTCCATACCTTTGGCGATTCCAGCATCGACTTCAATGTGATCCTGCACTCCAGTGAATTCGCGAACCAGTTTCTGCTGAAGCACGAATTCATCAAGGCGCTCACCAAGCGCTACCGCCAGGAGGGCATCGATATTCCCTTCCCGGTGCGTACCATTATCAACGAAACTACATCTTGATGCCGCCTCCATCTGACCACCATATATAGGGAAGCAGTTATCCACAGGCGAAATAAATTATCCACCGTTCTTGGAAAAATAAAGCAAGTTTATACAAAATCCATATTTTGATAAATTTCCGCAGCGCCATCTTATGGCGCTGTTTTATTTATGATGACAAAATTCTCTTTCATGTATAAATTTTACCTTTCCTGCATTTTTATTAATTCTGGCCTGTGGATAAGATAAACTACATATAGTAGGTCCCATTGACACAAAATCGCATATATTGTATAATCCTCCATAGATTGAAAAGAACACTACAGAAAAGAGATTGTGTAATCATGCAGAACATCCGAAAGCGTACGGGCGATCTTGTCCCCTTTGACGCACAAAAAATCACCGATGCCATTCGCAAGGCGAATCTGGAGTCCATTGACGAAACCTTCTCCACACACCGTCTCGAAAAGCTGACCGCTGAGGTGGTGAAACAGATTGCCCAGGAGGACACCCCTTCCGTGGAATTCATTCAGGACACGGTGGAAAAGGTACTCATCCACAGCAATTTTGCCAGTACAGCCAAGGCCTATATCCTGTATCGCGCCGAGCATACAAAGATCCGCCAGGCCCAGGGAGATCTCATGGACATCTACAATGAGCTCACCTTCAAAAAGGCTCAGGATGCGGACATCAAACGGGAAAACGCCAATATCGATGCGGATACCGCCATGGGAACCATGCTGAAATACGGCTCCGAGGGTTCAAAGTATTACATCGATCATTACATCCTGCCCAAGGACATCGCTGCCGCCCATATCGATGGGGACATCCATATCCACGACAAGGATTTTTACATGCTGACCGAAACCTGCTGCCAGATCGATCTGCTGAAGCTTTTCAAGGACGGCTTCTCCACGGGGCATGGATACCTCCGGGAGCCTAACGACATACGCTCCTATGCAGCGCTGGCCTGCATCGCCATCCAGGCAAACCAGAATGAGATGCATGGCGGCCAGTCCGTGCCGAATTTTGATTTTTCCATGGCTCCCGGCGTCGCCAAGACCTTCCGCAAACAGTACTTTGAACAGCTTGCCGCCTTTTTCCGCGCCTCCCTGGGACTCTCCCTCAGCGATGGACAGCTGCTGTCCAAGGAAATCCAGCGCATGATCCCCCGGGACGTGACCCTGGATACCGTAAACGCTTTCCGTCAGGCTCTTGTCGATTTTCTGCCGGAGCATCAGGCCATGCATAATTTCCAGCCCATCTCGGCCAACCAGGCCGCCAGAGCCCATGACTATGCAGTAGAGGCGGCGACAGACGCAACGGACCGGGCGACCTATCAGGCCATGGAGGCCTTTATCCACAATCTCAATACCATGAATTCCCGTGCCGGCGCCCAGGTGCCCTTCAGCTCGGTGAATTACGGTACCGATACATCCCCGGAGGCCCGCATGGTCATGCGCAATCTGCTGAAGGCCACCATGGCCGGACTGGGCAATGGTGAAACCCCGATTTTCCCGGTACAGATCTTCAAGGTCAAGGAGGGTGTGAACTACAACCCCGGTGATCCCAACTACGATCTGTTCCAGCTGGCCATCAAGACCTCAGCCAAGCGGCTGTTCCCGAACTTCAGCTTCCTGGATGCCCCCTTCAACCTGCAGTATTACAAGCCGGGAGACTACGATTCCGAGGTTGCCTACATGGGCTGCCGCACCCGGGTCATGGGCAACGTGCATGATCCCAAGCGGGAGGTCACCTGCGGCCGGGGCAACCTGAGCTTCACCAGCATCAACCTGCCCCGCCTGGCCATCAAGGCCAAAGGCGACATCAAGAAGTTCTACGAGGGGCTGGATGAAATCACCGAGCTGGTTTTCCGCCAGCTGCTGCACCGCTTCAAGATCCAGTGCTCCAAACGGGGCCGCAATTACCCCTTCCTGATCGGGCAGGGTGTCTGGATTGATTCGGAAAATCTCGGGCCGGATGACTCCGTAGCCGAAATTCTCAAACACGGCACGCTCTCCATGGGCTTCATCGGCCTGGCTGAGTGCCTGAAGGCCCTGATTGGCCAGCATCATGGGGAATCCGAAAAGGCCCAGCAGCTGGGCCTGGAAATCGTAGGCTATATGCGCAAGCGCATGGACGAGAAATCGGCCCAGACCGGCCTGAACTTCACCCTGCTGGCCACGCCGGCAGAGGGGCTCAGCGGCCGCTTCGTGAAGATTGACCAGCAGGTCTACGGAAAGATCCCCGGCGTTACGGATCGGGACTACTATACCAACAGCTTCCATGTACCGGTATATTATCCCATTGCTGCGGCAAAGAAGATCCAGCTGGAGGGCCCCTACCACAATCTGACCAATGCCGGCCATATCAGCTATGTGGAAATGGACGGCGATCCCACCCATAATCTCAAGGCCTTTGAAGCCATCATCCGCTGCATGCATGACAGCGGCATCGGCTACGGCTCCGTAAACCATCCGGTAGACCGGGACCCGATCTGCGGCTACAACGGCATCATCGACAATGTCTGCCCGCGCTGCGGCCGTACCGAGGCTGAGCATCATCAGCATATCGTCGTTCCCCGTATGAACTGCTGCGACTGACAGTCGGCAGCTGCAAATAAACAGAAAAGGATCGTGATCCCCTATGAATATCAACGGCATCGAGGTCAGCGTCAAAGGCGTTGACAATGTTTCCGAGCAGGAAATCATCAATTACATCGACTACATCCACGGCCAGACCAGCGAGGAGCTGGAACGGCTGGAAATCTCCGCAGCCCAGAACGGCAGCGTGGCTCTGGATTACACGCTGCGCCCGCCCAAGTTCGAGCGCATCCGCCGGATCACCGGCTATCTGGTCGGCACCATTGACCGCTGGAACAATGCCAAACGTGCCGAGGAGCATGATCGGGTAAAGCATGGCCTCCATTAAGATTGCCGGTACCGTGAACGATTCCATTGTGGACGGCGAAGGCTACCGCTTCACCATCTTCACCCAGGGCTGTCCCCATCACTGTGAGGGCTGCCACAATCCCCAGACCCACGACTTCACCAGCGGGAAGCCGGCGGATACGGAAGAATTGCTCACACGGATCCTGGACAATCCCCTGCTCTCCGGTGTGACCTTCAGCGGCGGCGAGCCCTTCTGTCAGCCAGAGCCCCTGGTGGAGCTGGCCGAAAAGCTCCATGACCACGGGCTGGACATCTGGGCCTACACCGGCTACACTTTAGAAGAGTTATCCCATATGGACAATCCCGCCATTGCCGAGCTGCTGCAGAACATCGACGTGCTGGTGGACGGCAAGTTCGACCTGGAACAGCGGGATCTCACCCTGGCCTTCCGGGGCAGCCGCAATCAGCGGGTCATCGATATGGAAAAGACCCGGGAAGCCGGCTGCATCGTAAAGAAAAAGTTAGACTGAATAAAAACCCTTGGACTGAAAACAGCCCAAGGGTTTTTTCTTTCACTATGGATTTTTGTACGGACAAGGCTCAGTCCCGGATATCCGCCTCGGTCATGACCCGGTTGCGGCCATTCTGCTTGGCCACATACATGGCCTGGTCCGCCCGCTGATAGAAGCTCTCCAGGTCATCCTCTCCATTATGCCACTGGCTCACTCCGATACTGCAGGTGACCCGCTGGCCAGGCAGCAGCGCCGAAAGCTCCACGGACTGGCGGATGCGCTCCGCCAGATGAAAGGCCTCCACCGCATCATAGCTGCGGCACAGCACCACAAACTCCTCGCCGCCATAGCGTATGAAAGTATGACGGGCATCCAGCCTGGCACGCACCACATCCGCAAAATGCACCAGCACATTGTCTCCCGCAGCGTGACCATAGGTATCGTTCACCCGCTTGAACAGATCGATATCCAGCATGAGCAATGCAAACCGGGCATTATGGCCTTCCGCGATGCGAACCTCCTGCTGGATGGCGGCATCGAATTTGCTGCGGTTGAAACACTTGGTCAGGGGATCGATCTCCGAGCGCTGGGTCACGTCCATGATTTTGTTCTCCAGATCGTTGGTGAGCTCAGAAAGCTGCTCCTCCTTGCGCATGGTATCCATAAATACCCGCAGGATAAAAAAGATAAAAGTGAATATCCCCAGGGGCGTCACATGGGTCACCCAGGAGAAAAACCGGAAATGGGCCCCGATGCCATCATAAATCGCCAGCAGAGGAATACCGAGCAGCGGCAGCAGCAAAGCCTGACTGTAGCGATTGCCATGAACAGCAGAACGGATCACCAGCCCGCCTACAAACAACTGCAGCAGGGCCAGAATCGTATAAAAGATCGACAGACAGTAATCCATGCTGTTGAAGCCCACCAGCTCACCGCCTACAGCCACACCCCAGAGAATGCCGTAAATACAAATCACGAAGCGCAGATAGCGGCGCCCTTCCTTCTCCAGCACATTATACACAATGATATTGGCAAAAATCGGCATGGTGTAGACAGACAGCATCAGCAGGTACCACCAGAAAACGGGATAATCCAGGAAAAGCAGCTTGGTATTGCAGGCACTGGCCAGCCAGACAATGAAGGAAGCAAAGAACAGCATGAGGCTCACATACAGCCGCCGGCGGGCGGACTGGCCGAAGTAGCAGGCCCCCACGATGAGGAACATGATCAGTGCCGCGGGGAAAGCCACCACATACATGGCATCGTACTGGAACAGCCGCTTCATCTGGGAAACACTGTCATCTATGCTCATGCGGTCAAAGGCCCCCAGCCGATGGGCATGGGACGAATAGATCTGAAAGGTCAGCCGCTTGCCCGCATAATGGGCCGGCAGGCCTACCATATGCCATTTCATGCCATAGGAGAACCGCTGATAGGACAAATCGCCGTATTGATAAATGAGCCTGTCATTCAAAAAACCCGGAAGGATTCCTCCGTGGTGGTGAAAAACAGCATAGGACTCCCATAGGCCTCTGCCGGCAGCACCGTGGTGAGCCACACAAAACCATGGGCATCCGCTGTAAGCGGCGGCTGATGGGGATAATTGTAAATCGACCAGCCTTCATCACTGCTCTGCAGCGACTGGAGCCAGACATAATTGCCCTGGGCATCCCGGGGCGAATCCCCCTCCCGGTAACGCCAGACGGTATTCAGTTCGCCTGCTGAAGCTAATGCACCGCTGAGCAGACAGCCGCAAAAAACAATGACAGCCAGCAGCCAGCTCACTATTTTATTTCTATGCATATTGTCCCCCTGAATCTTTCCACAGCATAACAAACGGGCACTGCAGATATTCCAGTACAGCGTGCACGAAATACCTAGGCGAATTACTTGTCTGGATTTCCATCTGCCGCGTTGTCGTCAATCGGCATAGCCACCGCTATGCCTCACTCCTCCGCCTTGCAGCTGAAAATTCATCCTGCGTACTTCTGTCCAGTTATTTCGTGTACGCTGTACTAGCAGCGTCTGTCATTTCCTATTATTCTTAATTTTATACTATTCCTGCTTTTCGTCAAGCCTAAACAGGAAATGTGTACCAAAAACCTGTACTGATAAAAAAGCGCCCGGACAAAAGCCCGAGCGCCAAAGCCAGTGGAAATCCGCCGGCAGATCATACAGTTTTTACTGCGGGAGCCGCAGCCCGGGCAGTCTCCTTGCCCCGCTGCTTGAGCACCAGCGCGATGAAGAAATTCACCACGAAGCAGCCCGCAAAGAATTCCAGTGTCAAGGAATAGCCGCTGGTGGATTCCCGCAGCCAGGACACCAGGGAAGGGCCTACCACCCCGGCAATTCCCCAGGCAGTGAGTACCCGGCCATGGATGGCACTGAGCTGCCGGGTACCAAAGATATCGCTGAGATAGGCCGGCATGCAGGAAAATCCACCGCCGTAGCAGCTGATGATCAGAAGCACCAGAGCCTGGAACATGAAGGCCTCCGTGGTACCGGCCAGCTGCCAGAAGGCCGCGATCTCAATGGCAAAGAAGAGCACATAGGTCCAGCCCCGGCCGATGTAATCGGATACCGTAGACCAGACGATACGGCCAAAGCCGTTGAGCAGGCCGATGATGCCCACCATGGACGCCGCTGCTGCCGGCGACATCTTCACCACATCCTGCGCCATAGGCGAAGCTACCGCCAAAAGCCCGATGCCGCAGGTGATGTTCACGAAGAACACCCACCAGAGAGCGCCGAACTGCCAGGTCTTCAGAGCCTCATTGGCCGTGAAGCCGTGCACTTTCACCGTCACCTGGTTCCTGGCCGCCTGAGGTGCTGCCGGAGGCTTCAGGTAAAGCGCGGACATCCCCATGATGATCATATAGGCACAGCCCAAAATCAGGAAATTATTCACCAGGCCATAGGCTGCGGTAAGGTGCTGCATCAGCGGCCCCGCAATGAGGCTGGCAAAGCCGAAGCCCATGATGGCCAGTCCCGTGGCAAAGCCCCGGTGAGCCGGAAAATATTTGACCAGGGTGGAAACCGGCGTGATGTAGCCTACCCCCAGGCCGATACCGCCGATGACCCCATAAAAGGCATAAAGCAGCGGCAGACTGTGCAGATGCAGAGCCAGTGCCGTCCCAAACATTCCCGTGCCAAAAAAGCACATGGAAACAAGTCCGCTGCGTTTCGGACCATATTTTTCCACAAAGCTGCCTAAAAAGCCGGCGGAAAGCCCCAGGAACAGAATAGCCAGGGAGAAGGTCCAGGTGGTCTCCTTCAGGGAAAAGCCCATTTCCTGCATGATGGGACGGGTGAGCACACTCCAGGCATAGACGCTGCCGATGCAGATGTGGATGCCAATGGCGGCCAGAGCAATGAACCAACGGTTTCTCATAAAAGCAATCATCCTTTCTGAACATAAAGAGATAGATTCTCCAAGAGTTCCCCGCCCAAACAAAAAACCGCCTGGACAAAAAACTCTCTGCCCAGACGGTCGGCTATTACTGCTCCGCGGTCCACGTGGTCATTTCCACTTATCCGTCAGGTCCCGCACAGCATATTTACTTTTTACAGCTTCATTATAACGGCGGGTTGAAAAACTGTCAACCGCTTTCCGGAAAATTTCTGTCCGCTGCTCCCGGGACTCAATACTTGTCCTCACCATACAGACGGTACCGGTTCTTACCCCGGTTCTTGGCCGAATAAAGGGCCTCATCCGCCTTGGGCAGCAGTTCCTCATAGGTGGTGGAAGACCTGCCAGTGGCGATGATCCCCACACTGCAGGTAATGCCCCCCGCCGCCTCCACCGGCAGCCGCAGGAACATATCGATGATGCGCTGGGCCCGCTTCTCGATGGCATCGATGCTCACAAAGCCGTGCAGGAAGATGACGAACTCATCGCCGCCGATCCGCCCCAGCACATCGTCACCGCGGAAGTCCGCCCGGATGGCCTCCGTGATGGCCCGCAAAAAACCATCCCCGGCCATATGGCCGAAATCATCGTTGATTTTCTTGAAGTTATCAATATCCAGCAGGAAAAGCACCCCCTTTTCCCCCGGCTCCAGATGAGTCAGCCGATCATTCACCAGCCGCTCCGTCATTTCCCGGTTATACAGTTTTGTCAAAGGATCCCGCTGCGCCGATTCCATCAGCTGCTCCCGCTCGGCCACCTCCTGCTGGATATTCACCGTATAGCCAATGAGGGCATAGACATGTCCATCACTGTCGGCCAGGCTCTTATAGCAGGAACGGTACCAGCGGTATTCGGAAAAGAACCGGGCACAGTATTCCACCTTGCTGGCCAGCGGTTTTTTGCAGGCTGCCGCGAAGTCCCGCAGGATCATCTTCCGTTCTCATCCGCATAAAGCCGATCCGCCAGCAGCTGCCGGAAGCCCTCTATTTCCTTTTCCACAATCTCATGCTCTGCTGTCATCCGGGTGTAGAATAAATGATCCGTTTCTACATCGTATTCATAGGACATCATATTGATTTTTTCCAGCAGCAGATTAAAAATCTCGTTCTTCTGACGCAAGCGGCGGTTGGCCCGCAGATTCTCCTGCTGGATCCTGGACAATTTTTCCTGTGCCGCCTGGAGCAGTTGGCCGCAGCTCTCCGCTGAAGCTGCAGTGCTGTCAATCTGCACTGCTTGCCCTTTCACTTTATTTTTCTTCATCATCTATCATCACGCCCGCCTTTTTTCCTATTTACCACGACCATGTATCCTATATATCATTCATATGCCTATTATACGCTATAGCATGATTTATTTCAAAAAAATTTTATATTTTTAATGGAAAATAAAAAAGTAAGGGAAGAATGTCCTACCCCTTACTTTTTACATTCACAAATTCTCTATAAGTTTGATTTCATTTTTCAAAAGATATACCGACTGCGGCGGCATGATGCCATTCACCAGGTATTCGAAGGCAATATCCATAGCCTTGTGTCCCTGCCGATAAGGATGCTGATAAATGATGGCCTGGATCACGCCCTTCTTCATCATCTCCACTGTGGAGGGAACGCTGTCAAAGGCCAGCACCGTCAAGGGCTGGCTCCGCTCCATGGACAGCACAGCCCGGCAGGCGCCGTAAACGCCGCCGGCGATAATGAACAACGCATTGATCTCCGGATGCTCCAGCAGCATGGCCCGGGTCCTGTCATAGGAGCAGATCTCGTCATCCTCATTCTCCACCATAGCACAGATATGCACATTGGAAAGCGGCTCCAGCCGCTTCCGGAAACCATCCAGCCGCTGGCAGTGACCCAGCACATGGCTGTTGCCCTGGACGATGCCCAGATCCACCTGTTCATTCTTCCGCAGCAGCAGGGTGAAAAGCGCCCCCGCAGTTTCGCCGCCATTTACATAATCACTGCCCACATAGCAGTGGCGCCGGCTGTTCTCGATATCATTGTTCAGGGTAACCACCAGGATGCCGGCTGCCACCAGCTCATCGATTTTTTCCGCGATGCGGACGTCATTCACGGGATTGATGATCAGTGCATTGATCCTGGGCTGCAGCCGCTCGATCAGGCCCAGCTGCTTCTCCACGCTGTAGCCCTTCATGGTCTGCCAAAGGACCTTGAGCCCATAGATATGATACATTTCCTCGGCTTTTTTGATTCCCCGGATCACATCATCGAAAAAAGGATTTCCCTCGGAGGCCAGCAGCACCCCCACCACCGGCCGATGCTTCCTGGCGGCCAGGGCTTTGCCCGCGGGGTTGGGCGTGTAGCCCAGCTGCTCCGCCATATGATGCACCAGCTCTTCTGTCTCCGGCTTTACATTGCCGCGTCCGTGCAGCACGCGGTCCACTGTGCCCCGGGATACCCCGCAGAGCTCAGCAATCGTCTTAATCGTAACCATTCCATCACCCGATCCAATTTTCAATCATTTTTCCAAATCTTTTTTTCATTCTAACTGTTTTTTTGCTTTTCGTAAAGATGGGATTTTCAGCCCCTTGTAAAAAATAAGGGGGCCGCGGCAAAGCTGGCACCCCTTTTCTCATAAGGTAATATTTTTCCCCTTCAGGCCAATCCAGGCGCCGTCCTTCTCCAGGCCGCTTTCCTTATGGGCAATGAGCCATTTGTTCACGGCAAAGAGCAGGCGGTCCTCTCCGGCCTGGGCCGGAGCGAAGGGCAGTTCCTCATTGGTTCCCCGGGGCAGCACCACACCGCAGCGGAATTCCCGCCCGTCGATGCCGCAGGGGGCAAAATGCAGGGTCGTGGCATAAAGCTCTACTGCTGTACCGGCAGGAACATAGAAGAGCTCTATTTTCCCCGTATCATAGCTGCGGGCCTGGGGATCAATATCCTGCTGGCGCCCCAGCATGAGGATGAGATCCGTGGCCGCAATATCGATTTCTGAGGAGCGATGGTACTCCACTGCGTTGAGCTTGTCATTGAAGCCGCTGCAGTGCCCAAACTCGACGGGCATGCCGCCATAGACCGACTCCGACAGGGTCCGGTAAAGGGGCAGGGCTTCAAACTCCGCCACGGAAGGTTCATAGACCACCGTATCCGCCGCCGTGGCCGGATGGGCCAGGATAGCCGCCGAAAAGGCCTTGGTATCCAGTCCCAGCACCCGCCCATAGGGGCGGAAATCCTCACTCGTTACTTTTTTCAGCATTCTTGTCACCTCATTATTTCTTCGACTGATTGTAGATATCAAAGGCTACCGCTGCCAGCAGCACAAGACCCTTGATCATCTGCTGCCAGTCAATGCCGATGCCCATGATGGACATGCCGTTGTTTAGCGTTCCCATGACCAGACCGCCGACGATGGCGCCTACGATGGTGCCGATACCGCCGGTAGCGGAAGCGCCGCCGATGTAGCAGGCCGCGATGGCATCAAGCTCGAACATCAGTCCGGCGGAAGGTGCCGCGCAGTTCAGGCGGGCCGAGAATACCAGGCCGGCTACAGCCGCCATGAGGCCCATGTTCACGAATACGATGAAGCGCACCCACTTGGTCTTGATACCGGAAAGCCGGGTAGCATTCTCATTGCCGCCCAGGGCGTAGACCCGACGGCCAAACACCGTCTTGTTGCAGATGAAGGAATACACCGCAATGAGGAAAGCCAGCAGAATCAGGATCAGCGGCAGTCCCTTGAACTGGCTGAGCCAGTAGGTTGCGAAGAGGCAGACGAACACGATCAGAGCATTCTTGACCAGCAGCGTTCCCTTGCTGCCAACGGGAATGCCGTACTGTACCTTCTGACGGTAGGCATGCACCTCAAGCCATACACAGACAGCGGCCAGGATCACGCCGATGATCATGGTGCTGTAAGGGATACTGGCAAAAAGCGGAATATCCTGCAGGAATTTCTGTGCTACGAACTGATAGGAATCCGGGAACGGCGAAAGTGTATTGCCGTCCAGGATGACCATGGTCAGGCCGCGGAAGATCAGCATGCCGGCCAGGGTCACGATAAAGGCCGGAACCCGTACGAAGGCGACCCAGAAGCCCTGCCAGGCGCCGATGAGAAGACCGATGGCCAGGCAGGCAATCACCGCCGCACCCACAGACATCCCCTTGGAGATGATCAGAGTGCCGGCGATAGCGCCGATGGCCGCCACCACCGAGCCTACGGACAAGTCGATATCACCTGTCAGTATACAGGGCAGCATGCCGATGGCCAGGATCAAAATGTAGCTGTTCTGCATGATCAGCTTGGAGATATTCATCGGTGCCAGCAGCACGCCGTCTGTGAGCACCTGAAAGAAGATTGCGATCAAAATCAAGGCGATGAACATCGCGTATTTCTGCATTGCCGTCGAGAAGGTCCCCTTATTCATCAGGCTCTTCATCGTCGTATCATTTTGTCCATTGGATTGGACAGCTTTTTCCATACTCATCATATATCCTCCCTTACCCTATTCTTAAACTGCCTGCGAATCGCTGCTTTCCATGATGCAGCGCATAACGCTCTCCTGAGAGGCTTCCTCCCGGCTGAGCTCACCCACGAACCGTCCCTCGTTCATCACATAGATCCGGTCGCTTACGCCCAGTACCTCTGGAAGCTCCGAGGATATTACAATGACGGATTTCCCTTTTTTCGCCAGTTCATTGATGATGCAGTAAATCTCATATTTTGCCCCCACATCGATGCCCCGGGTGGGCTCGTCCAGGATCAGCACATCAGGATCCGCGTAGATCCAGCGGGCCAGCATGACCTTCTGCTGATTGCCGCCGGAAAGATTCCCCGTCTTCTGGAAAATACCCGGCGCCTTGATATGGAGCCGCTGCATGTAATCCTCGGCCACCTTGACCTCCTTGTGGGCGTTGATGACGCCCCGGGTTGCCAGGCGGGACAAGGTCGGCAGGGAAATATTCTCCCGGATGCTCTCCATGAGCACCAGCCCCTGGCCCTTGCGGTCCTCAGTTACATAGGCGATACCGCTATTGATGGCATCAGCCACGCAGTTCAGCCTGACCTCTTTGCCGTCCTTGAACACCTGACCGCTGATATTGCGGCCGTAGGCCTTGCCGAAGAGACTCATGGCCAGCTCGGTGCGCCCGGCACCCATAAGACCGGCAATGCCAACGACTTCTCCCTTCTTCACGTGGAAGCTCACATGATCCACCATGAGCTTGCCTGCCACATAGGGAGAATACACCGTCCAGTCCTTGATCTCCAGGCAGGTGCTGCCGATGGGCGTATCTTCCCGGGGCGGATAACGGTTGGTGATTTCCCGTCCCACCATGCCTTTGATAATGCGGTCTTCAGTGATTTCATCCACGCCCTTGACCAGGGTTTCAATGGTGCGGCCATCGCGGATGACAGTGATTTTATCCGAGATCCGGGTGACCTCGTTGAGTTTATGGGATATGATGATGGCCGTAACCCCCATCTTTTCCCTAAGTTCCAAAATAAGATTCAATAATTTCTCGCTGTCGTCGTCATTGAGGGATGCCGTAGGCTCGTCCAGTATCAGAAGCCTTACATCCTTGGACAGTGCCTTGGCGATTTCAATCAATTGCTGTTTGCCGACGCCCAGCTTGTTCACCGGGACATCCGGCAGATCATCCAGTCCTACCCGCTGCATCAGCTTCATGGCCTCAGCGCGGCAGACCTCCCAATTTATAATTCCGTGACTTTGCTTTTCATTGCCTAAAAAAATATTTTCCATGACCGACAGATAGGGGATCAATGCCAGCTCCTGATGGATGATGACAATTCCCTTCCTTTCGCTGTCGCGAATCGTATTAAAACGGCATTCCTCGCCATCATAGCAGATCTCGCCCTCGTAGGAGCCATAGGGATAGATGCCGCTGAGCACATTCATCAGCGTGGATTTCCCGGCGCCATTCTCACCGACCAGCGCATGGATGGAGCCTTCCTCCACCTGGATATTGACCCGGTCCAGAGCCCGTACATTTCCAGGGAATTCCTTGACGATATCCTTCATTTCCAATAAAACCTTGGGCATGTTCAACCCTCCATACCACAGATAAGAAAGGCTGCACCCGTCGTCCGGCGGACACTGAGTGCAGCCATCTCACCCATTCATTTTCAAAATTTCAGCATTGTTCAGGGATTACTTCTGCAGATCGGCTTCCTTGTAATAACCGGAATCGATGAGCAGTTCCTTGTAGTTGGATTTATCTACGAACTGCGGCTGCAGCAGGTAGGCCGGAACAACCTTGGAGCCATTGTTGTAGCTCTTGGTATCGTTGACCTCAGGCTCCTGGCCGCTGAGCATAGCATCCACCATCTTTACGACTTCATCAGCCAGTGCACGGGTATCCTTGAATACGGACATTGCCTGCTCGCCAGCGAGGATAGCCTTCACATTCGGCAGATTGGAATCCTGGCCCGTTACCAGCGGCATAGGCTTGTCCGCGGAGTTGTAGCCGGCGGACTTCAGAGCGGACTGTACGCCCAGGGATGTGGAATCGTTGGAGCAGAGCACTGCATCCAGCTTGACATTGGTGTAATAGGTAGTGAGTATGTTATCCATTCTTTCCTGGGCCTTGGCTTCATCCCAGTTCGGGGTTGCGCACTGCTCGCGGGTCATCTGGCCGGATTTCACAACCAGCTGTCCCTTGTCGATGTAGGGCTTCAGTATGTCCATAGCGCCCTTGAAGAAGAATACTACATTGTTGTCATCCAGGGGGCCCGTGGTGATTTCAAAGTTAAAGGGTCCTTTGCCTTCCTTCAGGCCCAGCTTATTTTCGATATACTGGCCCTGGATCTTGCCGACGCCATAGTTATCAAAGGTAGCGTAGTAATTAACCGCATCGGTGTTCATGATCAGACGGTCATAGGAAATGACCTTTACACCGGCGTTCTTGGCCTCATCCAGTACGGAAGAGAGGGAACCGCCATCGATGGCGCCCACGATGATGACCTTGCAGCCCTTCGTGATCATGTTCTCAATCTGGGAAACCTGTGTCTCCACCTTGTTCTCAGCGAACTGCAGATCCACATCATAGCCCTTATCCTTGAGTTTCTGCTGCATGTTTGCACCATCCTGGTTCCAGCGCTGCAGTGATTTCGTCGGCATGGATACGCCGACCTTCACGCCCTTTGCTCCGCTGCCGCTTCCTGACGAGCTGCTCTGTCCTCCGCCGCAGCCAGCCATGACCACCGATACCATCAGTGCCAGGCAGAATACCAAAATTTTCTTTAAGCTCATGTTCCAAATGCCTCCCCTTTATTGTATGAAATGTATGTATTACAGCGTGCACGAAATACCCAGGCGAATTACTTGTCTGAATTTCCATCTGCCGCGTTGTCGTCAATCGGCATAGCCACCGCTATGCCAGCCACAAGGGCATAAGCGATTCGCACGCTGCTGAAGCAGCGGCTCCCTGCTCATCACTCCTCCGCCTTGCAGCTGAAAATTCATCCTGCGTACTTCTATCCAGTTATTTCGTGTACGCTGTAATATGAAAAAACCCGTCTTTTTTGCGTCCCAGTCCCCCTTTCTGCTCCGGCTGCAAGGCCGGGACATGGATATATATTTTACAGGCGGCAGTAGGGTAGGATACCGTCTGCATTGGACTATCCCAGGATCAAAGCTTTCCCAGCTCCCGGTAAAGGGGCTGCAGCCTTGCATACAGCTTCTGGTACAGCGCATGGCCCTTGTCGTAGTAGGCACTATCGGCCGGCTCCGGCTCGCAGGTCTTGTCCATGGCGATGAATTTCCGGCAGGCGGTGGGCACATCGGGGAAAATCCCGGCTCCCACTCCGGCCAGTATGGCAACCCCCAGGGCCGGCCCCTCCTGGGCCTTTATGGTGCGCACCCGGCAGCCGTACATGTCAGCCAGCATCTGCCGCCAGAGCGGGCTCTTGCCGCCGCCGCCGCAGGCCATCATTTCCTCCACATGCACGCCCATCTCCACCAGGATATCGTTGCAGTCCTTCAGGGAATAGGCAACGCCCTCCATCACGGCCCGGATGAGCTCCGGCTTCTTATGAATGGCGGAAAGGCCGAAGAAAACGCCCCGGCAGTCCGGATCCAGATGAGGTGTACGCTCCCCCATGAGATAGGGAAGATAGATGAGCCGATTGCTGCCCAGCGGCACCTTTGCCGCATCGCAGCCCATGAGGTCGTAGACATCCCGGCCCTCGGCCTCCGCCCTGGCTGTGTAGTCCCCGGCAAAATTTTCCTTGAACCATTTGAGGGACAGTCCCGCGGCCAGCGTCACTCCCATCACATGCCAGCAGCCCGGTACCGCACAGCAGAAGGTGTGCACCCGGCCCTTGGGATCGATGCTCAGCTTGCTGGTGTGGGCGAATACCACCCCGCTGGTTCCGATAGTGGTAAAGGCCCGGCCATCCTCCACAATGCCGGTGCCGATGGCCGCGGCCGCGTTATCGCCGGCACCGCCCACCACCACGGTCTTCGCCGAAAGCCCCGTAAGAGCTGCAAAGGCTGGTGTTATGGTGCCTGTAACCTCCGGTGATTCATACACCTTCGCCAGCAGGGCCTTGTCGATGTCCAGCTTTGCCAGCACCTCATCAGACCAGCAGCGCCGGGGAACATCCAGCAGCTGCATGCCGCTGGCATCAGACACCTCCGTGGCGAACTCTCCGGTCATGCAGAAGCGGATGTAATCCTTCGGCAGCAGGATGTGCCGGCAGCGCCGGTAGTTCTCCGGCTCATGATGGCGGACCCAGAGGATCTTGCCGGCGGTAAAACCGGTGAGCGCCGGATTCGCGGTGATCTCGATGAGCCGCTTCGCCCCCACTTTGGCGGTGATTTCCTCACATTCCTTCGCGGTGCGCTGATCGCACCATATAATAGAGGGCCGGATCACTTCATTTTTTTCATCCAGCATCACCAGGCCATGCATCTGTCCCGAAAGGCCGATGCCCTTGATGTCCTCGGCGGGCACCGCCGCTTTTTTGATGACCTGCTGCAGTGTGGCTGTAACCGCCTGGCGCCAATCCTCCGGCTTCTGCTCTGCCCAGCCGTTCTGCGGCTGATAGAGCGGATATTCTGCTGAGGCCGTGGCCACCACCTGGCAGTTCTCATCAAAAAGCACCGTCTTGGTAGCTGAGGTCCCTATATCGATACCAATGAGATAATTCATTTTTCCGTGCACTCCTTTACGTGCTCAAGCACATTTATTGACTTAAATATAGCACACGCGACAAAACACGTCAACAGCAAATTTTGTTTTTTCTAAAAAATCATGCGCTTCACACAAATCCCTGCAGCCCCCAGTGTTAGAGCCACCTACTTTTCATGCTTTCATAAATTTTTTCAATAATTTTTCTTCTATTTCTTTTATTTCATTTATATTATGACAGTCACAAACGCGAACAATTTGTAATAAACAATTGACAACAAAACTCCGCCGTGCTATGCTTATGCATAAATAAATGTGCTTGTGCACATGAAGAAAATAAACCATTACACCATACAGATAATAAAAAGGAGTGTTTTCGCCCATGACTATCACGAACATCCCCCAGGTAAAATGCGGTATCATCTCCGTGAGCCGCGACTGCTTCATCATTTCCCTTTCGGAGAACCGGAGAAAGGCCATTGTTGATGCTTATGCCAGGAAATACGATTCCCTCTATGAAGTAAAGAAAACCGTTGAAAACGAAAAGGACATGCTGGAGGCTGTGGCCGAGGCCCAAAAGGCCGGCTGCAATGCTCTGGTGGTATTCCTGGGCAACTTTGGCCCGGAAACGCCGGAAACCCTCATCGCCCAGAAATTCAGCGGACCGGTCATGTATGTGGCAGCCGCCGAGGAAACAGGCAAAAACCTCATCAACGGACGGGGCGACGCTTACTGCGGCATGCTGAACTGTTCCTATAACCTGGGCCTGCGCAAGATCAAGGCCTTTATCCCCGCCTACCCGGTGGGCACCGCCGATGAGCTGGCGGACATGATTGCTGAGTTCCAGCCGGTGGCCCGCACACTCATCGGCCTGGCCGGTCTCAAGATCATCGCCTTCGGCCCCCGTCCCCAGGACTTCTTCGCCTGCAACGCTCCCATCAAGGCCCTCTACGACCTGGGCGTTGAAGTGGAAGAAAACTCCGAGCTGGATCTGCTGGTTGCCTACCGGGCCCACAAGGATGACAAACGCATCCCCGCGGTGGTGGAAGACATGGCCAAGGAGCTCGGCCGGGAGGGCAACCCTTATCCGGATCTGCTGGCCCGCATGGCCCAGCACGAGCTCACCCTGCTGGATTGGGCGGAGGAGCACAAGGGCGCCCGCCAGTATGTGGCCTTCGCCAACAAATGCTGGCCGGCCTTCCCCACGGAATTCGGCTTCGAGCCCTGCTACGTGAACAGCCGCCTGGTTTCCCGGGGCATCCCCGTATCCTGCGAGGTGGATATCTACGGTGCCCTGAGCGAATACATCGGCATCTGCGTCAGCGGCGATACCGTGACCCTGCTGGATATCAACAATTCCGTGCCGAAGGATCTCTTCGAGGAAAACATCCAGGGCAAATACGATTACACGCTGCAGGATACCTTCATGGGCTTCCACTGCGGCAACACCCCGCTCTGCAAGCTGAAAAAAGGCGGTGTGAAATATCAGCTCATCCAGAACCGCCTGCTGGAAAACGGCGGCACCCCGGACATCACCAGAGGCACGCTGGAAGGGGATATCGATGCCAGCAAGATTACTTTCTTCCGCCTCCAGAGCACCGCGGACACCACCCTGCGTTCCTATATCGCCCAGGGAGAGATCCTGCCGGTGGCAACTAATTCCTTCGGCGGCATCGGTGTATTCGCCATCCCGGAAATGGGCCGTTTCTACCGCCATGTGCTCATCGAAAAACGCTATCCCCATCACGGCGCTGTGGCCTTTGGCCATTACGGCAAGGCTCTCTACGATATTTTCCGCTATCTCGGCGTAAAGGATATCGCCTTCAACCAGCCCAAAGGCATGCTCTACCCGACAGAAAATCCTTTTGCTTAAGGCCTGTGAATTGAAACAGCACTGCAGCAATACAGCGCACAGGAAATAACCAGCTAGTTCCAAAATATTTTGTTCCATAAAAAAATCCGTTTGCTGACCCCATGCAGCAAACGGATTTTTATTTTTATGCGGTTTCTTATTTCACTACCAGCACCGGGCACTTGGACTGCTCTACGATGTACTGGCTCACGCTGCCCAGCAGCACGCCCTTTACAACGCCCAGCCCGCGGCTGCCCATGACAACGAGATCCATATCATTGTCCATGGCAAAATCCAGGATCACCACCGCCGGGGAGCCCGTCTCCGAAAAAGCTTCCTTGTCAACGCCTTCCGGAACCAGCTCCATGGCCCTATCCAGAATCACATTGCCGGCCTTCGTAACTGCCTCCAGGATTGCATCGGACAGGCAGGCATTGATTGCCAGCTGATTGATATTGGCCACATACAGGAAATTCAGCTTGGCCCCGCAGGCCGAAGCCAGGGTAACTGCCTGTTCAATCGCACGATCCGACCCCTCCGAGCCATCTACCGGAACTAAAATATTCTTTACCATAATATTACCTCCCTCAAAATTCTTCAAAGATTTCGTCCCCATCCTCTGCCTTGACCAGCGTAACGGGACAGGCCGCATGCTGCAGCACATAGCTGCTCACGCTTCCCAGAAAGGCCGCCTCCAGAGCGCCAAGGCCCCGGGTGCCCATCACCACCATATCACAGCCATCCTCCTCAAGGGACCGCATGATGGCCTGGGGGGGATCGCCGCTTACGCAGCGGCCCCGCGCCGGCACATCCGCCGGCGTAGACTCCAATACATCATTGAGGACCTGACGGCCCTCCTCTACTGCCATCTCCAAAACGGAGTGATGCTGGTTCCGGCCTTCTGCCTGATGCAGCGTATCCTTCAGATCCGCCACATACAGGTACTCGATACGGGCTTCACAGGCACGCGCCAGGGCAATGGCCGTTTCCACGGCCCGCCGGGAGCTCCCTGAGCCATCTACGGGAACGAGAATTGCTTCACAGTCCATGGCATCCCCTCCTTTCAAAATTCTATGATTTGACGACAATGACCGTACATTTCGCAGCCTCCATGACCGCCTGACTCACGCTGCCCATGAGGAAGCGCTCCATGATCCCCAGTCCGCGGCCGCCCACCACAATCATATCACTGCCGTTTTTCTCAGCAAACTCCACAATCTTCCGGGCCGGATTGCCGGTCTCCCGATGCATGCGCCGCTCCACCCCGTCCGGAATGCGCTCCGCCGCATGATTCAGTATGGCCTGGGCCTCTTTGGCCGCAGAGCCAACCACGCTCTCCGGCAGCCAGGAAATCCGCTCCGCTGCATCATCATCTGTCTGACTGTCGAAATAGGAAACATACAACAGCTCCAATACAGCTCCGCTGGATTTTGCCATGAGCACCGCAGCATCCACCGCCTGATCCGAACTCGCTGAGCCGTCAACAGCCACGAGAATACATGCCGGATTCTGCATCTTTGATACCCTCCCTGCCTAAAACATTGCTTTTGTTTACTTTCTAATGGATATATTTCGTTAAAGAGACGGAAATTCCTGTCAAAGCGTAAAAACTTATGTAAAAATTTTCAAGCTTTCCTGTCATTTCTGCATTGACACTCTTCCTATATAATGATAAACTTATTAAACACTTTATAGTTTATTTAGCATATATATAGAAATAACTGTAAATCAAATCTCTAAAAAATACACATTTATATCATCAAGGAGGCCTTTTTATGGCAGAAGAGAACAAACCATCCCTGCAGACAATGGTGGAGCAGACCACAATTGCGGATGTTTACCAGGCAGCAAAGCACCTCAACGGCGTAGCCAAGAAAACCCAGCTCATCGAAAGTCCCTTTTTCTCTGAGCTCTGCGGCAACGAAGTCTACCTCAAGCCGGAGAATCTCCAGAACACCGGCTCCTTCAAACTGCGCGGTGCCTACAACAAGATCAGCCAGCTCAAGCCGGAGGAACAGAAAAAGGGCGTAATCACCGCCTCTGCCGGCAATCATGCCCAGGGCGTGGCCTTTTCTGCCAGGAAGCTGGGGGTAAAGGCTGTCATCTGCATGCCGGCCACCACTCCGATTCTCAAGGTGGAAGCCACCAAGGCCATGGGCGCTGAAGTGGTTCTTTTCGGAGACACCTTCGATGATGCCTACGCGAAGTCCCGGGAGCTCCAGAAGCAGCATGGCTATGTCTACATCCATCCCTTCGATGACATCCAGGTACTGGCCGGCCAGGGAACCACAGCCCTGGAGATCATTGAGGAGCTGAAGGATGTGGATGCCATCCTGGTCCCCATCGGCGGCGGCGGCTTTGCCAGCGGCGTGGCCCTGGCCACCAAGGCGGTAAATCCCCATGTGAAGGTCATCGGCGTAGAGCCGGAGGGTGCTGCCTGCATGAAGCATGCCTTTGCCAAGGGCAAGGTAGCTACCCTGCGCACCGTGGACACGGTAGCCGATGGCTGCGCGGTCAAGACCCCCGGCAAGCTCACCTATGAATTCTGCAAAAGATACCTGGATGATATCATCACCGTATCCGAACTGGAAATCATGTCCGCCCTGCTTTCCCTCATCGAAAAGCATAAGCTCATCGCCGAGGGCGCCGGTGTACTGAGCCTGGCCGGCCTCAGCAAGCTACCTTTCAAGGGCAAAAAGGTAGCCGCCATCGTCAGCGGCGGCAATATCGATATCTCCACTATCTCAGCCCTCATCGACAAGGCGCTTATCGCCCGGGGCCGGGTATTCTGCTTCGCTGTACAGCTGCCGGACAAACCGGGCCAGCTGCTGAAAGTCTCCCAGATCCTCGCCGATGAAAACGCCAACGTCATCAAACTGGACCACAACCAGGCCAAGGTCACTGACAGCTTCAAGAAGGTCCAGCTGGAGGTCACCGTGGAAACCAACGGCCAGGCCCATATCGACCAGATCATCACCGCCCTTCAGGCCGGCGGCTTCGGCGTCACAAAAATCTACTGATTTTTTCCGACAAAAGAACAGTGTCTTATTCTATGCACAGCTGAGGTTATCCACAGCTGTGCATAACTTTATGCAGAAACCCACAGCCCGGTTAGCCCTGTATAAGCCCATTCCATCGAAGTTATACACAAAGTTATGCACATTTTTACATAAAAGGGTGAAAACTTGTGGATAACTCTTCTTTTTTATAGCCTTATGTAAAGCCTTGGCGTATCCGGAATTTTCCGCCAAAAAATCTATTTGCAAAATTCCCGGATTGTTTTATACTAAAATAGAATGATTAATACTATATACATGAAGAACTATACCGGAGGCTTGGCATGAAACAGGATATGTGCGATATGTGCGAGATACATCAGACCCATCCCGATCATATCCAAATGGCAAAACTGCATGAAATCGATGATACCACAAGCCTTCATCTGGCCGAGATCTTCAAGGTCCTGGGGGATCCTACCCGCATCAAGCTGCTGGCACTGCTGGCCGCCAGCGAGATGTGTGTCTGTGATATAGCAGACGCCCTGGGCATGGGGCAATCCGCCATATCCCATCAGCTGCGGGTGCTGCGTACAGCGCGGCTGGTAAAATTTCGCAAGGAAGGCAAGGAAGCCTGGTATTCCCTGGATGACGACCACGTGGTCAAGCTCATGAACCAAGGGCTGGAGCACGTATTGCACGGTTGAAAGGAAGATTCGTTATGCACAGGCATCATTTTTCCTGGCGGCACATATTTTCCGCCGCCCTTTTCATCACATTGCTGTCCAGCAGCACCCTCTATGCAGCCCCTGTCCTGCGTCCCAATTCCCATGGTCCGGACGTGATACGGCTGCAGCATAACCTGCAGCGGGCCGGCTATTCCGTGACCAATATCACCGGTCTCTACGACAACGACACGAAACGGGCTGTACTGGCTTTTCAGCGGGATCAGCACATGAAGATCACCGGCATCGTGGATGGTGATACCTGGCGTTCTCTGGAGGCAGCCCCCCGGGGAAGGACTGTGCCCAGCGTACAGCCGGTACAGTCCGGCCCAGCGGAAACAGCAAACAGCCATACCACCGTTGGCAGCACCACACCAGAGACAGCCACCCAACCGAGCCATACGGGCCGGCAGCTGCCCGTCACCCGCCCGGGCCGGGTACCAGAGACCCAGCCCTTCCTGAACGCCGGCCAGGTGAGCCCGCTGATTTCCACCGCCCGGCGCTATATCGGCGTGCCCTACAAATTCGGCGGCACCACCCCCAAGGCTTTCGACTGCTCCGGCTACCTGCAGTACGTCTTTGCCCAGAACGGTCTGACCCTGCCCCGCACAGCGGATGAGCAGTTCAAGCTGGGCCGCCGTACCACCAGTGTCAGCCAGCTGGTTCCCGGGGATCTGGTGTTCTTCACCACCTACGAGCCCGGCGCTTCCCACTGCGGCATCTATCTGGGCAGCGGCCGCTTCATCCACGCTTCCAGCAGCAAGGGCGTACGTATCGACGAGCTGTCCAACAGCTACTGGCAGCCCCGCTACTACGGCGGCAAACATATTGTAAAGTAACCAGATAATCAAATAATAAAACAGCAACAGGCCCCAGTGCAAAGCACCGGGGCCTGTTGCTGCCTGCGGGAAAATTTATTTATAGGGGGAAATTTGCCGAGATGATTATGGGGCCAGAGAGCGAGGAGGAGGCACTTACCACTCCAAAGCCTCCACTGCCAGGGGAGGTGGCACGGCGAAGCCGTGACGGAGGGGTTAGCGGCCTCTGCTATGCCGCGATTCCTGGCTTTCTTTCCAGGGCTGGAAGCTCCGCCAGGCGCAGCAACCCCTCAGGCGCTCCGCGCCAGCTCCCCTAGCAGGGGAGCCAAAAATTGCTCCATGCCAGCTCTACCCGCAAACCCGCAAGGGGATGGCGACTCACGCAACTAAAGCTGCGGTTCGCTGCTCACCTAGCAGGGGAGCCAAAATAAGGGGAAATTTGCCGAGATGATTATGGGGCCAGAAATCGAGGAGGAGGCACTTACAACTCCAAAGCCTCCACTGCCAGGGGAAGTGGCACGGCGAAGCCGTGACGGAGGGATTAGCGGCCTCTGCTATGCCGCGATTCCTGGCTTTCTTTCCAGGGCTGGAAGCTCCGCCAGGCGCAGCAACCCCTCAGGCGCTCCGCGCCAGCTCCACCCGCAAGGGGATAGCAGCTCACACGCAGCTAAAGCTGCGGTTCACTGCTCACCTGGCAGGGGCGCAAAAAAGTCCATCCGGCGTACTTTTCACGGGTTATTTCCTGTGCGCTGTACGGGAAGCCTGGACGTGGTCCGGCGGGCGAATTCGGTCATGTATTGCCAGTAGCGCTTGGGCATGAGGGTCATGCGGCACTTTTCGTTGTGGCGGGGCCTGATCTCGATGGCATCGTAAAAGGTCTGCCAGAGGGCACGGAACTTCTGCTCTGCCGGGTCCGGGGGCGCGGCCTGGAACTCATCCATGGGGATGATGGCTGCCTCATAGGGACGGTAGACCAGGGCCTGCTGATGGTTCTCATCGTAGATGAGGATATGCTCCTCCGGATAGCGCTCGCTGAAGTGGCGAACCAGAAAAGGCAGCACGAAATTCCGGGGACCGATGGTGGTGACCAGTACATTCTGCTGGATGGAAAAGCGGATGAATCCCTTCAGCAGATGGGCCTCGCTCAGCAGGTGCTGCACCGCCCGGCGAATGAGCTGCACCTCATCACTGCCCGCAAATCCCAGGAACCGGGGGCCATAGCGATAGCCCAGCCGCAAAAAGCGCAGCATGGCCAGCTCCTTTTCCGGCAGGCAGGTCAAAAAAGCCAGCCGGCAGAGTTCCTCTGCCTCAGTCCCCAGCTTTGCGGGCAGGGAGCGCTCCACCCGCCGGGCCCGTTCCTGGTCCGTCACGATTTCCTTCACGCCGAAAAGACTGGTTTCCTCCGCCCGGGGCCCCAGGATGGCCAGCGGCAGCTCATGGGAGGCATAGGTTTCAAACACACAGCAGAAAAAGCCCTCCATGGTCCCGTCATAGCGATAGGTCACCGGGGCAGCGGCAGACATGCGAATTCCTCCTTTACCAGCTGTCCGGAACCTGCGGGCCCCGGGCCGAACAGCGACAGCTGCCGCACCGGCCCCTGCTGGCGGTGATACAGCTCCGTCTCCCGCCGGGACATGAGATTGGACAGCACCGCCTCCCGGGAAAGGTCCAGCCCCGGACAGCGCCGGCCGCGGCACAACAGGAAATACTGGGCCCGTTTCATAACGATGCCGATTTTTCCCAGCGCATCCCAGGTCAGGGCGCAGGCCCGCCGGGCCCGGAGGATGCGCCAGGCACTTTTCACACCGATGCCCGGCACCCGCAGCAGTTCCTCATAGGAGGCCCGGTTCACCTCCAGCGGAAACTGGCTCCCATGGCGCAGCGCCCAATGGCATTTGGGGTCCACATAGGGGTGGAAGGCCGGATGCTCCTCGTCCAGAAGCTCATCAGCACCAAAGCCATAGAAGCGCAGCAGCCAGTCTGCCTGATAGAGCCGGTGCTCCCGCCAAAGGGGCGGCGGCATATCCGCCCCGGGCAGCAGCGGGCTTTCCACCACGGGCACATAGGCGGAAAAGAACACCCTCTTCAGATCGTAGCGGCGATACAGCCCCTCGCTGAGCCGCAGGATCTGATAGTCGCTTTCCCCCGAGGCCCCCACGATCATCTGGGTGCTCTGCCCCGCCGGGGCGAATTTAGGCGCATGCCGATAGTGCACGATGTCATGGCTGCTGGCGGTGATCTGCTGGCCGATGTAACCCATGGGCCCCAGTATCGCCTTTTTCGTCTTGTCCGGGGCCAGCCGCGCCAGGCTCTGCCCTGAGGGCAGCTCTATATTGACACTGAGCCGGTCTGCCAGAAATCCCAGCCGGGAAATAAGGACCGGATCCGCCCCGGGGATGGCCTTGGCATGGATATAGCCCGCAAAATGATATTCCTGCCGCAGGATCCGCAGCACCTCGATCATTCGCTCGCAGGTGGCATCCGGCGAACCCGCGACGCCGGAGCTCAGAAAAAGGCCTTCGATGTAATTACGGCGATAGAACTGCATGGTGAGCTCCGCCAGCTCCCGGGAAGCAAAGGCGGCCCGGGGCACATCATTGCTGCAGCGATTCACGCAGTAGGCACAGTTGTAGACACAGGCATTGGTGAGCAGCACCTTCAGCAGGGAAATGCAGCGGCCATCCCCGGCGAAGCTGTGGCAGATGCCGGCAGCCGAGGCACTCCCCATACCGCCCCGGCCCGCTTTTTTATCCACGCCGCTGGAGGTACAGGCCGCATCGTATTTAGCCGCATCGCTGAGTATCCTGAGTTTTTCCATGATTTCCATTCCGTTGCCCCCCCTTTCCGGTCAGTCTCCCCTTATGTCCCCATTATATTATAGAACTCATGTTCTGTAAATAGCCAAAAATTTATCCCTGCCGCGGCTCCGGCAGGGATAAATATCATTCCAGCAATTGTTTTTTTATGGCCTCCCGATCCCGGGTCTGGGGCAGCAGTACCATGAGCCTGGCAGCCAGGGCCTCGATGGTCAGATCGCCGCCTGAAATCGCTCCGGCCTTTTCTGCCAGCACCCCTACTTCATAACGGTCCAGATGGACCCCGTCATAGATGCACTGAGTGGTGCACACCATGATCACGCCCCTCTGCGCAGCGTATTCGATAGCCGGCAGGAAATTCTTGGGAGAATCCCCGGTGGGTACGCCGCCGGAACCATAGCCCTCGATGATGATGGCATGATAGCCCCTGTCGGCCAGCGCCATCAGGATCTCCGGATCCATGCCAGGTATGAGTTTCAGTACGAATACCCTGGTATCCAGCTGCTCATGGAACCGGAAAGCCCCCCGGGCAGCCGGTGCTGCAGCTGTCCAGCTGACCTTGCTGCCACTCATGTAGCCCGCCGGCTTCACATTGATGCTCAAAAAAGCACTGAAATTTTCCGTGTAAAGCTTTTTCACCCGGTTCCCCTGGATGATCCGGCCATCAAAGGCCAGATAGACGCCAGCCCGGCCGCTGGCCGCTGCCCGGAAGGCAGTGAGCAGATTCCGCTTGCCATCCGTACGGGGATCCTCAATGGGAATCTGAGCACCGGTAAGCACCACCGGCTTGTCGATGTTCTCCAATATGTAGTACAGCGCTGAGGCTGTATAGGCCATGGTATCTGTCCCATGACTGATCACGAAGCCGTCGAACTCCTCCCGCAGCTCTGCCACAGCACTGGCCATGCGCTGCCAGTGCTCCGGCAGCAGATTGCTGCTGTCCAGGCTCATGAGCTCCCGATATTCCAGACTGCAGATTTCCTTCAGCTCCGGCAGCAGCCGGAGCATTTTATCCGCTGCCACCTGGGGCCGCAGGCCATTGTCGCCGGCCTCTGATGCGATAGTTCCGCCCGTTGCCAGCAGACAGATTTTTTTCATTCCTATTCCTCCCGGGTTCCGATTTCTTATTTTTTACTGAAGCCCATCTTTGCCAGCACTTCCTCCACCCTGGCCGTGTCAATGGGCTTGCTGGCGTAGGCATCACACCCCAGCGCAAAGGCCTGGTCCACATAATCCACATCCGCCAGAGCGGTCATCATGATGATGCGCACCCGCTGCTCCGGATCGATGCCCTGCTGCTTTTCCATGGTTCGGATGACCTTGATGAGCTTGATGCCATCCACCTTGGGCATCATGATATCCAGGCAGGCCAGATCATAGGAATCCTTTTTTTTCATGGATTCCATGAAAAGGTCCAGGGCTTCCATTCCGTCCACCGCCACATCGCAGGTCCCGTAAGCCGACAGAAATTTTTCCAGAAAAACGCGGCTCACCCGATCATCCTCAGCAATCAGTATTCTCATGGACTCCCCTCCTATTCCTTCAATTTATTATTGCAATACTGGAGCAATCCGTCAACATCTAAATTTTCTGCATTCCCGGCCTTTTCCTGATGGGGCGGCCTCAGCATGACCACCGGTTCACTGGCCTGCACATCCGCCGCGTCCGCTTTAACGCAGGGAATACAGAAGGAAAAGGTACTGCCCTTGCCCAGCTGGGATTCCACCCGCACCTGCCCCCCCATGGCCTGAACCAGTTCCCGGACAATCATGAGTCCCAGCCCGGTACCGCCAAAGCGCCGGGTAGTGGAACCATCCACCTGGCTGAAGGGCTTGAACAGCTTGGACTGATCCTCAGGCGTCATACCGATGCCCGTATCCCGCACGGAAAATTCCAGCATGTAGGTGCCCTGGCGCATGGAACAGGCCGCCTTCAGCGTCACACCGCCCCTGGCAGTGAACTTTATGGCATTGCTCAGCAGATTGTACAGAATCTGCCGCAGCCGCAGAGGATCCCCCCAGACATACCGGGGCACATCATTGGCAAAGGTGCGGAAGAATACCAGCTTTTTCCCCCTGGCAATCTTTTCCTGGACCCGGATTACACTGATGATGAGCTCGTGGAGATCGTAGCGGATCTGCTCGATTTCCATTTTGCCATTCTCCAGCTTGGAAAAATCCAGAATATCATTGATGAGCTGCAGCAGCTCCGACGCACATTGCTTGGCACTCAACAGATTTTCCCGCTGCTCCGGATCCAAAGCCGTGCGCAGGGTCAGATCCAGCATACCCAGCACCCCGTTGATAGGGGTGCGGATCTCGTGGCTCATGTTGGCCAAGAACATGCCCTTGGCCCGGCTGGCCGCCTCGGCCGCCAGCCGGGCCTGCTCCAGTTCCTCCTCCCGCTGCTTGCGTTCAGAGATATCCACTATGGACAGCACCAGGCTCTTTTTCCCTTCCATCCAGGCCTGGGAAATGAAGATCTTCATCCAGAAAACCTGCTGGGGCTCTGCCGCTATCCCCCGCCGCATGCGGACGGTGAAATGACAGGAATAGTTATCATTGGCCAGGGCACGTTCCAGGTTCCGCCGAACCGGGCAGATCCGGCATTCCCGCCCATGGCCGCAGCCTGCCTCCAGGCTGTTGGCACACTGGAAGGCATCCCCGAACTGCATTCCCCTGGCCTCATCGATGCGGATGGCCAGAATACCGCTGGCCGCCTCATTGAAATCCTCAATGGCCGCCTGATCATCCAGCAGGCAGAGGCCCACGCTGGCCGCCGCAAAGACGCCCCGCAGAGACCGCCGCTCCGCCTCCAGCTGCAGCTCCAGACAATGGATGCGGGTGATGTCCCGCAGAATCACCGAGCAGCCTCCCACCGTCCCGTGATTGTCCACGGAAGGGGAGCAGGTAGCGGACAGATAGACCATTCGTCCATCCGGCCGCACGATGCCCGCATCCCGGTGCAGGCCAACAGCCAGGCCTCGCTCCATGGATCGGAGCACCGGATCCGGCAGCCGCCGGTGAGTAGGCAGGTGCTGCACCGGGCACAGGGCACTGAAATCCTCTCCCACTGCCGGGCGATCCTCACAGGCCAGAATGCGCCGGGCTGCCCCATTGATGTACAGTACCTTCCCCTTCCGCCCCGTCAGGATGATACCATCGCCAATGCCATCCAATACATTATGCAGTTCCATCTGCTGATGGATTTTCTCCAGACTCTCCGCCATTCCCAAGACCTCCTACTCTCCGGCCAGTGCCGTGATCTTTGCGGCAATCGCCGTCAAGGGCAGCTGATATTCCACTGCCCCTATTTCCCAGGCTACCCGGGGCATGCCGTAGACCACGCAGCTGCCTTCATCCTGCCCCACCGTATGGGCCTGGGTGCGCCGCATAGCCAAAAGCCCTTTGGCGCCATCGCCTCCCATTCCCGTAAGGATCACTCCGATAGCCGCCGCTCCAGCCGCCCGGGCTGCGGAATGGAAAAGCACATCGACGGAGGGACAATGCCCGTTGACCCGGGGGCCCGCCGCACAATCCAGCAGGTAGCCGCAGCCATTTTTCTTCACCCGCACATGCTTGTCCCCTGGCGCGATATACACCTCACCAGGCTGTACCGGCATTCCCTGGGCCGCCTCCATCACTTTGAACTTCGACTCCGCATTCAGCCGTTCCGCAAAGAGCCGGGAAAATACCGGCGGAATATGCTGTACTACCACGATGCCCGGCAGAGGCGGCCGCAGCATGGAGATAACCGTGGAAAGTGCTTCCGTCCCGCCTGTGGAAGCCCCGATGGCTATGATTTTCTGCTGCAGCCCGGAGGACAGACAGGATGCTCCCGGCAGGGGCTCCGAAGAATTTGCCGCCCGGACCAGGCGGTTCACCATATCCTGGAAAAAACCGCTGCCCGCATGGAGTATATTCCCGGCCGGCTTCACGATAAAATCCACCGCGCCCGCCTCCAAAGCCAACTTTCGATAGGAGGCTGTACTGCTCAGCATAATGGTGGGCTGCTGATACTGTACCAGCAGCCGCCGCAGGAATTCGATGCCATCCATCCGGGGCAGTTCCACATCCAGCAGCATCACATCCGGCACAAAGGCCAATATTTTATCCCTGGCCTCAAAGGGATCGTTAGCCGTCTCCACCTCACTGCCGAAGGGCAGATGTTTCCGCAGTTCCTGGGACAGCATTTCACGAAAAAGCAGGGAATCATCCACCACAAGAACGCGGATTCCACTCATATCATCACATCCTCCTATATACCGAAGGCATCACATAAGCAAAGGGCACGGTATTCCGGTCAATCACCTCAGAATGTCCAATAAAGAGGAATCCTCCAGGCTCCAGGAACTCATAAAACTTGCGCACTAAAGCTTCGCGTGTCGGTGCATCGAAATAAATCATCACATTGCGGCAGAAAATCGTATGGAACCGCCGCTTGAAGGGAAAATAAGGCTCCATGAGATTGAACTGCCGATAAACGACCTGTGCCCGCAGCTCGCTGGTAATACGAACCCTGCCGGGCCCTGCAGGCTGGAAATACTGCCGCTGCCAATGCAGGGGCAGCTCCCGCAGCACATTCTGCTCATAAATCCCCTGCCGGGCCGTTGCCAGGGCTTCCCGGGACAGGTCCGTAGCCAGCAGGGAAAGATCCCAGCCGGGCTGCAAAGCAAAAAAATCCTGGATAAGCATGGCCAGGGTGTAGGCCTCCTCTCCGGTGGAGCAGGCCGCGCACCAGGTCCGCAGATCCTTTTCACCGCTTTGCCCGGCCCAGTAGGGCAGCACCGCCTCGGAAAAATACCGGAAATGGTCCTTTTCCCGCATGAAAAAGGTATGATTCGTCGTAATGGCATCTGCCAGAATGTTGTCGGCCCGCCCGCTCTTGTCCTGGCAAAGATAGGCTAAAAAACTTTCCGCGTCCTTGAACTCAGGATCATCGCTGCTGTTGAACAGCTTGAACAGCCGTGTCTCCAGCAGCGTCTTTTTCTCAGCGGGCAGGCGGATGCCAAAATGAGTCTCCACATAATCAGCATACCTTCGAAACAACTGCTCTGTCATCCTGATGCCTCCCCAGCCTCAATACTTCCCAAAGCCTTCCTCCTCGGTAAGGGCAATGCGCTTCGGCTTCAAGGGCTTCAGCCGGTGGGAAGCCGCGGGAGCCGGCGGCTGAGGCCGCTGTCCCGGACGGGCCTGTGGGCTGGCATCGACCAGCTTGAACTTGCTGGCTGTCACCCGCAGCAAATCAGCCTGAGCACTGAGCTGCTCACTGGCCGAGGCCGATTCCTCCGATGTAGCCGAATTGGACTGGACCACCTGGGAAACCTGCAGCACTCCCTGGTTGATCTGCTCCAGGGCCAGGCTCTGCTCCTGGGATGCCTTGTCGATATTCCCCACCAGATCCGCCACCTCCGTGACGCTGACTACGATGGTCTGCAGGGCCTCTGCCGTCTTGTGGGCGATTTCCCGTCCATCGTTCACCTTGGCGATGGAGCTCTCGATCATATCCGTGGTCTCCTTGGCCGCCTTGGCACTGCGGGCCGCCAGATTGCGCACTTCCTCAGCCACCACAGCAAAGCCCTTGCCATGCTGCCCGGCCCGGGCCGCTTCCACCGCCGCATTCAGCGCCAGGATATTGGTCTGGAACGCAATTTCATCAATGACCTTGATTATCTTTGATATATTCGTCGAAGAAGCGTTGATATCCTCCATAGCCTGCAGCATGGAATGCATATCCGCATTTCCTTCTTCCGCGTGCTCCCTGGCCTTTCCGGTAAGGGAATCCGCCTGGGAAGCATGCTCCGCGTTGCTCTTGGTCTGGGAGGAAATCTCCGCGATGGAGGAGGACAGTTCCTCCACGGAGGAGGCCTGCTCTGCGGCCCCCTGGGAAAGGGCGATGCTGGCATCGGAGACATTTTTGGCTCCGGCCGCCACCTGGTCCGCCGCCACATGGATCTCCCCCATGGCCATATGGACCTGCTGGCGCATCTTTTCGAAGCTTTCTCCCACCAGTCCCAGCTCATCCCTGGCCGTCACATGTACCGGCTCCGTAAGATCTCCTGAAGCCACCCGTTCCACCGCGCCTCCAAGCACTCTGATTCGCTTGGCCAGCTTCCGGGCCATGGACGTACCCATACAAAGGGCCAGCAGAATGATAACCAGAGATACTGCTCCCATCATCAGGATGCTGCGGGCAATGGAATTCCCCACCTCAGCCATGTGCCTGGCTCCGGCCGTATCAGCCATGTTCGTGATTTCCTCCACCTGTCCGCTGATGGCCTTGGCCTCCTGCTGAGCCGCCGTAAAGGCCGGCCAGTCCACCGCGCCGTTCTGGGACAGCGCCAGCACATTTTCCCGCAGGCTGCGATATTTTTCCACCTGGTCCCGCAGCTGCTTCATAGCCTTTTTCCCCTCGACGGATTCCGCCTTGGATTCCAGCAGCGTCAGGTATTTATCCGTTTCGCCATCCAGTGCCTTCATGCGGTCCAGCGACTGCTGCCGTTCCTGGGGAACTGTCTGCATAAGGCCCCGCAGAAAAACAGCCCGCCCTTCGTTGAAATACATGCCCGCGGCTCCCGCCACTCCTGTAGCACTGGTATCCTTCTCATAGATATCCCGATAAGACGCATCGATGCTCTTTGCCTGATAGATCCCATAGCCTGCAATCAGCAGGGTAAAAAAGCTCAAAAGCGCGACCAAACCAATTAATTTCGTACGGATCCTGACGTTTTTAAAACTTCCCATGAGCAAACACCTCCACACCTATCCTCATATTTCAGTCGGCCGTCATATCCTCAAAGGCCGCCTCATCCTCTTCTGAAAAAAGCTTATCCCAGTCCAGCAGCAATGTCACCGTACTGCCGGTTTTTCCGATACCCCGGATGTACTTGTTGCGGGCCGCCTTCAATTCCGGCGGCGGTACCACCTCCGCTGCCGGGATGCCCAGCACCTCCGATACCCCATCCACAATCAGCCCGATGAGCAGTCCCCGCACCTCAATGACCACAACGCAGGTGCGGTCATGATAGGGCTGGAATTTTCGCCGGAACCGCAGCCGCATATCCACCACGGGAATGATCTTGCCCCGCAGATTGATGATACCCTGTACATACTCCGGTACCTCAGGCACGCTGGTAATGGGCTGTATACCAATGATTTCGATGACCACGCTGATATCTATGCCGTAGATTTCCTCTCCCAGCCGAAAGGTCAGATACTTGTCCTTTTGGGTATCCTCTTCCTCCGCTGTCACTTTTTCCTCCTCTGCCATAGTCCCCCTCCTCTTCCCATGATTTTCACGAGGTATATATCGCCCGGCCCAGCTGCTGGGCATCCAGCACCAGACTGATACTGCCATCCCCCAGCAGTGTGCAGCCGCTGATGCCATTGGAATCCGACAGCTGCTGGATGTATTTGGGCACCGGCTTCACCACGATCTCCTGTACCCCCAGAAGCCGGTCGGCAAAAACGCCCAGTACCCGCTGACCCGTTTCTACCAGCACCAAAATCCCCTTTCCCAGCTTCTCCTGGGCATCCTTCACATGGTAGAGCTGATGCAGCCGGATCACCGGATAGCACTCGCCCCGTACCATGATCATCTCATTGCCGTCCGGATCCTGGAAGATCTCCCGCTCCTCCGGGCGAAAGGACTGGCGGATGGCGGTGATGGGCAGCGTATAGCTGGAACCTCCTACCGCCAGGGACATGCCCTGGATGATTGCCAGTGTCAGCGGTATTTTTATGATAGTAGTGCTTCCCGCGCCGGGATTGCTGTCCACCGTCACACTGCCCCCCAGGGACTTGATATTCTGCACCACCACATCCATTCCCACGCCCCGGCCGGAAAACTCCGTGACCTTTTCCTTGGTGGAAAAACCCGGTGCAAAAATAAAAGAATAGATTTCTTTATCCGTAAGCTCTGCCTCCGGCTTCGTGAGAATTCCATTGGTCCGGGCCTTGGCCAGGATCTTTTCCCGATTCAGCCCCGCGCCATCATCCTTTACCCGGATGACCACCTCACCGCCCGCATTCTCTGCCGACAGCTCCACGGTTCCCGTCTCCGCCTTGCCCGCTGCCAGACGCTTCTCCGGCAGCTCGATGCCATGGTCGATGGAATTGCGGATGATGTGCATGAGCGGATCCGAGATATGCTCGATGATATTCTTGTCCACCTCCGTGCTCTCGCCGGACAACACCAGCCGGGCTTTCTTGCCCAAAGTCTTGGTCATGTCCCGCACGATGCGGTTCATCTTGCGGAAGGTGCCCTCCAGCGGCACCATGCGGATGGACATCACGCTGTCCTGCAGTTCCCCATTGATTTTGTGCAGCTGCCGGGCCGCTTTGGAAAAATTATCCATCTCCAGGCCCTGCAGATCCGGATTCTGGGTCACCATGGCCTCGGCGATCACCAGCTCCCCCACCAGATCCATGAGCCGATCCAGCTTCTCCACCTTCACGCTGATCATCTGGGCCTCATGGGGCTCTCCATGGGCCGGCGGCATGGGCCGCGCCCCTTTTTCCACCACGGGAACCACGGGCTCTGCCGGCGGTGTAAGCTCTGCCGGCACCGGCTCCTGCGGCCAGTAGCTGCATTCCTTCCTATCCTTCAATTCCTGGAATTCCAGCCGCTCCATAAAGATGCTCTGATCCAGAAGCTTTTTCGCCTCTGTGCCGTCCATTTCCGTCTGAAAGCAGAGCTGAAAGCCCTTTTCCCGGATGAAATCCACCGCCGCAGGGTCCTCCAGCAGCTTTTCCGGTAAATAATGGATTTCCTTCACCTTGTCCTGCAGCGAATTCAGGATGGCGTAGGCCCGTACCTCCTCCATCTCACAGCCCGCAGAAAAAAAGACCACCGCTGAAAACAGGTGGCCGCCAGGAGCAGGGGCCGCTTCCTTGGCCGCGCCGATATAATATTGCTGCTTTTTTGTCCCTGCGGGCTTGGCCTTGCGCAGATCCTTATCCGGATCATCCCCGTTGGCCTCCTTCATGGTCCGCAGAAAAAACTTCGTCTGCTCCCGCAGTTCCTCGCTGCTGGTCGCCGGCTTCCCCCCATCATCCAGTGCATCGATTTCCGTCCGGATGAAGTCCACCGCTCCCAGCACCAGATCCGTAATGGAGGAACATTCCACCTGCTCCGGATGACATTCCCGGATATAATAGAAAATATCCTCCACGGAATGGGCCAGCGTGGACACCTCATTGAACATCATCATTGCCGCTGAGCCCTTGATTGTATGCATGGCCCGGAAGATTTCATTTACGTCCTCCGGGGTAAAGCTTCCGCTCTGTTCACTCTTCAGCGCCAACTGCTCCAGCTGCTCCAAAAACTGCCGGGTCTCGTAAATAAAGACCTCCACCATCGGCTCATGTTCTGCCACCAAACCTCATCTCCCATCCCATAAAGTCTGTCCGCATCCATAAAAAAGAGACAACGTTCCATTTTTAAACCCTGTCGCCCCAATATATGCTGAATTCAACTGATATGGAAGTATTCCATATAATCCCTCCAATTCCTTCTAATATTTAGATTTTTTTGTCAATGTATGGAGCCTTCTATTCCCCATCAAAAAAGGGGACGGATATAACTCCGTCCCCTGAGATCATACAATGAATTGATTGGCTGCCTCCTGCATGCTCTGCGACAGCATGGCCAGGCTGCGGCTGCCGGACGCGATTTCCTCCATGCCCGCGGCCTGCTCCTCCGTAGCCGCCGAAACGCTCTGCGATTCGGAAGCCACCTTTTTAGCGGCCTGCGTCACATTTTCAATGGAGGATACGATGCGCCGGATATCCTGCTGAAGTCCCTGGATCTTATCTGTAACCGCAACAGAACTTTTCTCCACATCCGCTACCACCAGCCGGATTTCACCAAAAGCCCTCCCAGCTGAACCAACGCTTTCCCGGCCTCGTTCCACCTCCCGGGTCCCTTGATCCATGGTGACTACAGCTTTTTCCGTCTCCGCCTGGATACTCTGGATCAGCTTGCTGATGTGCTGAGCCGCTTCCTCTGACTGCTCCGCCAGCTTGCGGACTTCCTCCGCCACCACGGAAAATCCTTTGCCATGCTCACCAGCCCGGGCCGCCTCAATTGCTGCATTGAGTGCCAGCAGATTGGTCTGTCCCGCAATACCGGAAATGGTATCCACGATATCCCCGATTTCCTTGGAGCGCTCACCCAGCTTGGCAATCACCGCAGCCGAGTCCGTCACCGTTCCTGCAATCTGCTGCATTTCCGACACCGTTGCCTCTACAATCGTATTGCCCTCATTCGCCCGATTCACAGCCTGTTTTGTCTTCTCCATAGTCTGCCCGATAACATCTGCCGCACTCTCTGAGCCGGCTGACACATCACCGGCAACAGCGGAGGCCTTATCCATATCCGCCATCTGCTCGGCAGTGGACTGGGATACACCCGTTATCGACTGAGCGATTTGCTGCGTCACCTGGGCAGACTGCTCCGCACTGGCCGTAAGCTCTTCGGAGGCTGCTGCCACCTGCTGCGCATTGGATTGGAGCGTCTTGATGAGTGCCCGGACATTTTTCAGCATCGTATTATACTCCGAGGCGATCCGGGCAAATTCATCGCCGCCCGTGATGTGTACCTGCTCTGTGAGATCTCCCTTGGCAACCCTGCCAGATACCCGGAGGATCTCCTCCACAGATGCCTTGATATTCCGTATGAGGTAAACCGCCAGAGCCAGGCTTATCACAAGAGCAATAAGTACCAGTACCAGGGAGGACACCAGTACATCATGATAGGTATCGGCACAATCCTTCCCCGCATCCTCGGCTCCCTGCTTATTGAAATCAATGGCCTTCACGATGGCTGCATCAAACGCAGCGAATTCATCCTTAGTTGTCTCAGCCACCATAGCCAGTGCTTCCTCCCGCTGTCCAGCATTGTAAAGCGCACTGACCTTGTCTGCCGATGCCTCATAGGAATTCCAGGAATTTTCAATTGCGGCCAGCATTTCCACGTCCCGCTGCTTTTCCTCCGGGGTATCGTAGCTGACGGTATCAATGATCCGATGGTATTCATCTATCTTCCCGTGCAGTGCCTGCCGCCTTTCCAGGATTTCTTTCTCTGTTGCCGCAGCCTGCCCCGCATCCTTCTGCATCACCCGTGCCATTTCCGCCCGGCGGATAAAGCTGGCATCCGCAAAGATATCATTGACCAGATTGCCGCTGTGCATCCATTCCTGGGTAATTTCCTCCGTACGCCCATTCATAGAATAGGCCGAATAGCCTGCATAGGCTGCCATGCATACAAAGAAACCGATGAGGACGCCAAATCCTACCAGCAGCTTTGCCTGAATCGATAAATTTTTCATATAGCATCTCCCTTAAATTGTAATACGAACTTTTTCCCACATCAGCAAGATCAGGCCCATCATCCCGCGCCGTATCATATCTTGAGCTGCATCTAAACGCCTTAATATTTAAACCAAAATCGCCGTACCGAAAAAACTGTCGTGGCTATTAGTCTAGCAGTATTTAATTTCTATGTCAATATTCCTATTATTACTTTTAAAAAGGTATAATTGCCTATATAATCAAAAAACATCCTTTTTTCCTGCCACATTTCTTCCCCCCTATGTCCGCAGCCACAAAAATACCGCAAAATACTTTTTTCTCAGACTTGAACCACTGAGCAAAAAGCGCTATAATATTATTTGTTACAGCAAGTGGGGACGTAGCTCAGCTGGGAGAGCACCAGGTTCGCAATCTGGGGGTCGAGAGTTCAATCCTCTTCGTCTCCACCAACTTAGCCCATAAAAGCTATGCAGTTTTGGCATGGTTTTACATAAAGATACGGCACAATCGGTGTAATCACGGATTGTGCCGTATCTTTTTTTGTATGAAAGCAGCGTTATAACATTCAGTTTTTATTTCTATGCAATGGAATGATCTCTGTCCCCTTCATCATTATTTGAATAATCCCGTCAAAACTTAATGAGATGGCCTTTCGGGATGATTCCATTCGCAGCGTTCGGATCATATTTTCCGGTGACATAGTCCGGGTTGCAGCCGCCGCTTACCTTCTCGAGTTCTTCCTTGGTCATGATCTCTTTTTCCTTTTTATCCATTTTCTTATCCGTCATTTGAAACACGCTCCTTTAAAATCATTCTGCAAATTCTTCACTTTCTATTCCTTATACGCCGTAATGGAAAAGATATTACAAAAAAATATGGAAAAAATCCTATGGTAAATTGCAAGTGCAAATTGAACACCGATATAATCAAGAAACATTATCAATAGCATAAACTTCATCGAGAAAACGGTCGAATAGTTCCGTTGGTGTATGGTAGCCAAGAATGCGACGTGGACGCTGGTTCAGCGTATCGGCCATGGTCAAGACATCTTCATCGCTGAATGGCTCTATTGATGTACCCTTCGGGATGAAATCCCTCAGCAGTCCATTATGACGCTCGTTTTGAGGACGTTCCCATGAGCTGTACGGATGCGTGAAATAGATGGAGGTGCCAAGTCTCTCAAACTTGGACAGTGTCTCGAATTCCGGGCCATTGTCGGCGGTCATCGTCTTGAATACCTGACTGAAACGCTCTTTGCC
>JGI20225J20221_1000652_pt3 | contig 52235 bp, 40 predicted proteins | sample BioMet4_FD_20221 | JGI IMG/M metagenome (IMG submission 20221) | reverse complement strand
CATTCGCTTCTTCATTGCCGCCCAGTCCGCCGTCCATCATGCCGCCCAATCATGCACGCCCATTCATATCCATGTCTTTGATGGCCAAAATCTTGTTTGAATTTTTTTCATCAAAGGCTGCGCGCCTCGGCCTTCATTTTTGCCTAAAAGCTGCACCAGCTCGTAGCGGTTTTGCCCCACGGCCTAACATCGGGGGTTGGTGGCGCTGGCTGCAAGGGGCCTTTCAGCTACCTGATGTTTGACAAAACAGGCTTCTGCCCTGCAGGGCGCGGCTCGAATCTTTTTGCTGTAGATCCATTCAGGACTGCTCAAACGGCCGCAATATTGCTCGGCTTAAGGCTGCTGCCCTTGATATGCTTGATCATGCCGGGGCTTGCATTGCTCCCATGCCCATCATGCCCGCCCATCATGCCGCAGCCCATTCGCCTCCTTCCATCATGCCCATTTTCCCATCCATCATGCCAGCCGCCTGCTGCGGTATATGCGGGCTACGTGCCAAACATGGCAGAGGCAAAAGAACGGAAGAATAATTTTTTGAAGGATTTCATGGGTATATTCTCCTTGTTGGATGTTTATTGGCGGAACAGGTAAGTTGAAAATCTTTCTCATAAACATGGCTTAGTTAGTATGAAATGTCCAGTCTCTGTTGCTCCCCCGCGTGCTATTCCCTCCTGCCGCAGCCGTTAAAAAGGGGCTTGGCGGTGAAGGACTAAAGCACTTTGACATTAAGCCATTCATTCCCTGGGATCCTCGTGTCAAGGTTATTGGCCAATGGAATAGGAATAACCTGCCTCTCCGAGCGTATTTGCGGGCTTGGCAAAAGTCGATTAGCTTTACGGGCCGGACAGTTTCCCCCGGCCATTCAGCCACGCCGTGTCTTTGTAGCCCATTATCCGTAAAGCCAGTCGACCTTGAGCGTCAATCAGTCCGGTTTTCTGACCTGAGGTGGCGACTGCCATTCCTCTCCAGCCCACACGGTAAAGCTACCCGCTGAAGGCGTGCATGGATGGGCATGCTGGCTTGGCATTTGCCTGAGTGCCAAATTTCAGCAGCCGCCGTTTTTTCACACAACGATGGGAGGCGCCTGTTCATATCAAAGGTTTTTGGTCGTTAATCGTCCATCCCCCCATGTGGGGCATGCGCCAAGGCTAACAGGGCGGGTCAGCCATTCCCCGGAGGGAGGGGCGGAAATTGTCCGAGAAGGACGCCGCGGGTGGCTTTCGCGTGACGTCACCTCTTGCGTCACTAGCAGTCTCGATAAGGGGTAGGAAGCCGCCTCGTCCAGCCCTCGTGGTTTCCGGGCGATGATCTCCCGCACCCATGCATGCGGGTTTTGCTGCTTGAGCGCTGATCATGGGGCTGGCGGCACCCCGCAGTGTGCCTCCATTGTTCATTCATTGTTTTTTTTTTTTCGGTTTTTTTTCCATTCCCATCATTTCGCCTTCATTGTGCATGGGCGTCGGAAAGGCATGTTTGAAAGAAAGACTTCTTGGCCTGGGGCAAAGGGAGCTTCATGTCCAGGCAGCATATCCGCCGCGTTCGCCCCCGGAGCCAAGGGAATAGACCATCAATTTTGTTGGGGCGCTGGACAGGAGTCCACGTTCGTGCAATCAAAAAGAAGGCGAGCCGCCTGTCGCCCTCATAACAAACGACAGATTTAAATTGCGCGCTTGCTGGAGCCATTGAGCAGTCGAAAAACTGGCTACAGACGCGTCGGCAGGTTTTGAGCGTGGGCGCGCTGCACTGACCGTTGACGAAGTATGGGTGTCGCCGCAGATAGCCCATCATCAAATCGCTCCCTTGAGATGGGGAATACGTCAGGCCGCCCCGTCATGCGGGTCAGGGCGCTTGTCCTGAATCACAAAACTGAATGCTCCGTTTCCGCAAGCGCAAGATCAAGTTCTTGGCAAAGTCTTTCTTATCCTCGTCACCGAACGATGAAGAAGGATGCCAAACCCATGTATGCCTGCTCTGGCCCGGTTCAGAGGCGTGCGGGTGCGGATGATACCAGGTAGGTGCCAGCCGATTCGGATGGGGAATGGAGTATTCATACCTGCCCCTTGGGCCCAAATGGCGTAAGACATGGATGCCCGGCCTGTCTCCATGAACAATCCACGCCATGCCAGTGGATGATGGTGGGCTCGTCCAGGCCATTTATGAGCGAGGCTTCAAACTGTTGGCCCTTGCGCAACACAAGGATCGGGTTAAGGTACGCCGCACCCTTGTGCATGGCTGCATAGGCAAGCATGGGCGCGCCGGTTGCGGGAAGGGCTCCTTTCGCTTCAGCTGCCGTAATTGTGAGTTTTTCTTCCGGTGCAAGCAGCCCAAATAGGCCAGATCCGCCCGGCATCGGCAGCGGGGTGGAGCCGAAGTTGGCGGTTGCGGCCTGAAGCAAGGGTGAAAAGCCAAGATCCGCCCCAATTGCGAGCATAATGGCCTTCGAAGAAAGGGACAGAAAATCTCTGCGGCTTTGCTGCATCTGGTACCTCTCAGAATGGTTATCCCTAAACCTTGAGTTGCCGAAGATAAGTCAAGAGAGCATGCGCAAAATTAGTCTAGTCATAGTGCATTGGCAAGAAGGCCGACACATGCACATCGGTATGTGCTTACCCTAGGGTATCTTGTAGTCGCTGTCATTACTATCACTGGATTAATTTTTAATTTCTCTCGTAGATTTTTCAAAAGTATGTATGGCGGTATGCACGTCACCCCGCGCCGCCCCCAAATTCACCCCATTTAGACGCAAAAACGGCGAGTTACCTTTAACAGTAACTCGCCGTTTTACTTGCGTATGTGGCGGAGAGGGAGAGATTTGAACTCTCGATACAGGTTTAAGCCCGTATACTCGCTTAGCAGGCGAGCTCCTTCGGCCGGCTCGGACACCTCTCCGCGTGCATCAGGTCTGCCAGATAGCTAACCCAAATGCAGAAAAGCAAGCTAGCCCAGACAGGGGCACCTGTCAAGAATGTTCTGCCGTATATGCGTAAATGTTCTTTATCCAAGCCTGACCAGCAAGAGCATCCACACATTGACCATGCCCGCGCCTTGGCGTAATTTTATGGACTACCCATTAAATGGAACTATTGGAGCGCATTATGGCCCCCGAAAAAGATACGATGCCCGCCGCCCCTCTGGCAGCAGAAGGCGAACCCACTGGCGAAGCAGCAAAAGTCGGTCTCGACTTTATCCGCACCCGCATTACCGAAGACAACGCCTCGGGCCGTTTTGGCGGCCTCGTGCACACGCGTTTTCCCCCTGAGCCAAACGGGTATCTGCATCTGGGGCATGCCAAATCCATCTGCCTCAACTTTGGCGTTGCCAAAGAATTTGGCGGCCAGTGCAACCTGCGCTTTGACGATACCAACCCCACCAAGGAAGAGACGGAATACGTCGATTCCATCCGCGAAGACGTGCATTGGCTCGGCGGGGTGTGGGACGACCGCGAATTTTACGCTTCCGACTACTTCGAAAAGCTCTATACCTACGCCGAGCAGCTCATCAGCATGGGCAAGGCCTATGTGGACGACCTCTCGGCCGAAGAGATACGCGAGTACCGAGGCACGCTGACCCAGCCCGGCCGCGAGAGCCCCTGTCGCAACCGTAGCGTGGAGGAAAACCTCGACCTGTTCCGGCGCATGCGCGCGGGCGAATTTGCCGATGGTCAAAAGGTACTGCGCGCCAAGATCGACATGGCCTCGCCCAATGTGGTCATGCGCGACCCCACGCTGTACCGCATCCGCCATGCAGAGCACCACCGCACAGGCAACAAGTGGTGCATCTACCCCATGTACGACTACACGCACTGCCTGTCAGACTCTATCGAGGGCATCACCCACTCGCTGTGCACGCTTGAATTTATCAACAACCGCGAGCTGTACGACTGGGTGCTAGAAACCCTGGGCGCGTACCGCCCGCAGCAGATCGAATTTGCGCGCCTCAACGTCACCTACACGGTGCTGTCAAAGCGCAAGCTCATCCAGCTGGTCAAGGAAGGCCACGTCACAGGCTGGGACGATCCCCGCATGCCCACCCTGAGCGGCATGCGCCGCCGGGGCATTCCGCCGGAGGCCCTGCGCGAGTTTTGCGCCCGCATCGGTCTTGCCCGCGCTGATTCCACCGTGGATTACTCCATGCTCGAATTTTGCGTGCGCGAATACCTCAACGATCACACCCCCCGCGTCATGGCCGTGCTGGACCCGGTGAAGGTGGTGATTGAAAATTATCCCGAAGGGCAGGTAGAAGAGTTCGACATGCCCTACCACCCCGAGGATGCCTCGTTTGGCAGCCGCAAAGTTCCGTTTTCGCGCGAGCTGTATATCGACAGGGACGACTTTCGCCTTGAGCCGCCCAAAAAGTACCACCGGCTGGCTCCCGGTGCGGAAGTGCGCCTGCGCTACGCCTATTTTATCACCTGCCGCGAGGCCGTGCTGGACGAAGCTGGCAATGTGGTCGAGCTGCGCTGCGTATACGATCCCGCAAGCAAGGGCGGGCAGAGCCCCGATGGCCGCAAGGTCAAGGGAACCATCCACTGGGTCTCGGCGGCGCACGCCGTGCCCGCCGAGGTGCGGCTGTACGAGCAGCTTTTCGCGGCGGAAAACCCCAATGCCGCCGTCGACGGCAAGACCTTTCTGGACTACCTTAACCCCGACTCGCTCAAGGTTGTGCAGGCCCAGCTTGAACCGGCGCTGGCAACCTTTAAGGCTGGCGACAAGATGCAGTTTGAACGCCTTGGCTACTTCTGCAAGGACAAGGACAGCACCGATGCGCGGCCCGTGTTTAACCGTACCACAACCCTGCGCGACACTTGGGCCAAGCTGGAAAAAAAGGGCGCGTAGCTTTTTGGGGCAAAAAAATTGAGGTTTGATCGGCATTTTGCCGCATGACGCGCTTGACAGTCGCCGGGGCTGTCGCTATATTCCGCGTCTCTACGGGTCGTTAACTCAGTAGGTAGAGTATCTGCCTTTTAAGCAGAGAGTCGCAGGTTCGATCCCCGCACGACCCACCAAATTTTCTTCTCATAAAGCCCCGCAAAGCCCTAACAGCCTTGCGGGGCTTAGTTTTTTGCCATTTCGGCTTTTTCTGGTTCTCACTCCCTACCTGTAAAACCAGCATGGTGTTGGTGCATCTGTTGGCATCTTTCGTTTACTGAAAGTTGGTACCAACATTTTTTGCAAGCCCCGCCAATAAAGGGTTTGGCGGCGATGTTGGTATCTTTCAGGCAGTGAGGCGCAAGCCGCCATAAGGAGATACCAGCATGAGCCTGAGCGATACGCAGCTACGAAATATGACGTCCACGGGCAAAGTCAAAAAGGTTTCTGACGGTGGCGGTTTGTATTTACACCTCAGCCCCGCTGGGGGAAAACTGTGGCGTATGGCGTACCGCTTTGAAAGCAAGCAAAAAACAGTGTGCTTTGGGGCATACCCTGCTGTTAGCCTCAAAGAAGCGCGTGAACAACGCGATGAAAGCAAGTCCCTGTTGGCTAGGGCCTGCGCTGCCAACTTTTGCCCCCCCCTTTGCGTGTGCAAAAATTGAGGGCGAATTGAAAATAACCGCGCTACTCTATATCAAATCCGCCCTCAAGCAGAAACCTGCGCAAAAACGCATCAAGCAGCCCGTGCGCCTTGAACAGGGAAACTGCAGCCCCTTGCTGATCAGCAAAGAACGCGCGGGCTTTTGCCATATCAACAGTTTCTTTTAGCGCAACAAAGCGGCCGTATTCGTTAATATTTGCTTCTGTCAGCTTCAGGCCCATCATGTCCCTGAGCTTTGTCTCGTCCAGCCCCAGCGCAACGGCTACATGGTGAATCTGGTCGGCTTTTGCCCGCGTCTGATACTCGGTAATATAGTCGCGCAGGGTTTTGCCGTCTTCCACAATCACATCGCCGCGTTCTATGTCGCGCAGGAATATGCCAGCGTATTTCTGTTCTTCCTGGGTCAGCAGGGCAAAGGTTTTGTGCAGGTCGCTTTTAACCTGCTCCACTTCTTCCTTCGCCTGCAATGCCCGTAGATACTTTGCGAAGCGCGAGTTCATGTAGTCGGCATCAATTTTGCCGGTATCAATCTCGGTCAGGTGTCCGTCAAGGTCATAAGGGATTTCTTCGCCATCCCCGCCACCGCCGTCTCCACCCCCACCGGCAAACAACTCCTTATAGCGTTGCGCGAACATGTGATAGTCATTCTTGTCAAAAACGGTCTTGATGACGGTCTTTTTTGCGCCCGGGTTGCTCTGAAAGGTGTACTCCCGCTTGTTCCAGGTGAAACCCTGAATCCGCGCGGCCTCAAGAACCGCATTGAATTCTTTGAATAACGAAGCGAATTTACCGCAAGCACTTTTGTCTGCCGGGTTTTTCGCAAAGTCCGGCACGCCCGCGTCGGCGAACACCTGCTTGATGCGGCCAAAGAGGTCGTTCATCGTTTCAAGATTTTTCTGAAGCTTCTGCACAAACAGGCCAATAGGCTTGTCGCCAGAATAGAGCTTTACGGCCTCCGCAATATTCCGCTCCATGGTGTGCGGCTTGCGGTAGTAGCGTATGGTCCCAAACGGTTTTTCATGCCCAAACAAGCGGTTGGTGCGCGAGAATGCCTGAATGATGTTCTGGTATTCCAGCTTTTTGTCCATGTAGAGCGTGTTTATCCACTTGGAATCAAAGCCCGTGAGCATCTGATCGACAACGATAAGCAGATCAATCTGTTTATCGCTACTAATGCGCTGGTGGGGCTCTTTATGGGCAAGGCGCGCCGCTATGTCCTTTTTAAATCTGGCGTGTGTTCCAAGTTCAAAGGTCTGGTTGTAGCGAGCGTTATAGTCGGTGATGATTTCTTCCAGCCCCGCTTCCTTGAACGCGGTTGTCGCACCATCGCCGTTGTCGATGTTGGGGTCAAAGAGCGCCGTGATTTTCAGCTCCGGCTTTTTCGTTTTGAAAAGCCGGTAATAGGCAATGGCCTCTGGTATGCTGCTTGTGGCAAACAGCGCGTGGAACTTACCCGCGTGCGAAAGCGTCATCCAGTTTTCAAGAATGTCCGCGACAACCTGTTCTGTGTGTTCGTCGCGGGTGTACTGGCTTTTGGGAAGGTAGTCTTCAATGCCCTTCACATACTTGCCGGTCTTGTCAACGTGCCCGGCCATGGCAACGTCATTCATGAATCTGTAGTAGATTTTGCTCTTGTGCGGGTCGGCAATGGCTTCTTCCTCTGTGGCTGCTTTTGCCTCATGGAGCGCAACGGCCTTGCGCACGTCTCTATCCTTGTAGGTGAGCACCTTGTAGGGGTCAAAGCCAAGCACGTTTTTGTCGCGTATGCCGTCGGCAATACTGTATCTGTGCAGTTCGTCCCCAAAAACATCGGCAGTTGTGCTGCCCTTGATCTGGTTTTCGATGTATATGGGCGTGCCGGTAAAGCCAAAAAATATTGCGTTGGCAAAGTTCTGCTTCACGTCATGCAGCATGTCGCCAAAGGTGGAGCGGTGGGCCTCGTCCACGATGAAGACTATCCGCTTGTCGGCCATCAGGCTGATGTCTGCGGCGTTCATGCCGTTTTCTTGTTTGATGTTGCTCATCTTTTGTATGGAGGTGACGATGAGCGTATGGGCAGGGTCATTGCTTTTTAGCTTGGCGACAAGTTCATGCGTGCTTTCTGTGGCCTGCACCTCGTCGCTGTCATCGGCAAAGCTCTGGTAATCTTCGAGCGACTGCGTGCCAAGTTCGATGCGGTCAATAAGAAAGATAACCTTGTCGGCATCCCTGGAGTTGGCAATGAGCTGGGCAGACTTGAAGCTTGTCATGGTTTTGCCGGAGCCCGTGGTGTGCCATATGTAGCCGCCGCGCTGGTTTTTTTCTCCCCACTTTGTTTTTGCTACGCGGTCAGAGATGGCGCTTGCGGCGTAGTACTGGTAGCTGCGCATGACTTTAAGGATGCCGTCCGAGTCGTCCGGCACGGTATAAAAGCCAATAAGCTGATGCGCCATGGGTATGGAGAGCAGCTTTTCGGCTACTTCCTTCCAGTTGTTGATGGGTTCATTGTTAGCGTTTGCCCAATGGAAGTAAAAATTGGGGTTAAATTTGCCGTCCCCGCCGGGGTTGGCAAAATACAGGGATTCCGCAGGCTCCATAGCCACAAATATCTGCACCAGCGAAAACAGGCCGCTAAAAACCCCCTCGCGGGAATATTTTTCAATCTGGTTGGCGGCCTGCATGACGGAGACGCCGCTTTTTTTCAGCTCAAGGTGGATGACCGGCATGCCGTTGATGAGCAGCATAATGTCGCCCCGGCGGTCGTTCAAAATGCCGTGCGTGGGAAACTTGGGCTGCTGCACTATCTGGTAGCGGCTCTGGCCTGCGGCTATCTCTTGCCGGTCATAGATTTTGAGCGACACTTCCTTGCCAAAATGCGCTTCGTCATCCGGGTTGTCGCGCCTGATTGCTACGGTTTTACCGTTGATAAAGCCGTTGAGCTTGAGGGGAGTTTTGAGGGTATTTATCTTCTCGATAATCTGCTGCATTTCGCCCTGTGTGAGGGGGTGGTTGTTGAGGTGGTTGATGCTGCGGTTGTTGTTAAAAAGAATGCCAGCCCAGTTTTCAATAAGCTGCTGCTCTGTGGGGTTTTTGATGACTGCCGCTTCCCATCCGTATTGCGTGGTGAGCACGTTGATGAGGGCTTCTTCAAATTCGGATTCTTTGTTGAACGCCATTGTGCAGTCCCCTATACGAACATTTTTTCAAGCAGGGCTTTCTTGATGTTTTGGAGCTTGGTCAATTCACGATTATTGGAGGGTGAATAAGGCGGGTCCGAGTTGGTGAAGGTTTTTCCGATTTGAGCCTTGTTTGCAAATCTGAGATGGCCACATGCAAACGTAGTTTCTTGCTACGACGCCTCCAACCAGAGGCGGCCATTTGTCCCCCGTTGAGAGGTTGGAACCCTTTGATACTGAGAGGGGCTTTGGATAGCCGCAAAATCTGAACTCGTAGTTCATCGCCTTGGGGTTTCAGTACCCACCATATCGCCCACCAGCAACTGCTGTAAAAATCGGTGGCTAGACGCCAGTTTTGCAGATAGGGCGCGCCAAGCTTCGGCCAAACGAGAATATCACCTGGCTCCGAAAGTGAACGCCGCGCTTGTTTGCTTGCTTTCTCAATATATGTTTTTGTTTGAGGGCAGGCCCTTGACTGAAATAATTCCCTCATATTCAACACGAGGTCATACAATACATTTGCGGTCCCGAATCGTAGACACTCGAGACACCAATTCCGGCAAATTCGCGCTGTTCGCCAGGCGCCTTCGGAAACATTTTTTCAAGCAGGGCTTTCTTGATGTTGACCGTTTTGTCATGCTCACGCTGATGGAGAGTGATAAGCTGGTCTATTACGGCGAAAAGTTCGCTGAGACGCTGCTGCTCCTTGAATGCCGGTACTATCACGCCAATTGAGCGTAACGTCGGCCATCTCAGATTCCATGTATCCGAGGTCAAGCCTTGAGAGTTGATTTGGAATTGCTGAATCATGCTTGGCCGTTTGAATAGGTACGCAAAAAACGGCGAATGAAACCCTTCTTGCGGGGTGATAACTGTGTATGCGGGGCTTAAAATGCCGCTATATTGCGAGTGTCCGCTTGCGCCTTGCCACATTCTCATGGAGTTATAGGCGATGTCGCCGACTTCGACATTCTTGTAATTTGATTTGTCATCGCTCGAGGTGTCATGTCTTCCCAAGTGCTCGGTTTTTATCACTCCGGAGTTCATCGTAACGCTGATGAGGTCGCCGAATCCTGACCGCTCATTGCGCTCGGTGAAGCACTCGCCGATACTTCGTTCTTTCCAACCATCAGTAAATCCGGCGAAACGGATGGCGGGGCTATTTATCTCACTCATTTTTCTTCCCCTGCAACCGCTTTATGTCTTGGCTCAAAGCTTTATAATAATCTTTATCAACTTTTGCGATTTCATGGTAATTGTCTTGATACTGTCGGTATTCACGCTCAATTTTCTCGTTTGCGCTTTTACGGCTGACTTTGCCTTTCCCTTCCAAAATGTCCGTCCGTTGAAAGGCCAGATACCGGTCAAGCTCTGCTTTCCAATCACTCATGGTCATCGTTGTTTGCGTTTTTGCCTGATATTCTGCGGTATCCAGGTAGCCAGCAACAATTAGGTTCAGGCGTTCCAATTCCTGTTCATCAAGAAAATTCTTTGAGATTTTCAGATCAGATTTGCGCGGATAGGCCCCTTTGTATGACGTGAGGCCTAGATCGCTCTTTGCCGCGTCCAATCGGGAAAAAATCAATTCTGGCGCGGTGTGCCCTGTGACTGCGTATAGCATTTTGTTCTGTACTGTCTGGAAAAATTCCTGCGCCGCCACACTGTTGCCGTCGTAGTCGATGCTGGTGGCAAAAATATCCAGTACCTGCTGATAGAAAAGACGTTCGCTGGAACGAATGTCCCGAATGCGACGTTGCAGCTTTTTGAAATAGGTCAAATCGCCTGTCAATTTTTCTGTATCTAGTGCCGCACCCTCAATAAGGTATTCTTTCAAGACCGTGGATGCGTACCGACGGAATTGGGCACCGCGTGCAGAGCGAACGCGATAGCCGATGGCGAGAATCATGTCGAGATTGTAGAAAGCCACAGTGGTTGTCTGGGTTTTTCCCGGTATCGCCCCATGCTTAGTGGTCGTCAACTGATAGTTGACAACCACTCTTTCGTCCAACTCGCCATCNCCNAGGATGGTCTTGATATGCTTGCTGATGTTCTGTTTTGTTGTCTGGAACAATTCNGCAAGCTCAAGCTGGGTAAGCCAGACCGTTCCGTCATGCAGACGCAACTCAATTTTTGCCCGACCGTCTTCTGTGTTATACAAGATAATATCGGCAGCCATACTACTCACCCTTCAGCAGGGCCTGAAACTCGGCAAGCCCCTTCATGTCGTATGCGTTGCCTGTCAGCTCGTCGATCANGGTGGCGAGCGANGANTTTGTTTCCGCGATCTGCCCGGCCAGGTCCGCATAGGTGGTGGCGTATTTTTNCGNCAATGCCCGCACNNGGGNNACAAGGTCNGCAATNATGCTGCCCGGTATGCTGTGCAGCGCGGCNATCAGCGGCTGAATCCACTTGGCTTCCAGCANGGCTNNAACCTGTGCGTCCGTCATGCCCTCAATCATGGTCTTGGTNGCANNGTGCAGTGCNTCNGCGTCGGCCTTGATCTGNTTTTTCAGGCNNTTTTCCTCGTCTACCAGTTCNTGAACCTGCACGAGCTTGCGCTCCAGTGANTCTTCATCATAGGCCCGCACGGCGGCCTTGGCCTTTGCAAGCGNGCCAAANAGCTGTTTGACCTGTTTGCCTACCTCCGNAACGACAAAGGCGTCCTTGGCCTCGNTGACAACGCTGCTGTCCTTGTCCTCCTCCGACAGGGAATCAAGGATTTCGTCGTAGNNGGACTGAATTTCCGCAAGGCGNNCTTCTTTTTGCTTCAGGGCANCGTGCTGCGTGCGCANCAAGGTAAGCTGCACCAGTTCAAACGGAATAACGTGNCCGACCCAGCCTTCCTGCACNTCAGTGTCCTTGCCGTNCTTCTTTTTCTGCACCATGATGGGGTCGACCTNTNTTGCGGCGTCGAAGCCCTCGGTCTGCAGAATTTCCAGATCCACGGCGATTTTTGTCCACTCGTCGTCAAGGGCCTGATACGCGCTGTACCTGTCCACAAGGGCTATCTGCTCCAGCCGCCGGAATATCACATCCGCAATGGCGGATTCCTCTTTGCCGATGTTGAGCGTCGCCCAGTTGTCGATAAGTTCNGNCTTNANATACGCGGCAAAGTCTGCGAAGGCCGCAACGTACGTTTGCCGCCAGGCGAGTACGGCCGCGTTGCCGTGTATGGCCGTCGCCACGTCNTCNACNGCAAGTGCGGCGTAGGGNGTGCCGTTGTCGGCAAACAGCGCTTCTTGCAGNCCGTCGAAGGTCTGCCAGTACGCGTCCAGCGCCGCTATCTCGCTTTTGGGTATGCCGCCGAACATGGAGGCGTAAATATCCCACGTTTCGGCACTGTCTGATGAATCTACATAGCGGGGAATATTGAGGTTGTAGTCGTTGTCGCGAATTTCTTGCTGACTGACAGCGCGCGAAAACTTGTCCACGTTTATGCGNCGGGTTACGGTATCNGCGATTTTTTTGATGTCTGAGGCGCGCAGCANGTTGTTTTTGCCGACCTTGGCAAANCCCNTGGAAGCGTCGACGACAAGCACGTCNGTGCTCGCGCGCGTTTTTTTCAGAACCATGATGATNGTCGGTATGCCTGTGCCAAAAAAGATGTTGGCGGGCAGGCCGATAATGGCGTCTATGTGGTTTTGCTCAATAAGGTTTCTGCGGATCGCGCCCTCCTCGCCGCCACGAAACAGCACGCCGTGCGGCAGCACGATGGTCATTATGCCGTCTGGCTTCAGGTGAAACAGGTCGTGGAGCAGAAAGGCAAAGTCGGCCTTGGTTTTCGGCGCCAGCCCAAAGGCCGCAAAACGGGCGTCCGCGTCCTTGTGGGCGGGGTCCCACGCCTGGGAGTACGGGGGGTTGGATACCACCGCATCCACATGCAGCGGGTTGTACGAGCCTACGGGGTCGGTGTCGTCAAAGTACGGCCAGTCGTCTTCAAGGGTATCGCCGTTTCTTGTGACGATGTTGTCCGGCAGGATGCCGCGCATCACAAGGTTCATGCGCGTGAGATTGTAGGTGTTTTCTTTCAGCTCTTGCGCATAGTATTTGATCTTGTTCTCGCTGGCGATGTGCTTGGCCACAGACTTGCCGATGTTGATGAGCAGCGAGCCGGAGCCGCTTGTGGGGTCGTAGATTTTGATTTCGTTTCTGTCNTTCAGGTGGTCGGCCACAATCTCGGACATGAGCAGCGAAACCTCGTGGGGCGTGTAGAACTCGCCCGCCTTTTTACCGGCATTGGCGGCAAACATGCTGATGAGGTATTCGTANATGAACCCCAAAACGTCGTAATCCTGCCTGCCGTCCATGGGTATGTCAGCTATCAGCTGGATAAGGTTGCTGATGGACTTTGTTTGCGTGCCGGAGCTGTCGCCAAGTTTGGAAAGNCCGGTTTGCAGCGTGTCGAGAATGCGGCCGAAGACTTTTTTGTGCGTGGCGTTGATAAGACGGTTGAAGGCGGAGAGCGCGTCGCGAACATTGGACACGTCAAAGTCTTTGCCCATTTGAAGCCATGTGGAGAACAGGTTTTCGTAGGCGATAAAGTAGCCTATGTTCTTCTGGATGGTCTTGACGGTATCTGTATCGTTTTCCGACAGGGCCTTGATGTCGTCAATGGTGCCGCCCGTGGAGTAAACATATTTTATTTCGGTATCCGAAAGATATTTGTAGAAGATGAATCCAAGAATATAGTCTTTGTATTCATTCGCCTCAATCTTGGAACGCATTTTNTTTGCGGATTCCCAAATCTTTGACGCCAATTGCTGCTTGTTCACGGTTTCACCAATGTAACCATTAGAGTATAATATATTCTGTTGAGCCTTGCTTAACCAATTTNGCCTGTGATGCTTTTATTCTCCCAGCTCGTCAAAAAAATCAACGTCGAGCTTCTTCAGTTCCAGAGTTCTGTAGCTTCTNACGCCAATGCCGTGCTGCACCATAAGGCCCGCCAGCTCATGGCCATCAATAAGCCGCAGGCGCTTGTGGCTGCGCTCCGCGTATTCACGGGCGGCTTTTGTATAGCGGCTTGTGGTAACAAATACACCCTTGGTGATGCCGTGCGCATCCATTGCTCCTGCAAATTCGCGGATTTTATCCGGCCCGATGGCGGAGTCTTGCGAGTACCGCTTAGCTTGCAGAAAGATCACGTCCAGACCAAGCACATCCTCTGTGATGATGCCATCAATGGCCCCGTCTCCAGTTCCACCTGTCCGCTTGCCAAGGCCGCCCGCGCCATATCCGAGGCCAAGCATCAACTTGACAATCAGCCGTTCAAAGTCTGCATCGTGCATCGCTTGCAGGTGTTCCTGAAGATCAGAGCGCAGCGCGCCGTTAAGCTCTGCAAATGCGGCTTCAATACGTTCTTCGGGGGTTTCCTCTTCTGAGGTGGAGGGAGCTGTTTGCCCCTCGGCCTCGTTGTCTGTCCCCGTTGTGCCGGAAGGACTGCGAAACTGGCGAAAGTTTTCGGAGCGGGCCATCAGAAAGTTAATATCAATACGCTGGGGGTTTTCCTGTAAGGCCTGCTGCCCCTCAGCAGTGATATCATAGACGCCGCGCGCCTCACGCCGCAGCAAGCCCGCCTTGGTGAGGTGCACAAACGCCCAGTAAATTCTGTTTGCAACGCGGGTCTGCCTGCCGCTAGCCAGCATTTCCTGCCTGTCTGCTACAGACAAATCAAAGGCGTCGGATAGTTGAGCGATGGCGTCTGCTGTTCGCAACGGGCCTTTGGCGGCCAGGCGCAATACAGGCAGCATAAAGCTTTGAAAATCAGGAATTGCCATACCGGGTACTCATTTTTAGTTGGACTTCAAACCAAACCAGACAGCGGGCGGTTTTTATGCCGCCCAGCGCTTCCCGCAAAAGGTCACGTCAAAGAATTTTTGGCCGGGCTGTCATGGTAGTGGTTTCCTCTGTTGCGGCGCTATGAATTTCAGTGGCCTTCACTATAGGCAAATATTGGTTTTGTACGGCATAGGGCGCGAAAGTTCAAACCATAGAATCTCTGTGGTATTGCCAGTCATGCGGCGCTGGCTACTGCGGGGCAGCAATGCGTGCTGTACTGATCTGCCTGTTGAAAAAAACTGAAATTAAAAGACCTGGGTAAACTTGTAGCTCTGGCCTTGCGCACCACAAGGCAAAACTAGAGGGCGGCATACGCAGGCGGTGGAGTGCTTGTCGTGACTACGCATATCCTGACTGCTTCTGCGCGCCCGGTCAGGGCCGTGTTTCTTGCAGGCTGCGGTCATGGGGATCAAGGCGCAGGTGGCGCGTATGAAAGGCCTTCAGGCCCGGTCTGTGCCCAATGCTGATGATGGCGGCCCGTCCAAGCTGGCTGGTCAGCAGTTCGAGCAGGTGTTTCTCCCCGGCTTCGTCCACCGCCGATGTGGCTTCGTCCAGAAAGAGCCAGCCCGGCTTGTGCAGCAGTACCCGCGCCAGCGCCAGCCGCTGCTGTTCGCCGGGCGAGAGTTGTTGCCCCCAGTAGCGTTCCTCNTCCAGCAGGGGGGCGAGATCGCCCAGGCCGCAGTCTGCGAGCGCCTGGGCGATGGCCTGCGTGCTGAAGCTCTGCGGCGGCGAGGGGTACGTCACTGCGGCGCGCAGCGTGCCCATGGGCAGATAGGGTTTTTGCGGCAAAAACATGGTGCTGCCGCCCTCTGGCAGCTGGATGGAGCCACAGCCAAAAGGCCACAGACCTGCAATGGCGCGGAACAGAGTGCTTTTGCCAGCGCCCGACGGGCCGCCTATGAGTACGCGTTGCCCAGGCAGCACCTCCAGGTTGGCATGCTCCAGCAGCAGTGCGCCGTCGGGGCGCATAAGCCTGAGCCCGTGCAGGCGCAGTGCCGCATCCGCCCCCACAGCGGTGGTCAGCATCTTTGGGCAGCGGGCTTTGTCCGCAGGGACCGCTGGGGCAGGGGGGGGCGGCATCTTTGGGCAGCGGGCTTTGTCCGCAGGGACCGCTGGGGCAGGGGGGGGCGGCACGGGGTTATCCGCCTCTGCCGCTATTGCCCCGCCAGCCTCGTCCAAAAGGGCGGCAAACGAACGTTCAGGCCGGTCCACTGTAGCCCGCCACGCGGCAAGCTCTGTGTATGCATCCACAAACCAGCTCAGCGAGCTTTGCACCTGACCAAAGGCAGAGGCGGTCTGCATGAGGTCGCCCAGCTGGATGGCCCCAGAAAAATAGCGCGGCGCGCAGGCCAGAAAGGGAAAAACCATGGCCGCCTGACCGTAGGCGTTGGTNAGCCAGCTAAGACGCTTGCGGCAGATCATGATCTGTCGCCAGTTGGAAACCACTGCGGCAAACCGCGATTTGAAGACAGTGGCCTCGCCGCATTCGCCGCCGTAGAGGGCCACGCCCTCGGCGTTTTCCCTGAAGCGTACAAGGCTGAAACGAAAGTCGGCCTCCAGCCGTTGGCGCTGGTAGTTAAGCCCCACCAGCGGGCGTCCGAGCCGCTGGGTCAGCCACGTGCCCGCAATGGCGTAGCCCAGCGCCGCCCAAACCATGTAGCCGGGCACAGAGAGGCTGCGCTGCCCAAGCGCAATGGTCACCGCCCCCGAGAGATGCCAGAGAATGCCGGTAAACGATATCAGCGTGGTGACGGCCTCCAGAAACCCCAGCACAAGCATGAGGGTCTGCTCCACAAATAGGCCGATGTCCTCGGCAATGCGCTGGTCGGGGTTATCCGCCGGGCGGGTTTGGAGTTGCAGGGCATAGTAGGCCCTGTGGTGCAGCCAGCGCTGGATAAAAAAGCTGGTCAGCCAGCTGCGCCAGCGTATCTGCAAGAGCAGTCGCAGATAGACCTGATACACGGCCACCGCGATAAAAAGTGCGGCCAGCAGGCAAAATTTGGCAAGCTGGTGGGTAAAGCCCTGCCAGTCGCGGTTTTGCAGCGTGTCATAAAAGGCGTTGTTCCATTGGTTGAGCAGCACGTTCAGGTACACCAGCCCAAGGCTCATGCCCACAATGATGCAGATAAGGCCAGTGCCGGCCATGCGGTCTTCTGACGTCCAGTAGGGGCGGGCAAGCCGCCAAAGATCGCCCCAAAATTTTTTGCTCTCGCGCATAAAGAATACCCTGCAAAAAAAGTATGCATGAACATAAAGCGGGGCCGTGGGCGCTCCGCAAAATAGGATTCCACCGGCCCTCCATGTGGGGGCCGTGGCAGTGTATAGCAGGGTCAGGCGTCAGCGACGCGTCAGGATGCAGTCGGGCGGCGTGCACATGGATGCGTGCAGTGGTGGCAGTGGCTCAGGCAGGCGTTGTAACCAAAACGGCCCGTCCGGCTGGGTAGCCGGGCGGGCCGCTGTATAAACATAGCGGTTGGTTATGATTCCCTGTCGTCTTCCGCGCCGCGAGGCTTTCTGCCCCATTTGTCAGGGTGCGAAAAACGCTTGCCGCCGCCTGCGGCGTTGCCGCCTTCGCGCGGGTTGCGGGCGGGGTAGCCGGGGCGGGGGCCTCGGGGCGCGCGTGCGCCGGGGCCAAAGTTTTTGCGCTGGTAGGGGCCGCCTGCGCCGGAATCCTGCTTGGCGGTCACCCGTGTCCCGGCGATAAACACCCCACGGTTGAGCACGGTCAGCACGTCGTCGGCCAGGTCGCTCTGCACTTCCACAAGGCTGAAGTGATTCTGGATGCTGATGGCCCCGATGCTGCGGCCAGGGATGCCGCATTCGCCCGTGATGGCGCCCACCATTTCACCGGGCGAAACCTTGTGGGCGTGGCCCACATTGATGTGCAGGCGCGTCATGGGGGNGTCGTTGCGGCGGGGGCGGCCCCCGTCGCGGTCGCCCTGGCGGAATCCGTCTCGGCCGTCTCGGCCATCGCGGCTGGGACGGCGTGGCGCGTCGGCCAGCGGGTCTTCATCGGGCACATTGCTGGCGTCGCCAAAGTCGCGCTGCATCAGCAGCTTGAGCAGGGCGGCGGCCACGTCGCGGCTGGTGATGACATCGTCGGCAAACTGCTCGGACAGAAAGTCCTCAACCATTTGCATGCAGGTTTCGAGGGCTCCGGCAGTCAGTGTGGCGCGCACTTCATCCAGCAGCCGCGAGGTGCGGATATTGGCCACATCGCGCAGCGAGGGCAGCCGCTCCTGCTGGATGCGGGCCTTGGTGTGGCGGATGATGTCGCGCAGCTTGTGCTGCTCGCGCAGGGTCACAAAGGTAAAGGCCTTGCCCACGCGTCCAGCCCGGCCCGTGCGGCCTATGCGGTGCACGTAGCGCTCTGCGTCGTGGGGAATGTCGTAGTTGACCACGGCGTCCACGTCGTCCACGTCAATGCCGCGCGCGGCCACGTCGGTGGCGATCAAAATATCGAGCCCCTCGCCGCGAAAGCGCTGCATGACCCTGTCGCGCTGCGACTGGGCCAGATCGCCGTGCAGACCGTCGCTCTGGTAACCGCGCTGCTGCAGGTGGGCCGTTACTTCGTCCACATTGCGTTTGGTGGAGCAAAAAACCAGCGCCTTGCGAAAGCCCTGCGCGTCCAGCACCCGGCAGAGCGCGTCCATCTTCTGGTGCGGGCGCACCTCGTAATAGACCTGCTCAATGGCGGGTACGGTCAGGGTTTTTTGCGCGATGGCCAGCATCTCCGGGTCACGCAGAAAGCGCTTGCTCAGCTGCAGGATGGCCGGGGGCATGGTGGCCGAAAAAAGCACGCGCTGGCAGTCGGCGGGCATACGCTCCAGAATGGCTTCTATATCTTCGCGAAAGCCCATATCGAGCATTTCGTCTGCTTCGTCGAGCACAACGGTGGTGGCGGCGTTGAGGCGCAGGGTTCCGCGCTGCAGATGGTCCATCAAGCGGCCAGGGGTGCCCACCACCACCTGCACGCCGCGCTCCAGGGCGCGTAGCTGCCGTTCAATGGCCTGACCGCCGTAGATGGGCAAAATGGCCACGCCACGCTTGCGGGCCGCAAGTTTGCTGAGTTCTTCGGCAACCTGAATGGCAAGCTCGCGCGTGGGGCAAAGCACCAGCGCCTGCACCGCCCTTGCGGGGGTGAGCTTTTCCAGAATGGGCATGCCGAAGGCGGCTGTTTTGCCTGTGCCTGTCTGGGCCTGGCCTACCGCATCGCGGCCGGTCAGCAAAAAGGGCACGGCAAGAACCTGGATGGGAGAGGGCTCTTCAAAGCCCATATCCTTGACGCCCTGCAACAATTCCGGGGACAAATTAAAATCTTCGAACGATGGAGACATGCTGTTCCTGTACATAAAAAATTACTTGGTAGCGTACCATAGCCTCATACACGCCAATGCACAATGCCTCTGTAGCCCCAGATATAGGCCAGCGGCGGTTGAAAGGAAAAAATCATGGCCGCAAGCGGCCCCGTGCAAGGGCTCGCCTGGCGGCAGACAAATAAAAAAATTTCCGCATGGCCGCGTATTGACCGCGCCAGTGGTTGACCTGACAGCAAACGCCTGTAGTATGTCCCAAGCCAGATCGGCCAGCACTTTGCCAGCAACGGGGAAAAACCATGTCCTGCATACAGACGCACGGCCTTGCCTACGGCCAGATTGTTTACAACGACCTGGACATCGAGGGCGGCAGGGCCACCTTTATCAGCGGAGCCAGCGGCAGCGGCAAAAGCACCCTGCTGCGGCTGTTCAATAAAACCCTCGCGCCTACGTCGGGCACGATTCTTTACAACGGGCAGGACACGGCCGGTCTCGACAGTATTGCGCTGCGGCGCGAGGTGCTGCTGGCCGGGCAGTCTGTGTTTCTTTTTGACGGCAGCGTGGGCGACAACTTCGACGCCTACTGCGAGGCCAGAGAATCCGCGCCGCTGTCCGCCGAGGACAAACAGGCGTTTTTGCGCCTGTGCTGCGCCAACTTTCCGCTGGACGCCCCCTGCGTGCATCTCTCAGGCGGCGAGCGTCAACGCGTGTTCCTTGCCGTCTGCCTTTCGTTTTTGCCCAGGGTGCTGCTGCTGGACGAGCCAACCTCGGCGCTGGACCAGGACACGGCCGAGCGCTTCATGTCGCAGGTGCTGGCCTATTGCCGCGAGCGCGGCATGACCGTTGTAGCCGTGAGCCATGATCCGGCCCTTACCGCGCGGCACGCGCAAAACATCATCAGCCTGCGGGCAGAGGCGGAATAGCTATGAACGGCGTTGCCCAGATCCAGTTAGGCTCGTTTTTGCTCGTATATGTGCTGCTGCTGTTGGTGCTGGCCGTCATGAAAAAGTGCCGCATCAACCAGACAAAACTGCTGGTGCTGGCCAGCGCGCGCATGACCCTGCAGCTCATTGCTGCGGGTTATGCCCTGACCTTTCTTTTTGAGCATCCGCACCCTTTGCTCACCATGGGGTATCTGACCATACTGGTGTTTTTTACCATTTATCTGGTGCTGTCGCGCAACAAAAGGCTTAACCCGCGTTTCAGGCTGGTAGTATCCGTATCCATCGCCTGCTGCGGGCTGGGCGTTATTGTGTTTTTTGTGACCTGCATCGTGGGGCAAAGCCTGTTTGACCCGCAGTACATGATACCAATCAGCGGCATGCTCATGGGCAACGCGCTGACCGGCGTTTCGCTGGGGCTCAAGTCGTTCTGGAACGGCCTTGAAGGGCAGCGGGCGCGCGTGGAGGCATTGCTCAACATCGGCGCAACCCCGGAAAAGGTGCTCTTTCCCTTTGTGTGTCAGGCGCTGGAAACAGCCCTTGTGCCCACGCTCAACTCCATGCTGGGCATGGGCATAGTGGTGCTGCCCGGCATGATGACCGGTCAGATACTCTCCGGCACAGCGCCCACCACGGCCATTTTGTACCAGATAACCATCATGGTGGCCATTTGCGCCTGCGTGTGCCTGTGCTGTTTCTGCTCGCTGTATTTCGGCTACAGAACCTTGTGGAATACCCAGAAGCAGCTGACCTTCTAGGCGAGCACGCTTTGCAGGGCCTGCTCCAGCTCCGGCTGGCGAAAGGCGTAACCCGCAGCCTGCAGTCGCAGCGGCGTGGGGTTTTGCCCGGCCAGCAACAGCTCGTCGGCCATCTGCCCCAGCAGCAGGCGCAGCAGGGGGCCTGGCACGGGCAGCCACGAGGGGCTGCCGCAAACCCTGCCAAGGGCGCGGGTAAATTCGCTCATGCTTGGGGTACGCGGGGCGCAGATGTTAAAAGCCCCCGCAAGGTCCGTGCGCTGCAGCAGCAGGGACGCGGCCCCGGCTACGTCCTCAAGGTGCGTCCAGCAAAACGGCTGGCGGCCTGAACCCAGCGGGCCGCCCACATGCATGCGGAAGGGCGGCAGCATGCGCTCGATAAATCCGCCTGGCGTGCCGTTGGCCTTTTTGCCCAGCACGGGCGCAAAGCGCAGCACGCAGCGGCGCAGGCCAAGGGCCTCAACGGGTACGGTGCTTTGCTCCCACTGGCGGCAGGTATCCGCCAGAAAGCCCTGACCGGAGGCAGCGCCCTCGTCGCAGGGCGGCGCGGTCTCGCGCCACAGGCCATAGTAACCACTGGCGGACGCCTGCAAAAGCGTTGCGGGCAGGGTATGGCCCTGCTCCCTGCGCATGCGCAGGGCAACGCACAGCGCCTGCCCGGTTTCAACCCTGCTGCTGACGATGGCCTGCTTGCGCTCGGCGGTCCAGCGGCCGCCGCCGATATTTTCGCCCTGCAGATTTACAATGGCGTCCACGCTGTCCAGCAGGCCCGCCAGAGCCGCTCCGTCCCAGCCGTTCCACACCACGCGCCGGGGACCGTTGCCCCCCTTGCCCGCGCTGCGCGACGCGACGCTGACCGTATGGTTTTCGCGCAGGAGCGCTCCGGCAAGATATCGCCCCACAAAGCCAGTGCCGCCCAGAATGAGAACATGCATGCTAAGCCCCCTCTGATGTGCGAAACGGTTGTGCGAACCTTAAGTGCGTATCCCTCGTCTGATTCAGACTATACCGATTATCCGCCAATAGGCAATTTTTGTGTGGCTTTGCCCTTGTGGTTGCTCGCCGGGGCAAATACCTGCTGCGCAATGCGTATGAATTCACGCGTGGCCGGGGATATGCGTGCGCGGTCGGGTACGGCCAGCGCCACCTCCCTCACGGCTGCCGGGCGCAGGGGCTTTTTTACATAGGCGGGCGTACCTTCGGGCGGCAGGGCTGATTCCGCCACAATACTGACGGCATCGCCCCGCGTCACGGCGGCGATGGTGCTCACCAGCTGCAGCGAACGGCAGCGGATATTGGGCTGCACGTGCGCCGCCTGAAACAGCTGGCGGATGATGTCCTCCGACCCCGCCCTTGTCATGGCAAAGGGGCTGGCGCACAGCTCGGCCAGCGTCACAGCGCGTTTGCCCGCCAGANCATGCCCCTGGGGCAGCAGGGCCACCAGCTGGTCCCGCATGAGGGCAAAGGTCTCAAACCGGTCGTTGGGCAGGGTTACAAAGCCCACGTCCACGCGGTAATCAGCAATCCACTGGGCAACCTCGCCGTCGGGGCCTTCGTCCACATGAATTTCAATGCCGGGAAAGGCCGCCCGGTATTTTTCAAGCACCGGGGGCAGCAGGCGCAGCGAAGCAGTGGGACCAAAGGAGCCTATGCGCAGCGTGCCGCGCTTCATGCCGCGCGCGTCCGAGGCCTCCTGCCGCATGGATTCGGCCAGCCCCAGCATGGCCTGCGCCTGGCGCAGCAGGCGCGCGCCCACATCGGTCAGCTCCGGGTATTTGCCCCTGCGCAGCAGGCTGACGCCAAATTCCTGTTCCAGAGACTCGATGGCGTGCGACACCCCCGACTGCGAAATGCCCAGCTGCATGGCTGCGGCGGTAAAGCCCCGGCACGCGGCAACGGCAGAAAATATTTCAAGCTGGCTAAGCGTCATTGGGTTTTCCATGAGTATTTGCTCATTTCACCATGAATAAATATGGGCGTAAATATATGCCTGTATGCCCGCGAGGGCAATGGCGCGGCCCGCGTCCCGGGTATGCCCCGGCGCAGGGGCGCAAAACGCAAGCGCAATCAGGCAGAGCACAATGGCAATGAATACGGGTGGAAAGGATACGGCGGTCTATGTCAGGCTGGCGCTGGTGGCTGTGGCCTGGGGCGGGACCTTTATCGCGGGCAGAAGCCTGGCCGGGGTTGCGCCCATGTTTTCGGCCTGTCTGCGTTTTTTGCTGGCCTCGGCGGCGCTGAGCCTGTTCCTTGTTATTTCGGGCAAGGGGTTCAGGCGGGTGACGGCCAGACAGGCGCTGGTGGTAAGCCTGTTGGGCTTTTGCGGCATATTTTCGTACAGCTTTTTCTTTTTCNGCGGGCTGCAGCACATCAGCGCCTCGCGGGCGGCCCTGATTGTGGCGCTCAACCCGGCAGTGATGACGCTTATCGCCTACCTGTTTTACCGGGAGCACGTGACGTCCCTCAAGGTGCTGGGCATCGCGCTGTGCTTTTGCGGCGTTGCGCTGGTGGTGGGCGGGGGCGATCCGCAGCGCGTGGGGAGTGCTACGGGCGCGCCCGGCTGGGTCGGCGAGGCGCTTATTGGCGGCTGCGTGCTGAGCTGGAGCGCCTACAGCGTATTTTGCAAGTCAGTGGTACGCCAGCTGGGGCCGCTGCACACGGTGACCTATTCCATCTATGCGGGAACTGNCATGCTTGTGGCCTATGCCGCCGCCTCTGGCGCGCTCGATGTCGACGCCGTGCTGCGCTTCAGCGTCGCAGAGGTATCCAGCCTGCTCTATCTGGGTATTGTGGGGTCTGCCGTGGCCTATATCTGGTATTACGACGGCATACANAAGATCGGCGTGGCCCGCGCGGGGGTTTTTATCGCTCTCAATCCGCTGGCGGCGGTGCTGTTTGGCGCGGCTCTGCTGGACGAGCGGATGACCCTGGCCACACTGCTGGGCGGGGTGCTGATCATCAGCGGCATCGTGGCCGAAAACAGGCGCAGCTCAGGGCAACGGGAGCCAGACGCAATGCCCCCCTGTCAGGCTACACCCCCAGCTGCAGCCCAGGCTGCAGCTCTGGCCGCAGAGCAGGATTCCGGTGCGTCGTCAGCCCGTTGACCGGTCACAGCCCGGTCAGACAGCAGCCCGGTCAGGCAACAGCCGGTCAGGCGGCTGGCAGTCGCAGCCCGTGGCGTCCTCATTTCCCGCTTCTTTTTCAAAATCCAGCTGCTCCCGGCCCCAGGCGTAAAGCGCTTCCAGTGCCGGGAGCAGCTTTTTGCCGCGCTCGGAGAGGGAGTATTCCACCCGTGGGGGAACCTCGTTGTACTGCCTGCGGTGCACAAGCCCGTAGTCTTCAAGCTCGCGCAGGCACTTGGTCAGCATCATGTTGGTGACGCCCCGCACGCTGCGTTTGAGCTCGTTGTAGCGCACGGTTTCCCGGTCTGCCAGATGCCACAGTATTGGCAGCTTCCACTTGCCGCCTATGCGTTTGAAAACATGCAGTATNGGGCACTGGCTTTTGTCGTCGTACAGACCGCTGGATGCGCAGGCGGGGGATTTTGTCATGGGGCGCTCGCAAAAAAAAGTAGGGAAGAAAAATATGCGTACTTGCGAAAATATTTTTATAGCAGGTATACATGGTGGTCAAGAGGTTCCCACTGCCACCAACCCTACTCAAGGAGAATACAATGAAAATTTTTGCCATAAATGGCGGCCCTAGAAAGAAGCACAATACCGCGCAGCTGTTGCAGGCGGCGCTGGACGGCGCAGCCGCCGCCCCCTGCGGCGAACCCGTGGAAACAGAGATGATCCATCTGTATGATCTTGCCTACAATGGCTGCGTGAGCTGTTTTGCCTGCAAAAAAATCGGCGGTAAAAGTTACGGCCACTGCGCGGTAAAGGACGATCTGGCTCCGGTGCTGGAAAAACTGTCGCAGGCCGACGGGGTAATCTTTGGCAGCCCCATTTATTTTGGCAATATCACGGGCAAACTGCGCAGTTTTTTTGAGCGCCTGATGTTCGCCTACTTTGTCTACGACGCCAATTACAGCTCGCTGGCCCCCAAGCGCATGCCCACGGGCTTTATCTACACCATGAACGTGACCGCTGCAGAGATGCAGCAGTATGGCTACCGCCAGAACCTCCAGGGCATGGAAATGTTTGCGGGCCGTCTGTTTGGCGAGCCTCAGGTGCTGCACGCCTTCAATACCTACCAGTTCGACGACTACAGCAAGTACAAGTGCGAACGGTTTTCGGAATCGGAAAAAGCCGTTTACCGCGCAGCGCAGTTCCCCAAAGATATGGAAGCGGCCCGGCTTATGGGCGAGTCCATGGTGACTGCGGCCANATAACTGCGGCCAGATAGCTGCTACCAGATAGCTGCCGACAGGGAAATGCTGGCGGGAAATTGCGGACAAAAAGCGGGCATCCCCTCCTTGCCCGTGGAAGCAGCCCCGCGCGCCTCAGCCGCTGCAGCAATACGGCCCTCGCAGGTACTACAAAGCCCCCGTTTTTCAACGGGGGCTTTGCCTTGCATCGGTATTGCGGGTTACGGCACTGCGGCGGTTACGCGCCGAGGTAGGCCGCCTTGATTTCCGGCGTGTCGGCCAGCTGCGCGGCTGTGCCCTCGGCCACAATGGCTCCGGTGTCGAGCACGTAGCCCCTGTCTGCCACCTGCAGGGCCAGACGGGCGTTCTGCTCCACAACCACAACGGTCAGGCCGTCGCTGTTGAGCTGCTTGAGCGTGCGGAACATGTCGTACATCAGCAGGGGCGAAAGGCCCATGGAAGGTTCGTCCAGCAGCAGCACCGAGCAGTTGGTCATGAGCGCCCGCCCCACGGCCAGCATCTGCTGCTCGCCGCCAGAGAGCGTGTCGCTGCGCTGGTGCATGCGCTCCTTGAGGCGCGGAAAAAGTTCAAAGACCTTGTCCACGTCTTTTTGGATATTGTTGTCCTTGCGGGTCCAGGTGGCCAGCTTGAGATTTTCGCTCACCGTGAGGTTGCCAAAAATATGGCGGCCTTCGGGCACCAGATCCATCTTGAGGCGGGCCACAACATGGTGCGGCTCGGTCTTGAGGATGGATTCGCCGTTAAAGCGGGATGTCGCCGCTGATGACCGGTGGGCGATTCCGGCGGCGTAAGGCGCATGACGGCCCTTGAGCGTGGTGGACTTGCCCGCGCCGTTNGCCCCGATGAGGGTGACTATTTCGCCCTTGTCCACGTGAAATGAAATGGCCGTGGAAAGGGCTTCAATCTTGCCATAGCCGGCGTAGAGATTTTCAACTTCCAGTAGCATCACACGTTCTCGTCGCCCAAGTAGGCCTTGATGACATCGGGGGTTGGACTGAATTTCCTGCGGTGTGCCCTTTGGCAATGGTTTTTGCCAAATTCAAACCACGGTAATGTGCTGACACAAGGCGACATGACCACCTTCATCTGGTGCTCGATCATCCAGATGGCGATTTTTAAATTCGTCAAATATCCAGCGGATGTGCTTGATCAGGCCCGTCCACGTCCTGAAGAGTTCAGACCGGCGGCGGGGCTCGTCGAGCAAGCAGCAGCTTTGGGGTCGGGTGGACAGGGCGCGGGCCCAGCNCTACCCGGCGTTTGCAGGCCATAGGGCAGGTTTTTGGGAAACTCGTTTGGCCACGTCGCCCAGTTCCATGATTTCAAGGAATTTTTGTCCGGCCTTTTGGCGTACGCGCTTTTCTTCGCGGCGCTGTAGNGCCTCCGTTGCCAAAGCCACGCGTCAATCAGGCCATAGCCCAGCCTGGTGGTATTGCGACACGCAGAATATTGTCGAGCACGGTCGCCATGTCGTTCCCACAGGCGGATGTTCTGAAATGTGCGGGCCATGCCCATGGTCCGTGACCTGGTGCGGNTCAAGGCTCTTGTCGTAGGTCTGACCGTTAAAGATGATCTGCCCTTCTGTGGCATGGTAAAAGCCCGAAGCCAGATTAAAAACCGTGGTTTTGCCCGCGCCGTTGGGGCCGATAAGCCCCACCAGCGTGTGGTCGTCCACAGCGATGGAAAAATCCGTTAACGCAATCAGCCCGCCGAAGCGTTGCGTGACTTCTTTCATTTCAAGCAGTGCCAAGGTCAGCCCCCACTCGTTCTGGTTGTATCTGCATCAATGGCGCATTTGGGACGCGCCGTCCTGGGGCAGCCGTTCTAGGGCCGCTTGCCGAAGCTTATCAGCCGTTTCAGTTTGGGAAAGGCGTCGGTCAGTTCCCGGTTGCCCAGCAGGCCCTCGGGCCTGAACTGCATGAGCAGGATAAGAATAAGCGGGATGATGACCCACTTCCATTCCTGGCTGATATTGAATGAATTGGGCACAAAGGGCAGCATGTGCGCCAGGTCGCTCATGGCAGGCAGAGCAAAGCGCAAAAGTTCGATGAGCAGGGTAAACATGATCGCTGCGAGCACCGAGCCGGAGAGCGAGCCCATGCCTCCCAGATAGACCATGACCATGGCTTCTGTGGACTTCATGATGCCAAAGCTGTTGGCGTAGATGGAGCTGAACATGTGCGCGTACAGCGCGCCCGCCACGCCCGCAATGCCCGCCGACACCATAAAGGCCACAAGTTTTACCTTCTTGGTGTTGACGCTCATGATCTCCGCGGCCACTTCGTTCTGACATACGGCGGGTATGCCCTTGCCCAGGGTGCTGTTGACCAGCCGGTACAGCATCATGGTTGTGACCATCACGCCCAGCAGTGTCCAGATCATCATCCAGGGTATGTCTGCCACGCCCTCCATGGCGCGTACAACGCCGCGCATGCCCGTGAGGCCGCGCGGGCCGCCCACAAAGTCGATGTTAATAATGAGCGAAATAATAATGTAGTTGGCGGCGATGGTAATGATGGCCAGGTAGTCGTCGCGCGTCTTGAACGAGGGCAGGGCCACCAGCAGACCAAACAGCGCCGCCACGCCGCCCGCAACAGCGAGTACAAAGGGAAACAGCAGCGGAGCAAGCTCGGGCGGCAGCAGAGGCGCGCCCAGCATTTTGTTTTTGGTGAACAGAATGATGGAAATAAGCCCGCCCACGTATGCGCCCACGCACATAAAGCCCGCGTGCCCACATGAAAATTCGCCCATGTAGCCGTTCACGAGGTTCAGACTGGTGGCAAATATGATGTTGAGGCCCATGAACTTGATGACCGACAGCCAGTAACCGTCGATCCACGCAAAGTATTCGGCAAAGATGAGCACAAGTCCGCCCAGCAGAAACACAAGACAGTCTATTTTTTTCTGCTTGATGACGCGCTTAATGGCATAGCCGATGCAGAGCACACCCAGAATGACAAGAACCGTTTGAACAAAAAGAGGCAGCATCAGACACTCCGGCTAGATTTTGGTCGTTTGCGGCATGCCGAAAATGCCCGTGGGCCGCACCCACAGGATGAGCAGCAGAATGGTAAATGAAAACAGATCCATGTAGGTGGACGGCAAAAAGGCTACCACCATGATTTCGACAAAGGCCAGCAAAAAGCCGCCCACAAATGCGCCGCGTATGTCGCCTATGCCGCCCACAACCGCCGCGATAAAGGCCTTCCAGCCGATCATGGCGCCCATGTATGGCTCAAGGTTGGGGTAGCACATGGCAAACAGCATGCCGCCAAGACCGGCGATGCCCGACCCCAGCACAAAGGTGACCACAATGACGCTGTCAAGCGGAATGCCCATGAGCGGCAGGGCAAAGCGGTCCCACGACACGGCGCGCATGGCCATGCCGACCTTGGTGCGCGTGACCATGATCTGCAAGAACAGAAACACCAGCACGGCCGCCACGATAACCCAGACCTTCAGGTTGGTTATCACCAGCGGCCCGATGGAATACACCGTTTTGTCGATGAGCTCGGGCAACTTGCGCTTGGTTGCGCCCAGCAGCGCCAGGTTGCCGTTCTCAAGGATAAGGCCGCACATCAGGGCGGTAATAACCACGTACAGCCTGTGCGCGCCCTTGCGGCGCAAGGGGCGGTAGGCGATGCGCTCAAGCGTCACGCCCACAAGCGCCGTAAGCACCATGGTCAGCACGATGGTCAGCCACAGCGTGTTTTGCGGCGAAAGGCCCAGCCCGTCGGAAGATAAGAGGTACGTGGCGACAAAAAAGGAGATGTAGGCCCCGACCATAAAAATATCGCCGTGGGCAAAGTTGATGAGGCGCAACACCCCGTAAACCAAGGTGTAGCCCAGAGCGATGAGGGCGTAAAAGCTGCCCCATTGCAAGGCGTTGAGGGTCTGTTGCAGCAAAAAGTCCATAGGGCTACCCAAAAGCTGGCGGTTACAGTGTGCGTAGTCTGTGTCAGTCGGCGTCGTTTCCGCCCATTGGGCGGTGATAAAGCAAAAAACGTACGGTCGCGAGCATGGTTGGCTCAAGCGGGGCCGAAGCGATCTGCAAAAAAAATCGTTGCTTCATGCCCCCGGCAGCTTGCCGGCGGGCAGCCTTTTTGCGGCAGGCGAGACATTGCAGCTCGTGCTTATATGCCAAAGCCGCGTAAAAAACCATTACTGATTTGCAGGGGCTGGCTGATCGGAGGAAAACACGCCTGCCAAAGCAGCACATGCTGCAAAACGTCAAAACAGCATGCCGCCGCGCGGCCCCCTGTGGGTTGGGCCGCGCGGCAGAGCCTGTAGTCTGCTATTTGGGGCAGACGGATTCAACAAAGGCGAATGCGCCGGTTTCCGTCACGCGCACGATAACGGCGCACTTGATGGGGTCGCGGTTTTCGTCAAACTTCATGCTGCCGGTGATGCCGTCAAACTTTTCCATGCCAGCCATGTTGTCGCGGATGATCTTGCGTTCCTTTTTGAGGTCGGGGTCGATCTTGCCGTTTTTCTGGATGGCCTGAAGCACTATGTTGATGGAGTCCCAGGTCAGGGCGGCAACGTCGTCAGGCACGTAGCCGTACTTGGCCTTGTACTTGTCGATAAATTCCTTGGTCTTGCCGGTGGCGCCTTCAGCGGTGTAGTGGGTGGAGAAGAACTGGTTTACACAGTCTTTGCCGCAAAGGTTGAACAGTTCGGCGGAACCCCAGGCGTCAGAACCCATGAAGGGGCCCTTGTAGCCCAGGTCGCGGGCCTGCGGCACGATAAGGGCCGCAAAGCTGTAGTTTTCAGGCACAAAGATAAAGTCGGGCTTGGCCGCGATGATTTTGGTCAGCTGGGCAGAGAAATCCTGATCCTTGGGGCCGTGCGATTCCATGGCCACAACAGAACCCTTGCCGTGAGTTTTTTCAAAGGCTTCCTTGAAGTTGTCGGCAAGTCCCTTGGAGTAGTCGTTGGAAACTTCAAAGAGTACGGCGGCTTTTTTGGCGTTGAACTTTTTGGTGGTAAAGTCCACGGCCACAGGCGCCTGGAAGGGGTCAAGGAAGGCGCCGCGGAATACCCAGGGGCGGTCCTTGGTGGCGTCGGGGTTGGTGGACCAGGGGGTGATCATGGGAACCTGTTCGTCATTGGCGACAGCGCCCGCAGGCACCGCCTGACGCGAAGACTGGGGGCCTACAATGGCCATAACCTTGTCGCGCTCGATAAGCTTGAGGGTAACGTTAACGGCCGATTCGGGTTTGGATTCATTGTCTTCATAAATGAATTCAAGCGGGTACATCTTGTCGCCCACTTTCAGCCCGCCCTTGGCGTTGATCTCTTCCTTGAGCATCTCAGCCGCGTACTTGGATCCTTCGCCCACTTTGGGGATTTCACCAGTGAGCGGGATGGGGAACCCGATTTTAATCGGAGCTTCTGCGGCCATGGCCGCTTGCCCCACAAAGAGAGACAGGGCGCAGACTGACGCTACTTTCAGCAAATTCATGAAGGCCTCCCGAGTTTTATGTGCAGTTACAGGGGTGTACCAAATTACGGTAAGTCAAGATAAAGCAAAAAGCATTCCTTTTTGCTAACTATTGGTAAAAACAAGCTATTTAAAAAGTTGCTGACCGTAAAAAATACGTTTTGGTAGCTTTAAGAGCTATAATCTCTACAACTTAGTGAAAAGCAAATTGGTTGTCAGAGCATGAACCTTGTCGCATATGCGGTATCGTTAGTCAAATATGATACCACGTGGATGGGTAGGTCTGCAATGATCGTCGCGTAGTGCAGTCAATGCATTGAAAACAAAGGCTTTATTGTAAAATGATCAACGTGACGACAACAAAAAATAAATCTTTTTGCGGTTACGGTCAGCAGCCAGTTGACGGCATACAGGTAAAAAATGATTACAACTATCTGATTAAAAAGGCAAAAAAATAATTTCGCCACAGAATGTACTGTTTTGTAGATTTATTGGTCGGAGGTGGCGGGCAAGGCTCTGCTTGCTGTAAAAAAATGCATTAACACTCTGTATCCATGAGCATTTTTATTTTCTACGAATTTGTATTTTCTTGTATTGGGTGAAAGCCCCAGAATGACAAAAAAAGAAACTTGGNCTTTGCAGCGGCGCAGGTGCGGGCACGGGCGAGGCCTGCAAGCAAAAAACCTGCTGTATATAACCACGATTTTACACCAATGGCTACACAAAATGCCTCACGGTGTTTTGCGGGCGCGGCAGTGGGTTGTGGTGTTAATAACCAGCGGCTTGGCCGTCGCTGCGCGGGTCGGTTGCGCCATACAGCACCCCCGTGCCCTGGTCGCGCAAAATGGCTCCTGCATGCCCCATAAGGTCGCTGTATCCCGCTGTAAGTTGCACGTCATGCCCCCTTTGGCGCAGGCTTGCGGCCACCTGTGGGGCAAAGCGACCCTCAATGCGCAGATTGTTGGCAGGCAGGCCCCAGCTGCGCCCGTACAGCCAGCGGGGTGCGGCAACCGCATCGTGCGGGCTGAGGCCAAAGTCGACCATGCGGGTCACAATGGCGGCCTGGGTCTGGGGTTGTCCCTCGCCGCCCATGGTGCCGTAGACAAGCCATGGCTTGCCGTCCTTGCGCAGCATGGGCGGGTTAAGCGTATGCATGGTCCGCTTGAGCGGGGCCAGCGCGTTGATGTGCCCGGCATCCAGCGAAAAAAAGCTGCCCCTGTTCTGCAGCAATACGCCCGTATCCCCGGCGACAATGCCCGCGCCAAAGTCGTGAAATATGCTCTGGATGGCCGAAACAGCGTTGCCCACTGCATCCACAACGCCAAACCAGCAGGTGTCGCCCTTTGGCTCCAGGGGGGCGTTGGGGGCAAGCGCGCGGCTCATGTCGATGCGGCCTGCCAGATCGNGTCCATGCGCGGGCGAAAGCATATATTCGACAGGTATCTCGGCAAAATCGGGATCAGTGACGTGGGCGTCGCGCTCGGCAAAGGCCAGCTTGGTGGCTTCGACAACGGCATGGATATGGTCGGCGCTGCCCTCGCCAAGGCTGGCTACATCCATATGTTCAAGGATGTTGAGTATGGACAGGGAGGCCACGCCCTGCGTATTGGGGGGCAGGTTGCACGCCTCAAGGGCGCGGTAGCGTACCCGTAGCGGCTCGACGGTCTCGGCCTGGTGCTCGGCAAAGTCCCTTGCCGTCAGCAGACCGCCGTTGGCCTGCAGCCAGCTGGTCATGCGCTGGGCCAGGTCGCCCTCGTAAAACGAGCGGGGGCCTTCCTGCGCAATCAGGCTCAGCGTGGCGGCAAGGTCGGGCAGGCGCATCCGTTCGCCCGCCCGCGCAGGCGAGCCCGTGGGCAAAAAGGTGCGGGCAAAGCCGGGCAGGCGCTGCAGCTCGCGATAGCCCGTGCTGTCCTTTTTGCAATCTTCATGCAGCCAGAAAGCCAGCGACGGCGTCACGGCAAAGCCTTCGGCAGCAAGGTCTATGGCCTCCTGCAGCAGATCAGCCAGCGAAAGCTGGCTGCCCCACAACCGGCTGAGGGCGTGGGCGGCGTCCCAGCCGGACACTACGCCGGGGACAGTGCAGGCCGCCAGCGGCCCACGCAGGGGGATGGCGGCAAGACCCTTTTGGGAAAAATACCCAAGCGAGGCCTTTTCGCCCGACCGCCCGCTGGCGTTGATGCCGTGCAGCGCGCCTGTGGCCGCCTCGTGCGCCAGCCAGAAGTTGTCCCCCCCGATGCTGCACATCTGCGGATAAACTACGGCCAGCACTGCGGCCACGGCAATGGCCGCATCCAGAGCCGTGCCGCCTTTGCGCAGGATGTCCACTCCTGCCTGGGTGGCAAGGTAGTGCGGCGAGGATACCATCCCCCGCGTGGTCATGGGGTCAAGGCTGCGCGATTCCGTCTCCGCATAAGGGCTGGGCGTAAAGTGCATGGTGTCCTCTTGGTAAACGTCAGTGGTAACCAGAGCAGAGTAGCGAGAGGTTTTGCGCGCGTCAAACAGCAGAAAAAACGCGCCTTTTTCCATAATTTTGCGTCTGCGGCGCACATTGAGAGCCCGGAGAAAAAAGCGTAACCAGTGAATGCGCCGCTGCGCAGCGGCGATAGACAGAGCATGCGTCCGCGCGCGGCGCGGCGCGAAGGATATTTGTATGGGTACAACGATAATGCTGTTTGCCGTGGGGCTGGCGGGAAGTTTTGTATTTGACCGCTTTCACCTGCCCGGCGGGGCCATGACCGGAGCCATGATTGCCGTGGTCATTTTTAAAAGTTGCGGTTCCATCAGCGCACCAGACATGACGCACTGGGTGCGCTTTTTGGTTTACGGCTGCGTGGGAGTCATTGTGGGCAACATGTACAACCCCGGCATGCTTGACGCCGTGCGGGACACATGGCCCATGATGCTGCTTTCGACCTGCATCATCCTGATGGCGGGACTTCTGTGCACCTGGATAGCTGTGCGCTGGGGCGGGCTTTCGGTGGGTGGGGCGTATCTGGCCACAAGCCCGGGCGGCTTTAACGCGGTGGTCGCGCTTTCGGGCGGCACAGGGGCTGAGGCTCCCATGGTGATGGTCTACCATCTGGTGCGCATCTACGCCATTGTGCTGCTTTCGCCCTTTGTCGCCAAGATGCTTGAATCTTTTGTTAAATAACCCGGCGCGCCACGGCGTTGCCCACGGGCGCAGCAAGCCTCCGTCGAAATTCGGCGGGGGCTTTTTTATCGGGCCAGCAGCAGGATTATGCCGCCCAGCGCAGGCAGCAGTACCATGCAGCTTTTGAGCAGCAGCTGTGGAGCCATGCGGGTAAACTTGGCCCCAACGTACGCGCCGATGATCTGCCCGGCCAGCACCTGCACAAACAGCGTAAGGTCAAGGTGCCCCGCCGCCAGAAATCCCAGGCTGCCCAGCGCCGCTATGGGCAGGATGACCAGCATGGTGGTTCCCACCGTCTGGTAGAGCGGCACATTAAAGATGATCAGCAGCGTCAGCTGGATAAAGGGCGTGGCCCCCACGCCGCAGGCCCCGGAAACAAGACCGTTGAACATGCCCACTATGACCGTGAGCACCCAGAAGCGTGCGCCCTTGGTGTTGCTGCAGCGCATGCTGAACATCGGGTGCTGGGGATGAAAAACGCGCAGATAGATGAGCAGGGCCGAAACCATCAGCACAACGCCGGTGAGCGGTTTGAGCGTGGCGGAGGACAGGGATGACGAGACGTGTGCGCCCCAAAAGGCCCCCACAGCGCCAAAACCGCCCATGAGCAGGCCCAGGCGGCGGTTGACGTTGCCCTCGCGGAAGTGGCTTATGGAGCCGGAAAGCGATGTAAAAACCATGGCCGCCAGCGAGGTGCCCAGCGCCACATGCATGGGAATGTCAAAACCCACGCTGAGCATGGTGATCATAACCCCTGCGCCGCCCGCGCCCACAAAGCCCAGCAGCGTTCCCAACAAAAGCATGGCGGCAAAAACAAGCATAAATCACCTGTAATACATGGCCGCTCGTGGCGGCATAAGAGGTACAGTTGCGAACATGTCGCGGACAGCCCCCGGCATGCATTTGTGCACGCTAGCGCCGCTGGGCGTAGGGCGCAAGCCGATTTTTGCAAGCGACTCCAGCAAGTTCAGGTCTGCGNGGCGTGCCCAAGGGCAATTCAGATGTGCGCGGCCCTCGCAGTACGGGCTGAAGCAACCTGAATGCGCGCGGCCTTCTGTGCACGCGAAAGCGTATCCCACGCCCTCACATAAAAAATCAGGTAGCGGCAGCACACATAGGCAACGACGAGGGTGGCCACAATCATCTCAAGCACAGCAAAAAACTTGAGCTGCAGGCTGTATTCGAGGGCAGCCGGGTAGGCCGCCAGCAGATCCGATACCTTGTACAGGGCGCTGGCCCCCACGGCCATGGGAAAGGTGTAGGCCGCAAAACCGGGGCTGAAAGGCAGCCGCAGCAGCTTGAAAAAAGCCACGTAGATAATGCTGGTCATCAGCACGGCAATGCCAAGCAGCAGGCTGCACAAAAGCAGTGAAGGCGCTGGTTCGAGGCTCAGGTAGGCCACCAGCGAGAGGCTGGCGGGCGCGGCGAGGATGGCGATGGTCGGTTTGAACGCGTCGTCGATTTGGCTGGCAAAAATGAGCCGGTACCACATAACGGGCAGCAGGGCGGCGTAGCTGACCATGCCAAAAAGCATCAGGCCGTAAGCCAGGCTGTAATATGCCGGGCCGGGAACGGTCATGGCCGCTACGCTTATGCCCACAAATGGCACAAACCAGCTGGGCACCATCTGGTGCAGGCGAAACTGCCCGATCCTGAAGCGTACAAAGGCCAGCAGCAGGCAGAGATGCAGGGCTACGGCAAACAGCCAAAGGTACTGGGCCGCCCGCGCGTCGACAATGCTCAGGCTTTTGGATTGCAGCATAAGCGCCATGGCGGTGGTGGGCAAAATGCTGCCCAGCACCGGGTGGCGCAGTTCCTCAACCAGCAGGCTGGGGTTGAAGGCAAACTTGCCCGCAAGCAGCAGGGTCAGCGTCATGGAGGTAAGCGCTCCGAGCACCTGGCCAAGGTTATGCAGGGGCAGGCTTTTTTCAAGCCCCATGCCCAGGCTGGCGATGCCAAGGGCCAGGCCGGCAAGCGGCGTGGGAACCGCGCGGAAAAAACTGCGAATACTCTGCAACATGATTATACTCCCGTGGTGATCTGCTTGCCTGATTGCCACGAAACTGGCATTAAAAAAATCGAAATGATTTTAACGCAACGTATAAAATAATTGAACAACATTATGACACTTAAGCAGCTGCGAGTTTTTTTGGCCGTGGCCCGGTATCAGAATCTCGGGCAGGCCGCCGAGGCCCTGTTTCTCACCAAGGGGGCGGTTTCGCAGGCATTGCAGGAGCTTGAGCGGCATCTTGGCGTGCGGCTGTTCGACCGGGTGCACCCGCATTTGCGGCTGAACCACGAGGGCGCGCAGCTATGGCCGCTGGCGGACGAAATGCTGCAGCGCGGAGAGGCCATCGAGCGCCTGTTTCAGGCAGGCGGAGCCTGCTTTTTGAACGTGGGGGCCAGCAAGACCATCGGCAACTATCTGCTGCCTCAGCTGCTGCACGATTTTGAGCGACGGTACGGCTGGCTGCCCAGGGCGCAGATCGCCAATACCGGCCGCCTGCTTGAACTGGCGGAAGCGTATGCACTGGACGTGGTGTTGCTTGAGGGCGAGCAGCACAGGCCCCAGATGGCGGCGGAGGAGTGGTTGCAGGACGAGATGGCCGTGGTGGCCTGCAGGGGACATGCCCTGGCCGACGGGGCTGCGCATGCCCCTGCGGAGCTGGCCGGGCAGCGCTGGATACTGCGCGAGCCCAATTCCGGCACGCGGGCGTATTTTGAGCATACCCTGGGGGCGCTCATTGCGCCTTACAGCGTGGCCCTGAGCCTCAGCTCCACCGAGGCGGTGCTGGGCACGGTCGAGCGCGGGCTTGGCATTACCTTTGCCTCGCGGCTCATAGCCGAGCTGCCGGGCTTCAGCAGCAGGTTTTCCATTATCCGGTTGACGCAGTCGTTTTCGCGTACGTTTTCACTCTGCTGGCACAAAGCCAAATACCATTCCGCCAGCATGGACAGTTTTATCCGTTTTTGCCGCAAATGGTCGCCGCCCAACAAGTAGCGGCGCGGCTGCGGCAGGCGCGGCCTAGCGCTGGCGCGTCAGGTGGTACACGCGGGGCACCATGTACATGAGGCTGAGCTGCCCGCGCGTGGGCTCATAGCGTGTGGCCACCACCACCGAACCGAGGTTCCACAGGTGCGCGTCTTCGCCCTCCCCGGCGGAAGGCGTGCCAAACCGGTCTGTGACCATCTTGAGAATCAGAGCCTCAACCCTGTTGTCGGGCGCGGCGTAATCCAGTTCAAGAAATCCCAGCGGGGCCGGGTCTCCCGGTCCGTAGCAAATGGCCATCTGGCGCGCGCCGGGGGCGACCTTGGACGCGTCGTAAAGGTCGCAGATGTAGGCGTTGTCCTCGCGGGTTGCAGTGGCNNCGTATTGCTGCAGGGCCGCGCGCATTGAAGTTCTGTCGGTATTGTCGAGCCGCTGGCCGAAGAGCACCGCGTCGGGGCGGGAGGGTTCGGCGCGGGCCATGTCTTCCAGATCCTTCATGGCGTTTGTGTCGCCGTTCATAGCCGCCGCATAGAGCAGCAGCACCGCGCGCGCCGGGTTTTTGGTCACGCCCTGTCCGATGCGGTAAAAATGCCCAAGGCGAAACAGGGCCTCGGTCTGCTGCTGGGCCGCCGCACGGCTGTACCATGCAGCTGCCGCCTTGTAATCTTGCGGCACGCCCCGTCCAAGCTCGTACAGCATGCCCAGGTTGTACTGGGCCTCGGGCTGGCCCTGACGGGCAGCCAGATCAAACCAGCGGGCGGCCTCCTCTGGGTTGGCCTCTATGCCGCGCCCCTGCTCGAGCATCCGGCCGTAGTTGCTCATGCCCGAAGGATGGCCGGTTTTGGCCGACTCCGCAAACCAGTGCAGGGCGCGGCCCAGGTCTGGCTCCACCCCCTGCCCCAGATCGTACAGCACGCCAAGGTTGTTCATGGCCTGTCCGTCGCCTGCCTCCGCATGCTTGCGCCAGATGCTCTCGGCCGTGGCGTAGTCGCCCTTGGCGTAGGCCATGGCGGCCTCCTCCGCCTGCGTCGGCGGAACCTGCTTTTGCGGGGCGGGAGCGGGGGGCGTGGGCACCGGCGCTTCACTGGCGGGAGCGGTTTTTTCCTGCTGTTCGGCGTCTACCTTACGGCCTTTTTTGGATTTTTTATCCTTGCGGCTTTTGGCGCTTTTTTCCTTGGCGGGAGCTTCCGGCTTTTTGGGCGCTTCGGCGGAGGGTTGCACCGGCTGACCCGGCTGCGAGGGCTGGGCCGGGGCCGGGGTTGCCGCGGCGCCCTGAACAGGCGCGGTCTGCGGCTGGGCCGTTTGCGCTNGCGCGGGCACTCCCGGCATGGTCAGCGGGCTGATCTGCTGCGCTGCTGGCGCAGTGGGAACCTGCACGCCAGGCGTTTGCACCGTGGGCGTCTGCACGGTCGGCGTCTGTACGCCGGGTGCGGGCGCGGGGGCGGCAAAGCCGGGGTTTGCCTGTCCTGCAGGCGTGGCTGTACTGGCCGCGCCGGTGCCGTGTACAAATACGGAATCCGCCGCCGCAAGAGCCAGCCCAGGGGGCAGCGCCAGCGCGCCAGACAGGCAGCACACAAGCGCGGTCCGCCATGCTGAAACAAGATGGGCGCGGCAGCAGGCCGCGCCCCATCGAAGAAACATGTCGGTGTTCCTTACGGTTTACGTTTGGGGCAATTAAAGTTCATAAAGTCCACTTCCGGACGGCTCGTGAGACGCTCGTCAGGAACCAGCGCATAGCCGCGCCAGTCGCGCAGTGCGGCATTTATCTTATCCATATTCACGTACGCCAGCAAGGCGGGCCAGCGGTCGGCCATATCGCGCAGCAGGCGGGCGTATGTTACCTCGCCGCCGTGGAATCCGTCAAAGAATTCGCAGTCGCTGGAGGCAAAGGTGCGCGGGTCGGTAAAGTCCATAACGTCAATGCCGCGGGCCAGCAGGGCGTCGCGCAGGCGGAAGAGGTGCGGGTAGTCGCCCTCGCGTTCGCGCATGGCGTCGAGCACCCGTATCGACAGGGGCGTAATAAAAACAAAGGTGGCGATACCGCGCGCCTTGAGGCGGCAGTATATTTCGGCAAAGGCGTCGAGATGCGCGGAACTTATGCCGCCCGCGTCGCGGCTGTCGGCCAGCGGCTTGGCGTGAAAAAAGGCCTTGGTGCCATAGCGCACCTGCTTGAGCGTATCCTCGAACTGGTAGTCNAAGGGTCGCTTCTGGCCGGTGCTTTCGCCCGTGTAGTACCACGAGCCGTCAGTGCCGAAACCGTCGTTGTACTGCTGGGCCATGATGCCGTAACGGTTGTCGCGAAACCCGCCCATGGACTGGGGCAGCAGGGGAGCGATAAAGTCCCTGGCCGATATCTTGCCCTCAAGCAGCCATGTCCAGGGCTTTTTGAGGCTGTCGAAGCCGTAGTTGTACGAGCCGCTGGTGGGGGGTTCCTCCTTGAAGGGGTCGGCATTCCACTGCGGCATGAACCACCAGAAATCAAGGCCGATAATGATGGCATCAGGCTTGTGGACGCGCAGCATGGCGTCGATGGTGGAGCGCAGCACGGGCAGGTTGCCCGCCGTGCCGCCCACGTTCAGAAAAGGCTTGCGAAAATACGCGCCTCTGAACTGCATGACGCGCGAGGAACCCACTGCGGCGATTTCAGGTTTGACCTTGGCGTAGAGCTGGAGCTTGTAGTCCACAAAATCCTGCGAAACGCCAGAGCCGAAAACGGCAAAGTTGCCCTTGGATTGCGAGGCGACTGCACGCTCCACGGCCACGTCGCCGCTGCTGCGCAGCCACCACGCGGTGTAGGGAACGGCCAGCAGGCCTCCCGCCAGGACAAGGCCCAGCAGCACAAGAAAATAACGCTTCAAGAAGGCGGTTTCTGTGGTGTTGTTCATGGCGTTCACGCGTGGTTAAAATTGGAAGTACAAAAAGGTCGCCTTGCGCGAAACCAGAATCAGGGTCAGGAAGGCCATGACAGCCAGCCCTGTAGCCCAGGCGGCTGTAGGCCGCCAGCTGAGCCGGGGGTGTGAGCCGTCGCGCCTGCCGTGCAGCATCTCGCGGCTGTTGGGCAGCGCCCACACCACCGCAAAGCTTGTTAGCAGCAGGGCAAAGGGAATCCAGCCCTGAATGTAGTTGTTGGGCAGCCAGCGGGCCGCCAGGGCGGCAAAGCCCGCGAGCCCGTCGGTTGTCGCGCTCAGGCCGGCAGCCTCACGCGTAAACGGCCCGGTGAACATGGCCTTGTACATGCGCCCCGCGCCCTCGATGGTCAGCGCCCGAAACACAACCCAGCACAGGTTGATGCAAAAGAACGTAAACAGGATTGAGCACAGCCTGAACGGCGCAAGGGCCAGAACCCGCTCAAGGGTTTTGCCCTTGATGCAGGCGCGGAAAAAGTGGTTGATGCTCAGCATCATGCCGTGCAGCGCGCCCCAGACAATAAATGTCCAGCCCGCTCCGTGCCACGCGCCGCCGATAAGCATGGTCAGAAACAGGTTGCGGTACTGCATGAGCCGCCCCTGACGGTTGCCGCCCAGGGGGATGTACAAAAAGTCGCGCAGCCACGAGCTGAGCGTGATGTGCCAGCGCCGCCAAAAATCCACAATGCCGGTTGATTTGTATGGGGAATCAAAGTTTTCTGGCAGCTTGAGGCCCAGCGTCAGGGCAAGGCCGATGGCCATGTCGGTATAACCCGAAAAGTCAAAATACAGCTGGAAGGTATAACACAGCGACCCCAGCCACGCTTCAGCCCCGCTGAGGGGAAAGGCCTTTTCCGCCGCATTGAAAACAGAGTCGGCATACATGGCGATGCTGTCGGCCAGCAGAACCTTTTTGACCATGCCGATGGTAAACAGCGTAAAGCCCTGCGCCAGGTTTTCTGACGTGGCGGGCGCTAGCGCGTCAAATTGCGGCCCCATCTGCTCGTAGCGCACGATTGGGCCTGAGATGACGTAAGGAAAGCAGGCCGAAAACAGCGCGTGCCGCGTAAACCCCTGCGGGGTTACCTGCCCGCGATAGACGCTCACAAGCCATGCGATCTGTATAAAGGTATAAAATGAAATGCCCAGAGGCAGCCCCGGAGGGGTAAAATGCCACTGCGCGTGCAAAAGCGCGCCCAGGTTCTGGGCCAGAAAGGCCGAATATTTAAACCACAACAGGGGCAGCAGGTTGAGTACCATCGCCAGGGTCAGCAGGCTTTTGCGGCTCAGGCCAAACCGGCAGCCGGTCTGTTTATGCGCGCCGCACTGGCATGCTCCCCCGGCTTTGACTTCCGCCCCGGTTGGCTCGGCCGGGCCAGCAGCCTCGGCGCTGGCGGCATCCTGTGCTGACTCATGTTCGGGCGCCGCCAGGGCCAGGGCAAAGGCGTAGTTCATGCCCAGTATGACTGCCAGCAGGATAAGGAACGGCAGACCCCACAGGCCATAAAAAACGATCGAAAAAGCCAGCAGCACAAGCGCCAGCCCCGTGGGGCCGTAGCCCTGGGTCAGTCGCCAGCAAACCAGCAGCAAGGGGAGAAATGCAAAAAGGAAGGAATACGAGTTAAAAAGCATGTGCGACTCCCGTTGGGCGGCGTGGACATGCCCGCCGCTCTGGCGTCAGCCTGAATTCTGCCGCGTGCAGCGGCGTGTGGTGTCTGCGCCCAGCAGATAGTGCCAAGGCCCGCCGAACCTGCATGCGGCCAGCCCCCAGCCGCTCCGGGCGCAGGGCATGCCTGTGAGCGCTCTGTACCCTTCAGGGGGCGCTGGCCGTTGCAATGGCAAGAAAAAGCGCGCACGACAAGAAACGCGTCACACGCGCCCCCAACGGCATGCGCAGGCTGCCGAGGCTTGGCAGCTTGCCTAGGGGTTCAGCTCCGCGCGAAGTTTGCGCGAAAGACGGAATACCATTACCTTGCGCGGCGGCAGGGTGATGGTTTCATCTGTTTTTGGGTTGCGTCCCTTGCGGGAGGCCTTGTCGTAACACTCAAACTTGCCGAACCCGCTGATCAGCAGCGCCCGGTCCTTTTTGATGGCGATCTTCATGATCTCCAGCAGTTTTTCCACCACGTTTTTTACATCTACGCGGTTCTTGTCCGTTTCTTCGTAGATGGCCTCCACGATGTCCGCTTTGGTCAGTGTTTTTTTCATAGTGCTCTCCGGCGCAGTGCGCTGGTATGGCTTAATGGAACCCTGTGTTCCTGTGCCCCGCAGCAATGGTCGTCAGCTTCACACGAACGGAACTTTTGTGTAAAATACACGCAACTTACAAGCAGAGCAAGGTTTTTTTAAAAAATTCACCTGCATGTCATTTTCCGCCCGACGCGCTCCACATACCGTTTCACAGTCAGCGAGCATCTATGCCCCTTAAAAAAAAGTTTTTTTTCTCCGTTATCATGTACGCATCCGACCCCTGTGATCCTGTGATTTTGGCAGCCGGGGCGGGGGTCTGCCCGCGCATGCCGGGGAGGCTCTCGTGAGCGTATTGCCCATCGATTTTGGCCGCCTGCGGCCTCGCGCCGCGCGGCAGGCTGTTGTGCCGGTATTTTTACCCTTCAGGGGCTGCCCTGTGCGCTGCGTTTTTTGTGCGCAGGACGTGCAGACCGGTCTTGGCGGCGCGTCCGCCTCACGCGGTGAGCCGGGCAGGGATGGGGCGGGCGGTTTGTTGCGCGCTGCCCGGCATGGTTTGCGGCTGCGGCATGAGCAGGGGCAAGCCCCTGCCGAGCTGGCATTTTACGGCGGTACCTTTACCGCTCTGCCTGAGCGGGAGCTGGCCGATTGTCTTGATCTGGCCCGCGAGGCGCTGGAGCAGGGGTGGATAGGCTCGTTCCGGTGTTCGACCAGGCCTGACAGGGTGGACGCCAGTATGCTAGAGCGGCTGCGCAGCGCGGGTTGCGGCGTGGTTGAGCTTGGCGTGCAGAGTTTTGGCGACAGCGCCCTTTGCCGCGGCGCGCCGGGGTTACAGCGGGCAAGACCAGCGCTGGCCGCCTGCCGCCAGCGTGCNNGCGGCGGGCCTCAAGCTTGGGGTGCAGCTGTTGCCCGGCATGCCCTGGCCATACCCCGCAGGCCCACTTTGCGGGCGGATGTGCCCGCAGCCCTGGGTGCAGGTGCGGACATGCTGCGTTTTTATCCCTGCCTGGTGCTGGAAGGAACCGGCCTCGCCGCCATGTGGCGCGATAAAAGTTATGAACCGTGGTCGCTTGAGGTCACGCTTGAGGCTCTAGCCAGGGGCTGGCTTGCCGCCGCGAGGGCTGGCGTGCCCGTGATCCGCATGGGCCTTGCCCCAGAGCCGGGGCTGGCCGCAGCCGTGCTGGCAGGGCCTGTGGATAAGGAGCTGGGCGGCAGGGTCAAGGGGCGCGCCCTGCTGCTGGCCGTGCGCCAGGCGCTTGACGCGCATGCGGCGCGGGGGGGCGGCCCCGTGGAAATGTTTGATCTGCGTCTGCCGCGCGCGGCGCAGGGCTACTTTTGGGGGGCTGGCGGCGAGCTGCGCCCGGCCTGGGCGGCTCTTGGCTTGCGGACTGCGGTTTTTGACAAAGATACCGAACCGCATATTTTGCTGCCGCCGCTTCACGCCTGACCGCAGGCGCGGTCTGTGGCGCGGGTATAAAAAAAGAAGGCGGCCGCCGGGGGGGAACCGGCGGCCGAGAAGGGAGGGAGGGTGTTGATGGTTAAAAGGTTCTGTTCAAAGGAGGAGGTTTTTTGGAGGCTCCGCCATGCCCCCCTTGGGGGTAGAGAGCATGACGGAAATGTTACTCTGCGGGAGGCTTTATATGTGCACCGCCTTGGGCGGACGAGTTGGGAGCGGCAATTTGGGTTAGTGTCTACTGGGCCGCGCCGTGCTGATGTTTAGCCTGGGCTGGGGCGTCCTTTTTCGGCATGGCTGCCGCAGGCTTGCCCACTTCTTTTTCAAGGCGCTGGGCCATGGTTTCGTGCATCTGACCAAGCTGCTTTCTGAGCTGCAGCATTTCAGTCGCCGTGGCGCGCACCGCCGCTATGTCGGGGTTGGCCGCATTTTGCAGGGCGCGCAGCTCTTGCCGTTTGATAAACATCTGGTCTTTGACGGGTTCCATCTGCTTGGCGAATTCGGCCACAATGGCATCATATTTTTGCAGTTGTTCAGGAGTGTAAGCGCCTCGGCCCATCATGCCGTGCATGCCGTGACCCTGCATGCCGGGGCAGGGCATTTCGCCCTGGCAGCCGCCCATTTCCCGCATGCCTTCAGGCATATCGCCCGCAGGGGCCGGCTGGCTGTAAACTGATATGGCGCTTCCCAACAGGGTGGCAGCAAGTATTGTTGTGATGGCGATGTTTTTGGACTTCATGGAAAGCTACCTCTTAAGCAAAATTCTTGTATATGGGCTCGTTGTTGTTGCAACGTTTGCTTGCTATAAAGCAATGCGCGTGCCAAAGATTATTTTTTNAATAAAAACAGNATATTGTATCTGAATTGCCCTTTGTCGTTGCGCCAGTGCCCAGTGAAGCGTATGTTTTTTATACATTCGGCAGTCGTCCCTGTATAAAATTTGTACATCTGCATAATTTTCTTACAGTGGTCGAGGGCCGCAAAAAAACAAAAAACGCGCCCGCCATGAAGGCAGGCGCGCGTTTGCGCGAGTGTCTGGTCTCGGTTATTTGCTGGCAGAGGTCGACAGGCCGGGGTATTCCATGCTGCAGCCGCGCGTTTGCGGGCTGCCTAGCGGCACGCCCACCTCGGCGTCCATGCGCTGGTCTGCTCGTTGCAAAAGGGTGCGCAGCTCGTCCCGCAGCTGCTGCAGTTCATGCCCCAGGCGGGGCAGGGTTTCGGGCGAGGTCGTCTGGTTGTAGCTCAGGTGGGCGAGCTCGTTTTTTTTCTGCAGGATACTTTTGCGCAACGCGTTGATTTTGGGAGTGTACTCGTCAATCACGGCCTGGGCCTTGGCCCGCTGCGGAGGCGAAAGCTGCTGCAGCCACGCGCGCATGTCAGCAGAGTGCGTAGCGGCGGGGCTTCCCGGCGCAGGGGTATATTCCGCATAGTCGGTCTGATCCGCCGCCGTTGGCTGGGGAAGGCACAGACTGGCCAGAACGCATAAGGAAAGAAGGGGTTTTATCATAAAAGACCTTCTGGAAAATAAACTCGTCCCGCTCTCTTACCAAGCACAGAGCGGGGTGGCAAGATTCCTGACCGCTGACCGCANGGGTTCCAGGAATTAGCAAAGATCTTGCAAAAAGGCGTTGCAAAAATTTTGACCCGGCGTGGGCCAACCCACGGATGCCCCGCATAGCGATATCGAGCGTGCCGCAATGAATACGGAAAACCACCAGTACGGACAAAAAAGGGCCGGAGCCTGGGCCGCTGCTGCCCGGCTGCCCAATAGGATCAGGCTGATACTGCATTAAAATAGCGGCAGGCGGCCTATGTGGCCCGCGCGTACCCCTCTGGGCCTGTTTTGCTGGGCGGTGCGGCGGTGGGTGCNGCGCNCTCATGATTAACCCTGCTTGACGCTTATTTCCATCGACCGAACAGCGAGGCGGCAATGGCCCGCCTTGCTGGCTGGAAAAAGGCTCATCCGCTGATCATTGCCTTTGAAAGCATCCTGCGTTCCGGCATGCGCAGCGAGGCGGGCGTGGGCGCCTGCCAGCGTGACTGCTGGAAGGAAATGCCGACATATCCCCTGCAGGTGCTGCTGGAAGAAATGGCCGACAGCCCCGGCATTGTCTTTGTGGCAGTGACCATGCCTGACGGAACCATCGTTGCGCACAGCAACCCGGCCCGACTGGGCGAAATACTGCACGTGGGCGGGCGCGAGGCCGACGACGGCATCATGCGCGAGCTTGCGCCCGACATGCTGCCCCACTGGGGCATCATGCGCATGGAAGGGCGACGCGTGTTTGCCGTGTACAGGCAGTTTTCGCCCGGGTTGCGCGATCTGCCCCGGGGCTTTCCGCTGCCGGTCATATTTCTGGGTCTTGACCTTTCGCCCTTTGAAATAACCCGCAGCCAGAACCGCGACTACGTTGCCATGCTGGCTGCCGTGACCCTGCTGGTGGGGCTGGCCTGTCTGGTGGCCCTGTATTATGCCGAACGCGCGCGCGAATCGCGGCAGCGTCAGCGCATGGCCGAGGGCAAGGTGCGCAGGCTCGAGGAAGAGGTGCGCCGTAAAGAAAAACTGGCCGCCGTGGGCAATCTGGCCGCAGGTGTGGCGCACGAAATCCGCAATCCCCTGAGTTCCATCAAGGGCTACGCCACCTATTTCGGCCAGCGCTTTCCCGAGGGCAGCGAAGACCGCGAGGCCGCCAACGTCATGGTGCACGAGGTTGACCGTCTTAACCGCGTGATTATGGATCTTATAGGTCTTTCGCGTCCCAGCGACGTAAGCCCCCACCCGGCCGACCTGAAGCTGGTGATTGACCACGTGACGCGCCTTGTGCATCAGGATGCGGAAAAACGCGGCGTCAGGATTGTCTGCCGCGCGCCCAAGCGCGTGCCGCTGGCCATGGCCGATCCCGAGCGCATGGGGCAGGCCCTGCTGAACCTGTGCCTCAACGCGCTGGACGCCATGCCCGACGGCGGACAGCTCACCTTGGCCATTGTGGAGCGCAAGGGACGCGTGTGCCTGATGGTGCGCGACAACGGCACAGGCATTGAACCGGCCCAGCTGCCGCACATTTTTGATCCATACTATACCACCAAGGGGCAGGGCACGGGCCTTGGCCTGGCCATGGTTCACAAGATTATCGAAGCCCACGACGGCGAGATAAGCGTCGTCTCGCGTCCCGCGCAGGCTGCGCGGCGCGGCGAAACCACGTTCAGCATCTGGCTGCCCCGCGCGGCGGAGGGCAGCGTGGCGCAGAACAGGCAGGCATAACGGCTCTGGGCTTTTGTTCAAGCATAAAGTGAGGATACAGTGAGCAACTGCATTCTGGTTGTAGACGATGACGATGCCCATCGCGGCATGCTGCGCACCATGTTGCGCTCGTGGGGATACGCGGTGGAAGAAGCCGCCGACGGCGATGAAGCCGTCAGTCTGGTGCGCGAAAAGTCCTTTGACGCCGTGCTGACCGATGTGCGCATGGCGCGTATGGACGGTATCCACGCGCTGCGCAATATTCTGGAGTACAACCCAGCCCTGCCCGTGGTGCTCATGACGGCGTATTCCTCTGTGGAAACAGCCGTGGAGGCCCTGCGTCTCGGTGCATACGATTACCTGGTAAAGCCTCTGGATTTTGAAGCGCTCAGGCACACGCTTGAAAAAGCCATAGAACATTCGCGCCTCAGTGTAGAAAACCGCGAGCTGCGCCGCCAGCTCGGCGACGCAGCCGCGCGGCCCGGCATTCTTGGCCGCAGCGCCCCCATCCGCGCCATGCAGGAAATCATCGCCACGGTCGCGCCCACCGAGGCCACTGTGCTGATCTCAGGCGAATCTGGCACGGGCAAGGAGCTGGTGGCCCGCGCACTGCACAGCGCCAGCGCCAGGGCGGAAAAGCCGCTGGTTACGGTCAATTGCGCCGCGCTGGCCGAAAACCTGCTGGAGTCAGAGCTGTTCGGGCATGAAAAAGGCTCGTTCACCGGCGCGGACCGTCGCCGCGAAGGACGTTTTGCCCAGGCCAACGGAGGCACGCTTTTTCTGGATGAAATTGGCGAAATGCCGCTGTCGCTGCAGGCAAAACTGCTGCGCGCCCTGCAGCAGGGCGAGGTGCAGCGCGTGGGGGCCGACGCCGCCATCACCGTGGACGTGCGCGTGCTGGCCGCCACCAACCGCGACCTGCGGGAGGAGGTGGCCCAAAAGCGCTTTCGCGAAGACCTGTACTTTCGCCTCAACGTCATCTGTATCGAAGTGCCGCCCCTGCGTGACCGCGCCGATGACATCCCCGTGCTTGCCGCGCATTTTCTTGAGCGCTTTGCCAGCCGCAACCGCAAAAGCGTGCGCGGTTTTTCGCCCCAGGCTCTGGCCAGCATGCTGCGCTACGCCTGGCCCGGCAACGTGCGCGAGCTCGAAAACGCCGTGGAGCGGGCCGTTATTCTCTGCAACGGCGACCTCATCACCGAGCGCGAGCTGCCCGCTGTTGTCACCGGCCCCACCCCGGCGGGAGAGCGTCAGCCCGAGATGGACGCCTCCCTCGCAGGCCTGTCCCTCGACACCGTGGAGCGCCGCGCCATTGAGGAAACCCTGCGCCAGACCGGCGACAACAAGAGCGAGGCCGCGCGCCAGCTGGGCATTACGCGAGCCACCCTTCATAATAAGCTGCGCAAGTATGGCCTTGAGTGAACGGCTTTTTGCACGCTGGCTGCGCTCCCCAGAGGGGCGACATCGGTCATGAACCATGCGCCCACGCCCGCTGCCGTCCTCTTGCAGGCCTTGCCAGCGTACAAAGTATCTCAGCCCGCAAAAGGCCGTGAGTGCATTTTACACCAGTAGGGGGGATTCTTGGTCATGGCGCAGATGCGACAGCAGATGCAGACGCATTGCGCGGATGCGGCAGCCGGTGAGGGGATTCTTTAGGGCGCAGTCCTTGAGCCGCCGGGGCGTTTCTGCTCCTTTCATCTCAGTTTCCGTTCGCGCAGCCTTGCCACAGGCCGCCGCTGTCGGTATGGAACAGGCATGAGCGAATCCAAGAGCAACAACGGCGATTTTTCGGCTGTGGATGTGGGTGCCGAGCGGCTTGACCGGTTGGCGGATTTTTTTAACGAAGTCGGCATGCTGCGCCACACGCCGCGCACTGGCTACGCCTTTTTGGGCACCGGGCAGGAGAACGTGGCCGAGCATTCGTACCGGGTGAGCGTCATGGGCTACGCGCTGGCCCGCATGTGCGGTATGGACCCGGCCCGGGTGACGTACCTGTGCCTGTTCCACGACCTGCACGAGGCGCGCACCGGCGATCTCAACTATGTGAACCACCGCTATGCGCAGTGTCAGGCCCGCAAGGCGCTGGAGGATTGCGTGGCGGGCACCGGGCTGGAAGAAGACGTGCTGCCGCTCTGGGACGAGCTGGAAGAAGAATCCAGCCGCGAGGCCCTGCTGGCGCACGATGCCGATCAGCTGGACCTTATCTGCAACCTCAAGGCCGAGCTCGACAAGGGCAATGCTTTTGCGGAACAGTGGCTGGAGAGCGCGGTCAAGCGTCTGCGCAGCCCCGCTGCCCGCCAAGTGGCCGAGGCCGTGCTGCGGGCAGACCACAACCGCTGGTGGTATGGTCAGGTGGAGAGCGAGTGGTGGGTGCGGCGAGGCCGCTGAAAAATCCAGATTTGCAAAAAAGCAAAAGGCCCGAAACCGGGTGACGCGGTCATGTGCGTCGTGCGGTTTGGGCCTTATTTTTTTGGTCTGCCTGGGGGAATCCCCTTTTGCTGGCAGTATGCTCTATTTAAATGAAGCACGAGAGGGGGCCGAAGGGGAAACCTCCCCGTACCCTCCAGCGCTACAATGCTCTAGTTGGCGACCACCGTTCCCAGTGGCGCGTCGTCAAGCAGGTAGCGGCGCAGGCTTGAGGGCGAGCGGCCATCAAGGATGAGCGCTCGCTGGCAACCCGCATTCAGGGCGTTGAGGCAGGCCTCCACCTTGGGGATCATACCCCCGGTGATCACTCCCGCCTCGCGCAGGGTCTGGATTTCGCGGCGGTTCAGGCTGGGTATCAGCCTTCCGTCGCCGTCCAGCACGCCGGGCACGTCAGATATCAGCACAAAATATTCCGCACCGAGGGCCCCGGCCAGCGCACCGGCCGCAGTGTCGGCGTTGATGTTCAGGGCTTCGCCGTCCGGTCCGGAGGCCACAGGGGCCACCACCGGCACAAAGCCGCCAGCCAGCAGGCAGCGGGGCAGGGCGGGGTCGACGGCATCCACCGTGCCCACAAGGCCCAGAGCGGGATTTTTTACAGACGCCCGCAGCAGCCCGCCGTCACGACCAGAGATGCCAGCGGCGCGCACGCCCTGCTGGGCAAATTCGTTGACCACGGCCTTGTTGACCTGCCCGCACAACACCATTTCTGCGGCTTCCATGGTGGCGATGTCGGTAACGCGCAGGCCGTCCACAAAGCGGCTTTCAATGTTGAGGCGTTTGAGCAGCGACGATATCTGCGGGCCGCCGCCGTGCACCACCACAAATTCCATGCCCTGCGCCGAGAGCTGGGCAAGGTCGTTGGCAAAGGCCGAGCTGAGGTCGGAATTGTCCATGGCGTGTCCGCCGTATTTGATAACCACCGTGGCATCTTTCATAAGGGTAATCCTCTGGCTGTTCAGCCGGAAAGGCTGCTTTGCCGACGGCGCGGCAGCGCTAGCAGCGCCGCCCGGCCCGCCGGGGCCTTTCGCTATAGTATGTGTATTTGCTTGACAGTTGTAAACGCTAGCACCCTGTGCGTAACCATGCAAGCACCGGGTGTGACAACTGCGTGGCATTGCATGGATTTTTTGTTTTGTGCCGTGTCGGGCAGGCTCGCCAGCCCGGGGGCGGGCGCGTGAGGCGTATGCCATTGTGCTGACGAGATAAAACGGCTATGGATTATACCATGGAAACGGGGGGCATATGACCGCAAGCGGTGCAGAAAAAGACGTGTCTCGCAACGAGGACTGGAGCAGTGAAGCCTTGGCTGCGGCCAACGTGGGACTGTGGGTCATAGAAATTGACCGCAACACCGGGTACATGTCCATGCTTGCCAACCCGGTGACCATGCGGCTGCTGGGCGCGAGCCAAGAAATGACCCCCGCTGAAAGCTTCAATTTTTGGGTGGACAGGGTCGATGCCCGCTCGAAGCAGCACCTGTGGGCCATCCACGACGAATTTCTGGCCGACAAGGCCATGCACGAGGTGCGCTACCTCTATAATCATCCCCAGTGGGGGCTTGTGCCTGTGCGCTGCGGCGGACGGCGCATCAGCGACGAGCAGGACGATGTTGTGCGGATTGTCGGTTATCATCAGGACATGACCGAACTGCACGAGGCGCACCAAAGCCTGCGCGAAGGCCTGGTGCGTCTTTCTTTGGCCTGCCGTCTCGGTTGGCTGGGCGTGTTTGAAATCGCCCGGCTCGAAAACGGCGAGCTGGACCTCAGCGGCAACGATGTTTTTTACGAGCAGTTTGGCATCAACCCCGCAGCCAGCATGGCGGAGAGGCTGGAGCGCATGGAGGCGCGCATTGTGGCCGAAGACCGGCCAAAGTGGCACAAGCTCTGTTTGCCCGCCATGTGGACACCCGGCGGTCAGGAGCATCTGGAGCTCAGGGTGGCGCACCCCCGCAAGGGCCTGCGCTGGTACGCCCTGGCATATGAGGTTGTGGGCGTGCTGGGCGTACTGCGCATTACCGGCTATATCAGCGACGTTACCGAGACGCGCCAGCACGAGCGCATCCTGCGCGAGGCCAAGGAAAGCGCCGAGGCCGCCAACGCCGCCAAAAGCATCTTTCTGGCAAACATGAGCCACGAAATACGCACGCCCATGAACGGCATCATGGGCAGGCGCATCTTGTGCTCAATACGCCGCTGAATCCGCAACAGCGCGATTATGTGGAAAAAATCCACTCAACCTGCGAGTCGCTGCTGGACATCATCAACGACCTGCTCGATTTTTCAAAGATCGAGGCCAACCGGCTGGAGCTGGAAAACCTGCCCTTTCAGCCCGGCAAAGAGCTGGAGGCCGTCATGTCGCTGCTGCGGCCCAAGGCCGGGCACAAAGGCAGGGATTTTACGCTTGAGAGCTTTGTCGATCCCAACATTCCCGACTTTCTGTCGGGCGACGCCCTGCGTCTGCGCCAGATACTGCTTAACCTCGGCGGCAACGCGCTGAAGTTTTCAGCGCGGGGCACGGTGCGGCTGGCCCTTGATCTGCAGGAAAATACCGGCGACAGGGTGCGCGTTGTCTGCACTGTGAGCGACGAGGGTATAGGCATGTCGACCGAAGAGCTTGCCCGCGCGTTTACGCCTTTTTCGCAGGCGGATACGTCCATAACGCGCCGGTTTGGGGGCACGGGGCTTGGGCTTTCGCTGTGCCGCCGTCTGACTGCTCTGATGGGCGGGCGCATCTCGGTTGAGAGCGAGCCCGGCAAGGGCAGCGTCTTTCGGGTGGAGTTGCCCTTTGCCGTATGCAGCGTCCAGCGCGACGACAAGCCGACCAAAGATTCTGCGGGCGTTGATGCCCGGTCTCTGGACGGGCTGCGCGTGCTTGTGGCTGAAGACGGCGACATAAACCGCGAGATAATGGAAGTGCTGCTGGACGGCATGGGCATCGAGTGCGTCTCTGCGGTCAACGGGCGGGAAGCCGTGGACATGTGGGCCGGTCGGCATGCGGAGATAGACATTATCCTTATGGATGTGCAGATGCCGGTCATGGACGGATATTCCGCCACCCGCGCCATCCGGGCAAGCGGGCTGCCCGGCGCGGACAGCGTGCCCATCCTCGCCATGACGGCCTACGCCATGCGCGGCGACGCCGAGCGCAGCATCCAGGAGGGCATGAACGCCCACCTGACCAAGCCCATCAATCTTGCGGACCTGACGCGCACGCTCAATCTTTTTAACCCGCGCCGGGCCAAGGGGCAGGGTGCCGCCGGAGATGCCGCGAAGGGCGACCGTCTTTCCGGCGATGGCCGCTCTGGCTGCTGAGCAGCCCTTGACACTGCGCCGCCCATGCGCCACCTTGCCCCCAACGCCAGTTTAAGGAAAGCAACATGACTCAAGTGGTAACCCGATTTGCACCCAGCCCCACGGGGCATCTGCACATCCCACATAAGGACGAAACTGGCGTTTTCCAGCACCAAAGAGAGTTATGGCGTCTCACTTTTTGCCGGCGGGCTTCACGCCGGTTTTTCGGTCGTTTTTTTACCGCCACAGGCAACGCGGCGGATACACGGTACACGTCTAAC
>JGI20225J20221_1000727_pt1 | contig 52400 bp, 41 predicted proteins | sample BioMet4_FD_20221 | JGI IMG/M metagenome (IMG submission 20221) | reverse complement strand
GGCATACATCCCTCCCCACTCGGGGTAGACTAGTGAGGCTAACGAATGACCGAAAAATACTCCTTGCATGGCATGGGTATGTCCCGAAAGCATTAATTCAATATAGGTTTGAGGCAGAACCTCACGTTTCCAATGTGTTGGATTATGGCTTAACAAGATCCGAAACATTCCTTTTGTATCTTTCGATGCCTTCTTCAAGTCGGCATAACGAGAGAAAGGTGGTTCTCCATCATTTTCCACTCCTATAAGGGCGATGCTGTCATTGCCACGGTGAATAATGCGGTGGTCATTGTTTAAAAGTTGCCAGCCCATTGACTTTTCCCGATTCAACAACTCATTCATATTATTCGTTGCTTCTTTCGGATTTGACCAATGATAATAGGTGCCATAATCATGATTTCCTAAGATGGAATAGACTCCATCCCGAGCATGGAAACCGGACAAGGTGTTTTGAAAACCATTTAATTCTATACTCCTTTGGTTCACTAAGTCTCCGGTAAATACAATCATATCAGCATGCTGACTGTTGACTAATTCCACCATCTTGCGAATAACTCCCTCTTTTTCTTTCCAACTGCCAATATGTATATCGGATACTTGTGTGATGGTGTATCCCTCAAAAGATTTAGGTAGCTTGGGGTGGTAGTATGTGACTTGTTTAACTTGAAAGTGCTTGAGGCCTAATGTTGCCCCATATAATATGCCTGCGAAGCATGCAATGCTGATGAATAGACCGATCCATACGAAAACATGATGCAATGGTCGATATAACAAACGAAGTAATAGACCTAAGATAGAACAAATTATAAAGGCTATTTTGGGTATGGAGAATAGAAACAATCCGATAGCTAGCTTACCGATGGCTTGAGTGTGATTGGCTAAAACATTATCCCCTGTACAGTACATGTAATAAGAATATCCGGTAAGTAATAACACGGTTGGTAACCAATAGAATGCATGCAGCCATCTATTTTTTACTTTCCGGAATATATAGATCAAATAGATATATATGTCAGGTATTAGAAGGAGTAAAAAGACTATCAGAGTTATTCTGTGCATATATCTTCCAAGTCTTCAATATTTTTTTTAATTTTATTGAGGTGCTTATATGCTATTCTCTTATACAGGAAGTAGATGATAACGGCATCACATGTCAAGAAGAATAGGATTAAAAGAGCTTGTGTACCGGCGGATTCCAAATAATAATCCATTACCCAGTAATTGACAATATTGAATAGGATGATCCAAATGGATATGCCAATCACTTCATACTTCATCCATTGACGAAACTTGAGCATTCGTTTGCTGACTTCAGCTACCGGCATACTGTCAACCCGAATACTTTTTATGGATACATAGTTCTGATAATCCCAGCAGATGCCAATAATGAGACTTATCGCAAAGAAAATGATCAAAGCGTTGACTTTTGATTGGTATGTTTCACCAACATGAAACACAGATGGTAATAGGCATACTACTAATAGAATGAAGAGTCCAACAAAGCCGAGACTTATGGACAATCTTTGCCAACCGGTAAGACGTTTCAGACTTTTGTCTGCGTTAGCTTTATATTTGCTGACGAGATTTGCAATTTCATTTTCATTGGCAATCGTATCTTTTTCCAATTGCTGATTCAACTTATTCCAGGATTGTTTAAGTTCGTCCAATTCCATATTATTCCTCTTTGTTCATTTTTCTTAATTTATCCTTAATGCGATTGATCTTTGTCGCAACATTTGTCAGAGTCAAGCCGGTGATTTCCGAAATCTCTTCGTAACTTTTCTCTTCCAAGTAGAGTAGTATGATGGATTTATCCAGTTCTCCAAGCCGGTTTATCATGTGATAAAGTTGCTTCAACATGACTTGGGTTTCATCCAGTTCTTCACTCCGATCCGCTTCCTGGGTTAATGTGACTATTTCGGGAATGTTCTTTTCTTTTCGTAGGAAGCTGATGCAAGTATTTAATGAAATGCGGTAAATCCATGTCGAGATTTTACACTCTTTTCTGAATTTAGGAAATGCTTTCCATATATTCAAAACTACTTCTTGATACAAATCGTTTATCGTAGCATTGGGGGTAGTGTACATATAGCACACTTTGTAGATCACACGTGAATACTCCCGGATTACAGCAAGAAATTCTTGTTCTACGTTTTCCATTTCTACTTCGATATCACTTGATTTGCTTTTTATTTTATCTGTCGCATAACTATTTCTAAAATCACATCACTGCAGATCGGAACGAATGTTTTTCTTTGTTTTTCTACTTTTGGAGTTCCTGATGCTTATGCTTGATTTAGAAATACAGGATAGAAAACATTAAAGTTTGAGGTTGGCAGCAAGGAACTTACGTATTTTATCGGGAGAGACTCCACGGCGTTTGGCATAGTCTTCCAATTGATCTTCTCCTATTTTTCCTATTGCAAAATAGTGGGAAGAGGGGTGTGCAAACATTAACCCACATACTGAGGAATGAGGGCTCATGGCGCCATTCTCTGTCAATGTTACGCCGATTTTATGCATGCCCAGTATCTTGTCGAGCGTGAAGTTTATCGACTGATCGGGTAATGAAGGATAGCCGACTGCAGGACGGATACCTTGGTATTTCTCCTCAAGGAGCTCGGGCATGGAAAGATTTTCATCTTTGGCATATCCCCAAGCTACTTTGCGTACATATTCATGCATTTTCTCGGTAGCAGCTTCCGCTAACCGATCGGCTAGTGTCTGAACCAATATTCGCTTGTACGGATCATTTTCATATAGTTTCTCCAGATGACTATCACAAGTCGCAACAAATAGCCCTATAGTATCCGGTATACCGGAAGATAAGGGGCGGATAAAATCACTCAAACACAGGTATGGACTATTATCGGGATGTGGCGTTTGCTGACGCAATAAGGGGAGTACTGTATCTTCTATAATCAGATTATCATTATCGGAGTTTGCTTTGCACAGTTTGAAAAGTCCATGGACTTTATACTCTTCATCCAACTGATTCAACATCCGGTTGGCTTCTTTAAACAGTTGCATTGCTTCGGCAGCTTTGGCTCGATCGGCTTCCGGAAAAGATACTAACCATGATGCGCGACAAGCATCGCAACCATGTATATTGGCTATAGCCGCATAGCGGAGTTGAAATCCCCATGCGTGGAAAAAGTAAATCCAGTTGATATACGGGCTTACTTCGTGTATGGAATACGTTACTATTTCTTCTTTCATACGGATATAAACGGATTAAGCTCGCGGAAAGTTCTGCAGATTAACGTTCGAACATCAACATTTGCCCGCGATAGTCTTCATCGGTATGTCCGTCGGTATATACGGTCTGCCCATTGACAAAAGTCTTTTCAACTTTCCAGTGGAATGATTTTCCTTCGAGCGGGCTCCAGCCACATTTGCTGAGTATCTTGTCGGCAGTAAGTGTCCAAGGTTCTTCTTCGCGTCGTACTAAAACCAAATCGGCTTGGTAACCTTCACGAATGTATCCACGTTTGCTGATATTATAAATTCGGGCGGGAGCATGACACATCTTTTCTACAATGGTTTCTATAGAAAACACCTTTTCATCTACAAGTTCGAGCATGCTGACAAGTGAGAATTGAATCATTGGCATACCGGATGTTGCTGTCAGTGCGTCACCTTGCTTATCACTTAGAAGGTGTGGGGCATGATCGGTAGCTATAGCGTCGATAATTCCGCTATTGACGGCAACTCTCAACGCCCTCCGGTCTGATTTCCTCTTTATTGAAGGGTTACATTTAATGCGGCTACCAAGAGTTTCGTAGTCGGCATTCCAGAAAAGTAAATGAGGAACGCATACCTCGGCGGTAACCCGCTTCTCTGATAAAGGAGCTGACGAGAAGAGTTCCAGTTCTCTTTCAGTGGAAATGTGCAGAATATGCAGCCGGGAATTAAATATTCCGGCAAGGTGTACAGCCAATTCCGAAGAACGTAAACAAGCTGTGGACGAACGGATATAGGAATGCTTACTTATCGGAATTTCGGTGCTGTCCGGAAACATCTTCTTATACCGTTTGATATTTGCTTTGATTATATTTTGGCTTTCGCAGTGGGTTGCAATCAGTAAATCGGTACCACTGAATATATTCATCAGGGTATTCATCTTATCCACCAGCATATTACCGGTGCTTGCACCCATAAAAAGCTTTATTCCACAGACCTGCTGCTTATTCAGTTTGCCAAAGTCTGTATAATTCTCATTGGTCGCTCCAAAATAGCACGAATAATTAATAAGTGATTTACGGCTCATCAATTCGAGTTTCTGCTCAAGAGCGTCAATAGTGGTGGTCAGTGGGCTTGTATTCGGCATATCCATGATGGAAGTGACTCCTCCCGCGGCTGCGGCACGGCTTTCTGTGGATATATCAGCTTTTTGTGTTAATCCGGGATCGCGAAAATGAACATGTTCGTCAATAACACCGGGCAGCAGATAACAGCTGGTTGCATCAATCACTTCAGTACACGGAGAAGACGGTTGTTGTCCAACGGCCAGTATCTCTATAATTTGTTCGCCTGCTAATACAACGGAACCTTGAACGGAGGCTCCTTCATTGACTATTGTTGCATTATGAATTAAAACCCTTTTCATTGTTGCGTAAGCTTTAGTTCATTTTTGGATATTTATGAAAGAGACTGTGTATTTTCAGCTTGATTACACCGAAAACCGCTTCACCGAATATGCTTGAATTCATTTTGGAAGAGCCAAGTTCACGGTTTATGAAAATAACAGGGACTTCTTTTATCTTAAAGTTGCATTTAAAGGTCGTAAATTTCATCTCGATTTGAAATGCATATCCTTTAAAGCGAATGTTATCCAATTTTACCGTTTCCAAAACCTTGCGGCGATAACATACAAATCCTGCGGTGGTATCGTGTATCGGCATACCTGTAATGTATTGCACATACTTTGAGGCAAAATAGGACATCAGTACACGTCCCATTGGCCAATTCACTACATTTACCCCACTGACATAACGTGAACCGATAGCTAAATCGGCATTTCCTGTGCTACATGCTGAGTAGAGCCTCGGTAGATCGTTAGGGTTATGACTAAAATCAGCATCCATCTCGAATACATACTCGTAATGGCGTGCCAATGCCCATTTAAATCCTGCAATATAGGCAGTGCCAAGCCCCAATTTGCCTTTCCGTTCCACTATAAATAAACGTTCCGGATATTCTTCCTGTANGCGGCTGCGGCACGGCTTTCTGTGGATATATCAGCTTTTTGTGTTAATCCGGGATCGCGAAAGTGAACATGTTCGTCAATAACACCGGGTAGCAGATAACAGCCGGTTGCATCAATCACTTCAGTACACGGAGAAGACGGTTGTTGTCCAACGGTCAGTATCTCTATAATTTGTTCACCTGCTAATACAACGGAACCTTGAACCGAGGTTCCTTCATTGACTATTGTTGCATTATGAATTAAAACCCTTTTCATTGTTGCGTAAGCTTTAGTTCATTTTTGGATATTTATGAAAGAGACTGTGTATTTTCAACTTGATAACACCAAAAACCGCCTCGCCGAATATGCTTGAATTCATTTTGGAAGAGCCAAGTTCGCGGTTGATGAAAATAACAGGGACTTCTTTTATCTTAAAATTGCATTTAAAGGTGGTAAATTTCATCTCGATTTGGAAGGCATAGCCTTTAAAACGGATGTTATCTAATTTTACCGTCTCCAAAACCCTGCGGCGATAACAGACAAATCCTGCTGTGGTATCGTGTATCGGCATACCTGTGATGTATTGTACATACTTTGAGGCAAAATAGGACATCAGCACACGTCCCATCGGCCAATTGACTACATTTACCCCACTGACATAACGTGAACCGATAGCTAAATCGGCATTTTCGGTACTACATGCTGCGTAGAGCCTTGGTAGATCGTTAGGGTTGTGACTAAAATCGGCATCCATCTCGAATACATACTCGTAATGGCGTGTTAATGCCCATTTAAATCCTGCGATATAAGCTGTTCCAAGACCCAATTTACCTTTGCGCTCCACCATGAACAAACGCTCCGGATATTCTTCCTGTAACTTCTTGACGATAGAAGCGGTACCGTCCGGCGAACCATCTTCAATGATGAGAATGTGAAAGGTTTTCTCCAATTCGAATACAGCTCGGATTATTTTTTCTATGTTTTCCCGTTCGTTATAAGTCGGGATAATAACGATGCTATCTGACGTTTGTATATCCATAAATGGGGGCTGTTATAGGGAACAAAGTTAAGTGTTTTCTCTAATTATCGAGCATAACTGAGGATTATTTAGTAATTTTGCACCGGATTTTCACCACGGATTACACAGATTAACACAGATGATCTTTCTGTTCATTATGGAGTTGCGATAAGTCCCTCCGGGTTCTTCTGTTCTTTTTCTGATTATTTGTAGAAGAGGCCTTGTAGAAGGACTTCAACCGTTATTGTTAGGACTCGGTTTACGCGAGTAAAAGAGAATAAAACTCCGTGGAACTCAATATGGCTCCATGGCGAGAAGAAGAGAAGCAGTGTATCTGTGGTAAAAAGATGAATGAATAAAGTAAATAGCAATGACCATTTCTGAACTCCAACAACTATATGCCACTCATCCCAATGTGGAAGCTGTGAGCAGATTGCTTAAAGATGAGTCGATACGGCACTTTTTTTGTGGTGGACTTTGTGCATCTTCCGCCTCATTATTTTCTTCTGTATTGGTGCAGCGTAGCGGTTTTCCTTTTCTTTTTATATTAAGTGATCTGGAAGAGGCGGGGTATTTCTATCATGACCTGACTCAAATACTTGGTGAAGAGAAAGTCCTTTTCTTTCCGTCTTCTTTTCGGCGTGCCATTAAGTACGGACAGAAAGATGCGGCGAATGAGATTCTTCGCACAGAAGTCTTAAGCCGCCTGCAAAAGGGTGAGGAAGGATTATGTATCGTGACTTATCCCGATGCCTTAGCCGAAAAGGTGGTTTCACGTAAGGAACTGGGCGAAAAAACACTAAAGCTTCATCAGGGCGAACAGGTGGATACTAATTTTATCACGGAGGTGTTGCGCAGTTATGGTTTTGAATATGTCGATTATGTCTACGAGCCGGGACAGTATGCCGTACGTGGAAGTATCATAGATGTCTTTTCTTTTTCGTCGGAGTTCCCATATCGTATTGATTTCTTTGGCGATGAGGTGGATAGTATTCGTACGTTCGAAGTGGATACGCAATTATCGAAGAACAAGAAGGAGAGCGTAGTGATTGTTCCCGATTTAAGTCGAAGTCTCGAAAAAGACGGTAGGGGAGGCATGGTCTCTTTTCTCGACTTTTTGCCTAAAGATACTTTATTGGCTATGCGCGATTTCCTTTGGCTTCGCGAACGCATACAATGCGTTCATGATGAGGCACTGGCACCGCAAGCCATTGTAGCCCGTGAAGCGGAAGAAAATGGAGGTATCAGTCTGGACGGCAAATTACTTGATGGAACGGATTTTACACGGGATGCTTTAGGCTTTCACCGGATGGAATTCGGCAATAAACCAACAGGTACTCCGGATGCGACAGTGTCATTCAATACATCCGCCCAACCTATCTTCCATAAAAACTTCGATTTGGTAGCCGATAGCTTTAAAGATTATATAAATAAGGGCTATACATTATATATATGCAGCGATAGCAGCAAGCAGACCGACCGTATTCGTGCCATCTTTGATGATCGGGGAGATGATATTCGTTTCACTGCCGTGGAACGTACTTTACACGAGGGTTTTGCTGACAATATGCTGGGCGTTTGCGTCTTTACCGATCATCAATTGTTCGACCGTTTTCACAAATATAATCTTAAGAGTGATAAAGCACGTTCGGGTAAAGTGGCACTTTCGTTGAAAGAGCTCAATCAGTTTACTCCGGGCGATTATGTGGTACATACCGACCATGGTGTGGGGCGTTTTGCCGGGCTGGTGCGTATCCCTAATGGGGATACGACACAGGAGGTGATGAAACTGGTCTATCAAAATGAAGATGTGGTTTTTGTCTCCATTCACTCGCTACACAAGGTCTCCAAATATAAAGGTAAAGATGGCGAAATGCCACATCTCAACAAGTTGGGTACGGGAGCCTGGGAGAAACTGAAAGAACGAACCAAGACCAAGATAAAGGATATTGCACGTGACCTGATCAAGCTCTATTCGCAACGACGTGAAGAAAAAGGTTTCCAGTTTAGTCCGGATAGTTTCATGCAGAAAGAACTGGAGGCTTCGTTTATTTACGAAGATACTCCCGATCAAAGCAAAGCAACGACTGATGTGAAGGCTGATATGGAGAATAACCGGCCGATGGACAGGCTTGTCTGCGGTGACGTGGGTTTTGGAAAGACCGAAGTCGCCGTACGTGCTGCGTTTAAAGCGGCGGCGGACAATAAGCAAGTTGCGGTATTGGTACCAACTACCGTGTTGGCTTATCAACACTTTCAGACGTTTAGCGAACGTTTAAAAGGTTTTCCTTGCCGTGTGGAATACCTCAGTAGAGCGCGTACCGCCACTCAGGTAAAGGCTATTCTTAAGTCGCTGGCTTCGGGAGATGTGAATATTCTCATAGGTACACACCGCATTTTGGGTAAGGATGTGAAGTTTAAAGACCTCGGCCTGCTCATTATTGACGAAGAGCAGAAGTTTGGTGTATCTGTGAAAGAGAAATTGCGTCAACTCAAAGTGAATGTCGATACACTCACAATGACAGCAACTCCCATCCCGCGTACTTTGCAATTCTCGTTACTTGGCGCGCGCGATTTGAGTGTAATTTCCACGCCTCCACCCAACCGTTACCCCATACAGACCGAGATACATACTTTCAATGAAGAAGTCATTACCGATGCAATCAACTTCGAGATGAGCCGAAACGGTCAGGTATTCTTTGTGAGCAACCGTATCTCCAATCTGGCCGAATTGAAGATGATGGTGGAACGGAATATACCCGATTGTCGTGTGGCTATCGGTCACGGACAGATGGAACCGGCAGCATTGGAGAAGATCATTTTCGATTTTGTCAATTACGACTATGATGTATTGATTGCCACTACGATTATTGAGAGTGGAATTGATATTCCGAATGCCAATACAATCATTATTAATCAAGCTCAAAACTTCGGTCTGAGCGATTTGCATCAGATGCGTGGTCGTGTAGGGCGTAGTAATAAGAAAGCGTTCTGCTATTTGCTGGCACCTCCTTTGTCTTCGCTGACTCCCGAGTCGAAGCGTCGTCTACAGGCAATAGAGAATTTCAGTGATTTAGGTAGCGGTATTCATATCGCCATGCAAGACCTTGATATTCGTGGAGCGGGAAATATGCTTGGTGCCGAGCAAAGCGGATTTATAGCTGACTTGGGTTACGAGACTTATCAGAAAATTCTTTCAGAAGCTGTACACGAATTAAAGAATGACGAATTTGCCGAGCTATATGCCGAAGAACTACAAAATGACGGAACGATCAGTGGCGAACAGTTTGTCGATGACAGCCAGGTGGAAAGTGATCTTGAACTCTTACTGCCGGCTACATACGTCACAGGTAGTAGCGAGCGTATGTTGCTCTATCGTGAACTCGATGGATTGACACTCGATGATGATGTCGAAGCTTTCCGCACCCGTTTGGTCGACCGTTTTGGCCCTATTCCTCCCGAGACAGAAGAATTACTTCGTATTGTACCGTTGCGGCGCATTGCTGCCCGTCTTGGTGTGGAAAAAGTCTTCCTGAAAGGTGGACGTATGACTCTGTTTCTGGTTTCCAATCCGGAAAGTCCATATTATAAGAGCAAGTCATTCGGCAAACTCATTGCATACATGATGAAGTACACTCGACGTTGCGATTTACGCGATCAAAATAACCGTCGAAGCATGCTCGTCAATAGCGTCACCAATGTGGAAACGGCGGTTAGTGTACTTAAAGAAATTGTTGCAATGGAAGTTGAAGATTGAGTCGTCTTGGGCGAGCCTTGCTTTCAATGAATGGCATCTATTTCAGATTACACAATGTCTTAACTCAACCTGAAGATAGTTGATTGTTTCAGACCCAGTATCACAAAAAGTCTTATTTAACTTCTTCGTTATCTCTTTGTAACAATCATTGATTTTATCAGAATTGCTAACTTTGATGTTGCCAAGGAATTTGTTGAATGCTTGAGTAATGTCATTCTATTTCCTCCAAATAAGCCTCATACAACTCAGCATCTTGTGCTGTCAATTTATTCTCCAGCACAGAATCAATGTTATATGCAATAGCCCATCTGCATAGCGAATCATCAACAACCTCGTTACCGACATTGTGTTCTGAATAAACCACATCCTGCTGAGAAAATTGCTCTGATATTAGTTCATAAGTTTTTTGGGAATCCAATCTGATTAAAACTTGGCTTCCACTATAGTCTTGTGATGAGCGGAGATACAGATACTTGTAATCTTTTATTTCGAATGGGAACACACCATTGTTGTATGAAGAAAGATTGAGATACTGTGCAGGTTCAGTACCACTCACCAATATCTTTTTGCCGCAATCATCTTTCTTTAGATACAGTGAATAAGTTGTTTCTTTTATTTCCCTATATTCCTGCTTCTTCACACCTGCTAAAATTTCAAACAATAAATCACGCTGAATAGACAACTTCAGGATTTCCTTTTGAGGATAATTCAAGTATGTAGATAGCTTGAACTGCTTCTTGAGTGCACTTTGTTTCTTGTTGGCATTAATTGTAAAGATACCAGCATTTACATTCTTCTGTGGCATAAATACCGGCCAAAAGAAAGGAGCGTTTTTCCAGCCTTGTGCTTCGTTACCATCCTGTTTGATAAGCATTAGTACAGGTCGGTTGTTCGCTATGGCACGTGATGGTGCTGTATCGTTACGACCATCATCAGGAGCATCAATCCATCTTGTTTTATTAGGTTTCGACTTGTCACGTTCTCTACTCATGTTACGACCTGCTCTATACAAACAGTATATTTTGCCATCAGTGCCGAAAGTACAGTGGTCTAGCGTAGTAAGCATCTCATTAGCATCCCACTCATAGTCCTTATTCTCATATTCGTCTCCATAGCGAAGAGTAGAACTTATCTTGTTGATAATATCGACAGCCATTTCGTAATCCATTTCAAAGAAAGGATTATCATCGGTTGTCTTGTCAAATCCTGGGCATGATTTTACCAAATCGTCGATAGTATTTATAGTACTTTTTATTTCGCTTGCCTCACCTGTTTGAAAACCCACCGGCAATATACGCAGATGACCTTTGATAACCTTTGTATTGGCAGGAGTATATTTATTTTGGGCACTTGCCTTGATACGGCTGTCATAGCCAATCACCATACTGGTGAATTCATCCGATTGTACACTTGTGCGATGTGCTTTCAGATAATCATACATCATAGAGTCGATGCTGTTGATAGTTTTAAGTACATCATAGATTGCTTCTGTTGTGAAGAATCGAGTGCATGCCATATCTTCCTTATCGCGAGCACCATACATACGAGCATGCTGAAGCACAGTATCCATCTGGAATTTCTTTGGATCACGTCCATAGAAGAAACAAAGCATATTATCGATAGTGATACCACGGTCAAGGATGCTACCACCGATAAAGAAATTCAATGCTTGTTCTAGTCTTAACTGACCTTTATCGTTAAGCAGTGTAGCTACTTTGCCTGGTTCCTCTGAGTTTACCACATTGATGGTATAGTCATTATAGTCCAATATATGTTTAACCTCCGCTTCAACCTCTGAAAACGATGGGAATTTCTCGTTTATCAGTTCGTATCTATTGCCCAACTCATTACTCTGACGCAGACTTTCGTATGCTTCACTTTCCAGGTCAAGAATATGGAGGTCGGCATTGCCCTTATTTAAAAAAGCATTCTTGATATCTTCGATGATGCCTGTTATCAATTCCTCCTGCCATGCGTGATTTTTCTTAGATATCTCGCAGTGGATAAGGCAACTGGAATAGTATTTTTTATTAGCTTTCTTTTTTACTTGTATAGTACGAATAGCAGCTGCAAACAGGTAGCTTACCACTGCATAGTTCAGTGGGTCAAGGTTATCCGAATGTGCTTTCGATTCCAAGTACCACTCGTTCCTATCTGATAGAATACTTATACACAAATCAGAAACTGGCTGGAACAAACAACTATACATGGAGTTCTCATCTTCACTCAATTCATAATATTGGCGTCCACCAATATAACGACTATGAATAGGCACAAGTCCTGTATATCTAGGCAGCCACGGCGATGCTTCCTCACCTTCACGCAATTGTACAGTACCGTCAGGTTGCAAAAACAAAGAATATGGAGTGGCTGTAATCTGCAAATATCTACAAAACAAAGGCAACTTGATGAAGTTCTCAATATGTTCTGCAATCTTCAACAATGATAATTCACCCTTACGCTGATAGTAAGCGCGACTGGCAAAGTCTGCCTCATCATCGCACACCAATACCTTTTTATTTCTTAATAATCCATTTTTCTCAAATAATTCGTTGAGATACGCTAAGTTGGTATTCTCCTTTTTTACGACAATGATAAACTTATTGGCAGGAGCGTTAAGCTGATAATCGCTCAAACCGCCTTTTTTATATAAGTCAAGAATATCCCAAACAGAGATGATAACTTTTTGATTATACGTCTGGTCATCCTTAAAGAAGCGAAAGTCCGTATTAAGACGTTCTATTGTCTGTTTAGTCAATGTATTTGTACCTTTTGTCATCACCACAGCAATATCAACACCGCGGTCAAAACACAATCCCATAATACTCAAGAATGTATCAGTCTTACCACACTGTACCTTACCAAGAAGCAAACAAGGTTGAGCCGCATTTTCCTCATTAGTCATCAACTGCTCTGTCATTTCTCTTACGACCTTTTCCTTTTCATCAGTCATAAAAGGATTATGTGCAGCCATAGTTCCAAAGATATACTCCGTATCGGGTATAGCATTTTCACGTTCTATTCTTTCCTTTTCGGATATTACCCAAGCAGGAATAGGTTTGCCTTTCATTTCAAGGAAATCTATGTAGTCATTACATTCCTCAATAGTTGAGAATTGTTGTTCCATATCATTATTGTTTTAAGAATTCAAAGTACGAATTGTCTTCTATATAATCAGTTTCTCTATAGTTTGGATTATTCAAAAGGAATGATTTACAATATACCCTCTTTGCTGCGTCGGTAAATTTATCCTGTTTTGCCATCTGGTATACTCCATGCCTTGCTCTCACAATGAAACCGGCTTCAATAAGCATAGGCATCACACAGTCAAAAGCCACATCAAGCATTCTGTTACTTCCATATTTTTCGCTCAACTTTTTCAGTAGATACTCTCTTGTAACTTCATCTTGTACGTGGAAATATTTACCCATCTGAGCTATTGTGTCGTAAAAGATAGTATATGCAGAGCACATCATAGCCACAAACAACAGTTGGCGGTCAGATTTACTACGAAGCAGGTTCAAAATGTCTTCCTTATGCTCGGTTAGGTATGGCATAAGTTTGTTCTTAACTGTCATACGGTTCATAAGTGCAACAGTCTTCTTTGCTCGATTAGCGCCAGTGCATTCTGTATGAGCCAGCTCGAGAAAATATTCAGGTGTGGCATTATCATCTAACACTGCTCTTAATGCCATCTCAAGCACACCAAGGGGTATTCGTTTCTCTATGCCTATAGTAATCTTTTCCATTCTTATTTTGTAATTTTGATAAAGGGAATTGCCACTTCCATGAAATGACTTCCTCCGTGAGTTATCTTTTTAGTTTTCGCATTGGCAAAGCATCTGTCGTCACGAATACAAAGCCATTTATCGTGTCTGAGTAGATTCAGTTCCGTATTGTCTTGTACAAACCTATTCTGTTCAGTTAAGTCAGTATATATTAGGTGACGTGCGCCACGGCTACCATCCTTAAACAGATATACTTTTTCTTCTTGCTTCATAGATCTCCAACCTTTTGCCAACACGTTTCCATGATCAGTAGTGAGGTATATGGTATAACCTTTATTGATGATAGCATCAATTTGGGATACGATGCGCGTGCACCAATACTCGGTAAGCAGGTGCAGTTCCTTTAAGTCGGATGCCGAGTGCATCTTCTCATCCATTTCCACTGTAACGTAAGCTAGTCGCTTCACGCCATCATTAATTATGAATTCGTCAGTGTTATATAGGTATTGTATCTCGAAATCGCTAAATCCATTCTGCTTCCAGTAGTCCTTCCACAGTTTTACCTCGTTCTGAGGATTCTGCAGATAATCTTGCTTAGGCATTTCTCCACGGAATATTGCCTGACGTGATAGCATTGTGATGCTTGGCAACCATGATACTGTAGCATTATCTCCTATGTTATATCCTTTTTTTGACAGATGCTTCTTTAAGATTAAATATTGCCAATAGCATATACCATCTACCACCACCAGTGCTAACTTATCATCTTGATGGTAATTGGCTTTGAGGTGTGGCAAAATCCTATTCACGCTTTTAGGTGCAATCAAAGCATTGCTGGCAAGTGTTGAAAAATAGCTTTGGTCTATCCATTGCTGAAACCTCTGATTGACAGAACCAATCTCGTTCCATAGTTCGTCAATAATACCGGCGTTAATGGCTTCTTCTATAATAGTAGACAAATTGTGAATAGTTTCAGGCAACTTATTCCAATTCTTTTCCACCACATTCATTCGATATAAAAATGTTGTTACAGAGAGTCTCCTCTTTTCTTCGACTTCTCTGCAGATCCCATTCAATATAGACTGTCCTTCAGCCAATGGTATTCGCTTTGCTGCATATTTCGAATAAAGAACCTCCAGCACATCTACCGTTTGCTTTCGCACCAAACTCTTATCAGCAAACAATGGAAAAACATCGCTTATTAAGAAGACTAATTTTACGCCTTCTTTAGCCATGTCGGGCAATAACGAATGGACATTGTCGCAGATATATACATACTTATTTCCTGTATCCTGCTTGAAATTTAGTTCGAAATGAATGCGAAGAGTCAACTGGCTACCTTTCACAATCTCGATATTCTGTACTTGCTGAAGTAGACGACATACATCGTCGTTTAGGAGAAACCCATCTGGATTCTCCACAAACGTGAGGCGGCAGTAATCTACCGTCACCATCTGGGCTATTTTGTTTATCAGTCTGCCAGGCATCTTTATCTTTCGTTTTTTAGTTGCGAGAAGTGTATATCATCTGTTTATCAGATATTTGCGAAAATAGTTCTCGCAAAGTTCTCGCAAAGTTCTCACATTTATTGCTATTTGCGAGAAGTCTTATTACATCTAATCCATTGCTTTTTCTCTCCCAATTCTATCTCTCCCTGTCTTTTCAGTTTTGCAAGCATGTGACCAATCTTCGTAATCTTCTGCTTCTCGCTGAGGGCTTCAGGCAACTTCGCTAACAACAATTCGTCTACATCCTTTCTGCCCACTCGCTTGTGCTGATCGATGAGCTTTATTATCATTTCCATGTAGAAGTTCTCATCCAAACCTTTGTTTCGGGTATATTCCGCTTTTTTGCCCATTTTACCCGCAATTGCTTTGGCTATATAGAGAGCCTTTCTCTTGCCTTCCACTAATTTGTGCTTTCTCAAGTAAGCTATCTCTTCATCTGTCAGAGGGCGTTGCATCTGCATTCTACTGAGCATCTCTATATCAGTAAGACTGAGTGTACGGTCTTTAGACAAAAGCATAGCATAGTCATTGCTTAGCACACGCCCCACAATCGTCACCTTCACCTTGTTGTCCGACAAATCATAATCGGGCATAGGGAACAGACGCTGTCTTTGCAGGTTGAACATGCGTTTGATACCACTACCGATGGTATCTACCATATATAATTCAACCATTGCACCCACCAGGAATTTGTTTCGATATCTCTCTTCAGGAGCATCTGTGGAAAGTACACTCTTGATGGAATCAGGGATGAAGCTACCAAGATTAGTGAACAGCAGACGATCTTCCGCCTCTATCACGTTTATCATGCCGTGACAAGTATAATCTTGATGAGCAATGGCGTTGTTCAGCGCCTCTCTTATGATGAAAGGGTCGTATGTATCCAGTTCTTCTGGCATCAGTGAAAGCAACTCAGGGTTGATGTATCTATATTTCAGATTACGTATCTTGCCAAAAATCGTGTCTACTGCGACCACAAAAGGACAAGTCTCTATTTGGTAATCTCGCTCACCTCCTGTTGCATCCTTCAATATCCACCGTATTCGTGCCATTGCTGGCGAAATAAGATGCTCACTTTCAGGCTTGCCAAGCAGTAGAATTGCAGTATTGGTAATTTGACCTTTTATTGTAATTTTCGCCTTGTTTAGGAACGTAATGTCATTCCAGTTCAGCATCTCATCACGCAGATGTTCATGTTTACGAGCATAGAGCTGACGAGCTTTTGCGATAGCATCAAGATCAAGATCATCGATATCGGCATTCTCTATTATTTGTGCACTCCAATCCACCTGTGACGAATAAATGCGTCGCAGATATTCAGGAAAGTCTTTTAGTTTTGTCAGATTACTGCCAATTCTTACGTATGCTTCGTTTTTGAAATTGGTAGGTTCGCCCACTGCAGCAGGGATGATGAACATCACGATATGATTATCCTTATAGTCAAACTCTTCAATATCGAACGTAACCTTTGGGGTAAGGTTTTTGCGAAGCCATAACTCATAATCCTGATTACCATATTTCTGTTCCGGTATTCGTAAGTTTGTACCTTTTAGTTCCCAAGAACCATCTTCCACACCGAGAATAAGATAACCGTATGGTTTATTTTTTAGACATGCTGAGTTAGAAATGCCTGATATATATTCACCAACTCTTTCATAGGTAATGCTACTGTGCGACTCACTAATGTTTGTTTTAAACTCGATCCATTCGTTTTCACCTGCTTCTTTGCACTGTCGGGCATTGGTGAGCAGGTCTTCCAGTAATGTAATTTGGTCTTCTAATGTTCGCATAAGTCCTTTAAATCTTATTTACTGCAATATCATAGAACTGAAGCAATATCTCGTCTTCGTCGCGTAGGTTTTGAGGGATCTTATTGCCCACAAGCACGATAGTCTTGAAATCCTTTTCGATGTAGCATTGCTTAAAGCCAGCTCGCAATGCTTCCACACGAGCCTCTTTTATTTTAGCCTTTGGCTTACTTGCAGCTTCCACATATCTCTTAAACTCTCGAAGAAGCGATTTAGTACGTAAAGCTTCCTTATCTACATCATCCTGGATGTTTGGCAATCGCCATTTACCATCTTCCATTTCGATGAAGTTCTCTTCAAGGATTTGCTTTAACTCTGGAAGTATATCGTTTTTGCGTAGTCCATTGATAGCTTGCATCCAGTCCGGCTGTATCTCTTGATAAGTCTTTGGTGTGTCACGCAATTGATTTCTTAACCATTGGATGCCGCTGGCTTCATCACTTACAATTATACCAAGAGAAACAAATTCAGGGGCTGCCTTTTTCTTTTCTTCGTATTCTGCAGCCTGTATTGCAGTGAAGAACATGCCATCACGTTCTATGTAACGTTCACGAAGTCCTTGTTGAAATTCCTGAGATCCCATAGGTATTTCAAAGCCATGCTGGACGAAGAATGAAATCATTCTGTCAAATAATAATCGAGGCGTACGTTCTACTAAAGATATTAAAGCTCCTTCCAGAAATTTTGTTACGGGAAGACGATTCAGATATTCATCAACAAAAGTCCATACATCTTTATTTTTCATTGAAAAACCTAATATATACTCATTTTTTGATTTATAGCATGATATCACCAAATCCTGTAATACAGCAGTTGTTGTATTCACAGCTTGAAAAGTTCCTTGTTGTTTATCTAATGCAGAAACATTTGCAATTATGAATCCAGAATTGTTTAATGCATTTTGTATTCCATTCCAAATTGCGGCAGAAGTATTAGAAAAAATAATTGAAATCCATTTACCTGGTTTCAAAACTCTATAATATTCATTAAAACATCGTTCTATTAAACTGTTATAAGTAGAAATTGTTTTGTTCTTAACTTTGTCAACAATAGCTTCTGGTTTTGCATCCGTAATAACTTTATTCCAACCTTCAATATAGAAATTTAAGTCTGAATAATAAATATTTTCTCCAAACGGTGGGTCAGTGAATATATAATCAATACTATTATCTTTTAATGGCATCATTGACATAGACGATGTATTAATAGCAAAATTCATATTTCCTGAGTTGGTATTCTTAAATGCATCTACAATTTTCGTTAGTTTGTTCTTATAAGCCACAAATGGATTAGCTTCACTTGACATCATTGGAATATAGAAAACTCCAGTCATAGGGTTATAGGGAAAAGATACGTTAGGTCTATATCGATTTCTGTATGACAAGTTTACAAACTGGCTATCCAACCAATATTTTATCATATTTTGAATTCTAGAATCACTGATTTTTTGAGCCTCAGACCACATAAATCCCAAAACATATTTAGTTTTTTCAAAGTAAAACTGATGTATATGATTAATCTTAGATGATTTCATTCGACCGACTCTCATCATCTGCATATCAGGTATCCTTACAATAGGGATACTTGATTTACCCATTTGATTGACTCTATTACATATTTCAATATCGTCATTATCGGGACGCTTAAATTCTTTTTTTCGATTGTTTTTATAGCAAATTAAAGATAATTCTCTTTTGGGAGTTTCTTGAACAATATTTAATTCCTTATCAAAATAAGAAACTACTTGAGGCTTTAACTTTCGTTTATCTACGATACTATTACACTTTGGACATCTAATTTCTGGTTTTAATGATTTATAATCATCGTCAAATGCAATTTCTGAGAATTTTAGATTGCAACCACAAGTCTCACAAATAGAAATCTCACTCCATACGTAATATTCAACATCTCTTTTACATTTTGTAATGCCATCCATTGTTTCATACATCCAGCCGTATTTTGTTTTTGCTCTTTCTAGGATAGAATTTGCAGCGTTTATAAAAGACTGAAGATCAATATCCGCAATATTATTATATGATAAATTTGTTGCAGCGGGTGATAAATCATTTAGAATGACCTTTAGATTTTGGTTATTTGTAATAAATAGTTTGTCATAAGAATATGTAGTTAAAGACTTACAAGCAACACCTGTCATACCTGAGCCAGAGAAACCATCAAGTACAATATCACCTATTTCAGTATAATGATTAAGAAATTTTTTAATGGCTTTTGGTGGAACTTTTGTATGATAAGAATGTGCATTATAGATAGATTCGTTCTTCCCCTCACTTACATCACTAGCATAAGGCTCAGTAACTTCAAAATCCGCTTCCCTTTTTCCTTCTTTTTCCAACACAACCTTCTCCTTTTCCCACTGCTCTATAAAGTCATTCAACCAAGGATTAGGGCAAGCCGTATAATATGGAGGGTCAGAGAGGTTGATAATATCATCATCCTCTCCGATTGGGAAACCTTCAATCTGTTTTAATTCGGGCAACTTCTTGCGAAGCTCCTCACGGAAATACTCGCGCCGAGCATCATCGTTATCAAAAGTCATGCCCAAGCATGTCACTGGCTTTTTCAGATAATCAGGATGGAACAGATTGTTCGATTCCATCCTATCCATATCCTCTTGCGGGAAGAGGAATTTATTATTGTTGTTGTTCATGATAAGCGAATTTCTTAGTTCAGTATAATACGAATGTTATCACCCTTACCACCCGACGTTAGTGAATTGATATAGTTACGGAACGTCTTAATGGCTTCCTCTGGTGTCATCGGACGATTAAACAAGCTACGAAGTTCATCTTGACTGATAGTGATGGGCAGAATACCTTGATGCAGTTTGCACACAATGTCATACAATCTCTCAGCATTGTTCGGCGAAAGGTCTTCACCTTTTGAGGTATATCTATCCAGCAATCCCTTCTGACTATCATCGAGGATGTCCTTATTGGCTTGAAGTCGCTCGTCACTGAGAATGAGTTGCAACGCATCGTCAACGTCATTGAAGATGCTGTCAAGCTCTTCGTTTAAATCTTTCAACTCAGGCAATTTCTTGCCTACATATTGAGTAGGATTGAATCCTGCATACGGAGAACTAAGCATAGATTGCAGCGTTGGCTCTGTGCCTGTGGTAAGTTGAGCCATCTTTCGAGTCCACTCGCCATATTTATGGGCTACAGAGATATAACCTTTATCATGATCTGAACCGCAGACAGCATCGCAAACTTTCTTCATATTGCTGTTCATCGTCTTGCGCTTCTCGGTATCCTGCAAACCACTGATGTGGAATTTCTTATACACACCGATATACCAAACGACATATTGCTCCTTCAGCGTATCAAGCTCTTTCTTGTATGCTTCTATTTTGCTATCATTGTCAAGTTCTATACCATCAATCTTCTCCAAAGCTTTAGTCACTGCAACCTTCATTGCATCATCGGTCATGTATTGCAAGGCTTGCCTCAAATAGTCGATGCGGGGACGAAACTCTTTTACCAGTTTGTCTCCTTTGTTTATTGTATGGATGAATGCTTTCGAAGCAAAAGTCTTTTTCAGCACTTCAGCTGTCCATTCGGCAGGAATGTTGCGTATCTTAGCTGCAGATGCATAGTTGACAATCTTATCGCAAAGACCTGCAAGAGCAGTAAGCTGTGCTTTCATGTTGCCAGCCTCCATCTCGCTAATAATCTGAATATTTTCCAGACTTAACCCATTGTTTAAGGTATTGCAAGCTATCACAGCTTTAGCAGCCAATGCCTTAGCCTGAGCTACCAATTGTTGATAAATCTCAGGATTCTGCAATTGAGAAGTCAAGTCCTTACCTGTGATGCCTATAAATAGTTCTTTCACAGCAGCAAGGTTCATGCCTTTGGGATGTCGGATATGAGAGAAACTGTATGTCCCTTCTTTTGGCAAGTCTTCAATCTGCTTGATGTTGGCAGCATTGATGTTAATACCTCCAGGATAATTTATTTCAATTTCACCAAGTGTTACCATCGTTGAAAGCACAAGGAATTCAAGATCTGACTCTAACCCATAGTCGTTACTACGCCAATCGTTTTCCCATTCTTTATAGAAACGATGGAGAATCTCATCACGATTGAGCACTTGACCTTCACCCTTGTTTTCGAGTTTCTCTTTTAGGCTCAAAGCGTAGATGCTGGTTGTCGTGCTGAGTTCATTATCTTGAAGCAGTCCTAACCCGGCAAGTATAGCGTCTCCGTTACGACTCCCCATGGCAGGATTAGCAATCTTGCTTCTTGCGCTCTTCAGCATAGTCTCTCGGTTGGTACCGGTCATAACGGAGGTAAGCAAGGTAAACTTAGGATAGTCGGGCATCTGCTTGCAGAAGTAGTCTTCCAAAACAGTAGAAGCGATATTGCTTATCACTTGCTCCTTTGAACCGCTACGCATCATTTCAGGAGTGATGGTTTGCTTCTCACCCATATAAACCACCTCTGTACATTGCAAAAAATCACGTTGAAATACAGGTTTCAACTTTTCTACGTACTTAACCTTATAGTTCTCGTAAAATCTCTTTTGTGACGTATCTGAACTAACCACCAGTGCTTCGCTGGCAGCGTACAGTTCGATAAGCTCTTTCATTTCTTCGCTCACAGACTCGAGATGGATATATACGCTATCTGCTTCATCGCCGTGCTTGATGTTCTCCTTGTTGAAGATAGGCATGAAGTAGATATAGAAATTTTGCTCCGGCTGTGTGGTGCTACGTTCCGATGGGTTTCCCATAAAGATATAACCGTCGAGTTGTATTTTATGAGATGCCCAATCTATACTATGAGGGAATATTTTGAATTCTCTACGATATTGCTCGGTGGTTATAGGCAGATACTCAACAAGAAAGTTAAAGAAATGGCTATCCTTGTTATCTTCACTCATTGTAGAAGCAAAGGCTTTGATTTTCTGCTCATAGTTCACTCCACCCTCCACGCGGATGTGATATTCTTGATTGACAGCATTCATTGTGAAGTACTGACCATCGGTAGCTTGAACAATCTGATCGGCTGTGATAGTAAATGTGTCAAGAAGTAGTTCCCTGGAAAAGCAAGAACTATCCAAATAACATAAATCGTCCACAAGACTGATGGCGTTTGCCCCATTCGTCTTTTCAAGAGAATCTTGCAATATCTTCACGGCACAAGCATTGGCAATACGATGTGCCAAAGGTATCTTTTTAACTCTTGCTCCAGTAAAGTTGTCATTTATCTTCTGATGAACAGTTTGCATAATATCGGTGATACGACGAATGTCAGGATAGGTCTGCATTTGACTTGACTGCAAATCATCCCAATAACTGTCATAGCAGATAAGACCAGGCTCTGTTTCAGGTATCTCATCGTCTGCAATCTTTTCAAACTTGCTTGAGAGTGTTTTCAAAATCTCACGCTGGCTCTTTCCAATCTTAATCTGCTGGAAATTATCGAAGAATGATGGGTTTACAGGAAACAAACTAACATATTCATCAAGATTGGCATGCATATCAGTAAAGAATTCAGTAAACTTAGACAGGTGCTTACGAATAATATTCTTTTGCTCAGGAGTCTTCTTCAAAATACGTTGCTCGGTAACGTATTGTACGTCTTGCTTAGTAATCTCTATCTGACGATAACGCTGGCTTACCTGATTAAGCATCTTTGCTGCAAACTGGAATTCTGGAGAAGAATAGATTAATTCTTGCACACCAAACACCATACGGAATTTGCTGTGATCACAAAGCTCGCCTAATGCTTGGATAACAGCGAGGTCACGATTCAAATTAGCAGATCCGCTTCTACCTTTCAGGTAAGATAACATTTCATCGATTACAATCATCAAGCCTTTGTCGGGGAACGCTTCTTCAAATTTTGCCATCATTCGGTTGAGCTTGTCCTTATACATATCTTGCTGCTTGTCGTCGGATATAGAATAATAGTCAATGCCCCAATCTTTGAATCTCAAGTCTATCTGATGACAAACAAGATTCCATAATTCATCTGCACTACCCAACTCGAAACGTACTATCTTATATTTACCTGCAATTACGCCAAGCACCTTTGCTGCTGTTTTGTTCTTGACCAAAGGCAAATAATCTGCATTCTCGGCAATAAGCGAGAACAGCGACATAAGGTGTGACTTACCAGTACCATAAGTTCCGACTATTTGCAAACCAAACGTCTCATAACCTGCTGTATAGTCAAGGTTCTTGCATATTGCAGGAATAATCGTCTTTTCATAAGTATCAGAGAATACATACGAGCTCACAGTATTCTTACGATAGTCCTCGTCACTGAGTCGATTAAACTTCACGACTTCATTAAGTGATTCGAATTGGATTATATCTCTATATTTCATGTTGATGGATTTTTCTATATTAGTTTATATGATAAGCCTGAAAGCGAAATGATTGCAGTGTCATCTGGAGTCAGGAAATAAAATACCTCATCCCTTATCTCAGCATCTGATTTTATTATTAGGCACTGATTGCGGGAATACGACTCCAAGATGTTATGCAAGTCAAGTTTAAGTTCAGGTTCAAATAAGATTCCAATGTTTTCTATTGCTATGTAATCGCCTATAATATCATTGTATAGATGTTGATTAAGTATTCTGTTGCATAACAGTTGGTATACATTTGCGATACTCTCTTCATCGGATAGGAATTGAGACAAAATGAGACCGACATTGACGAAAGTGATTCCCTCAATGTCTTCACGGCAGAACACAATCTTATTACGAGTATTCTGCTTCACATATTTTGTTAGCTCATTTATATCAGTCATTATTCTTACTCCTCATGTCGTACTAGTTCATTGAGATCAACCTCAAGAAGACGTGCAATCTTCATCAATGTTTCCAAATCAGGCTGTGATGTATTTGTACACCACTTTGAAATGGTTCCTGGATCTTTGGCTAATTGCTCAGATAGCCATTTGTTGGTTCTCTTCTTTTCTGCAAGAACCACCTTCAATCTATTGATATCCCTCTTTGTCATTTTTAATCATATTGATTACCTAGCAAATATATTCAATTTTGCCAAAAAGCGTGCGTGAATCTTACAATATTTGTTCGTTATGAGCAATAAATTGAATTTTTCTCAATAGTTTTGTCTACTTGTATTAAGCAGAATGCGCTGGCATTGTGCCGAAAATGTAAAGGAAGTAAAGCTGAAGAAACCCGTTTTACAATTTCATATACATTGCCGTTACCCTCAGAAGATAAGGGAAATAAAGCTGTTTTTCCCTGCTTTTGCTTGCATTTAGCCTCTGTTTTTTGTATATTTGTCCGTATAGAGATTGCTTTGACACTCTAGTGTCCATCGTTTGCCATTAAGGTGTCAAAGCTTTGCCATATCCGTGTCAAACGTTTGCCACGGGAGTGTCAAAGCACTTATCATAGGTTGAAAACTGAATTTACCCCGGTCGAAAATCTTATTTCCCCCCTAGTAAATCCTTATTAAAGAACGTTTATATCGATCGTAAATCATGTCTATCCGATTTGAATGGTACGAGAATCCCGACTCGGACAAAAGGGGAGAAAAACGCTATCATGCACGTCCAGTATTAAATGGCAGAGTAGAAACCGATGAACTGGCACGGGCCATACAGGATCGATGCTCATTAACCGAAATAGATGCTAACGCCGTTCTCGATGCTGTCTCCCGTGTGGTAGGCGAACATTTGCGTGACGGACAGCGGGTGCACCTTAACGGGCTTGGATATTTCCAAATCTCTCTGACTTGTGACGGTGAGGATATTTTGGAAGATACCAAGCGCCGAAATACAAAAGTACATGTAAAAGGAGTCAATTTCGTACCCGATCAGAAACTGCGCAGGCAGTTGGGACCGGTGAAATTCGATCGCATTAAAGTCGCACACTCGGTGAGGGTGTCCGATGAAGAAGTCGATGCCAAAGTAAATACCTATCTCCAGACTCATGATCATCTTACCCGTAGTGCGCTTCAGGAATTGTGCGGTATTAAATCACGCACGGCAATCCGGCAGTTGACTCGCTTGCAAACGGAAGGGAAGATCAAGAATATCGGGTGGAAGCGACAACCGGTTTATGTAAAGTGCGAAGAGAAATGAGAAGATTAGTATTCTTGATCGTTAGCCCTGTACTATATCAACGCTTTCCGTAGAGTTTATCAATTAAATCCTGCCGACTTATGCGCCGTAATTCATTAATGATATTCTTCCGCTCTTCAGGCTTATACCAGAAGAAGAATTGACGTTGCGCCAACTTCTCCCGTTGTGTCTTTGCACTGAATATGGGTTCGAGTGTATAAGGATGATAACCTGTGTACCATGCTTCGGTGGCAACAGTCATTGGAGTAGGGGTAAAGTCCTGTATCTGTTCCAAATGGAAATCCAGCCGTTTGGTAATCACTGCCAACTCCGCCATATCTTCCTCCGTACAGCCAGGATGGCTGGATATGAAATAGGGGATGAGCTGCTGACGCAGTCCTTCTTCGCGATTGATGCGATCGAAGATTCGCTTAAACTCTTCGAACTGTTGAAATGACGGTTTGCGCATCACATATAAGGTACGGTCGCTGGTATGTTCGGGGGCAACTTTCAATCGCCCGCTGACATGGTTTACAATTAATTCACGGGTATATTCTTCCGCACTTCGGTTGGTGGCTTCGTCTTTACTGCGATGGAGTAACAAGTCGTAGCGTACGCCACTACCTATAAAGCTTTTCTTTATTCCTGGTAATGCATCTATGGCATAATAGACATCGAGTAGCGGGCGATGATCCGTATTCAGATTGGGACATACTTTCGGATGGATACACGACGGACGTTTGCACTTCATACACACGCTTTCATCACGCCCTTTCATGCGGTACATGTTTGCCGATGGCCCTCCCAAGTCACTTAGGTAACCCTTGAAATCAGGTAAATCCATCACTGCTTTTACTTCGCGTAATATACTTGGTTTGCTGCGACTGATTATAAACTTGCCTTGATGTGCGGAGATGGTGCAAAAAGCACAGCCACCGAAACAACCTCGGTGTATATTGACCGAGAACTTAATCATGTCATAAGCCGGAATACGTTTACCCTTATATTTAGGATGAGGCAGGCGTGTATAGGGTAGCTCATACGAACGGTCAAGCTCTTGTTCCGACATTGGCGGATAAGGAGGGTTGACTACGACAGTGAGTTTGTCCGTCTCCTGCACAATACGCGAAGCGGCATATTTGTTGCTTTCCTCTTCTACATAGCGGAAGTTAGCAGCTTGTTTCTTTTTATCCTTAAGACATTCGGCATGCGAAGCCAGGCGGATATCACCTTCTTGCGATGCGAAGTCGGAAGTTTTGCAGGTATATGCTATCTGAGAGATTGTAAACAGCTCTTTTATATCTGACACTGTGAAGAACCGTTTATCCGGTGATGCATTGGCAGTGTCTTTCATCCGTTCCACCATTTCCACAATGGGTTTTTCACCCATACCATAAATGAGTAGGTCGGCACCGCTATCGACGAGGATACTTTTGCGCAGTTCATCTTGCCAATAATCATAATGGCTGACACGGCGTAGACTGGCCTCAATTCCGCCTAAGACAACCGGAACATCGGGATAGATCTTTTTTAGGATTTGAGTATAAACAATAGAAGGATACTCGGGACGCATATCGGGGCGGGCATCAGGTGTATAAGCATCTTCACTGCGAAGGCGTTTGTTGGCAGTGTATTTGTTCACCATAGAGTCCATACATCCGGCGCTTATGCCGAAGAAAAGACGTGGACGGCCGAGCTTTTTGAAATCACGTAAATCGTCACGCCAATTGGGTTGTGGAATGATGGCTATACGCAATCCTTCCGCTTCGAGTATACGCCCTATAACGGCAGCTCCAAAGGAAGGATGGTCAACATAAGCATCCCCACTGAATAAGATCACATCCAATTCATCCCAACCACGTAGCTCTACTTCTTTCTTGGTGGTTGGCAGCCAATCGGTCATTCGATATTCTTTCATGCTGCAAAGGTACGTGATAATTTTAGTATTTTCATGCAGTCGGAAGAAAATATGCCTTAAGACGCTATGCTACAGGCTTCTCTTATGGCTTTGCACATGCATCATAATGATACCGATACCTTTCTAAAAAAGGTGTCCCGCGCTTAGGATTTAAGAGGTTCTTAAATATCTATTGAAACTTATTTAACGGTGAATTGTACTGTCATTTGCTCTCCATCGTATATCTCCCGAAATCCTATTTTAACTTCGGAAAGATATTCCTTTAGATCACTAAAAGCAGTGGCATCATCCATGATGATTTCCAATTTATCACCCATATTGGCATCGCATAATGCCTTAATGGCAGGTATAAGCGGGCTGTATGGCAGTTTCCCGCAAGTATTGATTGTTTTCATTCCTCTTCATCATCCGTTGTTTCTTGATTGGACAGCCATTCGATATAAAGTCTGATAAGTTGTTGCAGACCGAATGCTTTCATATTATTGTGGTAGATTACATCGATGCAGAGGTCGAGTAGATCTTTACTGTCTTCTTCTTGTGAAGCAATAAGAGAGCGGATATTCAGTCTTAGCTTTTCTAAAACAGCTTCATCTACAATGCCATTACTATCGATAAGATGACCGAATAGTCTATATTTCTCAATTGTAGCGAGATTCTCTTCCGAAATATCCAGTTTACGAGAGCCACTGGGATTTGCTTGTATAGTGTACATAACGCTCAGAATTTAAAGGTTTCACATCTGAAACAAAGATATAAATATAATAAGAAAAATGAGTACGGTTAACTACATTTAGCATAAACATACAAAGTCTGGCATAGAAAGCCCACAGAATAGAACTGAAAGTGTTGGAAAGGTAGAGAATATAGTTGTTTTTAATAAAAACTCTATAATTTAGAGTTATCACCTTTGGAAAAAGGTGTGTTTATTGATATAGAATGTTATTTTCGAATAAGAATTACTGTACGGTATATAAAGATATCCGCCTTGTTGCAAATATTTTCACATCAAGACGGATATTCATCAAAAGCTGTGAAATCTATAATTCCACTCCTTTGTTATCTACCAATACATGTTTACCAGCTTTGTATTGGTACAAACCCACCTGTAATTTCTTCTTATTGGCTTGGTCGGGCATAACCACAACGAAGTTCATATTTATGTTATCTTGATCTATTACTTCATTTTTATCACGGGTTTTCTTATCTTCCCATGTGCCGGAATTAGCATAAACACACGGCTTACCTTCGCGGCTGGTATAAGATTTAATCATCGGTAAATGAGTATGACCGAAAATAACAACACGGATAATGGACTCCGGAACATTGAAATATTGTACACTTGACTCGTCATCAATGAATTTTGTTTCCAAGCTACCTTTTATTGCTTCGTTAATATTAGTAGCAACTTTGGCGTTATTGTATATCAAACGTGCATTCCAATTGGTTTGAGTAAAAAGACCATTATATAATTTCATTTGTATACTGCCGTCAGGTGCACTATAAGGCAGAACATCATTGATGGAATATGTTTTGGTGAAATTTCCCACATTTGTTTTAATAATGTTATCACTGAAGTTATCTTTCACATAAATAACTTTCTCCATCACATACTTCCACAAACTATAGTAAACGTATTTACTGTATTGTTCGGGATCACTTTGATCTTTTTCAGGTATAGTGGGAACTTTTGTTGCAGCCTCAGGTGTAGTAGGATCGGTGAATGAATTCGCTGCGATACGTGCAAAGAAATATCCCGGAGGTAATGTTGCACCCGGTGCTTCAGATTCATTGGCATCCGGAGTCATTGCACAGAAAAAGTCATAACGATGCCCATGTTCGATGGCTATTTCAGGATAACCATCTGGGTGATAGGTTCCTATACCAAATTTCTCCTTTGAATCGCGAGCTTGATTCACTCCCGGCATTGCTATATCAACGTTCTCAGCGGTGAATCCCATATCGTGATTGCCGGGGATGTAAGTGACCTTTACATTACCATCTTTAATAATGCGATTCAGTACATTAAAAATGCTCTGATTTGCAGCTACTGTTTTTCTGATGAAGTCGGCTTGAGTGCCACCGGCGTAACTGTCTGTCCTTGTAGGGATATACCACTCGTCGAACATGTCGCCTGCAATGACTAGCTCCTTTACTGTAACTGATGTTCGCACTTCATTGAGAAATTCTTCCAATCGCTTCAAGTGCTTTACATTTTCAGAATAAGCCAAGTCATTTCCAAGATGCAAGTCGCTGATGACAACAATCTTGTCTCTTTGAGTACTACTACTCTTGCTGCTAGTATCAAATGGATTTGGTGTTACGATCTCTTTATTATTTGAACTGCATGACGCCAATGCGAAGGCTAATCCGGTCAGTAAAAGTTTTAAGTCGTTCTTTATCATCATGTTATGAATTTTGGTGATAAGTGTTATAGTCTTATGTTGTTATAGTATTATTAAAAGTTCATTTTGAAGAATGTACTTACCCTTTTATATACTTATTATGAAAATTTTTATCTCCGGGGAAATAATATTTAGCAGCACTAATCTTTTGAACAAAATTAGATAGAATGTTTTAATCTGATGTATCATAATTACAAAAGTTATGTATCATAAATACAATATATGTCAGCTTGCACCAGTTTTCGTCTATTTATAGGGGTCAATGGAGTTGTAACTCCATCAAACATCTTCTTTGGGAAATTCAGATTCTTTATTGAATCCCTTTATAAATCGCGTGTTTTTTATACTTTTGTATCCCGTTATGCAAAGTTTATATTTAGCTACAATATTTGCAGCTTCGGTTGCATGTTTGCTCACCTCTTTGTTAATTTTTGCTCGAAGAAAAAGCGGAGAACGTTCGCGTGTAATTTTAGCATGTATCGTTATGTTTTCTGTAGGGAACTATATTCCCCGTTTTATAGCATTATGTCATGGTGAAGAGCCAAGACTTGTCATTTCAGTACCAATACTGTTATTGGCTCTTTTCATGGTGATTTCCTATATCATGTATCCTATAGAAGTAATATCACCGGGATACCTCAATTTTCGGCGTATTGTTAAACTATATACTCCATGGCTGGTGCTGGTCGGTATTTATGGACTTAGCCTTTTATTGGGAACGACTTTCCCTCCTTATCATTCACTACTTCACATGTTTCCACAGATCACGGAATTCAATGTGTGGTTCCGTCTTTTACTTTCGGTATTGTTCTTTGCTCCGGTATTATTCATATTTACTACTCCATATACACGCAGGTATAATAATACTGACAAGGCATGGATGCTGAAATATACACTTTCCTTTACTATCAATATCATAGCTTATATGATTGTGCTGATGGCTGATTCACTCATTGTGAAGATATCATATTATTATGTCAGTGTCGGTTGTAGTATTTATATCGCTTATATGGAGTTGTTTGAAAGACTCATTGAAAAGCGCTCTGCAAAGATAATGAATGTAGTGAGTATTGATGAACTTGATTGTGAGGAAATAAATCCACAGATAAGACAGAATCCGCTATGTGAAAGAATTCTTCTTCACATGAATCGTACATGTGATTACAGAAATCCCGACATTTCACTTAATATGTTAGCCGGCTCACTGTTTACTAACCGTACCGCTCTTTCGAATGCTTTGCATGAACTAGGCTATTCCAGTTTTAGTACATATATCAATACCTTGCGCATAGATGAATTTATAAGACTGATCAACAATAAAGAGTCTGCTAATTATCAAGACGCTTTTTACGATGTAGGCTTTCGTTCAAGAGCCACAGCACATCGAAACTTTAAGCGTTATACAGGAAAGACTCCATCAGAATATTTCTCTTAATAAGTACTTTGATTGAGTTTCAGATAAATCATTGTTATTTTAATGCGATCAAGTTCTTTCCAGCATTCTTTGTAGCCTAATTATCGTCTCTTGAGTCGTGCTATTTTGTTCCTTTCTGTTCAAAGAATTGTAAGATTGAAGCCATAACTGCATTACGATCGGTTTCCTGAGTGATACTTTCAAACGGAAATCCCATTATAAATGTCCGGTAATTACCTGTATAGGCTGTTGCAGCGCATTGTTTGTCCGTGGCATATAACATAACGGGGAATGCCGTTCCGGCGGGTTGGATTATATCCGGCGCTATCACCGGGTATGTTTTCTCATTAGGTGTATTAAGTATGGTAAGATTCCTGCCAAGTCCGTTTATAGTGGTAACTGAGTCACTTGATCCATTGCCTTTTGCTTGTTGTTTGTCATTCCGGAAATCTCCTGTGCTCCATTGTATATTTGATTGCGCTACTCTCATTGAACCACCAAAACTGTATTTTAAAACATTCTGAGTAAAATCTCTATTACCTTGGCTGTCGTTCATATCGCTGGCAATATAAGAACCGCTTACGAATAATTTACCTCCCGACTGACAGTATGCAGTCAATATTCGCTGCATTGGTGAACTGAAAGTCTTATAATATCTATTACTTGACGGATTGCTGTGGTCTTCCTTTTCCAGTCCGAGAAGATAATCTACCACATTATATTGATATACTCGAACTTTTTCATTTTCTACAGCTTCTTTACTACTCGACACAAAGCTATAGCCCCCTGCAGCTTGGATGGCTTTTCCATGTATAAAAGAATAGTCGAATGTATTCCCTGCAATTTTCATCCCTTCCCATTCACCGGTACTTTCACCTAAGCTTTTTCCGGCTTGCATGCGAGAAAACTCTTTTTGAGTTCCACAAAGAGAAATATCATAAAGGTACGGAACTCCGGGATCGGTGCTGAGATCAAAGCCTGCTTGGTCGGGAGTATTAATTGTGGCAGGTCCACTGAGTCGGTTGAATCCATTTATGATCAATACTTTTCCTTTCTCACGTTTTGCTTTATAAGCAGAGAGTATTTCCGAAGAAAAGCTTTCACCACCACGATTTACAGCAGCCACTTTGAATGAGTAGGTAATGCCGGGTTCAACTTTTATAGAATAAGAAGAGGAACTCACGCGGGTACCATTATCAAATCCTCCATGCCCTATGCGCCTATAAACAATATATTCATGAGGTTTGGCTGTCGGTTCAAGCGGATCAGTCTCACCTTTCCATGATAAATCCAAAGTATTTTTCTTTTTTCCAAATTGAATCGCAAAGTTGCTGACGGGGAGGGGTTGCACAACATATTCCTCTCCGTGTTGGCTACATAGATATTGGAGTATTCCTTTATAGATAGCTCGTCCAACAGTAAACTTAAAATTCGGATCATGCCCCAACTGCATGTCTGCAAAATTTTGATGTGCCAATAACTCTATGATTGTAGATGGTACTCCCGGAAGACGAGTTTCACTATAATTTCTGTCCCACATACCACGGCGTGTCCAGTCTACCTTGAATGAGGAACGGATATCTTTTTGTATTTGTGTTAATAAAATATCGGACAAGTCGCGTGAAGCATAGCGATCGGTACCGGCGGCAAGTTTTCCATCATTGAAGTTCGTGGTATATATGCCTAAAGTTCCTATAATCTGATCATTTCTGCTAAAACCGGCATCACTATGTAAGGCTACCGATAGTTCGAAAGGAATGCCAAGTCCTTTTTGTAACGGATTGAATACAGATCCTCCGGCCAAATAATTAATGGTATTGGAACGGACATTGATATCATCAGAATAGTCGTCTAACCCTTTTCTTCCTCCATAAACATTATAGGGCATTCCGTACCATTGGGCTGAGTAACGTGCGCCTTCAAGATAGCGGGGTAGACCGCTGATTTGCCCACCTCTCGAAATATTTCCCATGCCTCCTCCGAAACGCACAGCATCTGCGCATACCACGCCATTCTGCTTGCTCTCATTACTAAGCACAACCATGCCGTAATCGTTCCTGCCTTTGTCGAAAGCAAATGTCCCCAAGTATACCCAAGTACCGCCTCCAAGTTGCTGATTAACCTTGAATTCTGTGACTCCACCATTGTGGTAAATCAAATACTTTGCATCATTTATGCTGTTGGGTAAAGATTGATAGGATACGTATACTGCATATTCTCCGGCTTCCGGGATATCAGGTATCCATTCGGCAAAAGCCTTATTCTTTTTCCTTTCAGTACGGGTAAAGCGAGCTGTTCCTGCTTTGAAAGGGTTTTCGCCATCTTGATAAATTTGCTTTTGTTGAGCAAATCCCTGTTGATTAGTTTTTTGCCATTCCGCTTTGCGACTTCTTACGTCAAGATAGAGGGAGTTTACTCCGCTCCCGCGATTCGCAGAATTGCCGTCGTTGTCTACAATGACTTCATTCTTCTGTATATCCCGTTCGCGAGGAGTGAATACGTTGGCCCCGGCATTTTCCAACATAGGGATTACGTATGGAATAATGAAAGATTGGGTGAATTGGTCCTCGGTAGTGCAAAATAAGCGTGGGCGTTGCCATGACCATTCATTGGTCTTATCAATATAATATTTACCGTGACTTTGCCATAGAGCAACATGTTTGTTTTGTAAACCACGTGATACTTCGTACGAGCGTACTCTGCTTACCCACGGATTACCTTTATACTCTATGTATTCATATAGACGGGATTTATCTTTTTTCCCTCTTCGATAAATATTGGGTATTAGATCTTCAATGGAACGCCCCCCAGTCATAAGCGATATATCAAAGTAATTCACCGGTCCCGGAAGAATTTGCTTTAGATTATGATAAATAGCATCATTAATATCAGGCCGGAAAGGCTGATATGCGAATTTTTCATCGGCGTATATGAATAGCTTTTTATGTTCAAAATCAATGCGGAAGCTATCTATTTTACTTATTCCTATATTTACATCACCTGCAGCATATTGCTGGAAGAAAGACTGTAGCCGATCGCGCACATTATTTTCGATGTCTTGAGCCTCAATCCGGCCAACTATGATTGTTATAAAGCAAAAAAACAGATATAATTTTCTTTTCTTCATAATTTGATTGATCATTTGAATCGTATAATATTCAGGCTTCTATCAGATATTTGCAAATATACAGTATAATTTTTGAATGTTCATGTTGATGAATGCAAATGCGAGTTTATTTATAAAAGAGTTATATTATCTTTACTTTCAGAGGAGATTCTTTCGCTTGATTCCGCAATAAAGACAAGAAATACATTGATATACCAATGGAACTTTACCATCCAATAGAAGGAGAACACAAAAGGGATATAAGGAGGAGTGAGGTCGGAAGAGAAGAAAAACGGATGCTACCCCGTTTATTTTGATGTCGGATTTTAATCCGGTCACTATATAAATGAGTTAGCATCCGTTTTATTATGGTAAAGACTGATAGAATTTACTAGAGTGGAATGTATTCCACAAAAGCTTCCATCGCTTCGTAGGAGGCAAGCCCAAGACTATCGTATAATGCAGCAGTACCACGATTACGATCTTCACTACGTTGCCAGAATAGACGCTCGTCGTTGCCCATGAATGGAGCGCTTTCCATCTGTGACTGATGCTTTAATATGGAATTACGTTTGGCCCTTAATTCCTCCGGACTGATAGGAACAGCCATTTCAATGTTTTCAATTTCCCATTCAGCCCATGCACCACGATACATCCATATACGGCAATCTTTCAACCATTTCGCACCTTCTTCTTTCTCTTGATCAATTGCTGCAAATACAGCATCGGTACATACGCGATGTGTGCCATGAGGGTCAGCCAAGTCGCCTGCTACAAAAATTTGGTGAGGCTTAATTTCACGAAGTAAGTTACGTACAATTTCCACGTCACTCTCACTGATCGGATTCTTTTGTATCTTACCGGTTTCGTAGAAAGGAAGATCCAAGAAATGGCAGTGATCCAGCGGAATATTATTATATGTGCACGCTGTACGGGCTTCACCGCGGCGTATCAATCCTTTGATTGTGAGTATGTCACGAGTATCAATATCGCCATCTTTTTTCTCTTTCAGGAAATTACGCATTGCTACATATGTGTCTGAAATGACTTTATCTTCGCTATTATTGAAAATCTGATTGAAGCCATTAATGAAATGTAAAAAGCGAATTACTTCTTCATCACCGACTGCTATATTTCCGGAAGTTTCATATGCTACGTGTACATCATGTTTCTGTTCTACTAGACGGCGAATTGTTCCACCCATCGAAATCACATCATCATCGGGATGGGGAGAGAAAACAATTACCCGTTTCGGATATGGCTTGGCACGTTCGGGACGATAAGTATCATCGGCGTTTGGTTTTCCACCCGGCCATCCGGTAATGGTGTGCTGCAAATCATTAAAAATCTTTATATTTACGTTGTATGCCGATCCGTAAAGTGCCAATAGTTCACTTAATCCATTTTCGTTGTATTCTTTGTTGGTAAGCTTTAATATTGGCTTGTTGGTCAACTGACATAACCAGACTATTGCACTGCGAATGAGTTTATCATTCCATTCACATGATGTAACTAACCATGGACGTTGAATACGGGTTAAATTTCCGGCTGCCGCAAGATCTATAACAACTTGAGCATTGTTATGTGTTTGCAAATATGATGCAGGGATAGTATCAGTCACGGGTCCTTCAACACACTCTTTTACCATTTTACCTTTTTCGTCACCCCACGCCATAAGATAAATGCTTTTAGCAGCAAGGATAGTGGATATACCCATCGTGATAGAACTGACTGGAGTACTTTCAATACTTCCGAACATCTTGGATGCTTCGTTTCGTGAATCATTATCGAGTAAAATCAATCGGGTAGTTGAATTGAGTCGTGATCCCGGTTCGTTAAAGCCTATATTACCTACACGTCCTATACCTAAAAGAGCAATATCCAATCCACCGAAACTTTCGATACGCTGTTCATATAAGCGGCAATATTCGAAAATTGTATCTTTTGCTATTGTTCCTTCAGGACTAAAGATATTTTGTTTGTCAATATCCACATGATTGAGAAACATCTCTCTTAATGCATTTAGGTTGCTATTGATAGCATCCTGAGCCAATGGATAATACTCGTATAGGTTGAAAACGATCACATTGCGAAAGCTTAAACCTTCTTCTTTGTGCATACGGATTAGTTCCGAATAAACGTTACGGGGAGAACTACCACCTGTGAGGGCCAAAACACAAAAGCGTCCGGCCTTTTGTTTCTCACGAATAATATGCGCAATTTCACTGGCTATGTGGTTGGCGCCTTCTTCCGGTGATTCATAGATATCGGTCGGAATTTTTTCCAGTCGGGTGAGCACTGACCTTTCAAATGCATTCTCAGGTTTATAGTACCTGGGGGAGACTCTGTTAAGAGTAATCTGAGAACTGAGATTGGTTTTCATAAATCGATTTTGTATTAATAATAAATGATTAAGCTTGTATTCTTTTGTCGCTTGTTTAGACTAAAACAAAATAATGAATGCAATGTTCATTGTTAACTCAAGGCAAATTTAGCGACTTTTGAGCAAATAAAGACTCACTTCTTTTAGGTATTTTTGCTAAAAGGAGCTTAAAAAACGTCTCTGATGTTTAAAAACGTTAATCTATAGTGAAGTGATCTGCATCTTTCCACGCAGGAAATTTTTTTCTGAATTGTCTCAGTGAAGATAAATCGATTTTGATGGTGGATACTTCTTCTTTATTATCAACGCATTTATAGAGAAGTTCTCCTTTAGATGAATATAAAACGCTTCCTCCGTTGTATTGAATGTAATTTCCATCTTTGCCTATGCGGTTGACTCCACATACATAGCTCATGTTTTCCAAAGCGCGAGCTTGGAGTAGTACATCCCACACCTGCCGGCGTGATTCCGGCCAATTGGCTACGTAAATAAGTAAATCGTATTCGTTGTTTGCATTACGACTCCATACCGGGAATCTGAGATCATAGCATACAAGTAAACAAATATTCCACCCGCGATACGAGATAAGTGTACGTTGATTCCCTGCATCAAAACTGTCCGGCTCACTACCCATTCGGAAAAGGTGCCGCTTATCGTAATAAAAAGCTTTTTTTTCTGGAGTAATAAAGAAACCTCGATTATAAAATTTCTGTTCTTGGGAAGAGCATTCTGTTCCATCAACAGCGATATAGCTGCCTGCAATAGCTAGTTGAAATGTTGAGGCCCATTGCTGTAATAGAGATATTGTATTTCCGGTTATGGGTTCGGCTAGTGTATGGCTGTTCATACTAAATCCGGTAGAGAACATTTCGGGGAGAATAACAATATCAGTTAGTCCGGAAAGCTTTTTAAGTTCTTCGTATAAAGAAATAAGGTTAGCACTCTTATTTTCCCAAATAATATCGGTCTGAAAGAGGCTAACCCTTATAGTTTCTAATTTTTCTTGTCCATCCGTATTATGCATCGTCGTTGATAGAATAATAAGGTATAAGGTTAAAGTTATTCGTGCACCTTACCTAAACTAAAGTTCTCAGGTTTTTTCCCCTTGAAATCTTTGAAGTATAGTTTTATCTCATTTAAGTCCTTTTCAAAATCACCGCTTGGGGTTATTGCTTTTCCGACAGTAATCGTTTTGCTGGGATAATCAATACCAATAAGAATGATAGGCACCTGTGCTTTCATTGCAATAAAATAAAATCCTTTCTTCCATTCGGAATTTGCTTTGCGCGTTCCTTCAGGAGTTATAGCCAAATGAAAGCGTTTCTTTTTTTTGAAATTTTCTACCATCTGGTCTACTAATGAAGTTTTGCGTCCTCTATCTACGGGTATTCCTCCTATGCCTTTAAATAGCATTCCTAAAGGAAAGAAAAACCACTCTTTTTTCATCATGAAAGAAGCCTTTCTTCCCAATGCATTATAGAAGATTTTTCCAAAGAGTAAATCCCAATTAGAAGTGTGAGGTGCCACACACATAACGCATTTATCGTAATCGGGTACTAGGACGACCTTTTTCCATCCTAATATGTAGCGATAGATAAAGCTGAATATAAGTTTCTTCATCCCGGCTTTATTTCAATTTTCCTAAAGCTTCAATCACTTCATCCACTTTGGTATTGAAATCTTCTTTCAACTTTTTGTAATATTGCTTAGCTTCTCCCGGTGCAGTGTGACTGATACGGCTAATGTGATCATTTTGAATTTTTAGTATTTCACCCATTAAGTCATCTGCCTTCTTTTTGTCTGTTCCGGGTACATATAAACTGTTCACTAAACATTCCATAAACAGCTCTCCTGCAATATAATTGATGTTCTTTTTGAGTTCTTTTCTACTTGCCATAATTTTGAGTTTAGAGTGAATAAATCGAAAATTCGTGGTAAAGATAAGTGTTTTTTCTCTGTGTATATAGAGAAAAATGTGATTTTATAGGTTTTAATAATATTCATGAAGATAATAAAGGCTATTTTATAACTTTTATATTATAGGTTATAGGGAGGCCCTTTGATAAGTATTTTCATAGTGCATTTCATTCAAAGCCCAATCTATCCAATTAATTAAACTATAAAATTATTTTTTTTATGCAATAATATTTATACATTTGTAAATGTATCGACTCATTAATAATGATGTTTTGATAGTCAAGAAAGCTAATTTATGTATTTAATATTAGTGATTTATAAACGGATGTTTATATTTTTTATTATCTGATTTGTACTCTATTTTATGTGTGTTAATGATTGAAAATCTATATGGTATTTAATCTCATATAATTGAAAAAACGAGAATATATATTATATCTATTCGGAGGACTATTGCTCATTGCCTTATTTACAAGTATATGTTCTCCAAATAAATTCTTTCTACTGAATGGAGGAAGTTTATTGTATGTCATGCTCTGTCTGTTGCCTATTAATATTTCATTGATTTTAATGATAAACGGTATTCGTAAAAATCTTCTTTCCACTGTTATATCATGGAGGGAGGGAAACAAGGGAGGCTTCGAATTCTATATGAATATCGTTCCCGAAGCGAAGTGCCTTGAAAGTACCGGATTTAATTATACTAAAAAGATGAATTATCTTGAACAGGATACGACTTTTTGCGGGCGTGTGATGTGTATTACGATGCGCAAGGGAGTTTTCGTCATTGTCTAGTTTTGGAAGATATAATCCCCAGGCCAATGTCATTAAAAAATATTAAATTATGAAGGCTAAGTATTTATTTCTAATAGGATGTATATTTTCTATATTATTTATTAATAATACAGCAGCCCAGAATAATAGGAAAATAGAAAGAATAGTTAATGGGCAAACCTATATTATAGATAATAATTTTGTAATTAATAAGAAAAACTTATTGCCTAATGGGAGGAATAAAACACCTGGTGGTGAACAATGTTATTATTTTGAAGTGGAAGATGGTTTTACTACATTGACCAGTGTTTTTAAAAAGGTATTTTTATCTGAAAGAATGAATGAACTAATTAAATCAAAAGCATCTGTAGGATTACTTATTCGTTGCTTTTCTTCAGGTAAAATTGATACAGTATCTTTTTTATTCTCAAAAAACATTTGCTTTTCCTTATTTGAAATACAATTATTAGAAGAAGAATTGGAAAAAACTTATTTAAAAATAAAAACGACTTGTTCGGGTAACTTTTATTTTTTTATAACAATAAGGTACAAATTTGAGAAGTATGCTCAAACTCCATAGATGGAATGAGCTTTTATAGTGCAAAGACAAACCAATAGTTCTATAATGGTCTGAGACGTATAGTGAATTTTTATCATCTTATGGGAAATTTCATTGAAGGCACACCAATTTATAATTATCCAATCAACCGATCCCTTGACCTTATGCATTAAAGTATATTTATGATAACAGATGTAACCAAAAATACAAGAATTATGAAAATAAAATATTTATTATTAGTAGTGTGTATATTTTTTATATTGTCAAATAACGATCTGTTAGCACAGAATACTAGAGCAACTGTGAAGACGATAAATAAAGAAACTTATATAATAGAGGAATCTAACTGGAATGGAATTGATAGGGTAAGAATAGAAAACAAAAGTAATAGATTACATCATAGTAATGATTGTAACGACTTTTCTGTTAGAGATGCTAGTCCATTAGATAGCGTTTTTGGAAAAGTTCTTTCAAAAGCCAAAATGAATGAATTGGTTGCACAGAAGAAGGCTTTGAGTTTATTTGTAGTTTGTCTTTCTTCTGGTAAAATTGAAGAAGTGGCTTTTTCTTTTGGAAAAGATGTTCCTCTTTCATTAGCTGAAATTCAATTATTAGAAAAAAGTATTAAAAAAGTCCATTTGAAGATAAAAAGTTTTTGTCCAAATAATAAATATTATGCTATGATGAAATCATGCAGATTTGAGCGATATGCTCAAACTCCACAAGTGAAGTAAGACTTTCTTGCTTTAATATATTGCAAAGACAAAGAGATAAGTTAAATGCTATAAATCTCTTGTTTCTCTGTTATTATAGAATCTTGATAGTGATGAAAGTATCAGGATTAATTTTTCCAGTAACATTACTTCTTTGATAGTTATCGTACCAGCTCAAACCGACCGGGCATGGACAGAAAAATACAACGTTGAAGAGTATACAATCAAGGAAACTGAATACCGATATGCAATCACTAATAAGAAGTATGACCTTGTCATATCCATGGCTGTCGACTATCTGTTAGACGGGGAAAGTATATGGAATTATCAAAAAATGCCGGAAAGAATTCGAAAGGGGAATATAAGGTTGTATCATTTAGCAAAAGAGCCATTTTTCATAGTAAAGTCAAAGGTTTTTTGATTGGTGGTTATCAGATGAATCACTTTTGGGAATGATTGGAATATATGTTGTAGAATAACTTCATACATTGTAAATGTGTAATGCTCTGTCTGTGCACTGCTCTTCAATTCATTGTTAATTGTTTCAATAATAGCTCGTTTTGTTCTTACCGGATAATTCAATAAAATATATTGTTCATAATACAGTGTTAGCAAAGTGGAATGGATGTATTTTAGAATTAAACTATCATTTATTATTCCTTCCTATTTGCATCTCTTCAGAAAAAAAACGAAATTTATAACGCTTTAAAAACGGAATTTTACTAACATCTTTAAATAAATAATGAAATGACTAAAAGTGCATTGCAAATTGCAAGGGCTGTTTACCAGCCTAAACTCCCAAAAGCGTTGAAGTGCGCTGTTAAGGTAATGGAGGGTGCGCCTACCCAATCTATTGCTGATCAGGAAGCAATTAAAAAGTTGTTCCCGAATACATACGGAATGCCTTTAATTACATTTGAAAGTACAGATAAAGCTGCTGAATTCCCTGCTATCAATGTCAGCGTAATTTTATCGGGCGGTCAAGCTCCGGGTGGACATAATGTGATATCCGGTATTTTCGATGGTATTAAGAAGTTGAATAAGGATAGCAAATTGTATGGCTTTATTCAGGGTTCGACAAGTTATGATTACCCTATAGACTCTTCCCTTGAGCCTCGAGTATTGAAGTATGTTTATGATAACAGATGTAACTAAAAATACAAGGATTATGAAAACAAAATATTTATTTGTACTTGGGTGTATGTTTTTTATATTGTTCAAAAATGAAGTGGTTGCACAAGCTAGTAAAATAATGGAAAAAACAGTTAATGGAGAAACATATATAATCAATCATCGCTTAGTAAAAAACAAAAAAAATAAATTGCCTGATGGTAAGCAGTGTTATGATTTCTCTATTGAAGATGATAGTCCGTTGGACAGTGTTTTTGGAGCAGTGCTTTCAAAAACCAAAATGCATGAATTAGTCAAATCAAAAGCAAGTATCATGTTGGATATCGTTTGCATCCCATCGGGTAAAATCGAAACAGTATCTTTTATCTTAAGCAAAAACAATCCTGTTTCTTTAGTCGAGATACAATTATTGGAAGAAAGGCTAAAAAAGACGACTTTGAAAATAAAGTCCGGAGAAGCCTGCCAAAACAACAGCTACTTTGCGATAATGAAAATGTGTCGGTTTGAGCGATATGCTCAAACTCCACAAGTGAAGTAAGACTTTCTTGCTTTAATATATTGCAAAGACAAAGAGATAAGTTGAATGCTATATGCAACCTCTTGTTTTTCTGTTATTATAGAATCTTGATAGTGATGAAAGTAATAAGATTGATTTTTACAGTAACATTACTATTTTGTAGCGGTATCGTGTCGGCTCAAACAGGCCGGACATGGACAGAAAAATACAACGGTGAAGAGTATACAATCAAGGAAACTGAATACTGATATGTAATCACTAATAAAAAAGCATGACCCACATCCATGAGTGCCGACAATATGTTTGACGGGGAAAGTATATGGGATTATTAAAAACGCCGGAAAGAATTTGAAAAGGAAATAAAAGATTACATCGCACTGTAAAAGAACCACTTATCCTAGGATAAGTCAAAGGTTTTTTGATTGGTGGTTATCAGATGAATCACTTTTGGGAATGATTGGAATATATGTTGTAGAATAACTTCATACATTGTAAATGTGTAATGCTCTGTCTGTGCACTGCTCTTCAATTCATTGTTAATTGTTTCAATAATAGCTCGTTTTGTTCTTACCGGATAATTCATAAAATATATTGTTCATAATACAGTGTTAGCGAAGTGGAATGGATGTATTTTAGAATTAAACTATCATTTATTATTCCTTCCTATTTGCATCTCTTCAGAAAAAAAACGAAATTTGCAACGCTTTAAAAACGGAATTTTACTAACACCTTTAAATAAATAATGAAATGACTAAAAGTGCATTGCAAATTGCAAGGGCTGCTTACCAGCCTAAACTCCCAAAAGCGTTGAAGGGCGCTGTTAAAGTAATGGAGGGTGCGCCTACCCAATCCATTGCTGATCAGGAAGCAATTAAAAAGTTGTTCCCGAATACATACGGAATGCCTTTAATTACATTTGAAAGTACAGATAAAGCTGCTGAATTCCCTGTTATCAATGTAGGTGTAATTTTATCCGGCGGTCAAGCTCCGGGTGGACATAATGTGATATCGGGTATTTTTGATGGTATTAAGAAGTTGAATAAGGATAGCAAATTGTATGGCTTTATTCTTGGTCCTGGTGGTTTGGTAGACCATAACTATATGGAGCTTACCGCTGATATCATTGACGAGTATCGTAATACCGGTGGTTTTGACATCATTGGTTCCGGACGTACAAAATTGGAGAAAGAAGAACAATTTGAAAAAGGCTATGAGATCCTAAAGGAATTAGGTATTAAAGCTCTAGTTATAATTGGAGGTGATGACTCCAATACTAACGCATGTGTATTGGCCGAATATTATGCAGCTAAACAAAGTGGCGTTCAGGTAATCGGTTGTCCGAAAACAATCGATGGTGACTTGAAAAACGAGATGATTGAAACTTCTTTTGGCTTTGACACAGCATGTAAGGTCTATTCTGAAGTAATCGGTAATATTCAACGTGACTGTAACTCTGCACGTAAATACTGGCACTTCATCAAATTGATGGGCCGTTCAGCTTCTCATATTGCATTGGAGTGTGCGTTGCAAACTCAACCAAATATCTGTATCATTTCTGAGGAGGTCGAGTCTAAAGATATGTCTTTGGATGATATTGTGACTTCCATAGCTCAGGTGGTTGCTGCACGTGCTGCCCAGGGTAATAACTTTGGTACAGTGCTTATACCGGAAGGATTGATAGAATTTATTCCTGCAATGAAGCGTTTGATTTCTGAATTGAATGATTTTCTAGCTGCAAATGCAGAAGAATTTTCTCACATTAAGAAATCTCATCAACGTGATTATATTATCAGCAAACTTTCTAAAGAAAATGCAGCTGTTTATGCCAGCCTGCCCGAAGGTGTTGCCCGTCAGTTATCATTGGACCGTGACCCACACGGAAATGTACAAGTATCTCTTATTGAAACAGAGAAGTTATTGTCTGAAATGGTAGCTACTAAACTTGCTTCATGGAAAGAAGAAGGAAAATATGTAGGTAAGTTTGCTGCTCAACATCACTTCTTCGGATATGAAGGACGTTGCGCTGCCCCGTCTAATTACGATGCTGATTATTGCTATTCATTGGGCTATGCTGCATCTGCTTTAATCGCAGATGGCAAAACCGGTTATATGGCTTCAGTTCGTAATACAACAGCTCCTGCTGACCAATGGATTGCAGGTGGTGTACCTATCACAATGATGATGAATATGGAGAAGCGTAATGGAGAAATGAAACCAGTTATCCGTAAGGCTCTCGTTGAACTTGATGGTAAACCATTCAAGGCATTTGCTGCAAAACGCGATAGTTGGGCAATGGTAACAGATTATGTATATCCGGGCCCTATTCAATACTTTGGTCCTACAGAAGTTTGTGATCAGCCGACTAAAACATTACAATTAGAACAAGCTAAATAGTAGCTCTCCCTAACAAAAAGCTGTGTCCGAAGTTTCTACTCTTTAATTTTTCTTTATGCTATGCATATAAGAAAGTATATCAAGAAAATCTTTAGGCACAGTTTTTTATTTTATCTTTCTCTTTGGATAACAACACTTTTATTAAGATATATGGTCATATGGGGATACTTCGGAATGTAGCTTCAATTCTTGTTTATTATTAATGAGTGTGGTTGATAACAACAGTTATTAGGCCTTTTTCGAAGCTCCAAGTATGAAAAGCCATTTTTTTCATGTACATTTGTGATGTACATATTTTACATTTAATTATCGCTCCATTTATCAGATATTATGGTTGCACAGAAAGGACGTACCAAGCCTAGAAAATCTGCGACTCCACGCAAGAAGACTACTCGCTCATCGAAGAAACATCGGGAACGAGTAATGCCCGTCTGGCTGCGCAACATCATCGCACTTTTTATTATAGCGTTCTTCTCTGTAGCATTTTATTGGTTTTTTGTCCGTCCGTATGCTTATCGTTGGCGACCTTGTAATGGTATAAAAGCGTATGGAGTCTGTATGCCGATGGACTATGAAGTTCATGGCATTGACGTTTCTCATCATCAAGGTTTTATTAATTGGGATCAGTTGTGCAATAATAAGAATCTTAATTTCCCTATCCAATTTATCTTTATAAAAGCTACAGAGGGAGGAGATCATAGTGACTTTGCTTTTCAACACAACTTTCGGGAAGCGCGACGTCATGGGTTTATTCGGGGAGCCTATCATTATTTTAATCCAAAGACAGATCCTTTGAGACAGGCGGATTTTTTTATTCGTACAGTGCCACTTACTGAAGGTGATTTACCTCCCGTACTTGATGTGGAAAAGACAGGTAATCGTTCTATCCCTCAATTCCGGATGGCTGTAAAAACTTGGCTCAATCGTGTTGAAGCTCATTATGGAGTGAAGCCGATCTTGTATACTTCCTATAAATTTAAGACAAAGTACCTCGATGATCCTGCATTTAATACCTATCCATATTGGATTGCCCATTACTATGTGGATTCAGTAAAGTATGAAGGCCATTGGAATTTTTGGCAACATACTGATGTTGGCACAGTACCGGGAATTAAGGAGGATGTTGACCTTAATGTGTTCAACGGGTCATTAAACGAGTTGAAAGCTTTAGCTCTCCATAAGTAAACTCGTTTTTGTCGTCATAGTAATGACTTTATTCATTGCGTTTCCTTTCCTTTAATTAGATTTTACAAGGTGAACTTCACGCTAGCCCAATTATTTTTTTCTTTATAGTGTAGATAATGCAGCCCGTTCTCTTCAGCTTTCGCACGAAGGAGTGGGATATCTTCTACATAGAATCCGCTGATATAAAGTTCAGAACCCGGAGTCATACAGCTGACATATTTTTGCATGTCATTGAGTAAGATATTGCGGTTAATATTGGCAATGATAACATCAAAAGGTCCTTTCCCTTCCAATGAAGATGCATCACCTTGAGAGACAGTAATATTATCTACCCCGTTTAACTCTATATTTTCTAATGAATTACGTACACACCATTCATCAATATCAATAGCTGTGCATGGAGATGCGCCTCGCATGCGTGCCAAGATGGCCAGAATTGATGTTCCACATCCCATGTCGAGCAGTGATTTTCCTTTCAACTCCGCTTCGAGTAATTCTGCGATGATCAGACTTGTTGTCTCATGATGTCCCGTTCCGAAAGCCATCTGTGGATTGATGACAATATCATATTCCACTTTAGGTATATCATGATGGAAGGTACTATGAATGGCACAGCGGTTATCAATAACAATTGGTTGAAAGAAATTCTTCTCCCACTCTTCGTTCCAGTCTTTATCTTCAGCTTCTTTCCAAGTGTATTCTATGGATGTATTTGAAAGAGGAAAACTGCTGATTACTTCTTTAACATCTTCTTCCACATAAAGATCTTTTTGAATATATGCATCCAATCCATCAGATTGCTCAATAAAGCTTTCGAACCCTGCATCGCCAAGGATTCCTGCTAAAACATCATTTACAATTTCTGTATTCGGATTAGTTTTAAAGTGGAATTCTAAATATTTCATGCTAAAAATTATCATTTTTGTTAGGAACTGCAAACCTACATGATAATTGCTGAATTCACAAGTTTGTCCATCGGAATTTGCCTTCTAGAGTGAATATTAGGGTTTTAATTCATTCGTTCTATTTAGGGAAATCCCTATTAATGTTTGGGGGAAATCTCCCGTGAGTAGTAAATCCGGCTGCTATCTTTGCAATGTGAAAAAGTAGATATTTTAAAACCTATAAACCACACTTAAATATGAAAAAGATTGTTTTTTTATCGCTTTTGGCTTTCTGCCTCCCATGGATGTTGGCAGCACAAAGCATAGATGACGACCTTTACTACGTACCCTCTAAGGAAAAGAAGGAACAGAAACAGACGACGACGAAAGTGTCCTCCTCTAAAGAAGAAATCGTGGTAAAGTCTAATACGCCGACAACGGTTTATACCTCTCCCGGTCAGACTACTATTGTGGTTCGCGATCGTAAAGGTAAGACCCGTGACATAGATGAATATAACCGTCGTTATAGTTCTAAAGAAAATGATTTTAGCTACGACAATGATACATTGTATGTAGATGAGAAAGATGTTCCGGATCCTGATGGAGAATGGGTAAGTGGATTTGATGGCTCGCAAGATGATTATGAATATGCCATGCGCATTATCCGTTTCCGTAATCCGCGTTACGCCATTAGTATTAGTAGCCCTTTATATTGGGATGTGGTCTATGGCATGAATTCTTGGGATTGGAACGTATATACAGATGGCCTTTATGCTTATGCTTTCCCAACCTTCTCTAATCGCATGTGGTGGGATTGGCGTTATAATTCCTATGGCTGGGGATGGGGATATCCATCTTATTATGGTTGGGGTTATCCTTCCTATGGCTGGGGTGGATTTTATAACGACTGGTACGTTGGCTGGGGCGGCTGGTATGGCGGCTGGAGCTGGGGACATCATCATTCCGGTTGGGGACATGGTTACTATCCCGGCGATGGTGGAAGTCACTGGGGAGGTGGATGGGCTGGTACATATACCAATCGTCGGTCTATTAGTTCACGTCCCGATGGCATGACTCGTAGAGTTGTTGCTTCCGATAGATCAGTTTCTTCAAGAGGCGGGTATATGGTAGGACAGGACGGTACGGTAAGACGTGGTTCTTCCACTTCCGTGAGACGCGTTATCGGAACCCGTTCTACATCAGATGATTTTATACGTCGTGGAGTGAGTGGGCGTACCGATGCTGCTTCTTCCAGAAGTTCAATGTATACTCGCCCGAGCAGTACACGCAGCAGTTCATACGATACTAACATCGATGGCATACGTAGTAGCCGTAGATCGTATTATGATGGTGGTTCGCAAGATTCACGTACCGGAACAGTAATTGTACCAAGTAGTCGCTCTTCTTCATCAGTACGTTCCAGTGGAGTTTCAACATATTCACGTGGTTCTTCAGAGAGTTCATCACGTAGCTATTCCGGTAGTAATGACCGTACATATAGTACACGTAGTAGTTCTCGCTCTTACGAAAGTTCTCCTTCCTATAACAGCAGTTCACGCTCAAGTAGTAGTAGCAGCAGTTATTCATCCGGTGGAAGTAGTAGTTCTTCACGTTCCAGTGGTGGCAGTAGCTCCGGTGGAGGTGGATCTTCACGTTCGGGTGGAGGTAGACGTTAACAAGGATTCTGTTTTACCAAAGTTTGATTTAAAAGAATTCAATTATGAAAAGACAAATAATATTAGGAGCTCTTTTCCTGATAGGAGGGATAGGAGCACAAGGGCAGAATGTGTATGATGCTGCCAATATAATCAATAAAGATTTGAGTGGAACAGCCCGTTTTGTTGGCATGGGTGGTGCTATGGGAGCACTGGGTGGTGATATCTCGACTATTGGGACAAATCCTGCTGGTATAGGACTCTTCCGTAGTAATGATATCAACACTTCATTTAGCTTTTCGACATTGAACACGGAAAGCAAATACAACGGAAGTACGTTTAGTACGGATAAAAATCGTTGGGATCTTAATAATATAGGTGCTGTATTTACTACTAAGATAGGAGATCAGGGTTCTTTACGCTATGTGAATTTCGGATTTAATTACCAACGGAGCAAGTCTTTTTATCGCAATATGAATATGGCGGGAGACTTAGGAGGTATGTCACAAACTTTCTTTATGGCTTCAGCTTCCGATAAGCTTTATCCGTCTTATTGGGATAATGGAAATCATTACAACAATAATGATATAGGATGGCTCTCGGCGTTGGGATATGATGGATATCTAATTAATCCGTCGGAAACAACTTCTATAACCGATTATCCTTTGAAAGATGCAAATGGGAATCAGATTAAAGATAAAGATGGAAATCCTTTATTTTTGAATTATGATTTCTTTAATAGTATTGTGGGTAATAGTGCACAAGTACGTGACTTCCATTCAAGGGAAAGAGGTGGTATTGATCAATATGATTTTAATGTGGCTCTAAACTTTAATGATCGTGCATATTTCGGTTTGACCATTGGAGCTTATAATGTGGATTATACTAAGAATACCTATTATGATGAGGATTTTGGAAATGGTGAAGGATATACTTTGCAAAGTTGGAATAATATTAGTGGTACAGGATTCGATTTTAAATTAGGAACGATATTACGCCCATTTGAATATTCTCCTTTGCGTATAGGTCTGGCTATTCATACTCCGGTATTCTATAACCTGACTTTGGCGACAAGCGCTCGAATGGAATCTGATGTTCATGCCAGTGCTGATGCAACGAATACAACAAGACATATCATTGATACACAAAATCAGCTAAACGGTGATATGAAAATGGATTTCAGAATTAATACTCCATGGAAGTATAATTTGAGTTTGGGCTATACTTTTGGTAGTAATCTGGCATTAGGTGCGGAATACGAATATCAGGATTACTCTACAACACGATTTAAAGATGGTGATGGAAATAGCAAGGGGGTAGAAAATGATGAAGCAAAATATGCAATGAAAGGTGTAAATACTTTTCGTATAGGTGCTGAATACAAGGTAATTCCTGAATTTGCTTTCCGCTTGGGATATAACTATACCTCTGCTATATTTAAAAAAGATGCTGTTAAGGCTCTTCCTATCAATTCCATACAAACAGATACTGATTTTGCAAATTTGCAAGCTATGAATACATATACCATTGGTGTAGGTTATCGCGGATCATCTTTCTATGCAGATTTAGCTTATAAATATTCTATACAGAAATCAGATTTCTATCCGTTCTGGTATCCCGAAGATGTGGTGGAAAATGGACAAATTGTTAGGAACTTAATGTCTCCTGATGCCACAAAAGTAAAAGACTCTCGTAGCCAGGTTTTATTGACTTTAGGTTTCAGATTCTAAAAACTAAAAATGAAATGATTTAGTAGTTTTTCATTTAATACTTGTTTATAACTCAAATCCCCGACTGTAGATATTATAGGCGGGGATTTTATTTTTTATTTAGTATTGTTGTTCTTGTTGAAAAGAGAAATACGATTTAATATTCAACTTTATCCTCTTTTTTTGCCCATTCTTCAAAGCCTTTTATTGCTTCTTCGGGGAGCATTACCACTAAAGGTAGTTTGCGATCGACAGGATTCAACGACAATTCATCATAGATAAACGAGTCGTCAAAGCCTATCCTTTTTGCATCTGTTTTATTATTGCCATAGTACACTTTGTCAAGTCGTGCCCAATAGATCGCGCCTAAGCACATCGGGCAGGGTTCACAGGAAGTGTAGATCTCATATCCATGCAGATTGAATGTTCCCAATCTTGCAGCCGCTTCACGGATAGCGCTTACTTCGGCATGGGCAGTCGGGTCACACGAGGCAGTTACGCGGTTGACCCCCGTAGCTACTATTTCTCCATCTTTAGCAATGACGGCTCCAAAAGGACCACCACCATTGGCTATATTCTCTATGGAAAGCTCTATCGCTTTTCTCATCAATTCTTCTTTAGTCATGTAAGCTTGCTTTTATTAGTTTACCTCAAATACAAATGTACGTTATTTTTGGAGTTGTGATATTGGCTTTGACACTTTTTACTCTTTCTCTTATATCTTGTGCTTTAAATAAGTTTGGCTTTTATCTGAAACATCTATGATCTGAAACGAGAATCATACTATACCATTCTATGAATCTTATTATATGATTGTATGAATCATGAGGGTGTGTCAAAACAGACATATCCTCTTTTTTTATGCGCAAAGCCCAGACTTTCACAAGCCTGGGTTTTGTTATTACCTAAAGTTTTTGTATCTTTAGGCATAAAGTTTTTCGTTATGGCAAAGTTACATTTTCGTCCTTACACTCCCAACCAAACAGTTCTTTTTCCGCAAAGAATCGATGAAGATATTTCGGATAATGCTCCTGTTCGCATAATCAATGTGATTGTCGATAGCCTTAACCTTGATAATTTCAAGAAACTCTACAAGGAAACAGGTCGTTGTCCTTATCATCCTAAAATGATGCTTAAGGTGATTCTCTATGCTTATATGAATAATATCTACTCCTGTCGTAAAATAGAGCAGCTATTGTTGCGTGATATTCATTACATCTGGCTGGCCGGTTATGAGAACCCCGATTTTATTACCATCAACCGTTTTCGCAATCGTGTAAAAGAAGAGATTAATAATGTCTTCACTCAGTTGGTTCTTATCCTTGCAGACAAAGGCTTTATCAGCCTTGAAGTAGAGTATATCGATGGTACCAAGATAGAGTCTAAGGCCAACAAATATACTTTTATCTGGCGCAAGAGCATTGAAAGAAACCGGACAAAACTGATGAACAAGATTCGTGTTCTTTTAGAACAAGTAGATGAGACCATTGCACAAGAAAACACTCCAAAAGAGGCATCAGTAGAATTTACTCCGGCTATGCTTTCTCAGATAGTGGATGAACTCAAAGATGCCTTGGAACATGAATCTCAACCCAGAGACAAGGAGCAGAAAAAAGCTCATCGTGAAAAGAAGAAACAAATAAAGGAACTTGAAGCTCATCGTGACAAACTGGCTGAATACGAAAAACATCTGGAGATATTAGGGGATCGCAACTCCTATTCCAAGACAGACCCTGATGCCACATTCATGCGCATGAAGGAAGACGCCATGAACAATGGTCAGACCAAGCCCGGATACAATTTGCAGATAGGAACAGAGAATCAGTTTATTTCCGACTTCGCTTTCTTCCCCAATCCAACGGATACACTCACGCTCATTCCTTTCTTTAATTCATTTCGAGAGCGCTACAACAGACTTCCCGGTACCGGTGTGGCAGATGCCGGTTATGGTTCGGAAGAAAACTATCGGTTTATGCAGGAGAACGGGATAGAGGCCTTTGTCAAATACAACTTCTTTCATAAAGAGCAGCGTTCCCGTTATGTTCCCAACCCATTTCATCCAGAAAGCTTGTATTACAACATTGAGCAGGATTATTACGTTTGCCCCATGGGACAACACATGAATCGTATAGGAACCAAACGGGAGAAAACCGCCAGTGGATATGTTACTCAAAGTGCCCGTTATAAAGCCCAAAGATGCGAAGGATGCCCTCTGCGCAGCAGTTGCTTTAAAGCACGCGGAAATCGCATAATCGAAGTGAATCATCGATTAAATGAATATAAACAGCAGGCACGTGAGAGGTTAACTTCAGAAGAAGGGATTAAACATAGAGGGAGGCGGTGTATAGAGCCCGAAGCCGTATTTGGCCAAATGAAATATAATATGGCATACCGTCGCTTCCGACATATTGGAAAAGAAAAAGTTACAATGGACTTTGCCTTCTTTGCCATTGCCTTTAATATAAAAAAAATGTGCACTAAAATTGCCAAGGAAGCTTCTAAACTACTTCTTGAACTAATTTTCCCACTGTACAGACACTTAAGAGCGATTGATGGGATGAATGGGGCGACTTTGCAGTCGCCTGTTCAGAAAATTGCTGTATAGACAAACTCCCAAGCAACTATGATATGAAAAGAGGATGTGTCTGTTTTGACACACCCTC
>JGI20225J20221_1000646_pt1 | contig 52652 bp, 49 predicted proteins | sample BioMet4_FD_20221 | JGI IMG/M metagenome (IMG submission 20221) | reverse complement strand
CGCTCTCATAAACGAAAAGGATTGCTGCCGGCCGGCAGCAATCCTATAGTCCCAGAGGCTTTTTCTTAATGTGTCCTTGACATGGGGTCCACATTAACTTGGGCTAACCAACCATTTTGTTTTACTTGATTATCACAAGTTCGTACTTTCTAGAACCGAGACCAATTTTTTCTCCGTGTTCAAGGGCGCTATCACTGTCGGTTTCTGGATTGTTATCAAAGAAAACTTTGCCTGTTTCTTTTTCTCCAGAAGATATCCTGTCACCAAGTTGAGAGTTCTTGAAATACGTTCCTTCCGCTTTATTGCAAAGATCAACGCACGCTTGATCAAGGGCGACAGGGTCATATGAACAAAGCATGCCGACATCTGGAATAATCGGTGCATCATTTTCTCCGTGACAATCGCAGTTTGGAGAAACGTCCATAATCAAAGAAATGTGAAATTGCGGCCTTCCGTAAACAACGGCCATGGCGTACTCTGCAATTTTCTCGCCCAACAAGGAGTTCGCATTGTTGTCCATAGGTGAGATTGCATCGAAGTTACAAGCGCCAATGCATCTGCCACAACCTTTGCATTTTCTGAGATCGATACTGGCCTTCCCACTTGGATAAGAAATCGCATCGCTCCCACACTGCTTCGCGCATTGACGGCAGCCACGACACAAATCGTCATCTACCTGAGGTTTCCCAGAAGAGTGTTGATCCATTTTTCCGGCTCGAGATCCGCAACCCATGCCAATGTTTTTCAACGCACCACCAAAACCTGTTGATTCATGGCCTTTAAAATGCGTTAATGACACGAAAACGTCAGCGTCCATCACCGCTCTTCCTATATGAGCCTCTTTAACAAGTTCGCCATTGTGAACCGGGACATCAACATCGTCGGTTCCTTTAAGGCCATCGCCAATGATTACATGACAACCGGTTGTGGTTTCATTAAAACCATCCAATTGAGCGTCTGTGAGGTGTTCTAGGGCGTTTTTACGTGATCCTGGGTATAAAGTGTTGCAATCGGTCAAGAAGGGTTTGCCACCGCATTCTTTAATGACGTCGGCGACAGCTTTCACATAGTTAGGCCTTAGGTATGAAAGGTTGCCTAATTCCCCAAAGTGCATCTTAATCGCGACAAACTTTCCGTCGAAATCAATGCCATTAATCCCAGCCGCAATTAGCATTCTTTGAAGTTTGTGCGTAACTGACTCGCCAACACGAACCCGAAAATCAGAGAAGAAAACTTTGCTTGCCATAAAAATGACCTCTTTTGTATCTTACTACACCAAAAGGCCGTACATGCCAAAAACGATTGCTAACAATATTTTTAATGTTAATTATCTTTCGATAAATACTGGTAAAAGACAATACTAAAGATAATTTTTTCCTTTGTGTTTTGAAAAGTTAAAAAATACACATATGACGAATCCGTGCGTGATTTGCACAAATATCGATTATTTGAGTTCGGTATACTTTTTTGAGCTTCCTTTAGCTTTATCAACAGGATACTTTTTAGCGTTCTTAACCATTTTTTCCTCAATAATTTGTCTGATGTCAAAGCCCATCACCGAGGCCATTTGAAAACAATAATTTAAAACATCCGCCAACTCCTCTTTCACATCTTCCACTTTGTAATTCTTGTCATCCCATTGAAAGCACTCAAGAAGTTCATTGGCCTCAATCGAAATAGACTTGGCCAAATTCTCCGGAGTATGAAATTGATCCCAGTCTCTTTCTTTAGTAAAGTTTTCAATTTCGCTTTCAACTTCTTTTATTGAATCCATTTTAAAATCCTCGAAACAAAAAGTCTCAATCGTTTCTCAAATTATCCACCATTTAAAACGGGGAAGACAAACAATGATAACGGAACGACCGGATCAAAAGATACTGGTGAACCAAAAAAACAAATATTGGCTAAAATATAGTTTCTATCAGTCTTTTTTTGGATTATAAGGAAAAAATAACAAAGAAAACGATCTTGAAAAGAGCCATTTTTGAAAAAACAGAAATTTTTAATTTTCATCCGATAAAAACAAGATTTTTCCTCGTTATTTGAAAATTTAGAGTATCTTAAACCCCCGACTTAACTTCCAAACAAAGCCAACGGTGTTTCAAAAAATGGCCAAAAAGGGCCTTAAAAAGCCTCCAGAGAGGCGAATAAAGGAAATATGAAGGATATCCGAAGCAAAGGAGAAACAACCTTATAGAGCAAAAAGAAAAAATCCATTAATCGAATATCAAACAAAGGTGAAACACGAAAATAAAAACAAAGATCTCAGTCGCCGTTAAGACGGGAACCTTTAAATCGCAAATCGTTTCTTGGATCAACTTCGCCAACCAATTTATCATGAAGGTATATGTCACCACCGTCGTCAATATATCCAACCGTTTCTTTGTTGATAGTGATGTCACCGTCGCTCGTCATTCTTGCGAAAAGATGACCGGAGATAAACAAAACAGCATTACCGTCTTGTCCGCCTGAAATATAGCCAACAAGTTGATCATCGATATAAATGTTGTGACCATAAACACAAGTACAATCCATACAGTCTTATTCTCCTTTCATTTGTTAAGAATAAATTGACGTTATTTTAGAATGGTTTTTCCTTTTCGAATAAGAATCAATTAAACAAAATAGGGAAACCGCGCAAATCACGTTTACTTTTTAGTTTTGGCGTTTTTGAGAGTTTCTTTTCTTAGTAATGCCTTTTCGTGAAGTGTCTTCGAATACCCTTGCTTATTTTCCTGACGGCATCTAGCAATAGCCATAGCATCAGGCTCCACATCCTTATTGATGGTTGACCCAGCGGCTATGAAAGAACCATCGCCCACCTTGATTGGACTAATTAGCGTGGATCCGCTGCCTAAAAAGACATTATTGCCAACTGAGGTGTGCATTTTGTTGACACCATCGTAATTAGCGATAATCGTTCCACATCCAACATTAACACCAGCACCCAAATCTGCATCACCTAAATAGGAAAGGTGGGCACATTTTGAGCCTTCGCCAAACTCAACATTTTTAAGCTCATTAAAATTACCAATGTGAGCTTTGTTTTTGATTATGACGCCACCCCTTGTTCTAAGCCATGGTCCAAGAGTTGTTTCGTCTCCAACGGTAGTGTCAACCAAATGAGAATAAATGATTTGGTTGTCTTTGCCTATTTTCACATTTTCGAAATAGCATTCAGGACCGATTACATTGTTCTCGCCAATTTCTGTTTTTCCAAAAAGATACGTTCCAGGTCTGATGACGGTATCTGGTTCAATCTTTACTTCTGGCGCGATATACGTGTTTTCTGGATCTTCGATTGAGACACCAGCAAGCATCCAAGCCTTATTTATTCTTTCTTTGATAAGTTTTGCGCAATTTGCTAATTGGAACCTGTCATTAATGCCCAACGTTTCATTGAAGTTGGGGGCGACAAAAGATCCGACTCTATCACCGTTTTTAACGAAAATTCCAAGAACATCAGTTAGGTAATATTCCCCAGCAGCGTTATCGGTTTTGAGGTTTTTCAAAGCTTCAAATAATTTCTTGTTGTTGAAGACATAAACTCCGGCGTTTACCTCTTTTATCTGTTTTTCTTCTTCAGTGCAGTCTTTTTGTTCAATTATTGCGGTTACATGACCATGGTCTTTTTGAATACGACCATATCCTGTTGGATCGTCAAGAACCGACGTCATAACCGTAAGGTCGTTCTGGCTGGCTTCGTGTTTAGAGATTAAAGCATTTAGAGTCTCCGTTGTTAAAAGAGGGGTGTCGCCACAGCAGACAATCGTTTCTCCTTGGCTGTTTTCAAGAAGAGGCGCAGCCATCATTACCGCATGCCCTGTGCCTTTTTGCTCTTTTTGCCAAACAACCTCCGTATCATCTTTTACGATAGATTCTGTCGTCGCTCCAGCAAAGCCAACAACGGTAACAATCTTAGTGAAACCAATCGGTTTTAGAGCGTTAATAACGTATTTAACAAGAGGCTGTCCAAGTATTGGGAAAGACACCTTGCTGATGTCTTCTCGATGACTCTTCATGCGGGTTCCTTTTCCCGCGGCAAGGATAATTGCGAATTTGTCCATAATTGTTCTCCTTTATATCATCGTTTTGGTGAGACAAACGATGTAACCTTTTGAATCGTACAACTTAGCTTTGTCTTTTAGGAGTTTGGCATTGTCGCTTAAGGCAAAACAGGCAGAGCCACTTCCGGACATACCAGATAAGATAAACCCTTCTTTTTTAAGCGAGGCAACGAGATCGCCTATTTCAGGCAATAACGAAACCGCGGGTGCGTACAGATCGTTTCCCATGTTTGCCGCTAAAAGGGCATCATCGCCGGTTTCTAGGGCTTTAATAACGTTGTCGGTGCCAATTATCGTCCTGTCGAAATGATCGGCCACAGCGAACACGTCGGTCGTGCTTAAACCCTTTTGAGGCTTAACAATAAGACATCCATAGGCTTTTTTGGCCTTTACTAAGTCTATTTTCTCACCAATCCCTGTTACTTTGGCTGGTTTATTGACCAAGAAGAATGGGACGTCCGCGCCAATAGACTCCCCAACCTTTGAAAGACGCTCTAACGGGGAGTTTAGGCCCAGTATGGTATTTATGGCCAAGATCACAATAGCGGCGTTAGACGAGCCTCCGCCAAGGCCAGCGGCGAAAGGAATCTCTTTGTGGATGGCGATATTAAAGTTATCTTTGAAGCCAAATTCCTTTCTCATGGCTTCAACAGCTTTTGCGCAAAGGTTGTGTCTGGCGTTTTGAAGGCCAATATCATCGCAGGTGATATAAGTGTCACTTGAATTCGGGAACTTCGAAATTTCAATAATGTCGTGTAATTCGAGCGGAAGGTTTACCATCTCTAAAAGATGGTAATCGTCATCACGCTTCCCTACTACGCGGAGAGAAACGTTGATCTTGGCGTACGACTTAACAATGAGGGAATTTTTTTGCATATTTACCTGCATCAATGATACTAGATTGATTCATCAATACAATTGATGAACTAAAGAAAGATACTGTTGTAGCGATAGATCTTCAGGACGAGCCAGTGGATTAATGGCCAAAAGGGATAACAGTTTGGCCGCTTTATCTTTATCTCCCAGAAAAATCTCCATATTGTTGGAGATTGTTTTTCTTCTGTGAAGGAAGAGCGCAGAAGTAAGACTATAAAGATGTTTTGCGGTAACCAGGTCGGATTTGCTATCAAAATCTATGCAAAACACGAGTGAATCAATATGAGGCGCCGGAATGAAGTTCGTCCGAGCGACTATGAAGTTTCGTTTAACGGAGCCCCTATAGCTAAGCAAAATTGGGAGTGGCCCATAATCTTTGTCGCCTTGCTTAGAAACAAGCCTTGAATAGGCTTCTTTCTGCACCATTAACACAGCTTTTGTTGCTTTAGAAGTAAGAAGAATTTCTTCGACAATAGCTGATGTTATGTAATATGGAAGATTGCCAATGATTTTTGTATATGGCGTCATGTCGTGTTTTAGAACGTTCCCCATGACCGTTTTGATGTTTTTATTGCTAGAAAAATCGTGCTGAAGTTTAGTTACGAGCGCCTCATCGATATCGAGCAAAACGGCCTTTGCTGGACTTTCGGCTATAAAATAAGATAACGACCCTGCTCCGCTGCCGATTTCCAAAACGTTGTCCTTTTGGTTAAGTTCAGCCAAATCAACGATTCTCTTGGCCGTAACCGGGTCGGCCAAGAAGTTTTGCCCAACTTCGTGTTTCGCCATCAATTTATATTCTTTGATGACTTCAAAATACTTATCTTCGTTCATTAATCGCGTCCTCCAATTCTTTTCTCGTAAGTCCTACGGCGTTTGCTCTCTTAAGAAGCGTCTTTGCGTTCGCGTGTCCCAGATGAAGCGTTTCTCCAACCGAATCCCTTAATTTTGAGCTTTCGTCGCTACCAGAAAGGCCCAATTCAGTTAGATCATTCATAGTTAGGGTAGCTTTGGGGGAGGCATCTGCGGGTATAAGATTGGCCAATGCCTGAAGAACATCTTCTTTAGATGACTCCGCAACGCCAACTTTGTGTCTTTTTATACATTTTTCTTTAGGAATATAAGCATGGAGAAGGCCTGGGATATTCTGATTAAGGATATCGCGAATCCTTTTCCCTGGCGAATCCGGGTCGGTTAAGACAACAATTGAACGTTTTTTTGCGGCTTTTTGAAGGAATTCAATTGTTCCACGTGAAACTTCTGATCCGTTTGTAATGACGATATCTGCCACCATAAAACTATCGATTAGGTCTTTATCAGACTTGCCTTCAACGACAATGATTGCTGGGTATTTATCCATAGTTTAAAGTTCCACGTGAAATAGATTTTTGAAGTTTAAAAGAATGGAGTTTTCGACGGTTTTCAAAGGCTCGCCACGCAAATCCGCCATCTCTTTTACTATTTCCACTATATGGAGAGGCTCGTTAACTTGTCCCCTAAAGGGGACTGGTGTCAAATATGGGGAGTCGGTCTCAGATAAGATACGATCTTCGGGGCAGGCTTTTACGTTCTCTTTTGGGACGATTGATCCCTTGTAGGTGATCGGGCCGTCAAAACCGAAATAAAAACCTAATTTCGCAAACTCTAAAAGCATTTCCGTAGAACCGCTGTAGCAATGAAGAACGCCACCTCTTTTTAACGGATGGTTTTTCAGAATTTCATAAGTGTCTTGGGTGGCATCGCGCGCGTGCACGGAAATGGGAAGGTTAAGTTCGTTGGCCAAATCAATCTGTTTAATGAACCAGTCCCTTTGTTTCTTTTGTACGGCCTCGTCTTTGAACCAGTGGTAATCAAGCCCAATCTCTCCAATCGCTAGCACTCGTGGGTCCTTTGCCATCTTTCTTATCTCTTCCAAATCGGCATCTGAAACACCATCAAGGTTTTCCGGATGAAGACCAACCGCCGAATAGACTCCGGGAAATTCACGCGTAATTTGCAGGGATTTCTTGCTACTTTCTACATCCCATCCAACACAAAGGAAAAGAGTGACGCCAGCAGCCTTGGCGTTATCAATGAACTTACCTCTATCGGGGTAAAGTTTCTCATCATTTAAATGGCAATGGCTATCTAACATCATTTGCCCACACAAAACCGTGAAAATATTTCATCGGTTAAGTCCATTGTAGCGTCTTCGCCTAAGAGCTCTCTTGAAAGGTTATAGGCTTCCATGAGGTTAACGGAGACCAAGTCAATTGGAGCCTGCTTATCGCAATCGGCTTTGGCCTCAATAAGTGCCTGATCAATCCGTTTAAGTATTCCCAATTGTCTGGCGTTATTAAGAGACGGCGAAACAAATGCAGAATCTTCGACTCCTAAGGCCTCGAAAATACGGTCTAACAGAGGCTGAATATCCTTCTTTAAGGCAGAAATATAAAGCTTGCCGGGTTCTTTGGCCTTCACTAAGTCGTCTTTGTTATAGACAGGAATGAAAATTTTCCCATCCGCCATCTTTTCAATGGCTTTGTCTTCGGCGCTTGGACCCTTGGTTGCATCAAGTACCAAGATGACAATATCCGCTTCTTTAATGGTTTTCTCGCTGCGCTTAATTCCAAGCTCTTCAATGGCTTCGGCGTTTTCACGGATGCCGGCCGTATCGAGGAGGTGCAAAGAAATGCCTTTCAAATTGATGTCGCCTTCCACCACATCGCGGGTGGTTCCAGGAATGTCACTTACAATAGCTTTTTCTTCGTTAAGTAAGGCATTCAAAAGAGACGATTTACCAACGTTGGGTTCACCCACGATGGCGACCTTAACACCCTCTTTAACAATCTTGCCTTCTTCGCCCCCTTTAATGAGGGTAACTAATTGGTCTCTAATTTTATTAATTGATGAACTAATTTTCTCTTCATTTAACTGTTCGATATCCGTGTATTCTGGGAAGTCGATGTTGACCTCTATTAAAGAGAGCAAATCGGCTAAAGATTTCTTCAAAGGCCCCACCAATTGACTGGTCTTGCCTTCGAGCGACATTAAGGAGAGGTTTTTGGCCTCTTTGGTTGTGGCGTTTATTAGGTCGTTCACGGCCTCGGCTTCCACCAAATCCATCTTCCCGTTATAGAAGGCCCGGGAGGAAAATTCTCCTCTTGTTGCATAGGTGGCGCCGCGCTTCAAATAACACTCAATGATTTCATTAGCGATTAAGAGGCTNCCGTGGCAGGAAATCTCCACCACGTCTTCGCCTGTCATCGTATGGGGNCCTGGATAGGCTAAAACAACAACCAAATCAATGTCTTTCCCATCGTCTTTGATCGAACCGAAAAACATCTCTCTTTTGGTAATTCCAGATATCTTTTTTGTGAATATTTGATCGGTTAAAGCGAACGCATCATCACCTGACACCCTGATTAAGGCAAGCGCGCTTTTGAGAGGGGCCGTAGCTAAAGCAATTATGGAGTTTCCCATATCCAATGAACATTATACGTGCAAAGGGGATAAAAAGATTATCCCTTGCGTAGTTTTCCTGCTTTCGAATGAACACGAACGGAACCACCTTGGCTTTTAACAAGGTCTTTGGCAAAGGCTATAGCCTGATCCTGGGTGTCAAAAAGCTTAATGGGCCTAGCTCCTGTAGCCAACTTAACCTGCCATTTACCGGTAATATGACGTGAAACGTGGTAAACGCGAACGTCAAATTTGCCAGTTGGAACATCGGTCGGCGCGGGTGCTGGTTTTTCCATCACTGGCGCAGGTTGCGCGGCTGGCCTGTCGTTAACCTTTGACGCCTCTCCTTTTCCTTGAACAATCCGTAAAATTTTGGTGTTTTTATCAGAGACATCATTGTTTGTTTCGTCGGCCAGAAGCGAATCGGATCCCTCGCCCTTTTCGACACTTGAGCGACGGATTCCTTTTCTAACGAGGAAAAGGAGAATGGAAATAAGGTAAGTAAAGGCAAATAGCCCAATGCACCAAAAAATAGAAACCCCAAAACTAAGGGTCGTGATACTTAAGAAAGGATAGGGTGCTTCGATGCTTTTAGAACCAATCAAAGGCAAAATTGCAGAAGCATAGATTGCCACCGGCAAAACCCCAACACCGGTTACGATAAAGCGGAGCTTGGGATCAAGCTCGAAACCGATAAACGAAATAACAGCTAAAACAGGGCAAACAGTCCGTAACCACAGCGATCCTTTCCAAGTAAAAAGAACGTCTCCGCTGAGGGCTTTAGAGGGCCATAACACACAATAGGAAATGATAAAGGTAAGAAAGACCGAAATAGTGGCGGCGAATTTCAAAATAAGAGGAAATTTCCCCATTTCTTTTTTCTTGGTAAGAACCAAAACATCGGCGACAACCATGACGAGCGAGGCAACGAAAAGCAAAACACTGGCATCGTTACCAAAATATCTAAAAACATCTGAAACCGAAGAATAGGCGTTGGAGCGGCACCACCCGAAACCGGCTATATCAAAGCTGCCCATGATGGTAGAAAAGAGGCCAAAACCAGCAAATATCACAATGAGAATATTGATGAATAATGACGCGCCGTAATGAGTTTTTTTCATAGAAAAACCTTAAACTTTCGTCTTATTTTAATATGAAAAGCAGCATCGTGCTTCTTTATTTGTTAATGCTTGTAGTTGGCGCGGATGGAAAGGCACCCCTAAAAAGCCAATAAACGCACCAAGATCCTAGGGAATTACCAGCAATGCAGACAATCACATTCAGGAAGTCTCCGAGGTTCCAGCGCCCAGCCAAGGCGTAATAAAACATATTAGCGATACAGTGTTCGGTTCCTGTCACAACGAAGGCCCATACGCAAAGAATGAGACCGGCGGCCTTAATACCCCAATTTTCGGCCTTCTTCCAAATATAAACGGCCAGGAAAACCAAGATGCCACAAAAGAACGCCATGAGGAGTGCTTTGTACCACGTTTCGCCAGCACCTCCATCAATTGAAATAGCTCTAGCGTCGGCTATTGTTCTCGCCACGGCCACAAGTTTGTTTTCGCTTTCTCCTGAACAAGCCAAATACACAAGGCTTCCAGATCCGGCCGCACCGATAAAATTGCCAGCCAGCATCGCAATCAAATCAAAAACATAAGATGGCTTCTGTTCAAACGAAAAACCTATCCGACCGGTATATAAATGGGTGGAGAAGAAACAAACGCAAAATAACCCAACGCTGAAAAGGGCCGAACCAATGATTTTTCCGATTGTGGCATCAAGCGAGACGCAACCCACAAAAGCGAAACTTCCAAGCCCAATAAAAAGACCGGCCAAAATCCCCGAAAGAACTAATTTAATGTATTTCATAATGAACGCATTATACGAACGAAAGTCTACATTTTAAATTAAAAAATCATCCGATGATTATTGATATTTTAAGTCAATGTTTCTTATGCTCCGATGAAGGCTAAAGAAAAACGGAAGCTTACGCTCCCGTTATCTTAATTTGTTAAGCAACGTACTTAATGTTAACGGCACGATCAGAACCTTCGCCAGTCGACTCGGTCTTGATGTGCTCCATACCATTGAGGGTGTTGTGGATGATTCTTCTTTCGTCCGGTGTCATCGGATCAAGTTTCACGTCAACGTGAGTCTTCAGGACATCATTCGCTGTCCGCTTGGCCAAATAGGCTAAACGAGAATACTTGTCTTCTTTGTAGCCGCCAACGTCGAGGAGAATCCGGTATCTATGACGGAATTTGTTGCTGACCGCCAAACGATCAAGTTCGTTAAGAGCCTGCAAGGTACGGCCGTTTTTACCAATAAGGACTGGATTCCGTTCACTGTTGATCGTGATGTGGATGATGTCGTCCTCAATTTTGGCTTCGGTAGTAATTTCAATGCCAAGGGCTTTGATGGCGGTCTTCAGATACTCCTGAGCGAACTCAAGGGCGTCATTGATGTCATAAACCTCAATGGTAGCGGTCTTTTTGAAGAGACCTTTCTTCTCATCGGTAACGCGATAGACAAGGGCTTCGGTTGGGATGTTAAGTTCCTTGCTCGCTTCGTCGAGACAATCCTCGACAGTCTTGTTGGTGTACTCCTTCATAATCTATAACCTTCTTTCCTTTTTCATTTTTCTATCCATAATCGCTTGCGTGATGATGGTTTGAAGCATTGAAATCAAAGCGCTGATGCCCCAGTAGACGCCCATGGCGGCCGGGAGGGAGAAGCCCATGATGATCGTGAAGATCAACATGCCGTAACTGACCCACTTCATCGTTTTGGTGGTCTTATCAGCGGCCGGATTAGCGGAAGTCTTGGTTTGCTTAGCAAGCTTCTTCTTGTTCATCCATTGCGGCAGCATCATGGCTAACCACTGGAAGACGGCCATTAATATAAAGAGGATAAAGGCGGTCCACCAGCCCGTGGTGTTCAAATACCATGTGCCAGTAACGTTGAACAAAACGGTTTGAATGGTGTCTGAGAGACGGAGATTGAGGAACTGACCGCTCGAGAGAACGGCGCTGCCTTGCAAAGCACCCCAAACACAAATGAAGACCGGGAATTGAACGATCATGGCAATGAAGACAGAAGCCGGATTGATCTTATTGCGTTTATATAACGCCATCTGCTCTTGGGTTAAACGAGCCTTTTCGGACTGGTTGCTGTTGCTGTTAGGGTATTTGGCTTGGAGTTTTGCTAACTCAGGCTGCAAAGCTTGAGTCTTTTGCTGGTCCATCGTGCTCTTGAAAGTCAAAGCCAAAACGAAGGCACGAACAATCAGGGTGACGAGAACAATCGAAACAATCTGACCAATACCACTTTCTAGATCCGAATTGATGTTAAAGGCGAAATTATCGACCATCCAGGAAACCGGATAGACGATCAAGCCCTCAAGCGGTCCTTGTTTCCAAGAATAAGCCCAGTCTTTTTTCGTAATATTGACGGCCCAGTTGTTATCAAGTCCGTAGTGGCCATAATTGCCCGTAACGGTCGCGATGCAGCTGCGTTGATTGGCGACTTTGTTGTTGATGAATGTCTTGTATAGGGTGATGAATTCGTCGGTCGGGGCGGTCGCGGCAGTTAATGTCGTGGCAGAAATGCCGGCTTTTGAATAGCGATCGCCAGAAGGAATCTGCGAGAATCTCGCTTCGTTGACCCATTTGGTATAGTTGGTCCAAAGGTTATTATCGGAGCCATAAAACTTCAAATAGCCGTAGTTACGAAGGATGCTGTCGGAGTTGATCTTATCCAAATCATAGGTGCCGCTGTAATCAAAATCGGTGAATGGGTTGATTTGGTTTATGGTCAGATCTTTGGTGGCGTTCGTAAAATCGGCCGAATATGTGGTTTTAGCCTCATCGCTATAAACAGCGAGGGTGGGGTTTTTCGCGGTAAACCAAGCCTCGAGAGAGGCATCAAGGACCTTTTGGTCCATGTACTTAAAGAATACCTGCGAGGGAATGGTAACGCCGGTCACTACCGCGCCAGATTTGGAGTCTTTGAAAATGGACGAAACCAAATAAGATGCTTTATGAGCGGTAAAATAGCCACTCGCATCGACTGGCATGTAGGCAAAAATCTTGTCGTTGCCGTCGATTGGGTTCCATTTCGCGTCTTTGTAGAGTTCAGGAACATCCGCTTCGTTGCAGTAAACAACAACGCCTTGCTCATAAGGGTAGGCCATGTTGGCTTTGTCTTGGCTGCTGCAGAAGTTCGAGGTGCAGCTAGAAAGAACGATGGCCCCAACAAAAAGGGCAATGCCACCGAGAATTTTCGACGTGCTGGTTTTTTTCAATGTTGCGTTTCTCCAAGCTTGGATAGGCACTCCAGTAATTCGGTTGCCTCAGCGCTGTAGAGATCGGGATTGTACGACGGTTTGACGATGATAATCACATCAATCGATTTTGATAAATCATAGCCACCGGCAATCATCGCTCTAATTTGGCGCTTGATGCGGTTTCTCGTAACAGCTCCCCCGTTGCGTTTGCTAACGGAGATGCCAATACGGGATTTTTGGGACTGGTTAAGCCGCCAATGAATAACGTAATGTTGGGTTTTGGTAACGGGCGTCGAAGAGATGATTACGTCAAACTCCTGGTGTTTTAGAACCCGATTTTCGCGCTTCATCCAATGGTTACCAAAAACACCAATTAGTCAGCGATCTTAGCGCGGCCCTTGGCGCGACGAGCGGCCAAGACCTTACGGCCGTTGTGGTTGGCCATTCTGGCGCGGAATCCGGCCATGTTGGCGTGTTTGACTTTAGAAGGCTGGTAAGTTTTTCTCATAGTTTTGTTCCTCCGAGTTTCACTTGCGTGCGGATAGATTATAGTTTTTGGAACCCTCTTAGGCAATTAAATATTGCGGGCGCGTGCGTAAAACAACTATTAAGAATTGTTGAAAACTTCTGAAACGTAACATCCATAAGGACCCTCAAAAACGATAAAAAATGCAATGTTTTGAGGTTTTCCACAAAATGTAACCCCTTTCAGCGCCAAAAAACGACATTTTGGGTCATTCTTTTTCCCACAAACCGAGGTGAGTGATTCCTCACAGTTTTGGTGAATAAAAATATTTTATTTAGGTTTTATCGAACAAAAATTAGTGTTGTAAATGTTGGTAACAGATTGCTTTTGCGGTTTTCCACATAGAAAAATTTTGTCCTATGTTTTCCACAAGTTATTCACATTTACACTTTTGTGGATAACGTATAATCCACACCTCAACACGGGTTTTTCGTGTTCAAATTGTGGACAAATTGATTTTTGCCTCTTAATTAGTGTTTTTCGACTGTGGATATGTTAGATTTTTATCGGTAAAAATTATGGTTCAGTCCGTTAGCGAAATAGCCGCCCTCTGGAGTCGTATTCTCGAACGTATCAAAAAGCAGGTTAACGACCCCCTCGTTTACGATAACTTCTTTGGTGATACCTATATCGATTCGATCCAGAACAACACGATGATCGTTGTCGCCAACTCCGGTCTCGCGGTTTCGGTTTTATCATCGCAATATAAAGCAATGGTCGACCAAATCGTTCAAGAAGCCACCGAATCAAACTTCGAAATTAAGTTCGTTGAAGCCAGCCACTTAAAGAAGGAAGCCGAGAAGGCCCCGGCTAGACCGACCTACTTCGCCGACGTCAACAAACTAAACCCAGCTTTTACTTTCAAAAGCTTCGTCGTTGGCCCTTCAAACCGCCCGGCTTATCAAGCGGCTTTAATGGTTTCACAAAATCCAGGCAAACTTTACAACCCACTCCTTATATATAGCAACTCCGGTTTGGGAAAGACTCACTTACTCCACTCCATCGGCAGCGCTATAAAGGAAAAGAACCCCAATACGCGCGTCCTTTATATAACAACCCAAGACTTTTTGGACGAATACATCAAGTTCGTTAACGGCAACAACGAGGGACAAAGCATCAAAGACTTCTTCCGCGATTGCGTTGACGTCCTTTTGGTTGATGATATTCAATTCTTGGTTGGCAAGAAGGGAACCGAAGAACTTTTCTTCTCGGTTTTCCAATCCTTATATAACGCGGGCAAGCAAATTGTCATTACTTGCGATGTCAATCCGTCACAACTTCAGGGTCTTGATAGCCGTTTGAAGACCCGGTTCACTTCAGGCCTACCAATCGATATCCAAACCCCCGACAAAGAGACTTGCGAATCGATTCTGAAGCGGAAGATCGAGGCTAACGGTCTTTCGGTTGACTCTTTTGATCCCGAAGTCATTTCTTATTTTGCGACAAAATTCGGCAGCAACGTCCGTGAACTTGAGGGTGCCTTAAACCGCCTTCTCTTCTATATAGTAAACATCCACCCAAGCAACCACGTCGACATCGCTACGGCCATGGATTCCGTTCGCGATATGACGAATGTTCAAGACGACGAAACCAAACTATCCATCGATAAAATCATCAACACCGTCTCTGATTATTACAACCTCGCTCCCTATCAGTTAACCGGTCGTATCAGAACGAGTCAAATCGCCTTGGCCAGACACATTGCCATGTACCTAGTCAGGACCATGCTAGACGTTCCGTTTACCAAGATCGGCGAGAGCTTCGGCGGCAAGGATCACGCGACGGTGATGAATGGTGTAGAAAAAGTGGAAAACGCCCTTAAGACAGATAAGCAACTCCAATCGGTTGTTAACGACCTCCAGCAAAGGTTAAAAAGTAAAGAGTGAGAGCCAAAATTCCTACCACTCGCGCGTATGCGCATGATACAATAAAACTCGGTTAGATTTGCGACTTATCCACATTATCCACCGGGTACAAGATATTATTATTATTAATACGTCGTTATAGAAGTGAGAAAAAAGGAGATCGAAAAATATGCGCTTCACGATCGACAAAGAACAATTTCTAAAAGGCTTAACGATGGCCGGACACGCTATTGGCGCCAAATCAGCCACTCCGTTATTGCTTTGCTTCAAAATCGAATTAACATCCAAAGGCCTTGAAATCACCGCCTATAACGGAGAGACGGCTGTTTGGACTTATGTTCCTTACGTCGTTGGAGAAAAAGAAACTATTCGTAACGGCGCCCTTGGCGCCACTTGCCTAAACGCTCACATTCTGACGGAAATCGTACGTCGCTGCGATGGCAACGAACTCACCATCGAGATAATCGATAACGTCGTGGCTAAACTCGACGATGGCAAGAGCTCCTACAAGCTCAATTGCATCAGCGCCGACGAATATCCTTCCATCAATTTCGAGAAGGCTGGCAACAGCTTCACCCTCTCGTGTTCTGACTTGAATTTGTTGGTCGCCCAGACCGGCTTTGCGGCCCTTAACAAAGAGACCCGCCCAATTCTCATGGCCATCAACCTCAAAGCCGAAGCTGGCAAACTTACCGCTACGGCCACCGATTCGGCCCGTCTGTCCCGCAAAACCATCGCGGTTGACCCAGACCTCCACTTCAATGTGAACATCGCCGCCAAGACCCTTTCTGACATAACCAAGATGTTTGATGGCTGCGAAGAGGTCGAAATCTCCGCCACCACCGATCGTGCTATTTTCTCGTTTGGTCAGACCCTGGTCTTCAGCCCGCTTATTGCCGGCGACTATCCGGCCAGCGCCGCCATTATCCCGACCACGTTCAATTATTTCCTCGAAGTCAATTCGGCCCAATTATTGGGCGCCATCGACCGTGTTAGTGTTCTTTCTGTGAATGCCGCCCCGGTTGTTGAGCTTTCGATGGAAGAAGACGACGTTGAGGTGTTCTCCAAGAGTGATCAGACCGGTTCCGGTACCGAGAAACTCACGACCATTCAATACACGGGCGAACGTCTCCGTATTGCCTTTAACCCCGCCTTTGTTTCGCAAGCTGTCCAAGCCCTTCAAAGCGAAGATGTTCTCATCTCGTTTATCGGCGAAATGAAGCCCTTCGTTATCAAGAACCCCAAAGATGACTCCGTCGTTGAAGTAATCACGCCAATGCGCACTAGATAGCGTTCTAGAGCCATTTAAAAATTTATCGTTTATAAGGGAACAAATTCTTGTTCCCTTATTTACTACGTAGTAGTAAAATAAATACGTGGAAAATTTATCAAACCAAACTAGCAGCAAAGAAGTCGCGTTCCAGGGCGATTACATTACCTTGGGACAATTTTTGAAATTCGTTCACATCATCGATGAGGGCGGACTTGCCAAGTGGTACCTTTCCACTCACAAGACCATCGTTAATGGGGTTGATGAAAATCGCCGCGGTCGCAAACTCCGCGTTGGCGACACCGTCGTCCTTGATGACAAACGGTCCTATGTCTTGATCGCCAAGCAATGACCATCACGCATCTAGAACTGCGTGACTGGCGCAGTTACCACACCCTTTCGCTTGACCTCCCTGCGGGCTTGACCCTCATCGAGGGAGCCAACGGTTCTGGTAAAAGCAACCTTGCCGAAGCGATCTATTACTTGTCTTTGGCCCACAGTTGGCGCAGCGACGACTTAAAAGCCCTCATCAAAGAGGGTGCCGCCTCCGCTAATGTCACGGCCACCCTAGTCGAAGGAGCACTCAACCGCCAAATCTCCATCACCCTAACCCCTCAGGGCAAGAGGATTGAGGTTAACGGAAAGCCTATAAAAAGGCTCAGCGAGCTCTCGAAGCTCGTAAATGTGATTCTCTTCGCACCGCCCGACACAGGCCTGTTTACGGGTTCGCCAGGCGATCGTAGAGCCTTCCTGGACGTCAGCCTCTCCAAGCAATCGTTGGATTACTTCTCCCTTATCGGGAAGTTCAACCGTTTGCTCGAAGAAAGAAACGCCGCTCTAAAAAAGCCCCATCCAGACAAGGTTTACCTTGGGGTTGTCACCGACCGTCTCATCGAGGTCGAAGAGCCTTTGGCTCAATATCGCTCTCTCTATGTCGGTCAACTAAACGAACTTCTCAGCGGTCTTGCCAGCGAACTCTATGGCGAGAAACGAACCGCCAAGATCGTCTATCGTCCCTTTGTGAAGCTGGGCGATGGATACAAAGAGGCCGCCAAAAGCCTCTACGACAAATCGTTGGATGGCGATTTGCTACGAAAGAGCACATCGGTTGGCATTCATCACGAAGACTTCGTTCTTCTCTTGGATGGCAAAGACATCGCGGCGTATGGAAGCCAAGGCGAGAATCGCCTAGCCGCCATTGCCATCAAGTTGGCCCCGTTCTTCCTCATCGAAGACCCGACCAAGAAGCCAATTGTGGTACTTGATGATGTCTACAGCGAGCTCGACGCGGAACATAGCAGCCGTCTTACCGCGCTACTTCAAAAGCTTCAACAAACGTTTGTGACGGCCGCAAAACTTGATATCGAAGGCGCATCGATAATCGATGTCGCTTCGAATATGGCCACGAGGAGGAAATGATCATGGCAGAAGACGATAAAGCGAAAGAAGCGGAACTTCAGGCTGCGAAAGAAGCCGGAATTTCCCAGAGTTCGCTCGAAGAAGAAGACAAGTTCGTTTACACCAAAGCCGAGGATGTAAGCGAAAAGTCCGTGGAAGCCGTCAGCAACGCTTACACAGGCAAAGACAGCATTGAAATGCTTGATGGTCTTGAAGCCATCAGACGTCGTCCTGGCATGTATATTGCCACCACCGCCGCCGCTGGCCTTCACCACCTTGTGTGGGAGGTTGTCGACAACTCCATCGATGAGTCGATGGCGGGCGTTTGCAAAAATATCGAAGTCACTTTAAACAAAGATGGCAGCGTCACGGTCCAAGATGATGGCCGTGGTATCCCTGAGGATATCGTTCCGAAAACGGGTCTTTCAGGCGTTGAATCTTGCTACATGTTCCTTCACACCGGCGGCAAATTCGGCGACGAAGGCAGTGCGTATAAGGTTTCTGGCGGCTTGCATGGTGTCGGCGTTAAGGCCGTCAACGCGTTAAGCACCAAGGTTGATGTTACCGTCCATCGTGATGGTGGCATTTTCCACGTTGAGTTTATTAATGGCGGCCACCTTCTCGAGATCCCTGGCAAAAAGGACAAAGATGGCAAGCCGCTTCTTAAGCACCTTGAAAAGATTGGCAACAGCACCGATCACGGCACGACCGTGACCTTCTGGCCAGACCCAACCATCTTCACCGAAACCACCGTCTTCAATTATGAGACCGTTAAGAACCACCTTCGTCAGATGGCCTTCCTTAACACCGGATTGAAGATCACCTTAACTGATAACCGTCCGGACACCCCGGTCACCGACACATTCTTGTATAACGGTGGCATCAAGGAATACGTTCAGTTCATCAATGGCGCGAAGCTTCCGATCAACACCCAGGTCGTTTATTGCCGGGGCGCCGAGGACGTTACTCTTCTTGATGGCAGCAAAGAGCGCATTTATGCCGAAGTCGCCATGCAATGGGCTGATTCCTATAGCACCGACGGTGTTTATAGCTTCTGCAACAACATCTCGACTAAGGAAGGCGGCACCCACGTTGAAGGTCTTAACCTTGCGTTAAACCGCATCATCAACGAGTATGCTCACCAATTTAAGTTCTTGGACGATAAAGACCCGAACTACACCACCGACGACTGCCGCGAAGGTTTGACTTGCGTCATTTCCGTCAAGCACCCGAACCCCCAGTACGAAGGCCAAACCAAGACCAAACTTGGTAACAGCGAAGTTCGTAAGATTGTTTCCACCATCGTTGGCGAACAACTCAATCAATACCTTCTCGAGAATCCTGAGCAAGCCAAGCTCATCATGGAGAAGATTCAGCTCGCTTCTCGTAGCCGTATCGCCGCGCAGGTCGCTCGCGAAAAGACCCGNAAGTCCCCNCTTGATATCACTACCCTCCCTGGCAAGCTAGCCGATTGCTCAAGCAAAGATCCAGAGAAGTGCGAACTTTACATCGTCGAGGGTAATTCAGCCGGAGGCTCCGCTAAGAACGGCCGCGATCGTGAAACCCAAGCTATTTTGCCGCTTCGTGGCAAAATTCTTAACGTCGAAAAAGCCCGCGAAGAGCGCATCTTCAAGAACGCCGAAATCGGCAACATGATTACGGCTATTGGAGCTGGCATTCGCGAGAACTTCGACCTCACTAAGATCCGTTATCACAAAATCGTCATCATGACCGATGCTGATGTCGATGGTGACCACATTCGTATTTTGCTTTTGACTTTCTTCTACCGCTTCATGAGACCGCTTATCGATAACGGCAACGTTTATATCGCTCAGCCGCCTCTTTATAAGATCGACTACAAAGGTTCGTCCTATTACGCCTATAACGATGCCCAACTTGATGAACTCAAGAGGGATCTCCAGCTCAAGAGCGGATATCCGTTCCAGCGCTATAAAGGCTTGGGCGAAATGGACGCCCAACAGCTTTGGGAAACCACTATGGATCCTAAAGCCCGCAAGATGATCCGTATCACCATCGATGATGCCGCCGAAGCCGAAAAAGCCTTCAGCGAACTCATGGGTGACGATGTTGAGCCGCGCAAGAGATACATTAGCGATAATGCCAAATTTGCGCAGAACCTCGACTATTAAAGGAATGGAGGCTTAGAAAAATGGATAACGAAGACAAGAAAAACGAAGAGGTTGTCGATTCCGAGAACGATCAATCGTCCAACGAAGAGACCACCGCTGAAGACAAAGAGAAGATGGCTGCTGCCGCCGGCATTGTGCCGGGGCTCATCGACCGTGAGGTCACCAATGAAGTTCAGACGGCTTTCCTTTCCTACTCCATGTCAGTCATTGTTTCGCGTGCTATTCCGGATGTCCGCGATGGTTTAAAACCAGTTCAGCGCCGTATTATCTTCGGCATGAACGAAAGCGGCATGCAGCCTGGCAAACCTTACAAGAAATCAGCTCGTATCGTTGGCGACGTCATGGGCAAATATCACCCACACGGCGACTCCGCTCTATATGGCACTCTTGTTCGTCTAGCTCAGCCGTTCTCAATGAGATATACCCTCGTGGATGGCCATGGCAACTTCGGCGATATCGACGGCGACGATGCCGCCGCTATGCGTTACACCGAAGCCAGAATGAACAAACTCGCCGTCGAAATGGTTCGCGATATCGACGAAGACACTGTCGATTTCTGCGACAACTACGATGGCACCGAAAAGGAACCGGTGGTTCTCCCATCCCGTTTCCCGAACTTACTCGTGAACGGCAGCGAAGGTATCGCCGTCGGTATGGCGACCAACATGCCGCCGCACAACATGACCGAGGCGATCGACGCCGTCATCGCTATGTGCCACAATCCTAACCTCACTCCTTTGGAGATTATGCAAAATTATCTCCATGGTCCGGACTTCCCGACCGGGGGTGTGATCTTAGGCCGTCAAGGCATCCTTGATGCCTATACGACCGGCACTGGTTCGATCACCATCAGAAGCCGCTATCACATTGAAGAAGAAGATAACGGCAAAAGTCGTATCATTGTCACCGAGATTCCTTATCAGGTTAACAAGTCGGCGATGATTGAAAACATCGCTCAACTCGTCCGTGACAAAATCATCGATGGCATCACAGATATTCGCGATGAGTCCAACAAAGAAGGCATCCGTATTGTGATTGAAGTCCGCCGCGATTGCGTTCCGGAAGTCGTCATCAACAACCTTCTTAAACACACGCAACTCCAAATCAACTTTGGCGTCATTAACCTTTGCTTGGTCGATAACGCACCGAGAGTTTTGCCAGTCGCCGATATTCTCCATCATTACATCGAATTCCAGATTTCCGTATTAACCAGTCGTACTAAATTCTTGCTCAAACGCGATGGCGATCGTGACCACATTGTCGTTGGCTTATTGTTAGCCCACGATAACATCGACGAAGTCATTCACATCATCCGCGACAGCAAGACCGACGAAGAGAGCGGCAAGAGACTTAACGCCAAGTTTGGTTTCTCCGAGGCTCAGGTCGACGCCATCTTATCCATGACCCTTCGTAAACTCCAAGGTCTTGAACAAGACAAACTCAAAGACGAGCACGCCAAACTCACCGCGAACATCGCGGAGTATAACCGTCTCCTCTCGAGCCGCGACAACATTGTCACCTTGCTCATCCAAGAGCTCACCGACATCAAAGATCGCTTTGGTGATGCTCGTATGACTGAAATCAGCGACGAAGCCGCCGACATCGACAACGAAGACCTCATCCCACAAGAGAACATCATTGTGGTTTTAACCAAGAATGGTTATCTCAAGAGAATGAGCGACGATACCTTCCGCACTCAGAATAGAGGCGGACGTGGCGTTAAGGGAATCAGCACCACCGCTGGCGATTTAGTCAACTTGATGCTCCACACCAAGACCCACACCGACATCCTCTTCTTCTCAAGCTACGGCAACGTTTATAAACTTCGTGGTTTCCAGATTCCTGATGGAGTCCGCGATTCCAAGGGCATGCCGGCCATCAACCTCCTCAATCTCGATCAGAACGAGAAGGTCGTCGCCATCGTGCCGTGCGATGAATATAACGACACCGATTATCTCTTCTTCGCCACCGTTGGCGGCGTTGTGAAGAGAACGAAACTTACCGAATTTACTTCTATCCACTCGAATGGCAAACGCGCCCTACACTTACGCGATGGCGATCAGCTCCTTGATGTCAAACGCACCAATGGTTCCGCGATCATTTCTCTCGCCGCAAGCAATGGCAAGGTCTGCTCCTTCAACGAAGAAGACGTCCGTTCGATGGGCCGTGATGCCGCTGGTGTCACTGGCATGAATCTCAAAGACGGCGGACACCTTGTCGATATCACCGATTCGCTTGAGGGCGATAAGATCTTGGTCTTAAGCACCCTTGGCTATGGCAAAATCTCTTACGCCAAAGACACCGATTTAACCAACGAAGATGGCTCGGCCCGTCACTATGACGGCTATCGTCTCACCTCTCGTGGCGCGAAAGGCGTTCTCTCCCTTAAGAGCACCCAGAAGAATGGTTCGCTCGTCGCGATGCGCGCGGTTAAAGGAGATGAAGACCTTATGGTTATCACTACCCAAGGCATCGTCATCCGCACCCCGCTCGATCAAGTCAAGATTAGTGGCCGCAACACCCAAGGCGTGAAGATCATCGCTTTGGATGAAAGAGCCCACGTGGCCTCGATTGCCATCGTTCCGCACATTGATCCGAACGCCCCTGTCGAAGAAGAACCGGTTGACGATGTTAACCCCGCTCTTGTGGCTCCGACCGAGGAAGAAATCAAACCGACTAAAACCGTGAAGCCGACGGAGTCGGAGGAAGACGAAGACGCCTCGAGTTCTGATGGAGCGAGTGGCGCTGGCAAAGACGACGATATCTGATGAAAAGCTTGGTTTATTTTAAACCATCGAGCTCCAGTGTTCCTTTTGAGGGCGTCCGTTTACGGAAGAACCTCAAGGGAGCCCTGGAGCTTTCCTCGCTTAGCTGGGTGGACTCCATCTATGCCAATCCCGAGGTGGTTCATTTGCTTTCTCCTGATGACGAAAGTCTAGTCAAATCGTTCCGTGAAGAAGGAGCCAAAATTGTTGTTTCGGCTTTCTCAACAGAGAACGATCCTGAGGCGCGCTTCCTAGATAAAAACACCGAAGGCGGCTTCGCTTTACGTAAGNTTGCCATTAAGCTTTTAACCGAAGCGGATCTGGTTCTTGTCCCCAATGTGTTNTGTGAGGACTTCATTCGGGCCCAAGGTCTTAAATGCCGTTTGGAAATCTTGTCGGCCGGTGTTAATTTGTCTCGTTTTGAGGGCTTAGAAAAGACGGAAAAAGACGTCTTCTTCCACTACTTCCGAGTGCCTACAACCACCCAATATGCGATTTCGGTTGGTGACTTTGATGACCAAGAAGCGAAAAAAGCCATAGAGCAACTNGCCTTTTTGGTACCTAATCTCANGTTCTTCTTTTTGGGAATTGGGAAGCACGGTCGTTACCGGAGCGAGGCGATTGCTCGGCTAAACAAGAGTTGCCCCTCAAATTTGACGTATAGCGATCTCGTCGAAGACGATGTTTACCGGAGCGCCATTGTAAACGCTAAAGCCTGCATCCTTTTTGATGGGTCTCACCCCGACAATCTCACCGCATTAGAGGCGATGGCTGCTAGGGTTCAGGTGTTTACGCTAGGCAAGGTTTCCTTCCCTGGCGTCGTGGTCGATAAAGTTAACGGGTATTCGTTTCTAGAGGTGTCCGAACTTGCGAAATCTCTTCAAACCCACTGCCTTGGGAAGTTGAAGTCTACTATAATCGAAGGGTATAAGACCGCAGAAGCCAACTCCNTACAAAAGGTAGGAGAGCGGCTNAAGGCCTATTACGAATCCCTTGTATAAGGAGGAAAACATCCATGATTGATGCAAAACTAATCGAAGAAAAGCCGGANCTCGTCAAAGAGGCTCTTGCTAAGAAAGGCTGGGATTTNGATCCNGCCCCGTTGCTCGTTCTATTCCAAAAGAGAAGAGATCTTCTTAAGGAAGTTGAAACCAGCAAAGCTGAACAGAACAAACTTTCCGCTTCAGTCCCGCAGGTGAAAAAAGCCGGCGGCGACGTTCAGGCGATTTTCGTCAAAGTCAAAGCGTTGGCCTCTGGCGTCAAAGACGAGGAAGCCGAACTTGAAAAGACCGAAAACGACATCAAAGCCCAGATCGAAGTGCTTCCTAATATGCCCGATCCCGATCTTGTCGCTGGCGGCAAAGAGAACAACCATCCGATCTATCACTTTGGCACTGAGCCGAAGTTCGAAGGCTTCAAGCCAAAAGATCACGTTGAACTTGAGGAAAGCTTAGGTCTCATCGATTATAAACGTGGTGCCAAAATCTCGGGTTCTGGCTGCTGGATGTACACTGGCTTGGGCGCGCAGCTCGAGTGGGCGTTACTCAATTACTTCATTGCTTCNCACCTNGCGGATGGCTATACCTTTATCCTTCCGCCGCACATGCTCAATGAGCAATCGGGTTTCACCGCTGGCCAATTCCCGAAGTTCAAAAACGATGTGTTCTGGGTCGATGGAACTCAGCCTCGCAAATTCATGCTTCCGACTGCCGAAACGGCTCTTGTGAACATCTACCGCGACGAGATTCTCTCGATTGACGATTTACCGAAGAAATTCTTCGCCTACACCCCTTGCTACCGTAACGAGGGCTTAAGCTACCACGCCGACGAAAGAGGCTGTGTCCGTGGCTATCAGTTCAACAAAGTCGAGATGGTTCAATACACCACCGACGATGGCAGCGATGCCGCCTTTGATGAACTTGTGAACAAGGCCAAGAAACTCGTCGAAGGTTTGGGCCTTTGCTATCAAGTCGACAAACTCGCCGCTGGCGATTGCTCGCACTCGATGGCCCGTACTTACGATATCGAAGTCTATATCCCGTCGATGCATATTTATAAGGAAGTCTCGAGCGTTTCTAACGCCCGTGATTACCAAGCTAGACGCGGCATGATCCGTTATAAGGATCACGAAGGCAAGACGCATTATTGCCACACTCTCAATGGTTCTGGCTTAGCCACTTCGCGTGTCATGCCGGCAATCCTTGAACAATTCCAGCAAGCGGATGGCTCCGTCATCATTCCGGAAGTCCTTCGCCCGTATATGGGTGGCCTTAAGGTCATCAAACCAGTCGAAAAGAAATAATAATCCGCTATAATAGAAAAGCCATCGCGAGGGGAACTCTCCGAACCAGGTCAGGACCGGAAGGTAGCAGCCTTAAGGTTAGATCCCCTGTGCGGTGGTTTTTCTTATCCTTTATAATGGATGCATATGACTGATGAAGAATTCATGCAGATAGCCTTAGAATCGGCAAGACAAAGCGCCTTTGTGGGCGAAGTTCCAGTCGGGGCTATCGTCGTCAAAGACGGCATCGTGATTAGCAAAGGCCATAACGAACGAGAAACTAAATTAGATATTTCTGGCCACGCCGAGATAGAGGCTCTCAAAGAAGCCGAGCAAAAACTCGGTCGTTGGACTCTCGAGGGCTGCACTTTATACGTGACCCTAGAACCGTGTTTAATGTGCGCCGGAGCGATTGCCCAAGCGAGAATTAAACGTCTCGTCTATGGGGCCAGCGACAAGAAAGAAGGGGCCATCGAAAGCCACTTCTACGTTTATGCGGACCCTTCGCTTCCCCACCGCCCCATTATTAAGGGTGGCGTTTTGGCCTCAGAATGTGAGACTCTTTTAAAAGACTTTTTTGCGGTAAAACGATAACGCAATATTTCTTTCTAAAGAAATAACCCGATACTACCTAGCCTTTTTGTCAGCGTATAAAAAATATGAAACTTATTCGGTGAAATCTCTACTTTTTGTGTGATATATTTATGTGTACGTCTTATGCTTCAGCTTTCCCACATCAAAAAAGATTATTACGTTGATAAGAAACCCTTTACAGCGCTTAAAGATATTTCTCTCACGTTTCCTGACAAAGGCTTTGTTTCTGTTTTGGGCCCTTCGGGCTGTGGCAAAACCACTCTTTTAAACATTATCGGCGGGCTTGATCACTACACCGCCGGCGATTTGGTGATCGATGGCAAGAGCACCAAGGACTTCAAAGATTCTGATTGGGATGCCTACCGTAACGAACGGGTTGGCTTTGTTTTTCAGACCTATAACCTTATTCCGCACATGAATATCATTTCGAACGTCGAGGTTTCCTTGATGCTCAATGGTATTTCAGCTTCCGAACGCAAAGTAAGAGCCATCAAAGCCTTGAAGGCCGTGGGTCTTGAGGAAGAGGCTCGCAAGAAACCGAATCAACTCTCGGGCGGCCAAATGCAAAGAGTCGCGCTCGCAAGGGCTCTTGTTAATAATCCGAAGATTGTTTTAGCCGACGAACCGACGGGTGCCCTCGATAGCGTCACCTCCGTTCAGGTCATGGACCTTTTAAAGGCTGTCTCCAGTGACCGCTTGGTCATTATGGTGACCCACAACGAAGATCTCGCGAAGAAGTACAGCGACCGTATTATCACGATGAAAGATGGGACGATTATCGCCGATTCTTCTCCGATTAACGACGTTCCTGTCAAGGTCGTTGGCAAAGAAATCAACAAACGCACCGCGATGACTTTTAGAACCGCCATTAGAAGCGCCGTCTCGAACATTAAAACAAAGATTGGACGAACGGCCTTAACTGCCGTCGCCTCGTCTTTCGGTATCATTGGCGTCGCCATGGTTTTGGCCGTCAATAATGGCTTCACGAACTATGTCGACAGCGTTGAAACATCGGTGGCGACAAGCGTTCCTATTACCATTGAACCAGTTTCGGCCAAATACACTAACAGCGACAAAAAATACACTGCTTATCCTAGCGATCACGATGTTCAGGTTTATGACAGCAACTCGTCTTATGCGACGATTCACTACAACAACATCACGACCGATTATGTCGATAAGGTTTTGACCCCTCTTGAGAAAGACGGCTTAGCTTCTATCACCTACAACTACAACAACTTTTACTTTAACGTGGTGACCAAAGACGGCAGCACCGGTGGCTATACTTACGTNAAACAGTTCAAAGACGCCGGTCTTTCTGGCTCTTTGCTTTCCTATATTTCGGTTCCGTCTAGCGTTTTCCACGAGATTCCTGGTTCGAAAGAAACCGTTCTTAAGAACTACGATGTCATCAACGGCCGTTATCCCAGCCAATCAGACGAATTGCTCCTCATCGTCGATAAATACAACCGCATCGATTATGCGACCCTAAAGTATTTGGGCATTCTAAACAGCGATAACAGTCCCAACACCGACTTAGGACAAACCAAATCCGGCACCGATTCTTTTTCCTATGACAAAATCGTTTATAGCGGCGAGACGGATGATCAGTACAAGGTCTTTAAGGCCTATCAAAACACCACCTTCTATCGCATGAATGAGTCCTTGAACTCAGACAATGTCGAACCGGCTTATAGAGTCACCGGCATTACCTACGATTCCACGAACAAAAAGATCGTTTTAAACAAAACCGGCCTTGATGACCAAGGAAAAGATCTTACCAAGACGCTGCCAGGTTATCGTCGCGTTTCAAATAACTCCACTGGTTATGGCCAAGTTTACAACAACCAAGATGGCAAATATCCAGCCAAGGAACTTAAGGTCGTTGGTGTTTTGCGTCAGAAGACCGACTCCTATGTCGACATGATGCCGCCATCAATTGGCTATTTGACCTCGCTTAAGGACGAAATGCTTTCCGACCGCACGACCGACAATGGAAAACTTCTAGGGCAAAACGCCACAAAAAACTGGTATCTCCATCGACCGGATTCGAACGACTCCACCGATAGTGTAGCTAAGCTTGAAGATGCTTTGAATTCAGCCCTCATATCCATGTCCTCAACGACATCGGAATCGACTGTTGGCATGACGACGAACGACATTTACGCGATCTCTCAGGCTGTTTATTATGAGACCGGTTATGCTTACGACAACGCCAAATACGGCACGAACGGAGTTGGCTATTCTAGTTTCTTGGCCAACTGCCAAAGCTTAGGGGCTTCTTTTAATCAGGCTGGTGTGCAGCCCTTCTTCGATGATGTTTTCGCCATCTCTAGCGACAAATCGTTAAGCGATTCTGAAAAAGCGAGNAAACTNGCCAACATCGTCCTCGATGTCTTTGACGACCCGGGCTTCTATTCCTCNGACGAGGCAATTGAGAACTCTTATGGCATCCGCCTCATCGATTTGATTGCCTACAGCAACCGTTATAGCCTTATCAGTTCAATCAACATTTCTCCCTCGAACTTGGCCGCCAAAAACACCATTCGAGCCCGTCTTGATGACTATAACAACTCCAACCCCAACACCGAAGTCATCTATAGCGACTATATGAGCATGTTTACCTCGACTCTTGCAACTTTCATCCGTATTATCTCGATCGTCCTTATTGTCTTCGCTTCCATTTCGTTGGTCGTCAGTTCTGTCATGACGGGAATCATTACCTATACATCAGTTGTAGAACGAATTAAGGAAATCGGAATTCTTCGCGCTTGCGGAGCTCGAAAGAAAGACGTGGGACGTCTCTTTGAGGCGGAGTGTTTCGTCATCGGATTCATCGCTGGCATTATCGGTATTATTTTCACGTACCTGGCATGCATTCCTATCGATCAAATCATTTATGCCAAATACAAGATTACCAACATTGCCTTATTGAATCCGTGGCATGGTGCCGTTCTCCTTGTGTTATCGGTTCTTTTGGCTTTCTTATCGGGTCTTATCCCAGCGCGTCTAGCGGCCAAGAAAGACCCAGTTACCGCTTTAAGGACTGAATAGTTATGGCAATAGGAAAAGCAAGCAAAAAAGCTGAACTCTTAAAAGCCATCGAAAACGCTGAACCGATGGAGGCCGATTTTCTTACTGGCCTCTCCACCGCCCAAGTTGAAAAGCGTAAGGCCGATGGTCTTGTAAACAAGGTAGCCAAGAAGGTCACTAAAACCTATTGGCAGATTTTCTGTGACAATTTCTTCTCCTTCTTCAATATCCTGCTCTTCAGCGTCGCCATTTTGATGGTTATCGCCGGCCTTGATTTCTCTTACTTCTTCTTTGCCGTTATTCTTTTAGCCAATATTTTCATTGGCTTATTCACCGATATTCGTGCCCGTCACATGGTTGATAAGCTACGTCTTATCACCGACCCGAAGGCCGCAGTTATCCGTAACGGCAAAGAGTCAGCCCTCAAGGTTCAGGATATCGTCCTTAGCGACATTATGATTCTTCGTCCTGGCGACCAAATCTGCGCTGGAGCGATTATCGTTAATGGCAACGTCAACGTCGACGAGTCGTTGTTGACGGGCGAGAGCAACGCCATTCATAAAGCCCCGGGCGACGAAGTGCTTAGCGGCTCCTATGTCCGTAGCGGAACCGCCTACGCGAGAGTTAATAAGATCGGTTCTGCGAACTACGCCGAAAATCTGCAAGACTCCGCCAAAGAGTTCGACCGACCCAAAAGCGAAATCAAACGCTCCTGCGTCAAGATCTTCTGGGTCACCGGCATTATCGCCATCATTGTCGGCATTGGCATGTTCTGCATCGACCTCATCAAGATTTATGGTCTTGGTGGTTTGACCGTAACTTTAAAAGATCACACCCAACAAACCTTTACTCAAGTCACGAGCGAGACCTTCTACGATCTCATGAAACGGGTTAGCGGTTCATTGGTCGCCATGATCCCCTCCGGTCTCTATCTATTAACTTCTTTGACTTTGGCCGTCGGCGTTATCAACCTTGCCAAGAAACACATGAACGTTCAGGAACTTTATTGCATTGAGAACTTGGCTCGCGTCGACACCATTTGCTTTGATAAGACCGGCACTTTGACCGATGGGGTTTTAACGGTAAAAGAAATCTATGACTATTCGGGTATGAACGACGTCAAGTTGGCCGACCGCATCGGCTCCCTGATTAACGCCACCCAAGACACCAATTCCACCGCTCAGGCTTTGAAGCAGCGTTTCCCAAGGGCCACCCTTCAAGCCACGGCCGTTATTCCGTTTGATTCAGCCCGTAAATTCAGCGCCGCTACCTTCCCAGAGGGAACCTACATCTTAGGAGCGCCCTCTTTCATCGATTCCATTCCGAACCCCGCTGCCACAACCCAAATTCACAACTGGACGGTCCGAGGCTTCCGGGTTGTTGGCCTTTATTTCAACCGCGGTCAGATTCGTTCCAACGACATCCCTGCTAAGAGTACCTTAGTCGCCCTTATTTGCATGTCTGATCACATTAAACCGGACGCCAAAGCCAACGTGGCTTGGTTCCGCAAGAATGGCGTCGATGTGAAGATTATCTCCGGCGACGATGCCTTAACCGTTTCTCAAATTGCTCAAGAAGTTGGGGTCGCGGGCGCGGCCTATTACGTCAGCATGGAAAAGATACCGGATGCCCAAATTCCGTCTCTTGTTGAAACGTATTCTGTTTTTGGACGCGTTCGTCCTGAACAAAAGGCGGCGATCATTTCGGCCTTACAAGAAAAAGGACACAAAGTGGCTATGACGGGCGATGGCGTGAACGACATCTTGGCTCTTAAGAAAGCCGATTGCTCTATCGCGATGGCGAGTGGNTCTAGCGCCGCCCGTAACGTCAGCCACATNGTTTCAATGGATAACGACTTCTCTAAGCTTCCCGACGTTGTGGCGGAAGGACGCCGCGTCATTAACAACCTCGAACGNACATCATCTTTGTTCCTTTCCAAAACATTCTTTGCCATTGTGGTTTCTGTGGGTTTCTTNATCGCTCAAGCTTGTGGTTTTTCTGGCTATCCTTTCTCGACCAAGAACATGATGATCTGGGAAATCGTGACGATTGGCGGAGGCGGCTTCTTCTTAGCCCTCCAGCCTTCACGCGAAAGGATTCGTGGCGGCTTCATGGAAACGGTTCTTTCGAGGGCCTTACCAGCCGGATTAGTCGAGTCAGCGGCCGTCTTCATCTTCTACCTCGTTTACCGGCTTAATCCAGGCTTTATGACGCCCGAAGTCGTTAAGAGCGTTTCAGTCGTCACCTTCACCATTCTCTCTTATCTCGTTTTGTTCCGTATTTGCTGGCCGATCGACCTCTATCGTGGCACCGTTTTCACAGGAATGGCCTTCTTCGGAATTATCTTCTTCCTTATTGACCTCTCACTTCCTACTCGCCATAATTTCTCTCCGATTTTCGATATCTCTTATCAAGAGCAATCGGTACCACAGATAATCTTGCTCGCGAGCGTTCTAGTCGGCCTAGGTTTGATTTACTTCTTCGTGGATTTCTTCGTCTCACTCCACCTGAAGCGAAAATATCCTGAATTGAGGAGGAACAAATAACATGAAAATCAATCCAGAAGTTGCTAAAGCTTTAAAAGAAGGCAAACCAGTCGTGGCGCTGGAAAGCACCATCATTTCACATGGTATGCCATATCCGAGAAACGTTCAGACTGCTTTATTGGTCGAAAAGACCGTTCGCGATAATGGAGCCGTTCCGGCCACGATGGGCATCATCAATGGTGAGCCAATCGTCGGTATGACCCCCGAAGAAATTGAAGAGTTTGGCAAGCGCAAAGGAATCGCTAAGGTTTCGAAGCGTGACCTTCCGGTTATCATTGCCACCAAAGCCTGGGGTGCCACCACCGTTTCGGCGACCATCCTTATGGCGAAAGCCGCCGGTATTGAAGTCTTTGTCACAGGCGGCATCGGAGGCGTCCATAGAGGCGCTGAAGAGACCTGGGACGTGAGCCGTGACCTTTACGAGCTGGCCAGCGAACCGGTGACCGTTGTTTGCGCCGGAGCCAAAGCTATCCTTGATATTGATAAGACCCTTGAGGTGTTAGAAACCCAAGGTGTTACCGTTCTTTCTTACCAGTCGCCAACCTTCGCCAATTTCTATTGCCGCGAAAGCGGAAAGCCCGTCGATTATGTCTTCAAGACCCCCGAAGAGGCTGCTCGCATTATTAAAGCCAAACGGGATTTCCCCCTCACGGGCGGAATCCTTATTTCCAATCCTTGCCCGGAGGAGGATGCCTTGCCGCATGAATACATCGACAAGATCATCGCCGACGCGGTCGCCGAAGCAAAAGCCAAAGATATTAAAGGGAAAGATGTCACGCCCTTCTTGCTTAAACGCATCGTCGAAATGACGGGCGGAAAGAGCTTGGAGACCAACATCCACCTTGTGGTCAATAACGCCAAAGTTGGCGCTAAGATCGCTAAGGCCTATGCTGAAATGCGCCGTGACGGAAAGGATCTATGACAACTGAGGCAAAATTTAAATATGCGCTCAAGGAAATGATGCTTTCGCGTCCCCTTGAGGAAATCAACGTCACCGTCCTTTGCGATAAATGCGAATGCCACCGTCAGACGTTCTACTACCACTATCAGGATATCTTTGATCTTCTGGCGGCTATTTTCCTTAATGAACGAATCGAGGGTCTCGATCAGGCGCTTGACGTGCCCACTGCCCTCTATTGTTTCCTTGACTACGCCAAGAACAACTTCGTTTTCTTGCGGTCCACTTACACCTCGGCCGCGCACGATTTGGTCGATGATTTCTTCTATGGCAAAATGACAACCAAGCTTTTCGATGTCTTATCGAAGAACAACGCTTATGGCTTATCTCGCGATGCCTATCGAACCGTCGCTAGACGTTATGCCAAAACCCTTTCCGACGAGCTTGGCTATGGTTTCAAAGATATCTCCATCACCCCGACGAGATTTGAGCGGGTCATGAAGAAGTTCTTTGATGCCTCTTATAAGACCGTCTTCCCTGCTTTCGTCACTTTAAGCAAAGAGGAGAAAACCAAATGAATGATTTTGATTTCCGGATGCCGACCCGGATTATTTTCGGGCATAAATCCGAAGAAAAGGTCGCTTCTGTTTTCACTCAATATGGGTTGAAAAATATCTTGATCGTTTATGGTGGCGGCTCCATTAAAGCCAGCGGCCTCTACGACAAGGTAATTGCCTTACTTGATGAAGCAAAGATCGCCCACCACGAACTCGGTGGCATCACCCCCAACCCCGACAAACGTTTTTGTCTTGAGGGTGTCTCTTTAGCTAGAAAGAACAACGTTGACGGTTTATTGGCCATCGGTGGCGGCAGCGTCATCGATGTCGCCAAATCCATCGGCGTTGGTTTTTATTACGATGGTGATCCATTTGATTTCAACCTTCATAAGGTCCGTCCGACGAAGACCTTGCCTTTGGGCGTGATTCTCACGATTGCCGCGGCTGGCAGCGAAAGCAGCAATTCTTGTGTTATTTCTGACGAAGAGCATTTCATCAAAAGCGGCTTCAACGAAGATCTTATTCGGCCGTTATTCGCCCTCGAAGACCCCGAACTCACCTACAGCGTGAGTCCAAAGCAAACCTCCGCCGGCATTGCCGATATCATGATGCACAGCATGGAACGATACTTTAACGAATCGGATGCCAACCAACTGGCCGACGATTGGGCTTTAGACCTTTGCAAAAACGTCATGGTGGCTGGTAAAGCCGCCTTGGCAAACCCCAACGATTACGAAGCTCGTGCCGCCCTGATGCTCGACTCTTCTCTGTCACACGATGGCTTAACCGCCCTTGGCAAGAAATCAGTCTTTGTCGTCCATCCCCTTGAACACGCCTTATCAGGCTACCGCAAAGAGGTGACGCACGGCATTGGAATTGCGGTTTGCTATCTTGGCTGGGCCCGTTATTTTGCCTCTAAATACCCCGCCAAATTCGCTCTTCTCGCGAGACGACTCTTTAACATTTCAGGTGACGATGAACAAAAGGTGGCTATAATGGGTGTCGAAGCCATGAAGGACTTTTATGTCTCGATTGGTCTACCAACTTCCCTCTCGGAACTTGGCATTACTGAATCTGACCTCCCCAAATTAGCTTCTCTAGCAAGCGGCAACGGAACACGTGTGATTGGCTGTTGCCCCCAATCACTAGATAAGCAGGCCATTCAAGCGGTTTACGCTTTGTGCCTACATAATGGGAGGATTTCTTTATGAAAAAGAACGATACGATGGGTTATGTTGCCTATGCGATGATGTTGGCGATTGCCCTCATCGTGGCTTTCGTCGTCGTGAGGCCGTTAATCGGAGGTCTAACTACCAGCGACCTTCCGATGAATAGCTATCTCTATGTCTTTATATTGATTGTGGGTTCTGTTTTACTCAACGCCTTGTTTATTGAGTTAGGGCACCTTTTCGGCGCCAAGGCAGGCCACTACACCATCGATCAATGGATTTGCTTGGGTTTAGGCGCCAAACGGCAGAAGGACGGCAAAATGAAGTTCTCCTTCTCTGATTTCGATGGCCTAACTGGCAGCACCATCATTGTTCCGAAAGACATTAAGAAGAGCAACCCACGCCATTACATTTATTTGCCTTTGGTGTTCTTCCTTTTTGAAGCCGTTGCCTCGGTCTTCATGATTGCTTTTGGCAAATCAGGCCACGTCACAAAGGGTGGGGCCCTCGAATTGGCTGGGGTCATCGTGCTTACTATCTCGGGCATGATTTATCTTTACGACATCTTCCCGGCCGCGCTTGATGGCGCGAACGATGGCTACTTGCTTACCATTCTCAACAACCAGACCAACGTGGAAGCTTATAACGAACTATTGCTTCAACAGCACAAAGTCGCTTTTGGTGAGAAGATTGAGAACATTCAAATCTTTGACCACGTGACCGACTTCACCGCCACCATCAACTCCGTAGCTATCTATGACGCCCTGGATAAGGGTGATTACGCGAGGGCTCTTGAGGTCAACGAAAAGACCATCTTAAGCAAGGGCAAGGTTTCAGACACCACCTATCAGGAGGCTGTTGCTCAGAAGACCGCCCTTTACTTCCTCTCCAAACCGCTTGAAGAAGCCAAAGAGTTCTTCATTGCCTTGCCGCTTGAAAGCAAGAAGCACATTGCGGGCCTCTCCACCATCGTGTCCGTGCGGGCTTACGTCCTCGCTAGCGGATTGGCCGAAGAGTCTTTAGGAGAAACCGAAGCCGCCTTAGAGAAGGCCGATCATGGCCTTACCAAGGTCAGCAAAGACAGGCTTCCGATTGAAAAGAAACTTCTTTCGAACTGCATCGAAGCGATTGCCAAAGTGCATCCAGATTGGGATCTCAGCGATTACGATTATCTGAAGACCGCCCCTAAGGCTGAAGAAGCCCCTGTGGCAGACAAAAAAGACGAGGACAAGAAATAGTCCATTAGCCATTATTAGGAGGGCTTAGCGGCCCTCCTTTTTTATATCCTAAAGCCGGGCGATGGTCCGTCCGCCTTATCGCTGGAGTAAAATCCTGAATGAGGCGTTTCGGATTCAGACCCCGGCTTTCCCTTGCCGGCATCGGCACGGGCGAGCCGCGGGCGCACGGCGTGGTCCTTTTTGGGACACGATCCCGCCACAAAAAATGCCGGCGCCCCGCCTTCCGGCGAGCCAGCTTTGTTCTAAGTGGGCCAACCTCAGCGAGCCCGGATCATCGGTAAAATTTGGCTTTCGGTCCGTTCGGGGCGGCGATCCGCCTGCCGTCGATGCCAGGAAGGAGATCTTTCATCATGAAAGGTTTGGTCATAGCCCTCGACGTCTCGAAGGGCTCAAGCCACATCCAAGGCTTCAAATCGTTCGGCGTCCCCCTCGGCAAAGCCGAGAGGATCCATCACAGCAGGGAGGGTTTCTCCGTCATCAAAGAGACCGCCGAATCCCTGGGGAAGGCGACCGGCGAACTGCCCTCGGTCGTCCTCGAGAGCACGGGCGTCTACGGCGCGTGCGTGGTGAGGTACTGCCAATCCATAAACCTGGCGGTCTATCTCATATCCCCGTTGGCGTCCGCGAAGATGCGGAAGGCGGAGATCAGGCCCACGAAGACCGACGCGATCGACCCCTCGACCATAGCGAAGGTCTTCTACTCGAGGGAGCTCCGGAGGCTGCCGGTCCAGGGCGGGGCGCGGGATTCCCTCCGCGATCTCTCGAGGATCTACGGCTCCGAATCCTCGGCCCTGACCGAGCTCAAGAACAAATACCGGCGGCTGCTCGACCTCGTGTGGCCCTGCCTCGACGAGGCGTGGGAGGACCCCTTCTCGTCCGTGCCGATGGCGGTCGTCGAAAGATACGGCCACCCGGAGATCCTGGCGACCAAGCCAAAAAGCCGGATAGCGACGGCCATATTCGCCGGATCCTTCGCCTCGAAAGCCAAATCCGAGGCCGAGGCGGAGAAGGCCAAGGAGTACTCCAAAGCGCACGTGTCCGGCGTGCCCGCGTCATCGCCCTACGTCGCGGAGATAAGGGCCAAGGCGGCGGAGATAAGGGCCAAGGAGGCGAAGCTCGAATCCGTGAAAAAGGGGATGGAATCGATAGCGGAGTCGATCCCGGAGTGACGGTGCCTCAAGACGGTTCCCTGCTGCTCGGGCATAGCCGGATTGCGGATCCTCGCGGAGATCGGCGACGTCCGCAGGTTCGAAACGCCCGATTCCCTTGTGGCCTACGCGGGGCTCGACCCGTGCGTGTCGCAGTCCGGCGAGATGAGCGGCAAAGGCCTCTCCATCACGAAGAAAGGGAACTCGGTCCTCCGGCATCAGGCCTATCTGGTCGTCAAGACCATGCATCAGTACTCGGACTGTTCGATAACCAGGTTCTACGACAAGAAGAAAAGCAGCGGCCTCTCTGACAAAGCTGCTGCCGTGGCTGCCTCCAACAAGCTCCTGAGGGTGATTTACTCGGTGCTTGCCAAGAAGGCAGAATTCGTACAGCAATAATATAGCATTTTCCGAAGCGGCATAAACAGGGGCTTCTTTCGGCGCGGCCAAAAGAGAGGGCCCAACGAGAGAAAAAAAGACTTGAAAAAGGTTATCTAATTTTAGTGCTTCCAAAGGCACTTGTATAAGCCAGAACGAAGAAGCTTATTGGCGGTCTTCGAAGGGAAGGAGGCTAAGAGGTCCAAAACGTCCTGGGCGGCGAAGTGCTCTTCGCGGATATAATCGGCAAGCAAAGAGTACCCTCTTTCGATGTCGTTCATGGAGGCAAAAGTAAGATAAGAAAGGAAGCCATTTAAGGTGGCGTTTTCTTTAGTGATTTTGCAATAAGGCTTCTTGACTGTTATGCGTTGGCCAAAACGGAAAATCTTTTTCTTTCCGCTGGTGGCTTTATTGGAATAAACGACGACGTTATTCGAAGGCTTCTTTTTTAATAAAAAATCCAAATAAGATTCATCGCCATAGAATCCATAAACATTCTGACTGTTAGAGATATAGGAAATTTGAACTGCATCAGCGAAACTGGGGCTCAAATTTGGCTTTTTGCTTTGAAGAAAATAAAGCCCGTAGGCATACTTTCCAACCGCGCCGTCTTCGACCAATTTCGCCATCTCTTTTGAGACGGATCCGGCGAAGCTTTTAGGCACGACGATTTCATCGAGGCCAAAGAGGCTGTTTTCGCCAAATGACCTTTTTATAATGTCTAATAAACTATCACTCATGACCTTATTATATTAGTACCAAATAAAAAGGTAAATAACTATTTGCATATTCTTGATTATTTAGGCTGTTTCTAGGTTTTCTAGGCACAAAAAAAGCGCCCCGGTTAAGAGGCGCTAAGTCAAATAATCTGAACCTTACTTTCCGCCGATCGACATCTGCTTGATAAGCACGTCCGCGCAGGTGGTCGAACTAATCATCAACTTCATGCGGTTATCGAAGCCTTTGATGTCGTTTAACATCTTGAGGAGGTTCCCGCTTAAAGTAATTAAGTTTAACGGTTCAGCAAGTTTGCCGTCTCTTATCATGTAGCCTTGAGCCTGGCAGGAGAAGTCGCCAGACTGGGAATTCATACCCGTTCCTAAGCCCTCTATTTCAGTGATATAGACGCCCTCTTTAATCGGGGCGATCATCTCTTCGAAAGTGTGCTTGGAACCCTTGACGACGATGTTGCAAAATCCGATGCCGATCTTATTGCCGGCCCAAACGCCATTGCCAGTCGTTTCAACGCCATCCTTTTTAGCCGTCTCACGGTTATAAAGATAGGTATTTAAAACGCCTTTTTTAACGATGTCTTTTGGCATCGTGGCGACACCTTCATCATCGAAGTAAGAGAAGAAGAAGTTTTTCTGTAACGGCTTCTCGCTGATGGTGAGTTTGCTCGAGGCGATTTTTTGATGAAGTTTGCCAGCCAAGAAACTGGACTGACGTTGAACCTCATCGCTTGAAGTGCTCCCTAAGAAATAGGCAATGAGAGGCGAGAAGATTTCGTTCTTTAAAACGGTTGGGTATTTGCCAGATGGGCATTGAACCCCTCCGAATTTGGAAACTAGATCGTCTCCGATACCTTTAACGAAGGCCTTTTCATCGAACTTGGAGAGGTCGCTGCCAAAGAAGACATCCCCGTTGGTTTTGACTTCTTCACCTTGTTTAGCGACCGCGGAGGCCACAATGGCAAAGTAGTTGGAGTGCTCCTTTAGTTTTAAGCCATAAGAGTTATAGAATTCGGAAAGAGATTCGCTCTCTTCGTATTCCACGTCATCGACTTCGGTGATTCTTTTGTCGTAAGCATACAGGTCGTTTTCGACTTGGCGGATCATCTCAATCTTCTTTTGGATATCAATTTCGCCTAATTCTTTGGCGTAGAGATTCTTCTTATGGTATTTTTCGCTGCCTTTGAAGAGCTCGGCTTTTTCGTTCTTCTCGTTGACTCTGGCGCTGTCAATAATGCCGTTAATGAGGAATTCAAAGGTGTCTTTCCCCATCTTTTCGGTCCGACAAATGCCAAACTTTCCATTAACGACGCCACAAGCGACGATCGACTGGGTGTCGTTGATAGAGTAACTATCGATTTCGTGATGGAAGAGGCCGATTGAGGTGCTCTTCGATTTCGAAGCCTGAATTTGGGCTTCGCTTAAGCCTTTTTCTTTTGCTAAAGCAAAGAATTTATCGAATTTCATTGAAGTTTTCCTCCTCTGCCGCCGACGGTGATTTCTTTAATGCGAATCGTTGGCTGACCAACGTTCACTGGGATACTGCCTGAAGCGGAACCGCACATACCCTGTCCAAGGCCCACATCATCAGCCACGCGGTCGATGTTCATAAGGACCTCTTTGCCAGAGCCAATCAAAGTGCAGCCACGGACCGGTTCGCAGATTTTTCCATCGCGAATGATGTAAGCTTCGCTGGCCGAGAAATTGAACTCGCCAGTAACTGGGTTGACACTGCCGCCGCCGAAGTTGGCGACGTATATGCCTAATTTAGTGTCTTTCACAATGTCCTCGGCTTTGTCTTTGCCAGGGGCAATGTAAGTGTTGCTCATACGGCTCGTTGGCTCGAAACGGTAGCTTTGGCGACGCGAAACGCCGTTGGCTTCCATGCCAAGACGGCGGCCATTGAATTTATCAACCAAGAACCCGACACAAATTCCGTCTTTGATTAACTGGTTCTTTTGGGTGGGGTTGCCTTCCGAGTCGATATTGTTCGAGCCCCATTCGTTTGGCATCGTGCCATCGTCGTAAGCACTAACGATGGTATTAGCGATTTGCTTGCCGATACTATCTGAGAAGACAGATAGCTTTTTGGCAGTAGCCGTTGCCTCAAGGCTGTGTCCGCAAGCTTCGTGGAAAATAACGCCGCCCCAACCATTCGTAATAACGACTGGGAAACGGCCAGACGGGCATTCAGCGGCCGTAAGCATCATTATGGCTTTCTTGGCCGTATCGGCCGCCTTAGCCTTGTAATCTATGGTGTTTTTGAACCAACTCCAGCCAGCAAAACGTCCTGGACCGCTGAAGGAGGTTTCAACTTTGCCATTTTCTGTAGCCATGGCAATCATGACTAAACGGCCTCTTTCTTCCGTGTTTTCAAACTGTTTGCCAATTTCGCCTTCGGCGGAGAAAATCTCAATTTGCTTATAATCATCGGTAAAAGCGTCTTGAATACGGACGACACGTTTATCAACCGCATTGGCGGCGTTATAGCATTCGCGAAGCAAGGCAATCTTGTCTTCAATGGCGACGTCTTTAATGTGGTCGTCAATCTTGTTAACAACTTTTACGTGTTGTTTTTCAATAGAATGGACTGTGAAAAGCCGTGTACCAGTAAAACGAGCCGCTAAGCCATGAGCCAAAGCGAGAAGACTCTTTTCAGAGATGTCGCTTGTATAACCATAAACACTAGCGGTTTTGAGAAGAATGCGGATTCCCGCTCCGAAGACGTTTCTACGACCGGCGGTTTCGACTTTACCATTTTCGAGCAACACCGAGCCGGCATCGGTGTCCTCTAAATAGATCTCAGCGTAATCCCCGCCGGTGGCGAGGGCTTCGTTGAGGACTTTTATAGCTAGACCCTTAGAAATCATATAGACCTCCTTTAGATGCGCAAAGCGCATAGTAACACAACGGACTTGTATATTCACTTAAAGAAAACCGCTATTATTGATACGTGGATTTTAAAACCAACATTGAACAAATAAACCAGGCTTGGCTTGAAAAACGAGTTTCCTTATCCAAAGAAGACGTCGCCTTTATCGCCAACAAGAGCACTTTGCGAGGCAAAATGCTCGGCTTTATGACGGCATCATATTACAAGAGGTCTAACCTGATTAAGCAAAGCGAAATTTTCTACGCTTATGTTTTCAAAGAGTGGACCAATAATGTCGGTGGCCACGATCCTCAGCATCCGACATGGATGCTCTTCTCTCCGTCTAGAACGTTTGATGAGCATCCCGAAAAGCTTAAAGAGATCGCGGAAGGTCTTGAGCAACTTGAGGTTGATAAGGGTTCGGATAAGAATTTGAAAAAACTATATAATTTAATCAATGAGCCACTTAGCGATACTTCGTATTTTGAAGTTCCAGAGCCATACAACCATGGAGAGCTTATTTATCTATCGATTGTCTATGTCATTGCTGCCTTAATGCCCCGCTTTCATTTAGGACTGAATCTCATTATGGCCAATCGATCTATTTCAAAAGAAGTTCTCTATTTCCCGAGTAATTATTGGCCTGTGGAATACGCTGAAGAATATACGGAATCCGTTATCAAATTATAGGAGGACGAATATGACCAAACTTCTTTATCAAGGACATTCATCAGTGAGAATAACCACAAATGATGGGAAATACATTTTCATCGATCCGTTTGCTGGTGAAGGATACGATAAGCCGGCCTCTTTGGTTTTGATCACGCATGAACACTACGATCACAACGGAATCAACCTTATCAATTTGACCCCGAGAACCATCGTTATCCGTGCAAAGGACGCCTATTCAGCCCTAATCTACCGTGATTTCGATGAATGTGGAGTCCATATCCATGCTGTGGCGGCTTATAATGCGCATCACAAAAAATCAGAGTGTGTTGGGTACGTTATCGATGTCGATGGTATCAGGATCTACCATGCCGGTGACACCGAGAACATTCCTGAGATGAAAGATTTGGCAAAGCTCAAAATCGATTACGCCTTGCTGCCAATTGACGGGGTGTATACTATGACGCCTGAAGAGGCAACTAAAGCGGCTATAACCATTAACCCGGTTCACATGATTCCTATTCATATGAAACCTGGTATGCTCTGGGACTATCACCAATGCATGAAAGTGACCGCGCCGATGGCGATGCTCGTTAAACCGGGCGAAGAGATTGTCTTAACACATGGAGAAAACAAATGAACTCATCAATTATCCGCCGTATGGCCGGCTATCCGCTCATCTATATTGCTTCAACTTATTTTATTTATTTCTTAGTTTCAGCAGGCATCTATCCGTATATCGGAGACTCGGCTGAAAAATTTGCGGCAGCTGGTTTGATGAATGGTATCTACCTAAAGGTTCTTTATTCGATTCTTTGCCTCTTGGTTGCCATGGTTGCCGAGTTCATTCTGATTGGAAAGCCTCACGGAAACGAACTACGTCTTTATTCAATTTTTAACCTCGCCTATTTCGGCGTTCTTTCTTGCTGCTCGATTGCGTTATTAATTTATGCGGTCGTTCATAGCGCCCCATTATTTCTAATAACAACGATCGCTCCTATTATTATTTGTCTTTGCCAAGTAGTTTTGGCCGTCTTCCGCCTTTTACAAGCCTTGAAAGAGGTAAAAGCTGAGGAAGAAGCTGCGAAGACGGCAATTAAACAATAAGGTTGCACCCCTACGGGGTTGCGCGTATAGTAAACATGCTCTCTTTGCGGCAATATGTCGCAAGGCGAAAGGAGTAAATTATGAAGAAAGACATTCATCCGGAGTATCACAAGTGCACAGTGACCTGCGTCACCTGCGGTGCCACATTCGAAACTGGTTCAACCATGAAGGATATCAAGGTTGATACTTGCTCGAATTGCCATCCGTTCTACACCGGAAAGCAGAGATTTGTGGCTAGCGATGGCCGCATTGATCGCTTCAACAAGAAGCTTGCTAAAGTCCAAGACAAGAAGTAATCGCTTCAAGTCATTAGCATAAATGCTAAAATAAGCCGCGCTAAGTGCGCGGCTTTATTTTGCAAAAGGAGGCATCATTAGCCATGAGCAAAAAGTTTTACATTACTACCCCGATTTATTATCCAAGCGCTTCTCCCCACCTCGGACACGCTTATTGCACGACGATGTGCGATATCATTGCCCGCGGAAAAAGGATGCGTGGTTTTGATACCTATTTTTTAACTGGACTTGACGAACATGGTGAAAAAATAGAAGACAATGCTAAGGCCGCTGGTGTTACCCCTCAGGAGTTCGTTGATGGAGTTGCTGTTAAGTTCCTTAATCTTTGGAAACTGATGGATATCACCAATGATGACTTCATTCGTACCACTCAGCCACGCCATTATGAAACTGTTCAAAAGATTTTCAGCCGTTTCATTCAACAAGGCGATGTCTATCTAAGCGCCTATAAAGGATGGTACTGCGTCCACGAAGAATCTTATTGGACTGAGACCCAGGTTGGCGAGAAGCATCTTTGCCCTGAGTGCGGACGTCCGTGTGAGCAAAAAGAAGAGCCCGCCTATTTCTTCCATTGCGACAAATTCGTCCCTAATTTGCTGAGATATTACGATGAAAACCCTAAATTTATCGTCCCAGAAGGCCGTAAAGCCGAGATGGTAAATAACTTCATTAAGCCTGGTCTAAATGACCTTTGCGTAAGCCGCACCACCTTTGATTGGGGCATCCCTGTCAAAGAGGCTCCGGGTCACGTTGTTTACGTTTGGCTTGATGCCCTTACAAACTACATTACTGCCCTGGGCTATTTACAGAAAGATGACACTCGTTTTCAGAAGTACTGGATGGATCCGGAATGCGAAATCGTTCACGTCATCGGTGCGGACATCACGCGCTTCCACACCATCTATTGGCCGATGTTCCTCGAAGCCCTCAATTTAAGAAAACCGAACCGCGTTTTCGTTCATGGTTTGATGATGATGAAAGACGGCAAAATGAGCAAGAGCAAAGGCAACACCGTTTACGCTGAACCTCTTGTGGCTCGTTATGGCGTTGATGCCGTTCGTTATTATTTGGCAACCGAAATCATATTTGGTCAAGACGGACGTTTCACCCCAGAAGACTTTGTGGCTCGCATCAATGTTGACCTCGCCAATAACTTGGGCAACCTTTTGAATCGTACGGTCTCCATGATCGACAAATATTTTGGTGGGGTTATCCCCGCTTACGAAGGCGAACTAAACGACCTTGATAAAGGCCTTCGCGAAACGGCTGAGAAGACCATCAAATCGTATGAGATTTTGAACGACGATTTAAAGGTCACCGAAGCCTATGCTTCCGTGATGGAAATGGTTGGCGCAGCGAACAAGTATATCGAGCAAAGCGCGCCTTGGGCTTTGGCCAAAGATCCTAGCAAGAAAAAAGAGCTTGAAAGTTGCATGGCTCATCTTGCTTCTGTTATCTTCTTGGCTGGCATGATGCTTTCGCCGATTCTTGTCACCAAGAGCAACAAAATCTTCGACCAGTTAGGCATTCCCGCAGATATGCGTACTTATGAAAAATCCCTGCAATTTAGGGCTATAAGTGGTTTGAAGGTCCAAAAGGGAGAACAACTTTTCCCGCGTCTAGATGACAAGGCTGAGACCGATTATATTAAAGATTTAATGGCTGCTCCGAAAGAGAAGGCCGCTGCCTAATGTCCCGTTTTGATAGACCTGAAATTCTTCATCTTTCTTGCACCGATTTGTCATTCGAAGGCAAGGGTGTTTGCAAGGATAATGGCAGGGTCATTTTCGTCGATGGAATTTTTCCAGGCGAAGAAGGCGATATCGAGATCACCTATCAAAGGGCCGGAACGCTTTTTGGACGCGTTGTTAAACTGACCAAAACGTCCCCAGATCGCATTCAGCCGAAGTGCCCTGTTTGCTCCACCTGCGGAGGATGCGAGTTTCAGCAGTACGCTTATAAAGCCCAATTGGCTTATAAACAAAAGAAGGTTGAAGAACAATTCCGCAAGATCGGTCACATGGAGATCAAAGCTCTGCCCACCATTGGGATGGAATCGCCTTATTTCTATCGCAACAAGATCCAGGTTCCGTTCACTCGTGATAATAGAGGCAATGTTTATTGTGGGTTCTACAAAGAGAACACCCACGTGATTGTCCCTATCGAAAAATGCTACATCGAGGACGAAAGAGCAGAACCGATCCTTAAGGCCATGCGAACCCTCATGAAGTCTATGCGCATCGAGCCCTTTGATGAGGACTCAGGCGAAGGCGTTATCCGTTATGCTCTTATTAAGACCTCCAAATACTTCCAGGATGTCATGTTGGTTCTCGTCACGGGTGTTGACAGTTTCCCAAGCCGTAACAACTTTGTTCATGCTTTGGTGGAACAATGCCCCCAGATTACAACGGTTGTGCAAAACATCAATTCGCGTCACACAAATGTGATTTTGGGTGATCGGACGAAGACCCTTTATGGCAAAGGATTTATCCGTGATACTTTGTGCGGAGTTAACTTCAGAATTTCCGCCAAGAGCTTCTATCAGACAAACCCCATAATGACCGAAATCCTCTACAAAACAGCCATGGATTTCGCTGAACTGACCCCTAATGACATCGTCTTCGATGCCTATTCTGGCATTGGTACGATTGGCATGATTGCGGCCAAGCAATGCAAGAAGGGTATCTCGGTCGAAATCGTTCCTGAAGCCGTTAGAGACGCAATAGCTAACGCCAAGGAAAACAACATCCTTAACTTTGTCTCGTACGCTGACGATGCATCATCTTATATTTCTAAGATGGCTCGCGTCGGCGATCATATTGACGTTCTCTTTATGGATCCGCCGAGAAAAGGCAGCGACCCTCGTTTCTTGAACGCCGTTAAGAGCTTGAAGCCATCCAGGATTGTTTATGTTTCCTGCGATCCTTCAACCTTAGCTAGGGACGTCGCTTATCTTTCTGACAAATATGCTGTTGGCAAGATCCAACCTATTGATTTGTTCCCACAGACCTTCCACGTGGAAACCGTCTGCTCTTTAAAACTTCGTTAATTCATTGTCCCCATTTTTTCGACAGTGGGTTTTTGATGACTCTTTGTCTCCATACGAGATGAGTTGTTGCTGGCCTCCTTTTCTGTTTTTTAGTTTTTTTCTGTCAAGGAAATTTTAGGGAATTTTATATGTATGCATACTGGAGCGAGTGCACTATGCATACATATATACATGTGCTACGCACAGTATATAGTATAGGAATCGATTTTCGGGTTTAGGATGAGACCGAAGGAGGAAGCTAATGTTCCTCAAAATTCTCATGTTGGTTTGGAGATTGATTTGTCTCCCGATTCAACTTGTAGTCTGGTTTCTAAAACCGAAAAAGCGAATGGCGAAAATCCCCACCAAGCGAAAAAGATTGTGGAAATATACCGTTTCGTCACACGCCCAAAACGAAGTCGCGGATCCCGCCCGAAACCTAAGAAAACTGGATGTTCCTGACAACCTATTGCGTAAACCCTTGGGCTTCGAGAATGGTAAGATAAGCAAAGAAGGGCGATTGGTCTATCGCGTTGGAAGATGGTGCACCCTCGGGATCAACCCGGACTCCAAGGTCGTTATCAATGCCAGGAAAACTAGCAAGAAGGAGAGGCGGAAGTATGGAAATTAAGAATCCGGCCGTGTTCGCCGTCGTGAAGAAAGCCATCGACAAAGCCGACCTTTACGGCCTTTTGAAAGATGGTTGCCCCAGCGACGAGTTCGATGGCGAATCAAATTGGATTGCCGACGCCATCGTTGTCCAATCGATCAAAACCCCGGAAGTTCTCGCCGATTATATTTGTCGTTTAATGAACCAGCAGTTTGGTCTGAGCGAAAAGCCAAGTGATTGGGCGGATACGGCGAAAGAAATCATCTCCGGTCTTGTCTCTTCCGGGCTTTTGTAACTGCAATCGGCTAATAAACGGTTTTTCTTGTTTCCCATATGTTCATTTCCCTGCGACGAGATCGGGTTCATACATACAAATCCCTCATACAACGCATGTTGAGACTGTGGTTCGACTGACGCTGCGGGACGATAAGTAATCATTCGATAAACCCTAATAAAACAACTTGAATATTAGAACACGGAAAAAGGGTATTTTGCCCGTTTTTGGCCTTTTGGGCGGTTTCGCTTAGGGGTGGGGGATGGGGTAATGTATGGGGGAATATAATGAAATGCATTGATGAGACCTGCATTTTGCCATATGTCACTTAATTGCAGAGAAAATGGGCTGTTTTTTCGGTTTTTCCTGTAGATATGTTTCCCATATCCCATGATTTTCGCCATCTCAAGTTGGCGGTAGACTTTGAGGGGACTTTGAGTAGACTTTGAAGTAGACTTTCCGCTTCGCTACGAACATCTCTTGGTTTTCAAGCCATCGTTTTTTTGGCAGTTTTTCTATTTCAAATTCGAGTATCAATTTTTATATACTCTAGAGTATAATACTTATGAGTTAATAATCTTGGAGGCAATCTATGTTTATCGGAAGGGAAGAAGAATTGGCGTTACTGAACAAAAAGTATCAAAGCGGGCATTTTGAGTTCGGCATCATCTACGGAACGAGGCGGATCGGGAAAACCACCTTGATTAATGAATTCATCAAAGACAAAGACGCCATCTATTTCCAAGCGAAAGAAGTGGCGGTCAAGGACAATCGCCGCGCCTTTTCTAGGGCCATCAACGAAAAAATGTCTTTGCCCTTGGATTACGTTTATCCGGACTGGGAGGCAGTTTTCGCTGCGATTTTGTCCTTTTTTAAAGGAAAACGCGGCATCCTCGTAATCGACGAATACCCCTATATCGCCGCGCATGGGAGCGGCTTCTCCTCTTATCTGCAGGATTTCATCGACAACCATGCCAAAGACAGCCAGCTGATGATCCTCCTCTCCGGCAGCAACATTTCGTTTATGGAGAAAGAGATGAAGAATCAGAAGTCCCCTCTCTACAAGCGGAAAACCTTTGCAATGAAAATCACGCCCCTCGCCTTTAAGGACGCAGTGGCCTTTCTTAAGGGAATAAGCCTCGAGGGGAAAGCGAGTTATCTTTCGCTTTTCGGCCGCCATCCCTACTACCTTTCATTCATCGACAAAAAAGCTTCTTTCGAAGACAATCTCAAAGAGCTCGTTTACTCAAAGGAGGGGCCGCTTCTCGACGCCCCCAATGACGTTTTGACCTCCTCCGTTCGCGAGAGCGCCTTCTACAATTCGATTCTTTCGGCGATTTCGAAAGGCTACATCACCATCGACGCCATTGCCGAGTATCTCGAGGAGGCCGCCCCCAAAATCGGGAAATACCTCGACCGGCTATTGAAAGACGCGATCGTCGAAAAGAAGGTCATGTTCAATTCCACGAGAAAAACCTATTACGCCATCAAGGATCGCTTCCTTGATTTCTGGTACCGGTTTATCATGGACGAAGAAAACCGGATCGCGATCGGCTTTGGCAAGGTCGTTTATCAAGAACAAGCGAACGGAATCAAAAATTTCCTAGAGCATCATTACGAGGATGTGTGCCTGGATTATCTTCAAGAAGAGAGCCTCTCCGGGCGTTTGGGAGTGCCGTATTATCCGATTCAGAACCTCCGGATTGAAAAGAGCGAGCTCGGACGCTCCATCGAGATTGATGGGCTTTCCCGCTACCAGAACCATCTGCTGGTCGTCGAGTGCAAGTTCACGAACCGGAAACGCACGTACCAAGATTGCCTCGATATGCAGGAAGACGTCTCAATCCGCTTATTCGCCAAGCAAACGGATAAAGAATTCTATTTGTTTTCCAAAAACGGGTTCGTAGATGGTTTAAAAGAAAAACTCGGGGAAAACTTTCATTTGATCGAAAACAAAGACTTCCTGAATTAATCTCATCGCTGTCTGAGTTTTGCACGCTTCGACCCATTTGGCCCTGAACCACGATCGGAGCCTCATAACACCAGGCCTCCCTAATTCAATCGTGGTTGTCCAATTGATACATTTCTCCACGGTCATTCCTAGTTATAAAAGAAATAATAAGTTATAAAGAGTTATAAAGAGTTATAAAAATTTTGGGAAGTTAAAGGGGAAAATTCGCCACAGGGTTGCTCTATCGTTGTTTTTTAGAACTTTTTAGAACTTTTTAAATCCTTTAGAACTTTTTAGAACCTTGGTTTTCTTTTAGAATCGGCCCTCCCTCGTCGGCCTATTCGCTATTGGTCAGTGATGCGGGAACGTATGGGAAGGCATATCAAATTCATCGGTGGGAAGCCGGCTTTATTCTCAACTTCTTCAAAAATAGTGGAAGATTTCCTAAAAACGATCAAAAGAGCATTGGAAAATTTCCTGTTTGGGCTAAATAATCTGGTCCCCCTCCTTTGTGGAAAACAAAGGCTGTTGATTTAGTGATGGCCAAATGATCAACCTTTCGGGGCCGGTTTGTCTAATTTTCTGAGATAAATCCATTCTTCAGGGTTGTGAGAGACGTCATAGGCTTCCACAAAGCCTGAATCTGCATTTCCTTTGCTCATCCCCAGAACGGAGAGTTTCGGATAATGAATTTTGATGAACAAACCGATGAATTTCTGAGCGGTTTCGAGCTCCACAAAACTCCCCAGCGTACCTTTTCCTTGCGTGACGACGAATTGGGCGTTTTTCCAAGGTGGGGTTTTGACCAGGGGGAAGGGACGAGCGCTGGCGTCCTGAAAGGAGTCGTTTTCCTTGTTGTTGTATTGGTCATAAGCCTGATTGACGCCTGCTTTTAGGCGGTCGAGTTTTAAATGAGGCGAATACTTTTCTAAGCCGAGGACGAAGCTCACGAGACTTACCCGCCACGTATCGGCGTCCCATTCCTCTTCGTTAGCGGGGCTGTAGTCTTTTTTGTGGGGAAGTTTCTTGCCGTAGGAAAGGTAGATCGAGGAGTCCTTGTTGATGTGGTTATCGAAAGGTGACATCTGGAATGCCACATCGACCACGTCTTTTAAGCGGTAGTACCAATTGCGGTAACTGTAGCCTTCGTAATACCATTCCGGCAAGTCTCGCGGAGTCATGGATGTTCGTCGGCCCGTTTTCCTATTGGCCACGAAGCAATCATCGTCCTCAAGGGTATAGAGGGGCAGTGTGGCATTTTTACTACCGAGGTAGAGAGCCGATATTTCAAGGATGTTGTTATAAAAGCAGCGGAATTTGGAATCGACTCGTGCGTCGCAATGGTAATGGCCGAAATACCAATGGCGGTAGGTAATCTGAGCCATGAGATCCTGGAGAAGATCGGTGTTGTGATCAGACTCGTAATGCAGATGGTTGGTCACAATCCTCGTCGGCGCGCAATGGGTGAGGACGCAATCGACGGAACAGTGATAACGCTCAAGGTTCTTTTGGGCGTTTGCCATATCCTTTTCGGTGATGGCTTCGTCTTTCCACCAACTCTCGCCTTCCCTTCGCAGGTGGCGGTCGGTCGACCGCGCCCCTCCCATCGCCAAAAAGGATAAGCCGTTGATCTTGAAGATCTCCCCTCGGCATAGATGGTAGATATTTTCATCGATGTAGTGAGCCTTGCCAGAATAAATCTCGACCACCGGGAATTTGTTCAGCAAATCGAAGTTCTCGTGGTTGCCATCGATAAAGAGGACGGTCGGGCCTAAGAGTGAGTACTCGGACGTGTATTCTTCGCTTTTGCTCCAAATGATTCCGGCATCGCCCAGGATGATCAAAATGTCCTTGGGGGAGGCATAACGATGGGCAAAATAAACTTTTAGTTTTTTGAAATCGATGTCGCCATGAGTATCGCCGGTGATGTAAATCATGATTTTTCCTCCGAGAAAAGTCTTTCGTAGAGCAAAAGAAAATCCTCTTTTTCCTTGTCGACGCGGCGAGGGAATTCCTCGAGATGGTGAAAGCAGGTCTTTAGATATTCTTTGTCATAGGGCGTCTCGCCATACTCATCGAGAAAGGAAATAAAAGAAGGGCAGTCTCCTTCTTCCAGGGCCAAGATCAGGCGATAACCTTCTCCTAACGCCCCTGTGTATTCCTCGGGCAAATCGATTTCCACTTTCTCGTCTTTCAAGGAAAAAACGATTTTGAATTGGATGTCTGAGGGTTTGAAAACGCAGTGTCTTAAAAGGGTGCTGATGTTCTTTTCCTCTTGGTAGAGGGAAAGATAGTAATTAGTCGTGGTCATGATCCCTCGGAGCCGATAATGAAGTTCTTTCGCTTTGCTGTTTTCCTTAATTGGGCCGATTATTTCTTCGATTTGTTGAATCCAACTTTCCGAGAGGACATGGTCCGTTCCTTGAAGGTCGAAGACGCGCAAAAGGAATCCGATTCTGCGGTCCCGGATTAGCCGGATTAGTCCAAGCGCTGCATAAGCCAAATCTTGGAAATCCTCGAATTCGTTGTGATTAGTCAAAGAGATTTTCATTGAGCGTTCACCCCCTGCCTTACTGGCTTTATTCCAATGCCTATGACGCCGAATTTCCTGATTTGGTCCTCGCTGTAATAGGTCAGCATATCGTCAGGATTGGCTTTTTCATTTCGTGCATATCCCAAAATGGTTTTGCGGGGGAAGAAAGCATAGAGGTCTTCGAAATTCCGGGCGATATGAAGAGAAGTTACTTCGCAAAGACAAGCCCCCTTGCCGCTTTCTTTATCGGAAAACGAAATATAATCGCCGATTTTTAGCATTCTTCGCTTTTCATCATAGAGACGCATTTCAACTCGCTTCTTGCCTTGGGATATCGCCATAAAAGGACCGTGGTTCAAAGAATAGGAATAAAGGACAGGAAGAGCAGCTTCTGCGAGAGTGTCTTTGTCGTTTTCTTCGGGGAAAACGATTTTGCCTTCCCAAGTTGGCATGGTTGTTTGCGCTAAATTCAGGCTAGAAAGATAATCCGAATATTTTTCAACGAATTCCTCTTTCGAGACGAGTTTATCGGAGTATTCGTAGACCGTCTCCGCGGCACTTTGTAATCGTCCTCCATAGATATCGTTGTAAAAGCGGATCGCGCGTTTCAGCGTATCGAAGAGCTCTTCTTTGCCAAAGAGGGCCAAATCGTAGAACCCTTCTTTTTGGTTAAGGTAGTGGACTCGGATGCGGCCGCAATCGCTTGCGCCATGGTCACTTTCGTTATAACCAAAATAAATGGTGTCTCGGAGTTCCCAAAGAAATGTGCTTCTAAATTCGGCGAGCGGATGGTAGAGGTCATAGGCCCGCTTGGATTCTTGGGGTGTTTCGGAATTGTAGATGCCTCTGTCGTAATTAAGCCATTCGATGCCGTTGTAGGCCTTTTTCGCTATGGCCGCCTTCTTTTCGACGATTTGGCGCTTATCCCAATCCACAAAGCCCAAACTGAAAGGGACAAAAAACTGCCCCATCATCGTTCGCCAATAGAGTTCAAGACAATTGTCGATGAACCCCACGAGTTCTTCATCATTAATGCTCTTCAAGACGACTTGTTTGTTTTCCATGTTCTTTTTGCTTGGTTGGGCGCTCCTTCCTCATCCGATGCTTAAGGCGACGAATTCATCCGTTCCCCTTTTCTCTTTTTGAATGCGAAGAAAAGTTTTCTTTAGCCATCTCGCTTCTTGGCATTCTTCATCTTCTTTTTGCCAATAATGAAGGCTTTGCAGGGATTTTTCATAGGCCTCTTGGGCCCCCTTAAAGGCAGCGGGGGTTTTGGCATTGATCATGATGTCTCGATAATCGGCTGCCTCTTTTTTCGATTTGAGGATCTCCGTTTTGTTAGCGCGGATTTCCTCATCGCAAGGGGCGATTAACAATTTCGGATCCTGATAAACCAAGATATCGGTTGCTTCGACGCCTTGGTTTCCCCACGGGATATTCTTTTTGAATTTGAGGCCATCGAGCGCGGGGGCAAAGACGATTAAGAAGTTGCGGTGTTCCTCCATGTCTTTGCCCGTGCCTTGATAGACGGGGATCTCGGCGAAAAATGTTGTGTTCTCTCGGCAAGAGGCGATGTCTTTGACGACGTCTCCGCTTGTCTTGTCATACAGGTCGAAATTCCAATAGATGCTCATTCTTTATTTAACCTTGATTATTATATTTCCCCAAACATCCGAAAAACAATAGCGGAATAACAATAGAAAGTCGTCAAGAAGTTTTTTATCCTGCTTTTATGGTCTTAGTATATAATCTTTGTAGGAGTCCGAAAATGTTATATACCTTTGATGAAATCATCGCGGAATTCGGCAACAATTATCAAATTCATAAGAAGATTGAGGAAGGCAAACTCCAGAAAGTGGAGCCCAACATCTATACCGATTCTCTGGATTACGACGATTTGATGATCTTGATTAAAAAATATTGCGAAGATCAAGAGAAGGTATTCACTCTGCAGGATTCCCTTAAGGCGAACGGGATGATCAAAAAGGCGGACAGCAGGATTCCCTTAAGGCGAACGGGATGATCAAAAAGGCGGACAAGATCCATTATCTGGCGACCGACAAGGACGCCGCCAAAATCAAGGACCCCCGGAT
>JGI20225J20221_1000638_pt2 | contig 53201 bp, 46 predicted proteins | sample BioMet4_FD_20221 | JGI IMG/M metagenome (IMG submission 20221) | reverse complement strand
TTCTCGGCGGCCTGCATCCGGCGGAGCGGTATTATCTCTGCCGCGAGCTGCACGGTCAGCCCTGGCTGACGCAGCGAAGCGAACGCTTCACCTTTGATTTCGGGCGCATGGACGGCGGCGTGGCTCCGTACGGCATGAGCAGAGAGGCGCTGATCCGGCGCGTCACGCATCCGGTTCCGGTTACCGATGAGCTGCGCGCGTTTGCGAAGCAGTACGGCACAGACGCGGAGCGGCTTTCCGCGGAGCTCACGGCGCCGCACTTTCTGAACATCAGCTACGAGTTCCACACCGTCGCGGACGCGCTGGAGCTGGAATTCACGAAGCTGCTGGAGTCGGACGTGCGCTTCCGCAAGTGCGAACGGTGCGGGAAGTATTTCATCATGAAGGGCAACTACGACACGCGCTACTGCGACCGCATCGCCGAGGGCGAGACGCGGATGTGCCGGGATTTGGCGGCGCAGGAAAACTACGCCGCGAAGAATGCGGACAATCCGGCGGCGGCNANCTACCGCANATACTACAAGCGGTACTTTGCCCGCGTGCAGGTCAGGCAGATCCGGGCGGACGATTTCAAGCGCTGGAAGTATCAGGCGGTGGTCAAGCGGGATGCGTGCCTGAACGGCGCGCTCGCGCCGGAGGCGCTGACCGCATGGATGGAGGGCGCGTTCCCCAACCGGCAGAAGAAAAATTAGCAGAACAATGACGAGGAGGCCGGGACATATGCCCCGGCCTCCTCGCTGTCTCTTTGTATTATCCCATGCTGCCGATCTTGTTTCCGTTCTCATACAGATCCTCGGCATAGGTGCAGACGTTTCCGCCGCCGTCCTCCACCCAGCCGAAGCCGGGCACCCAGACCTGCGCTCTGCCGCCCGCGGCGCTCCGCTCGCCGGGAGCCGGAACGGCAGAGGGTTGAGGCTGCTCCGGCTGCGGACTCTGCGCGGGTTGGGGAGCCTGTGCTGGCTTTACTTCCGGTGTTGCCGTTTCTTTAAGGGGAGCTGCGGGCGGCTGAGTCTCTGCCATCACTGGCGCTGGTTCGGGTGCTTCAGTTGGAAGCGGGGGATTTGTTTCTTCTGCTGGAGCGTGTTCCTTCTCGGCGGCAGAGAGCGGAATCGCTCCGGTGTGTTCCTCCTGGGCGGTGGCCGCGGTACTTGTTACCTGATCGGCGGCGGGTACTTTTACGTCCGAGGCGTTCCGTGGGCACACAGCGCCCCACAGGGCCGCACACGCGGCGATTGCCAAGGCGGCGGCCAGCAGTTTTTTTGTCATGATTCTTCCTCCTTCTGAAATGCAGAACGGGCGTCCAACCCGGCATCGTCTGCCGGCGTTGAACGCCCGTTTCCGTAGTGGTTCAGCTCGTTTGTCAGCTGCCAGGCCAGCTTGAATCCGCAGAGAAAGCTGTCCAGGGAGCCTTCGTTTGCCATCATCGTCAGATCATCCACGATCCGCAGCACGATCTTCCGCTGCTCGGTTGGAAGCTTGTCCCGCAGCAGAGCCCGGTTCGCCTCCACGGAGCGCCTGAGCTCCGTCATCTCCCTCGGCGTGTAGAAGCGGTCGTACAGCGCTTCCAGCAATCCATCCATTCGCGTCGCCTCCTTCCGGCAACACGAACATATACCACAAGTCGAAGCAGAAAGCTAGCGGAACGAAGCTGCTCCGGGGAAATATAGAGGATCGTAGCAAGGCCGTTTCCAACCCGCTCTAACGCCTCGGCTCGTTCAATGGGGTTCAGCAGGCCGTTTACCGATACAGCATCCGCAATCCCCAGCTTTTCCAGATTATCCACTTGATCTTTCATCAGAGATTGTAGCGGAGAAATAACTACTGTGAGCCCGTGTTCACTTTCGCCGGACATCAACGCAGGCAGCTGAAATGTAATGGATTTTCCGCCTCCGGTAGGGAATACCGCCAACAGCGATTTGCCATGCACCGCGGCATCCGCAGCACGCTCCTGCAAGGGTTCGCCATTATAGGTGCGGAAACTGTCATAGCCAAAGATGCGCTTGAGCGCTCCGGTGACGTTCAATCTGCTTTTGCAGTAAGGACATCCTTCGGCGCAGGGCGTGCTGCGAAGAAATCGGATCACGTTTTCCACCTTGGGGTAGTTTTTCAAAACCCACGGCGGCGTAATGGAATGATAATCCTTGGAACCGATCAAGGCCAGCGCATAGGCCAGCTCCACTGGATAACTTTTGATCAGCGCTGCAATATTGGCGCTTGTGCAGAGCTCTCCTTCAAATTCCGCTTTAATGGCGGCTTCGGTCAGCGCATAGGGCGCAAAGCCGTTGTATTGAAAAAAGCCTTGAAATTCAGGAAACGGATATAACAATGCACAATAAATCCACTTGCGCTTTCCGGGAAGTGCTTTAAACGCGTTGACTTCATCGAAAAACAGCCGCATGGCCTTGATGGAGTCATTCAGCGGATTGTTGAGTTCTTCTGTTTGCAGCTTATCGTCCTTGAGTAACGCGTGGTAAGGCTTCTGCGGAAACAGCAGCGGGGAGAGATACAGGGTGTCAATGGGAACAGGCGGCTTATCTTGGTCCAAGAGGTTCCCAATATAGTGCAGGTCGTGTGAGATAATGTTGTGTCCGCACACATAATCAACACCGGAAACGAACTTGGAAAAGGCTTGCGTGGAGGCGCTATGAAGCTGAGCGCCGTCGGACTTTACGGCGCCTAAATCCAGGACCTTTTTTCCGTCTGCGCTGATTTCACTGTCTATAAAGGCAACTGTACCCATAGCCTGCCTCCTGTGTAACGTTTTTGCTGTGTTCCTGCTTGTGGAATGCGCGGTGCGGCTCACTTACACCTTGCTGATTTTCAGGAGTGCATCGTACTGCCGGTACATCTTCTGAACGCCGTTTTCCAGGAGATAGTAGTGGAATATGTACGGGATCAGCAGGCAGAGCAGCAGCGCAAACAGCAAGAGTGCCGCGGGACTGAACGCGAGGCACAAAACGAGCCCCACGCCCAGTGCACACACGCCAAAGGTCAGCGTAACAAGCAGATGGATCAGGCGCTCGTGCTGGAAGAAGGCGATCTGCTGCAGATGCATTGAAAGCAACGCATCTGGGTCCTTCAGTTCCCCGCTCGCCAAAATACCGTCCATCATTTTCAAGTACGCAAGCATTCGCTTTTTCATAAGCAGCATCTTCCTTCAGACGGATGATCTACACCCGTGACGGCGGATCGTTTTGAGCTTTTGAAGTATCGTCTTGTCCGCAGGGCAGAACTCATATTCCGGTATCTCCTCCACGGTGATCCAGCGGATGTCGTTATGCTCCAACTTCTGGGGTATGCCGCTCGCGATGGCGGCGTTGAACAGCGTCAGGTGAATGGTGAGATCAGGATATACGTGATCGACTTCCATAAACATGTCGCCGACCGAGAGCGTTATAGCCAGCTCCTCCCGGCATTCGCGGATGAGAGCCTGCTCCTTCGTTTCGCCCGGCTCCACCTTGCCGCCGACGAACTCCCACAGCATGCCGCGCGCCTTGTTGGCCGGCCGCTGGCAAATCATGAATTTGTCCTTGTCCCAAATCAGGGCCGCTACGACCTCGGTCATGCTTCTTCACCCGTCAGGATAGACATTGCCTGCTTGTATTTCTTTATGCGTTTCAGGGCATCGTCGTCCACCGTGTCCAAACGGCTGAGATCGCTGTTGTGCCGCAAATCTGCAAGCTTTACCGCCGATGCAATGCGGTTCGTTTTGATCTTGCGCACATAGTCCATATACGGGACACTTTTATCGTGTGTGAGCAGCGTCAGAGCGTCGATGACCTCAGGAGGGAAGCCCATGGCCCGCAAGTCGGCCAGCGTATATGGCGTGTCTTCCACCACGTCATGAAGCAGCGCGCAGACAGTGGTATGGTGACTTTCCTTTGTCACTTTGCTCTGCATTTTGAAGTCGCTTCCTGCTGATATTTTTCCCATGGCGCCATCAATCCTGGCTGCTGTATTTGCACCAATCGTTGCAAAATCTGATCCCTTAAAAACTAATGTATATGTTTTAATATCACCAATTTCCTTGCCAGAGCAGCGCATTTCAATCAAGTTTTTGATATTGTCGTCATGGGCAAACCACTTCAATTCTGGGACGGTCGGCTGGCGTTCTCCAGAAAAATCCGCATGTGCGACGGACTGCCTTTGAGATTCTCTTTCGGACGCGACGCTTCGTTCTTCCGTTGTGTCAGCTTTGGCTTTGATCACTCCAAAATGGTCGCATGCTCTTGCTGATGCCTTTTGTATCAATAGTTTTTTCTCAGATGAGGTATCCTCCATGGTCACGCTATACCTTTTTGCGCCAAGTGCGTAAGCTATTTTTTGCAGCTCCGCCAAACGTGACTCCTGCATCTTATCAAAATAACAATCCAATCGTACAAATCTCGTCTTGTCAAACGGATCTATATAATACACAGAATCACACACGGCGGCAGGAATAAAATGCAGACCGCTAAAGTTGATAGCTTCATCATAAAGGCAAAAGATTTCCACGCCCTTGGGGTTGGTTCGCCACCCGATTGACCCTTTGCACACATCGACATCCCGCCTGACGGCATCGTCTACTACCGCAGTCCTTCACAGATTGCTCCGTTTCGGAATGCAGCTTCCTGCTCAATAGTCAGCTGAGTGTATTAAGTTCTACCGTCGCATAGCGTTGAGCCGTTCCAGATCAGGGAACGCACCATTTGATGGTGGGCTATGGAATGAATGCGCAAGGAAATATTTAATCCTTTTTTCAAACATAATATTTGACTTTTGGACAAAAGTGTGATATACTATATTTGGGGTTTCCTCAGGAGCGCCTTCCGTTCCTAACCTGCTCTCATTATATAAAATGGGGCTTCGAAATCTGGGGATGGTTTGGTGCACCATAGTGCACCGTGGTGCAAATCTCAGTAAAGGAGTGTCGAGCCGACGTGGAATTCAAAACACTTTTCCCAATTATGAAAAAGCATTTAGCCGACGGTGATGATGTGCCGTATTTTTTCCGCGAATTAATGGCAAAGATTACGACTGTATCTGAGGCTGACTGGGCAAAGGGTAAAGACCCTTCCGCAAAACTCAGCGATAACACCATTCGCAGCTATGTAAAACGAGGTTTATCCAAGAATTTAGCGGGAAATATCGTGTATCATCTAACACCTAAAATACTTACACGGAGCATAAGCAAGCGAAGCCCCGCTTCAAGGGCTTTATTTGCAGAGGATTTAGTCGGTTATGAACCGACCATAAATGCAGATAATGTTGCAGAAAAAGTCACCGAATGGCTGGAACAAATTATTCAGGAGTCTGCTGGGCTGATTCCGCAGGATGAACTCCAGAAACAGCAGCAACAGATTCTTGCATCCGATTTGAAGAAAAAGTACGGCGATTATTTACTTGCAGAAACAGATGGGTGCTGTCCATTCCCGGGGTGCGGGAGGCAGCTAACTATTTCAAAAAACGGAAAAGCCATTCATACATTTGAAGTTAGCTTGATAGATAAATCTAAAGCGACTACGCCCGAAAACCTCATGGCAATGTGCCCGCAGTGCTATGCCACATATCTCCTTGATGACAGCAAGAAGTTGATGGCTGAACTAAAGGAAATAAAAACGGTGTTGTCTACGCATAAACAAAGCATCCGTCTTCTTGATGACCTGCCTTTGGAAAAGGGCATTGTCGGCGTAATCAAAAGAATACGGAAACTCGGGGAAAAGGAATTGTCTGATGCTTCCTTTGAACCAAAGGAAGTCAAGCAGAAACTTAGCCCGTCTCAGGACATGGTGCTTTACAATGCGGTAACCAACTACGTCACCACATACTTCATACGCATAAAAGAAATAATGATAAATCTGGATAAAAGCGGCGAAATTGACTACGATGAAATCCAAGACCAGATTCACGCATTGTATAAGAAACTAAAAAAGGCAAACAAACCGCGTCTCGAAATCTTCAATGAAATCGCAGATAAAATACATCGTGTTACGCTACAGGACGCAATTTTCTGCCAGATTGTGGTTTCGTACTTCGTGCAGAGCTGTGAGGTGTTCGATGCAATTACCGAATAAGCTGTATTCATATAAAAACAGCACCTTGGCGATGATTCCAACGGTGCTCAAAGAGGTACAAGATAATCCAATCGCAGTGAAAGACCTTTATCTTCGGATAAAGCCTTCGCTTTCCGACGCAACGGATTTTTTGTCGGTTATGGACTGCCTATATGCGCTTAACGCAATAGACATCAATGAGAAAGGAGAGGTATATTCATGCTTATAGAAATCACCTCGCCGGTCTTTAAGGAAAAAGGAAAAGAACGACCTCCAATCCGCTTCAAAGAGGGATTGAACGTCGTTCTCGGAAAAGAGGATGGCGAAAACTCAATCGGCAAATCCTCTGCCATGCTTGCCATTGATTTTGCTTTTGGTGGCAACTCGTACCTTGTCAGTGATGGTGTGAAGCACATTGGCAATCACACTATCTTCTTTACATTTGAATTTGATGGAACGCCGTACTACTTTGCCCGCAGTACCGAATCGCCCACCGATATTCATGTATGCTCAGAGGGATATGTGCTGACAGGAGTTGTATGGACGAAGCAGCAGTTTGCCGACTGGTTGAAAGAAAAATACCATATTGATTTCGCAGGGCTATCCTTCCGCGAGACAATGAGCAGCTTCTTCAGGATATACGGAAAAGAAAATACCGATGAGCGCAAACCTCTCAAGGGCTTGCCCGGAGAAGGAATGCAAAAATCCATCGAAATTCTTGTCCGCCTGTTTGACAGATATAAGGACATTGAAGCCTTCAACGGCAATCTTGAGGAGCAGAAAAAGCGGCTGTCGATTTTCCGAGAAGCCCGAAAGTATCGCTTTGTCCCTGACCTCGTTGGAGGCAAAACAAAATATGACGAAAATCTGGCGCAAATACACAGCCTGCAGGTTCAGCTTGATAATCTGACTGATGAACAGGTGGAAGGCCATAACGAAGCAGACATTGAAAAGAGTCGTTTAAAATCACAGCTTCAGGGCAGTAAGCTGCGTCTCGAAACCGATTTGCAGGCAAAACGCCGCCGAGTAAGCCTCCTGGATATTAGCCTCGCGTATGGTCTATATCCGACAGAAGCAGATTTATCTGCTTTACAGGAGTTTTTCCCTGATGTGAACATTCGGAAGCTGTATGAAGTAGAAAAATACCATCAGAAGCTGGCGACCATACTCGATGAACAGTTCAAAAGCGAGCGCCAATCGGTCGAGTTGGAGATTGCTGCTTTGCTGGAACAAATCCAGTCAGTGCAGACAGAAATCAACCAGCTCGGTTTTGTCGGCAACCTGTCCAAAGAATTTTTGGATATGCATTCGGAAATTAAAGGTCATATTGATGCGCTGAAAGCACAGAATGAAGCGTACCTTACATTGACCGAGCTGCAGGATGCAAAGAAAAAAGCTGACGAAATGTTGAAACACGCGATAGAAAGCATCCTTGATGAGATTGAACGTGCTATCAATGATAGAATGAAGGAATATAACGATTCGCTCTTTGCAGACGTGCGGAAAGCGCCGCGCCTCACATTCAACGAGTACAACAGTTACAGGTTTGAAACGCCGGATGATACCGGCACAGGCTCGAATTACAAAGGCATGGTCATCTATGACTTGGCAATACTCAACCTGACTGCACTACCGGCCATAGCGCACGATTCGTTAATTTTGAAAAACATCGGCGATGGTGCTGTCGACGGCATTATGAAAATATACGTTCAAAGTACAAAACAGGTGTTTATCGCCTTTGATAAACAGGCTGCGTATAAACCAGACACGCAGCGCATTCTGACGGGTAATACTGTTTTGAAATTGTCGGATGGTAATTGCGAACTGTACGGCGAATCATGGAATAAAGAGGTGACAGACAATGAAGATGAGTTATAAGAAGCTGTGGAAGTTGTTAATTGACAGAAACATGAAGAAAACTGAGCTACGACAAGCAGCGGGTATCAGCTCGTCCTCACTTGCGAAGCTCGGAAAAGACGAGAATGTTACAACCGCTGTTCTGTTAAAGATATGCGATGTTCTTCAGTGCGATATAACAGACATCATGGAAACAATTCCCGATGATGCCGCTGCCACGGGCAGCGGGAAAGAAGGTACCACAAAATGACTGATAACCAGAAAAAATTAATGAGCATCCTCCGCGAGATGTTTCAGTTTGACCAGTCTGACCTTGATTTCGGCATCTACCGTATCATGCGAATGAAGCGCGATGAGGTCAACAGGTTCATAGAAGAAGACCTGCCCACACAAATCACCGACGGCTTGAAAGAGCTCGCCGGATTAGATTCTGCTGCCGATATTGCGGCCATTGATAAGCAAATCGCGGATACAAAGGCTGCGCATCTTTCCGATGCAATAAAAGCTGCCGCCGTCGCAGAGCTGGAGGAACAGAAGAAAGCCCTCGCCGGAAGCGTCGACATCACCGCTGTTGAAGCCGATGTGTATAACCACCTGACGAACTTCTTCTCCCGCTACTATGACGACGGTGATTTTATATCCCAGCGCCGCTACAAGGATGGTGCGTATTCCATTCCCTATGAGGGCGAGGAAGTCAAGCTGCACTGGGCGAATGCCGACCAGTACTACATAAAAACCAGCGAGTATTTTACCGATTACACCTTCAAAACGGCGTATGGTGAAACCATCCGATTCAAGCTCGTCGATGCCCAAACCGAACGCGATAACAACAAGGCAAACCAGAAGCGTTTCTTCCAGATGTACACCGAGAAGCCCTTTGAGGTAATCGACGGAGTATTGTATTTTTATGTCGAGTACAAGGCGTCGGAGTACAGTGATAAAACCGCACAGGCAAAACACATCGCCGACATCGTCGAAGCCTATGCCGCCGTTCAAACAAAGCCGGAGTATATGCCGTTCTCTGCCATTATGACAATTACGGACAGCAAGACGCTGCTGGAACGCCAGCTTATTCGCTACACCGCCCGCAACACCTTTGATTACTTCATCCATAAGGACTTGGGTAAATTCCTGCGCCGTGAGCTTGATTTCTACATCAAGAACGATGTTATTTTCCTTGACGATATCGACGAGCAGAACGAAGCGAAAACAAAAGAATACCTGACAAAAGCAAAGGTCATCCGCAAAATTGCGCGGAAGATTATCACCTTNCTTGCCCAGATTGAGGATTTCCAGAAGAAGCTGTATCTGAAGAAGAAGTTCGTGGTCGAGACGAATTACTGCATAACGCTTGACCGTGTGCCCGAATCCATGTACCCCGAAATCGCCGCCAATGTTGCACAGCGTGAGGAATGGGTGCGCCTGTTTGCCATTGACGAAATTGCTGCTGCCGACGGCGACCTTATGACAGCACCAACGCTGGCTTATTCCGCACCGATTTCGGTCGAATTTCTGAAGCAGAATCCATTCCTTGTTCTGGACACGGCGTTCTTCAGTGTTGAGTTTAAGGAGCGCCTCGTTGACAGCATCGAGGATTTGGACGGCAAACTCGACGGTCTGATGATACACAGTGAGAATTCACAGGCGATAAATATTCTTCAATCTCGATATGGCCAGAGTATTAAGTGCTTTTACATAGACCCGCCATACAACACATCGGCATCAGAAATTTTATATAAAAATAACTACAAGCATTCCTCATGGATGTCAATGATGTCGGAACGAGTAAAATCATCAATCCCGCTCTTGTCGAATACTGGGCTTCTCGAAGTCGCAATTGATGACGCTGAAGGATATAGGCTGCAAAGTTGCTTGAATGAACTATTTGGCGAGTCCAACCATATTACAAATATTGCGATAATGCACAATCCAAAAGGGCGTGAACAAGCCTTCGTTTCCGATGCGCACGAATACACTTATTTGTACGCCAAAAATGTAAACACCGTAAAAATATACCGTCTACCGCTAACAGAAGAGGAGTTACAAGCAAAGTATCCGAAACACGATGATATAGGCGCATACCGAGAACTCCCCCTGAGACGCAGAGGAACTGACCCGTTTAGGGAAAACAGGCCGTATATGTTTTTCCCATTCATTGTATCTGATTCTAACAACCTGATATCTATTATTCCTGTTGATGAATTTAAAGGAATATACGATGGTATAAGATTTCATGACGATTATGTTGCTGAGTTAAATGAAAAATACAGCAAGCAAGGCAAAAGACTTATCTGGCCTATTCGTGAAGATGGCTCTTTAGGGAGGTGGCGCTGGGGATACGACCGATGTGCTGAAGCCTGTAATAGTGACATTTTCTTTTTAACGGGGACGAGTGAAGAAACCAAAACAATATATCATAAGGATTATTCCAATGATACGGTACTCCCAAAGTCCTTATGGTTTAGCAACAGGTACGATGCTTCCACAAAAGGGACCAATGTCTTGAAAGCAATTATACCAAATAATCCGTTTGATTACCCTAAAAGCATATTCGCTGTAGAAGATTTTGTGCGTATGGGGTCTGACGGAGGCGACATTATTATGGACTATTTTGCTGGTTCAGGAACTACCGCACACGCTATAGTAAACCTGAACAGGGGCAGCATCGCAAAAAGGAAATACATACTTGTCGAAATGGGAGAACACTTTGAAACGGTAATTCGTCCTCGGATAGAGCGTGTTGTCTATAGTTCTGACTGGAATGCGGGGAAACCTGTCTCCCGCAAGGGCAGCTCTCATGCCTTCAAGTACCTGCGTCTGGAATCCTACGAGGACGCTCTGAACAACATCGTTCTTCAGGACGGCGGCATTGATTTGCTTGCCGATGCCCGCGAGGGTTATATGCTTTCCTATATGCTCGGCACAGAAGCGGCGGGCAGCGCCAGCTTGCTCAACGTGGATATGTTGGACAAACCATTCAGCTATAAAATGAATATTACACTCAATCTCGAAAGTGCCCAGCGCACCGTTGACCTTGTGGAAACCTTTAACTACCTCATCGGGCTGACCGTGAAAAAGAGCCATGCTCTTGTTTCCTTCGATGCTGATTTTGCCACCGGCGAATACGGCGCGGTTTCCGCTGCGCTGAAAGCCGGAGACACCTATAAATTCAAAGCAGTTGAAGGCACTGTGCCCGGCGGAGATAAAACGCTCGTACTGTGGCGCGAGATGACCGGCGATATTGAAAAAGACAATGCTGCGCTTGATGCATACTTCTTCTCGCTCCCGAACGCACGGAGTTTCAAGCGTGTATATGTCAACTGCGACAACAATCTGCTCAACCTGCGTGGAAACGGCGAAAGCTGGCAGGTCGTCCTCATTGATGAGGAAATGAAAAAGCGTATGTTCGAGGACGCGGAATAAGGAGGCGGCACCATGCCAAGACGAACAACGGCTAACGAGCCGCAACTGAAATTCTACCAAAAGCTCATTTTAAACCGCTACCTGCTCTCGCAGTTCGGTGTGGATAAACTGAGCGACCTCGCCGTGAATATGAAAAAGCCGTCGCTGGAAGACATCGACGGCGAAGGCGTCACGGGCTTTTATAAGCAGCTCATCACGCAGTTTGGTGGCAAATGCTCCATCAGTGAAGAAACGCTTGCCCGCTACGATTTGAACATCGTTTCTCATATGCGGAAAATCAACGATAAGCGCACCGAGCCTATGGTGCTCAAGTACTTTCAGTACCTCTCGCTGCTCTTTGTGGAATACTATCTTGATGAGTATTTCAATGACCGGCAGGGCTTCATCGACGGCTTGAACGCTTTCATCGCGGATTTTAACGGGCAGTATCCGAATGATGCCTACGCGCCCTATACCGCCAGTGACCTAAATAAAATTGCCGTGTGGAATGCTACCGGCAGTGGCAAAACGCTCATCATGCACGTCAATTATTATCAGTATATCCATTACTCCGGCGGGAAGCTGCCTGACGATGCCACATACATTTTGCTGACGCCCAAGGAAGGTTTGTCACTCCAGCATATCGAGGATTACGCCGAGTCTGGCATAACCGCACAGATATACGATAAGAACACCAGCCGCTGGACACAGAGCGCCGATACCATCAGTGTTCTTGAAAATACCAAGCTCGGCGACAAAGACCAAGATACCGTAGTTTCCGTCAAGCGTTTCGGCAGTCATAATGTTGTTTTTGTAGACGAAGGACATCGCGGCTCTTCCTCCGGCAAGGATGGAAAATGGCAGAAGTACAGGGATGAATTGTGCGCCGACGGTTTTTCCTTTGAATACTCCGCTACCTTCGGACAGGCGATTGCCTCATCAAATGATAAATCGCTCTCCGAGCGTTATGCCAAGTGCATCATCTTTGATTACTCATACAAGTACTTCTACGGCGACGGCTACGGCAAGGATTACAACATTATCAATCTCCCGGATGACAGCGACGAAATGAAGCGCGGGCTCTACCTGACCGCCTGCCTGATGTCGTACTATCAGCAGAAGAAGCTGTATCTGGCGCAGGAAAGCGAATACGCGCCGTTCAATATCGAAAATCCGCTGTTTGTCTTTGTCGGCGCAAGCGTAAATGCCGTGCGCACTGAGAATAAGCGTAAGGTTTCGGACGTCGTGGACATTCTGATGTTCTTCCGCGATTTCATTACAAACACTGCCGCTGCAACAGCAAACATTGAGCGCATCCTCTCCGGCAACACAGGCTTGCTTGATAACAGAAACAGGGACATCTTCAGAAACAACTTCCCGTATCTGACCGCAAGCGGCATCGCGCCTTCCGCAATGTATGCGGATATTTTGAAGACCGTATTCAACTGCTCTTCTGTCGGGGCTGCGCTTCATATTGAAAACCTCCGTGGCATCAGCGGCGAAATTCGTCTCCGCCTCGGTGAGAATGAGCCATTCGGTGTTATCAATGTCGGCGACGACTCTGCATTACTTTCGCTATGTGCGGAGAACGGTTTTGACACCGACGCCATTGACTTTTCCGATTCACTGTTCCAAGGCATTACAAAGGCCGATTCCACCATTAACCTGCTCATCGGTTCAAAGAAATTCACCGAGGGCTGGAATTGCTGGCGTGTATCTACGATGGGGCTTATGAATGTCGGTCGCAGCGAGAGTAGCGAGATCATTCAGCTTTTCGGGCGCGGTGTGCGTTTGAAGGGCTGTAAGATGTCGCTCAGACGCAGTGGCTTCTTTAAGAAGGATTATCCTGAAGCGGTCATACCGAAACACATCGGTATTCTTGAAACATTAAACATATTCGGTGTCCGTGCCGATTACATGAAGCAATTCAAGGAATTCCTTGAGAACGAAGGCGTTCCAAGCACCAAAGGTCAACCGATTGTCCTTGAGATGCCCGTTATCAGAAACAAGGCGCATAAAAAGAGCGGGCTTTATTCGTTGCGCGTAAAAGGCAATGCGGATTTCAAAAAAGCCGCCGCAAAACCGTTTTTGCGCTATGATTCCAGAATAAAGACCATCGTGTTCGATTGTTACTCCAAGGTTCAGTTTGAGACCTCACAATCGCGTAGCAGCGGTGAAATCACAAAGAATGAAGCCGTACTGAACCCGGAGCACCTTGCCTTTTTAGACTATGAGGCTATTTACTCGGAGCTGCAGCGTTACAAAACAGAAAAGGCGCGGCACAATGTGAATATCACGCGGCAGGATATAAAAGCCCTGCTTCAGAATACGCAGTGGTATAAACTGCTGATACCAGAAGACGAGCTGGTAATTCGCAGCTTTGAGGATTACCGTCGTTTCGACAAAATCGCCGTTGCCCTGCTCACAAAGTATTTTGACCGCTTTTACTATGCCGAGCAAAATCGCTGGGAATCGCAGGTTGTCGGATATGACCTTGTCGCAATGGACGACGATAACGATAACTTTATGAATGAGGAAAAGGACAAATACAGCATTACCGTTGATGAAACGCCGGAAAACGAGACTATGATAGCTTGGATTCGCAATGTTATTGCGGAAGTGGAGAAAGCGAAGAAAGAAAAGCGCATACCGAATTTCGCAAATCCACGTCAAGGTGACATGGAGGTTTTCAGTCTCCCCGCCCACTTATACAACCCGCTTCTCTATTTGGCGAAAGGAAATGTTGAGATAGGCATTTCGCCTGTCGCATTGAACGAATCCGAAATTCAGTTTGTGAAAGCGCTTCATAAGAACATTACACTGCATACGGAGGAGTTTAAAAATAAGGAAATCTATCTCATTCGTAACCGCAGTAAAAAAGGCATTGGGTTCTTTGACGACGCAGGATTCTTCCCGGATTTCATTCTGTGGCTGATTGCCGATGGGAAACAGTATATCACTTTCATTGACCCGCATGGTATGGCGCGTGAGCCGATAACCTCAAGCAAGGTAGGCTTGTTCAAGCGCCTGAAGGAAGAAATCGAAAGTACGCTGCCCGTTTCATCTGTGCATCTGACCTCGTTTATTTTGTCCCCGACAAAATACTCGGAATTATCGGATAAGAGCGCAACCGTCACAGAATGGAACGATAATCATGTGCTGTTTATGGATGACAGCAATTATGTATACGATATGCTCATAAGCATACAGAAATAAGCCTGTTGGGAGGGCGGTTTTATGGCGAATGAACTTCACTCATTATCTATATTATTTCAGAACAGGCTTTTCAGAATACCTGATTATCAGCGCGGCTATGCGTGGAAACGTGAGCAACTCGCTGACTTCTGGGATGACCTGATGAACCTGCAAGAGGACAGATATCATTACACCGGCTTGCTGTCACTCAAACCGCTCTCCCGTAAGGATGTGAAGTCATGGGATGGCGACGAATGGCTGCTTGACAGTGGGTTCAAGCCGTATCATGTGGTCGATGGACAGCAGCGGCTGACCACCTTTTCTATCCTAATGTTTGAATTGGTTTCCTTTGTGAAAAAGCTGCCTGACAACGCAGAGAAATCTGACGAGGACATTTTTATCGGCTTTGAATCGCTGCGTGATATTAAATCGAAATATATACTGCGCAAACGTCCGCCACAAAATCTGATTACCACATATCTGTTCGGCTATGAGACAGATAACCCCAGCGCGGATTATCTGAAGTATAAAGTGTTTGAGGAGCCGTTTGGCGGCACCGTCTTTGAGACCTACTATACGAAAAACCTGAAGTTCGCAAAGGGATTCTTCGCCGAGAACATTGATGCGCTTTACCAAAGCGAAGGGACAAGCGGAATTGAGAGCCTGTACCGTAAACTCACGCTTCATCTGATGTTCAATCTGCATGAAATTGAGGACGACTATGATGTGTTTGTTGCTTTTGAGACAATGAACAATCGCGGCAAGCGTCTGACAAATCTGGAACTGCTCAAGAATCGTCTGATCTACCTGACAACATTGTTTGATGAGGGGCAACTGGATAAGCGCGATAAAGAACAGCTTCGGCACGACATCAATGAGGCGTGGAAAGAAGTCTATTACCAGCTCGGTCGTAACCAGTCTGCGCCTTTATCCGATGATGAGTTTCTGCGCCATCACTGGATTATGTATTTCACATACTCCCGCAAAAAAGGCGACGATTACATCAAATTCCTGCTTTCAAAGTTCTCTGCAAAGAGCATTTTTGAAAAGGTAGCTGTCGCTGCGCAGGACGAGCCTGACCTCCTCCTTTCCACTGATGATAACACTTCTGATGACGATGATGATGTGACCACGCCAGATGAGCCGGAGGTTATAATAAAGTCAAAGCTCCAACCGTCCGAAATAAGCGAGTATGTCAACAGCCTGAAGGAAACTGCAGAATACTGGTATTATACGTTTTTCCCGGAGGAGAGTGATACTTTAACTCCCGACGAGAAAATATGGATCGGTCGTCTTAACCGCATTGGTATCGGTTATTTCCGACCTCTGGTAACCGCTGCGATAATGCCGTCATCAAAAGCAACGGCAGATGAGCGAATTGCCTTCTTCTCCGCTGTTGAGCGATTCATTTTCCTGTGCTTTCGTCTGGCTTCTTTCCAGTCCAGCTACGCAAGCAGTGTTTATTACAGCAAGGCAAAAAGCATTTACGACGGAGAAATCACTCTGCAGTCTGTAACTGATGAGCTAAATGACCGCTCAGATAAAAATAACAATGAAGCTGTTCTGAATTTCATTGCTCGAAATAACCGCCGCTTCAATTCCGGCGACGGCTTTTATGCATGGCGCGATCTGAAGTATATGCTCTACGAGTATGAGTTTTCGCTTGGACAACAGTGCAAGCTGCAAAAGGTAGATTGGCGTCTTTTTACCACAGTGGAAAAGGACAAATTCTCTATTGAGCATATTTTCCCGCAGACGCCGACCGTGTGGTATTGGAGAAATCAATTCAGACAGTTCAATGATGCCGAAAAGAAGACCCTTACTGGGTCACTCGGAAATCTTTTGCCATTATCGCAGAGCATCAATTCCTCGCTTCAGAACGATTGCTTTGATGATAAGAAGCATTCAAAGCCCGGTCGTCGCGGGTATGAGAACGGCTCTCACTCAGAGATAGAAGTCTCAAAAGAAGCCGATTGGGATGCGCAGCATATTTATGACCGTGGACTGATGCTGTTGACCTTTATCGAAAATCGCTGGAACATATCGTTTGGCGACGACACGCAAAAAACAGCCATTCTGCATCTCGACTTCCTGTTTGATGGACGTGATGTGCCGCTAGAAATACCTGAAGATGAGATACCAACCGTTCCCACACAAAAATCATCTGAACAAGATGCTAATGGGTATTTTACGGACGGTTCCGATCTGTCCCAAAAACAATTGAGTTTTTGGATTGGATTTGTCGATTATTGTAATGCAATTAACAGAAGCGACATTGCTTCAAGAAAACCTGCCGGGCAAAACTGGTATGACGTTCCTGTAAACGCTCCTGATTATCACATTTCATTTACTATTACTCGAGGACATACGGCTCGCATTCTTATATACACATACAGCATCGACGCTTTCAAGCGCCTTGAGCAGAAGAAAGCCGAAATAGAATCCTTATTCGGCTATGCGCTTGACTGGTATTCGAGCAGAAGTAGTAGTGTACAGAAGCGAATTATTCACAGCAGAGATATAGACTTCTTTACCACCGAGAAACAGACAGAGTGCTATGATTGGTTCATTGACCGTTTTGATAAGCTGAAATTGGCATTGGATACTTGCGATGCGCATTAATGTTCGTAAAAATATTTATTGAGAGAGGGTAAAAGTATGGCTAAAAAGATATGTTTAAACTGTGGTAAAGAATTAGGAGCATTCACAGGAAAAGTGAATGTCAGCGATGGTACAGTGTGTTTGAGTTGTCTCGGTGCGGCTGGAATAAGTCAGCTTGAAAGCCCTGCATCATACACTTCGAGCGGCGTGAAATCCCTTATATCATCAAGAATGCCCTTAGTACAGAGTTTCTCGCCGACTAAAAAGATAGGCTCATATTTACAGATTGACGACACACATCGAGCCTTTAAAGCAGATAATAGCGTATTTGATTACTCCAATCTACTCAGTTTTGAATTGCTTGAAGATGGCGAAACAATAACAAAGGGCGGATTAGGACGTGCTGTCGCTGGCGGTCTCCTTTTCGGTGGAGTTGGAGCTATTGTCGGTGGAGTAACTGGTGGAAAGAAGAGTAAAAATGTATGCACTTCCATGCGTCTAAAGATTACTCTAAGGGATAGCTATCGTTCAACTGTATATATCCCCTTTATTTTAACTGAAACAAAAACAAGAGGATTTATATATCAAGCTGCGCAATCGTCCGCACAAGAATGTCTTTCTGCTCTTCAGATTATTGCTGACCAATGTCAGTCCGAAAAAGAAATGGCATCGGATAGGCAGTCTAATGCGTCTGCCGCTGATGAGATATTGAAGTTTAAACAGCTTATGGACGCTGGGGTTATAACGTCAGAGGAATTTGAAAGCAAGAAAAAGCAACTACTCGGCTTATAATTTATTAATCGCTGTTTACGACTGGCATTATAATAAGATTTTTCGTCATAGTTGTGAGGTGAGGAGAAAGATATGGGAATGATTATTGGGTTATTCGGGATGTTGGGGTTTATTGTTACGCTGGTGGTACTTATTATACGAGCCATCAAGAAGAAATCAAAGAAAGTTGCGGCTATTCTGTTGCCTTGCTTTTTTGTGTGTTTCATTATTGGCGTAGTGATTACTCCTACTACTCCAACAACGCCTAATGCGGATACAAACACCGCACCAGATACCACTTTCACTCCTGTTATTGAAGGAAACACATCTGTTCCCAGTGCGGAGAATGAAACCACCATGCCACAGGGTGATGTAAACGATGAAAACTTTTATTCTGGCAATACTATCACAGAGCCTATTGCCGATATTCGTTCCGACGGCATTGCAGAAAAGCTGATCAGCTTTGGCTTTACAAGCGATGAGGCGCAGGAAATACGAAAGATATTCGTTATGTGCGGCGTTTCTTCTCTTGAAGGATGTGAGCCTACTGACCCATCCGCGACCATTGACGGGCTCGTATCGTTTAGAGCCGTGTGGGATAAGGATCGCACATTTTGGTTTACGGTAGATAAAAGAGAAGTGTTTTACATTGCGCTAAACGGTGTTGATGTTTACGATACTGATAAGGGCGGCTTCTTGATTAATGTAAACGATGTCCATGTGCCTGAATCTGAGGTTTCAGTGGATACATATAATAAGCTACAGGATTTGGCAATGGCGGCGGTAGACGGTTATCTCAAGTACCCAAATTCTGCATATTATGATGCTTGGGCAGTTGCCCGCGCTGATGAAAAGTATATGATTCAAGGAGAGGTACAAGCGAAAAACGCGCTTGGTACGAAGGAATGGCTGCACTTTAAGGTGTGGTTTGACAATGCAAACGGCGATTATGCCATTGAAGGCATAACGATTGATGGGAATAGAGTTTACTGATTAGTATTTGTTTTTGATGAAATCCTTTCGAGAGGAGGCGCAACATGAGCGATACACCAGATTCGACAACTGTATTGGCATAGCGATTTCTCACAGCCGTGATCCCAAACGCTCTGATAAGAATAATATAAAAATTAACTCAGCGTTTGAACAAATTACAGGCAGAACAAAAGAAGAGCTCATTGATTCTGGCTGGGCAAAGATTAGTTATAGAAGATATGAAAAGTTATATGGTTGATTGTAAAATGAAGTTGGACACTTAGCAAAAAATCCATAGTGATTATCCTCGTGGTAGAATGGAGTTCTCACACACCATTTTCCCAAGGGAGGGCAATCACTATGGACTACCAAGATTATATCACAGTCAAAGCAGAGCGCAAGAAGGGACAGCATCTTGGGGCTGAGGAGCGAGGCGCCATTAAAGTTCTCGTCAAACAGGGTCTCGGAATACGAGCCATTGCGCGAGCCATCGGTTGCGCCCCTTCCACTGTCACAAACGAGCTGCAGCGCGGTACGCCGCCCCGAAAGAGCAGCAGAGGAAAACCACCCGGCTACTCTCCCGCACTCGGAGAGGCAGTGTATAAGGCCAACAGGTCGGTCTGTCGGAAGCCTCTCAAAGCGAAGTCCTGCAAAGCCTTCATTGTTTGGGTAGTCGAGCAGGTTCGGGAGCACAAATGGTCTCTGGACTCCTGCTACTATCGAAAAACTGGATATTGAAAGAATAGCCTCTCAGCATGGCAGCGTTATCTCAACAAAAGAGGATGTAAAAACAATTATTCGGCACTTACGCTCAATCGAAAACGTCGGTATCGATTGTCTGTTGTCGGGAGAAGTCATATGAACAATCGATATTTAATGCTTCAGGACATATTATCAAATAGCTTGTGTTTAAATGCCGACCTCAAAGCCTATGCGTTAGAAAGCTTCGCAAAGGAGATTGACTACCATAATCAAACGGAACTTCTGACGAAATTAATTCTGGATCATTCCTCAATAGCAAAGCGCCTTGAGCAGATCAACAAAGAATTAGCGCACAGCCGCGAAGTGCTTGCTGAAGCGCAGGAAATTGCATTGTTGGGTCGTTGGGATATAAATCCTACTTCGGGTAGCATGACTTGGTCAAAGTCGATGTATGACATTCTTGAAATTGACAGCTCAACTCCCGCAACTTCTGATTTGTTTTTTTCGATTGTCCATCCAGACGATCTGGAGCAAGCGACCGCGATATTTCAGGAGATGTTTGTTGCGCAAAAGCCTTGGACAACCAGGTATCGTTTGCTGATGAAAAGCGGGAAAATAAAATGGGTGCATTTAAGATTCTATTCCAAGACAGACGCTAAAGGTATTCCTATTCTTTTTTATGGGACGATTCAAGATATTACCGAGATGAAAAAGGTCGAAGACGAACTTGAAAAATACAGTCAACGTCTTGAGCAGCTGGTGGAAGAAAAAGTTCGAGAAATCTCATCTTCTCAAATGGCGACTATCTATGCACTGATTAAACTATCAGAATCAAGGGATGACGATACAGGTGCACATATCGAACGGACAGCCAGCTTTTGCCGATTGCTTGCCGAAAAAGCACGATCTGTCACCGAATATGCAAATGCTATTACTGACATATTTATTGAAACAATATATAAAGCCAGTCCGCTTCATGATATCGGGAAAGTTGGCATACCCGACGGTATTTTGCTGAAACCCGGCAAGCTCACTGAAGATGAGTTTACAATTATGAAGTCCCATGTGCAGATAGGGTATGACACGCTTTCTAAAGTCGGACAGCAATACGATAAGAACGATTTTCTCAAAATGGGTATGGATATCGCTCTGTACCATCATGAGAAGTGGAATGGCAGCGGTTATAATAAAGGTCTTAAGGGGGGTAATATACCCCTGTGCGCACGCATCATGGCGCTTGCTGATGTCTACGACGCACTCCGCTCCAAGCGAGTGTATAAAGAGGCCTTTTCGCACGAAAAGAGCATCGAAATTATCAGTTCAAGTAAAGGAAGTCACTTTGATCCAGTGCTTGTTGATGTTTTCATCCGGCATCAGGAGGAGTTTAAGTCACTATTTGAATCAATAAAATAAAGAAGAATTGAATAAGGCTTTTGATGATTTGAAGAAAGGTACTTTTATACAAGATAAAATTTCTTATTGAGGATACGATACAGAGAGGAGCACATCATATTGAAAAAAATAAAGATAGTAGCCATTGTTGGTTCTATGCGAAAAGAATCATATAACCGACAATTGGCATTAGCAGCAAAAGCACTCATTGGGGATCGGGCTGATTTTGAACTGCTTGAATATCAGGACGTACCATTAATGAATCAGGACATTGAATACCCCGCACCTGAAGCTGTAAAACGCGTTCGTGATGCAGTGAAGTCCGCAGATGGGATATGGTTTTTCACGCCGGAATATAATCACTTTTTCCCGGGCGTTTTGAAGAACCTCATCGACTGGCTATCCCGCCCGATCAGCGATCAAGAGCCGCAGGTTCTTGCAGGAAAACCTACCGCCATAAGCGGGATTTCTCCTGCAATGACCGGGACAAGCATGGCCCAGGACCATCTTGTTACACTCATCAGTTTTTTGAACATGGATGTTATGAACGTACCTCGTCTCACTATTCCTAACGCTATGCAACAACTTGACAGCGATGGCAAGCTGACACTTAAAGCAAGCTATCCATACTTTGAAAAACAAGCGAATGCTTTTCTGAGCTTTATAACTAAGCGAATTCAATAACACAAAAAAAGCGATCACAGGCAATTCGGCAAGCTTAACTATTCTCTTTTGATGGCGAAGACAATTCCTTCATCGTTGAATACCTAAACGCGATGGAATCACACAATATCAGGATCGGAATAATAACAAACCACAACAAATTCGATATTGGGGAATATAAAGCTTTACGGAAAGAAGCTAAAAAACGTGACATCCTCATTTTGCCAGGTGTTGAGCTTTCCATCAAAGAAGGTAGTAATGGTTTACACACACTTATTGTCTTTAATCCAGAGGAATGGATTGAAGGCGATTGACTCTAAAGAAACTCATCAACAAATTGTTGACATTATGGAAGGTGGCTATGAAGCCTTTAAACGTCGTAATGTGATTTACTCAACATGGGAAAAAAACTAAAATTTTCGGACAGACATGGAGTGCTCTGATACGACAGCTCTTTCATCCTACGTGCTCGTTAACGATACCCTGCTCGTTAACGAAAGCTCGCCGACAGAAGAAAATGGTGCATTGTATCAAAGTAGTGCAGGAAACACAGAAAATGATAATCCGAATCATGTCTTCCCAATTTGGGACGGGTTCGGATTTATCATTTTCTTTGAAAATTTGGGGCAATAGTGAAAAGGAGGAGGCATCCGATTTGGATGTCTCCGCCTTTTTGCTTTGGTCAGTTCTCATTCTCTCTTTTTGCTTTCCAATCAGCGAAAAGTCTTTTCCCTATGGAATGCCTGATTTGCTGAAAGGAAAACAATTTGACTATATTATTTGCACATACGCCATTCATCACTTGCAGGATGAACAGAAACTTACATTTATTGGAGAGTTATTAGACTACCTTTCTCCGGACGGCAAAATATTGATCGGGGATGTGGCGTTTGAAACAAAAGCAGAGTATGAAAAATGTAAATCTGAAAATATTGAGTAATTTTGCGTGATCCGGCCAGGAATCGCATAACATCGGGCCAAGGTTCGCATGACATCCGGCCAGCGTAGTGACACCCAAAACCGCGCCTTGTACAATGGACAAAACCAACGTACAGGGGGCAGGGTAATGAGGTGTACAGAGAAAATGAGAATTATGGAGATTTTGCGGCTGTGGGAGATGGGACTCACGCAGCGGGAGATCGCAGAAAGCGTTAAATGCGGGAAGAGTACCGTGGGCGAGATCCAGCACCGCTGTACGGAGGCAGGGCTGAACTATGACCATGCCACAACCATGACCAACAATGAAATCCGGGAACTGCTGTATCCGGATTCTTTCGGAAAGAAATCCAGCGTACCAGACCCGCCGTGGGAAGGCATCCACAAAGTCCTCCAAAGCCGAGACAACCGCAAAAACATGCGCTACATATGGGAGCAGGATTATGCCAGCTCCATGAGCTACAGTCAATTCTGCCGCCGATACAAGGACTGGAAGGACGAGGCCGGCAAGAATGTGGTTATGTCCATCAACCGTGAGCCCGGCAGAGAGCTTTTCGTGGACTGGGTCGGCGACACGCTGGACTGCGTAGTGGATGAATCCACGGGCGAGCTGCTTACCGCCCACTTCTTCATCACGACGCTTGGAGACAGCTCCTACCCGTTTGTGGAAGCCTTCCCGGATGAGAAGGCGGATAAGTGGATCAAAGGCCATGTAGATGCCTTGGGGTGGTATGGCGGCGTGCCGAAGATTATTGTCCCTGACAACACCAAAACGGCGGTTACCAGCGCCCGGTATTACGATCCGGAGATCAACAAGGCATATTGGAGTTTTGCACAGCACTATGCCGTTGCCGTCGTCCCCGCCCGGATTCGCAAGCCGCGGGACAAAGGTTCTGTTGAATCCGGCGTGGGCTGGCTGGAGATCTGGCTGCTGGAATGGCTTCGCGGCCAGGTGTTCTATTCGTTCCGGGAACTCAACGCAGCCATCAAGAAGCGGGTCAGACAGCTCGCTGCCAAACCGTTTCAAAAGAGACAGGGTTCCCGGGAGAGCGTATTTCTTGAGATAGACAAGCCGGCGCTTCGGCCTCTTCCGGCGCAGCCCTATGAGTTCGCCGAGTTCATTGACCGGCGGGTGCCGGACAACTACCACGTGGCGTGGGACGGCTTCTACTACTCGGTTCCCTACACCCTGTACAAGCAGACGGTGACACTGCGCATATCCGGCAATGTCATTGAAATTCTCGATGAAAACGGCGACAGAGTTGCCACCCATGAGCACCGCTATTCCGGAAGCCGTTATGTGACCATCTTGGAACATATGCCGCCCAACCACCAGCATCAGGTCAAGTTCAACGGTTTCGACGGTCGTAGATATTCCGACTGGGCCCAAAAGATCGGAGAAAACACCACCGCCGTCATAGACAGGCTTCTGAAACAGCAAGCCGTCGAAGAACAGGCGTATCGTTCCTGTAGACCAGCTGGCTGCCGTCCGCCTGCGCGGACCGCACGGCGCTGCAGTGATACCACTGATAGCCGCGCGCGGGATCGATGAGGGTGCGGTAGGTCAGCTCGTCGTTGTCCGGCTGCTGGGGCGAAAACAGGCTCCGGAAAAAGCCGGCGACAAGCTCCCGGTCCTCAGGATGGACAATCTCGAGCAGCGCCTCCGGCGTCAGCGCCAGCAGCTCCTCCGGCGTCCGCCGCGTGGACTTGCACAGATAGCCGTTGACCGCGGCGACGCGGAGCCGGTCGTTTTCCCGGGAAAACGCCACGATGTTGACCGGGATGCCGTCGATCATCTGCCGGAACTCGTGGTTCTGGCTGCGGATGTCGTCGTTGTCCGCGACCGAATCGGTGACGTCGACGATGACGACGTAGAACCAGCGCTTGCCCGCCGCGTCGGCGACGACATGGCCCTCGTCATGCACCCAGAGCAGCGTGCCGTCCTTTTTCTCGATGCGGTAGGTGCAGGCGTCATAGGCGCCGGTGCCGATCTGCGCCCAGATCTCCCGCAGCGCCCGCTCCCGGTCCTCGGCGTAGATCAGGTTGGAAAAGCGGTTTTCGAACTTCGCGTCGAACTCCGCGCGCGTGTAGCCGAGCATGGAGAGCATGTTGTCGCTGACATAGGAGAACTGCTCGTCCTCCTCCGCCGAATAGACGAACATGCCGCCCGGCACATGCCGCACCAGCGCATCAAGGGCCTGGCGGCTCTGGCTGAGCGCCTGCTGCGTGTGCATCAGATCATCGACGGAGGTAAAGTTGAAGAAGGTGTAAGCGCTGCCGTTGGCCGGCGCCGTCATCCGCCCGTCGATGCGGTACCAGAAAAAGCGGTCCTCCCGGCCGTGGCGGATCCGGTAGATCCCGCTGGAGCGCCGCTGGGCGCTGACCGCGCTGATCTCCCGTTCGCAGCGCGCCCGGTCGTCCGGATGGACGCGGGCCATGGCGCCGGCGATCGCCTCGCCGATCAGCTGCTCCTCCGGCATGCCGATCATCTCCGCGTAGCGCTGATTGACCGCCGCGCAGCGGTTCTCCCCGTTCTGGCTGCGGAAAACGCACAGCGCCGTCGGCACACATTCGATCAGTGTGCGGATCGCCGCGCTCTCAGAGATGGCCGCGCGCCCGCCATGCTTCTTCACTCCGACATCCGACCTTTCCAGACGGCGCGCCGCGGACGATCCGCTCCGCGCCGGCAGAATGCCGCGGCGAGGCGTTGATTCACCGCAGTTCCGACCATTCACAATATTGTTACTATTATAGTGTAAGTAAAAAACAAACGCAAGCATATTTGGCAGCCCGGCGCGCAAAAAGGCCCGCGGCGCTCTCAGCCGCGGGCCTGAAGTCTTATTCCCGGATGCGCATGGCGCGCAGCGCGTTGCAGATGGCGAGGAAGGCCACGCCGACGTCGGCGAAGACCGCCTCCCACATGTTGGCATAGCCCAGCGCGCCGAGCACCAGCACCACCGCTTTGACGAGCAGGGCAAAGACGATGTTCTGCCGGGCGATGCGCACGGTCTTGCGGGCGATGCGCACCGCGACCGGCAGCCGGTCGAGCTTGTCCGTCATCAGCACGGCGTCCGCCGCCTCGATGGCGGCGTCGCTGCCGAGTCCGCCCATCGCCACGCCGACGTCCGCCATGGCCAGCACCGGCGCGTCGTTGACGCCGTCGCCGACAAAGGCCACGGTGCCCTGCCCGGCGGCCATCTCATCCCGCAGCCGCGCGACCTTGTCCTGCGGCAGCAGGCCGGCATGCCAGCCGTCCAGTCCCAGCTCCCTGCTGACGCGCTGCGCCGCTCCCTCCGCGTCGCCGGTCAGCATGACCGTGCGGCGCACGCCGAGCGCCTTGAGCGCGGCAATGGCGGCGGCCGCCTCCGGCTTGGGCTGGTCGGCGATGACGGCGCAGCCGAGATAGACGCCGTCCCGCGCCACATAGACGGCCGTGCCGCCCGTCTCCTCGGGACAGACGATGCCGTTCTGCGCCATCAGGCGCCGGTTTCCGGCCAGCACCCGCGCGCCGTCGATGACGGCGGACACGCCGCCGCCGGGCTGCTCCGCGATCTTCTCCACGCCGCCCTCCGGCAGCGCGCCGGCCGCGGCGCGCAGCGAGACCGCGATCGGGTGATTGGACTGCTGCTCGGCGCGGGCCGCCAGCGCCAGCAGATCGTGCCCGGCGACGCCTTCGGCCGGCAGCACGCGCTCCACCGCGAACACGCCGCGCGTCAGCGTGCCGGTCTTGTCGAACACCACGGTGTCCAGCTTGGCCAGCGCCTCCAGACTGTTGCCCCCCTTGACCAGGATGCCGCGCTTGGAGGCTCCGCCGATCCCGCCGAAGAAGCTCAGCGGCACCGAGATCACCAGCGCGCAGGGGCAGGAGACGACGAGGAACAGCAGCGCCCGCTTGAGCCAGACCAGCCAGGCGCCGAAGCCGAACAGCGGCGGCAGCACCGCCAGCAGCACCGCGGCGCCGACCACCGTTGGCGTATACCAGCGCGCAAAACGGGTGATGAATTTTTCGCTTTTGGCCTTCTGGGCCGAGGCCTCCTCGACCATCTCCAGGATCCGGCTGACCGCCGACTGCGCATAGGGCCGCGTGACGCGCACGGTCAGCGCCCCGGTGAGGTTGACGCAGCCGCTGAGCACCTCGCTGCCGGAGCGGACGTCGCGCGGCATGCTCTCGCCGGTCAGGGCGGCGGTGTCGAGCGCGCTTTCGCCGCTCTCCACCACGCCGTCAAGCGGGGCGCGCTCGCCGGGGCGCAGCGCGATCAGATCGCCGGGCTGGATCTCCTCGGGGTGCATCTCGCGCGTCGTCCCGTCCGCGAGGATCAGGCGCGCCGAATCGGGGCGCAGCTCCATCAGCGCCGTGATCGATTTGCGCGAGCGGTCGACCGCGTAATCCTGGAACAGCTCGCCGACCTGGTAAAAGAGCATGACGGCGGTGCCCTCCTCGAAATCGCCCAGCGCCAGCGCGCCGATCGAGGCGACGGCCATCAGCAGGCTCTCGTCGAACAGCTGGGCGCGGAACAGGCCGCGCAGCGCGTTCCAGATGACGTCATAGCCGGCGAGCGCATAGGCCGCCAGGAACAGCGCCCAGTGGCGGCCGAACACAAACCCGGCGGCGAACAGCACGCCCGCCGCGCAGACGCGGTACAGCTTCTTCCGCTCTCCGCTCATAAGGCGACAATGGTCACGTCGGGCTCGATCTTGTGCACGATCTTTTCCGCCTCGGCGGCGACGGCCTCGGCGCGCGCGTCCTCGCGCTCATAGGTCATACGGCCGGTGAGAAAATTGATGTTGGCGCTGGTGACGCCCTCGATCCTGCCGAGCTTCTGCTCGATGCGGGCCGCGCAGTTGGCGCAGCAGAGATTCTCCAGACGATAGGACTTTTTCATAAATCGGCTCCCCTTCTGTCTCTCAAAGATATTTATCCAGAATGCGGTTGAACTTTTCGAGCGATTCGGTCTCGCCGCGCTCGATGCTCTCCTTGACGCAGTGGTTCAGGTGCTCCTTGAGGATGATCTTGGCGACCTTGTCAATGGCGCTCTCGGCAGCGGACAGCTGCATCAGGATGTCCTCGCACTCGCGGTTCTCCTCCATCATGCGGCGGATGGCGGCGATGTGCCCCTCCGCGGCGGCCAGACGGTTGTCGAGATCCTTGCTGTAATGAATGCTCACGGCGGCGCCTCCTTTTGGTTTACCCCCTCCCCCAGGGGTGGGGGTCTGGGAACAAACAAAGGATAGCACCGCCGCATCTTTTTGTCAACCCCCTTGTCAGGTTTGGCCGGATTTGGTATACTGTTTTCGGCAGAATGCCGAATTGGGGAGGGATCACACCGTGGATCGGAAAAAGCTGCGCGGCAACCTGATGCTCACCCTCACGGCCCTGATCTGGGGCGCGTCCTTCGTGGCCCAGAGCGTCGGCAACGAGCTGGTCGGGCCGTTTACCTTCAACGCCGTCCGCACGCTGCTCGGCGCGCTGACGCTGCTGCCGGTCATCGCTCTGCTCGACCGCCTCCGCGGGCCGCAGCCGGCGCGCACCGCCGCCGAAAAGCGGCGTGCCGGCAAGGTGCTCTGGCTCGGCGGTCTCTGCTGCGGCGCGGCGCTGTTCGCCGCCTCGACCATGCAGCAGGTCGGCATCAGCTTCACGACCGCCGGCAAGGCCGGCTTCATCACTGCGCTCTACATCGTGCTGGTGCCGATCCTCGGCATCTTTCTCGGCAAGCGCGCCCCCAGGATCGTCTGGCTGTGCGTGGCGGTCGCCGTCGCCGGCCTGTTTCTGCTCTGCGTCAAGGAGAACTTCTCCATCGGCAAGGGCGATCTGCTGGTGCTGTGCTGCGCGCTGCTGTTCGCGGTGCATATCCTCATCATCGACCATTTCTCTCCGCTGGTGGACGGCGTGCGCATGTCCTGCATCCAGTTCCTGGTCGCCGGGCTGCTCGGCGTGCCGCTGATGTTCTGGTTCGAAACCCCGACCTTCTCCGGCATTCTGGCCGCCTGGGTGCCCATTTGCTATTCGGGCATTCTCTCCTGCGGCGTCGCCTATACGCTGCAGATTGTCGCCCAGAAGGACACCGACCCCACCATCGCCTCCCTGCTGCTCTCCCTCGAATCGGTCTTTGCCGCCCTCTCCGGATGGGTGCTTCTCCATGAGACGCTGACGCTGCGCGAGCTGCTGGGCTGCGCGCTGGTTTTCGCCGCCATCATTCTGGCCCAGCTTCCGCCCAAAACCAAGGAGATACAGAAATGACCAACATCATCGGCTTTCCCGGTCTGTTTGACAAGACCTTCACCATTCATCGCGTCGCCTTCACGCTGTTCGGCCGCGACATCATGTGGTACGGCATCATCCTCGCCTGCTGCTTCGTGCTGGCGGCGCTCTACTGCACCCGCCGCGCGCCGCAGTTCGGCAGCAGCAGCGACGAGTTCACCGACCTGCTGCTGTGGGGCCTGCCGGCGGCCGTGATCGGCTGCCGCATCTATTACGTCGCCAACAGCTGGGACTATTACAGCGCCCATCCGGACGAGATCATCGCCATCTGGAAGGGCGGGCTGGGCATGTACGGCGGCATCATCGCCGCCGCGCTCGTGGTGCTGATCTACGGCCGGCGCCACCGCAGCAACATCCGCGGCATCGCCGACCTGCTGGCCCTCGGCTTCGCCATCGGCCAGTTCATCGGCCGCTGGGCCAACTTTGTCAACGCCGAAGCCTACGGCTCCGCCACCTCCCTGCCCTGGGGCATGACCATCAACGGCGGCGCGCCGGTGCATCCGACCTTTCTCTATGAATCGCTGTGGACGCTGGCGGGCTTCCTGGTCCTGCATTTCTATTCGAAGCACCGCCGCTTCGACGGCGAGATCGCCCTGCTCTATGCCGGCTGGTACGGGCTGGCCCGCTTCTGGCTGGAGGACCTGCGCACCGACAGCCTGATGATCGGCCACACCGGCATCAGCGCCTCCAAGGTGGTCGGCGGCGTCTGTGTCGTCGTCTGCTGGGGCCTGCTGATCTATTTCTACCTCACCAAAAAATACCCGCGGCCTTATGTGAAGGCGGCGCCCGCCGCCGCGGCCGAGGCGTCCGCTTCGGAACAGACTCCGGAACAGACTCCGGAACAGGCTCCGGAGCAGACTCCGGAGCAGACCGAGGAACAGACCCGGGAGCCCGAGGCGCCGGCCGAAGCGCCCGCGAAAACGGACGAAAACGACAAGAAACCGTCTTGACTTTTTTCGCGCTTTCCTGTATTCTGGAAAAAGTGTATGAGGGAGTAGTTGGCGGCCTCCGCGCCGCGGCAAGTCAACATACTGGCGGCTCCGCCGCCTGGCTTGTCTGAAATAACAAGACTCATGCGCGGCAGAAATTTGCCGTGCCTGAGATACAGAAAATCAGGCGCGGCGACGCGCCTGATTTTATTTTGCGGAGGAACGAACCATGTCATTCATCGAACTGCTGCTCATCGGCATCGCCCTGTCCATGGACGCCTTTGCCGTCTCGGTGTGCAAGGGCCTGAGCATGAAAAAGATCAACTGGGGCCACGGCGCCGTCATCGCCCTGTTCTTCGGCGGCTTCCAGGCGATCATGCCCCTGATCGGCTGGCTGCTCGGCAGCCAGTTTGAGCGCTACATCACCTCGTTCGACCACTGGATCGCCTTTGTCCTGCTGGTCTTCATCGGCGGCAAGATGGCCCTTGAGAGCCGCAAGCCCGACGAGGAGGCCGCCTGTGCGGCGGAGGAGCGCCTCAACCTCGGCGAGCTGTTCGTGATGGCGGTCGCCACCAGCATCGACGCGCTCGCCGTCGGCATCACCTTCGCCCTGCTGCCCTCCGTCAACATCTGGAGCTCCATCACCGTCATCGGCATCACCACCTTCCTGCTCTCGCTGCTCGGCGTCGCCGTCGGCAACCGCTTCGGCAGCAAGTACCAGAAGAAGGCCGAGCTGGCGGGCGGCATCATTCTCATCCTCATCGGCGTCAAGATCCTGCTTGAGCATCTCGGCGTCATCGCCTTCTGAGCCGCGCCCCCGGCCAAACAAAACAGGCAGCTCCGCACGGAGCTGCCTGCGCTTGCCGAAAAACCTGACCGCCTGCCCTTTCGGGCAGGCTTTTTTTATGTGTCTTCTACCGATCGCGCAGCGCGTCCGCCAGCGTCTCCGCCAGCTCGTCCGCATGAATCGGCTTGGCGATATGGCCGTTCATGCCGGCCGCCAGGCACTCCGCCACGTTTTCCGGGAAGGCGTCCGCGGAGACCGCGAAGATCGGCACCGCCGCGGCGTCGCTGCGGTCGAGCGCGCGGATGGCGCGGGCGGCGCTCCTGCCGTCCATCACCGGCATACGCAGGTCGAGCAGCACCGCGTCGAAGGCGCCGACCGGACTGGCCGCGAACAGCTCCACGCCCCGCCTGCCGTTTTCCGCGCCGACGACCTCCATGCCGTAACCGGAAAGGATGGAGCGCACAATCTCCAGATTGAGGGCATTGTCCTCGCACACCAGCACCCGCCGGCCGCGGAGTCGCCCGGTGCGGCTGTCCTCCGGCGGCGCCTTCTCCGCCGGCGGCGCCACTTCCTCCAGCCGCAGGCGCACGGTGAACGCCGTTCCCTGCCCCGGCGCGCTCTGTACCGTGACCGTGCCGCCCATCGCCGTGACGATGCTGCGGACGATGGACAGCCCCATGCCGCTCCCGGCGGTGTCGGCATTGTCGGCGTGCTCCTGCGCAAACGGTTCAAAGATGTGCGGCAGAAACTCCCGCGAGATCCCGGCGCCGGTGTCGGAGACGATCAGGACGGTCTCCGGCTGCGCGCCGTCGGCCGGCTCCAGATGGCAGTCCAGGCTCACGCGCCCGCCCGGCGGCGTGAACTTGACGGCGTTGGTCAGCAGGTTGAGCAGGATCTTCTGCAGGCTCAGCCCGTCGGTCCGCACCGTGCGGCGGCGCAGCGAGGCGATGTTGTCTTCAAAGCGCACGCCCTTTTTGTCGGCCAGGGCGCGGATCGGCTCGATCACGCCGCCGAACAGCTCCCCAGTGTCGCACGGAGCCGGGTTGAGCGTGTATTTTCCGTTTTCCAGGCGCGACATGATCAGCGTGTCGTTGACCAGGCTGCTGAGGATCGCGCCCGAATCGCGGATCTTCGTCAGACAGTCGCGCATCCGCGCCGGATCGCCGCTGGCCAGCGCCAGATCGGCAAAGCCGATGATGCCGTTGAGCGGCGTGCGCATGTCGTGGCTGACGGCGCCGAAAAAGGCATGGCGCGCCTTGTTGGCCTCGGCGGCGGCGGTGAGCTCGGCGCGCTGCGCCGCCAGACGGCGCTCGCTGCGCCGGCGGCGGATCAGGACGATCAGCGCGGCGACGGCGATGACGAGCAGCAGGGCCGCGGCCGCCGCGATCACCGCCAGGGCGGTGACCGGCAGCCGGTAGACAAAGCCGGTCAGGTCGGCCGAATCCTCCAGCGTCTCGCTGGTGATCAGCTTGCTGAGATAGCCGCCGTCCACGGCGATGCACTTGTTGAGGATCGCGCGCAGCGTGTTGCCGTCCGTCCCGCGCGCGACCGCGCAGGAGACGTCGTAGGTGCCGCCTCCGAAGGCCAGCACCAGATAGTCGGAGGCGCGGTTGCGGTTGAGCAGCCACGCGGCGGCCGGCTGCGTGCAGATGACGGAATCGACCCGCCCCGCCTTGAGCGCGTCAAAGCAGGTCTTGCCGTTGACGCGGGCGGTCACCGTGAGCTCCGTCCGGGCCGCCGCGAGCGCGTCCGTGACATAACGCAGGTTGCACGCGGGCACGGCGGCGCTCTGCACCGCATCGGTGCCCGCGCGGGTGATCTGGACCAGATTCATCTTCAGATAGGGCGCGGTGAGCAGCACGCCCCGCCCGTTCGCATCAAAAATATTGTTTTCGAACTTGCCCACCAGATCGACCCTGCCGGCGCTGAGCGCGGCACAGGCGTCGTCCGACGACGAAAAGGGGACAAACTCGGCCGCCGCGCCCATCATCTTGGCCAGATGGGCAAGGTAATCGGGCAGCACGCCCTGCGCGCCGCCGTCCCGTTTCGCGGCGCTGAAGGGCGCGTCGTTGCTCAGCACCGCGACGCGCAGCACGGGATGAGCCGCGAGAAACGCCTTTTCCGCAGCGCCGAAGGACGGCACGGTGTTGCGCGTCGTCGGAAAGTACTTCCGGAACAGGTCGTCCGCATAGGCCGGCGCGGCCAGCGCGAGGCGCTCCATCGCCCGGTCCAGCGCCGTCTTGAGGTCGGCGCGGTCCCTATTGAACATGTAGTAGAGGTCGAGGGACGGAAATTCCGCGATCTTCTGCGCCCCGGGGATGGTGGAGCCGCCGGCGATGGCGTCCACCGCGCCGGACTCCAGCGCGGCGTTGCGGGCGTCGAGGCTGTCGTATTCGACAATGTGCGGCGTCAGCCCGTTGTCCGCGCACCAGCTGCCGTAAAGCGCGACGACGTTGGAGCCGCGCAGGATGCCGCAGGTCATCGCCGCCATGCCGGCGATGTCGCCGGCGCTGAAGCGGTCGTCATCGGCGCGCGTCTGCACGGCGATGCGCGCCGTGCACATCTTCTGCTCGGACACCAGATATTTGGCCGCGCGCTCCGCCGTGACGGACAGGCCGCTCATCACGTCGATCTCGCCGCGCTCCAGCGCGGCGAGGGCGGCGTTCAGGCTGTCATACTCGACAAAGCGCAGATCCCAGTCCGCATATCCGGCCAGCGTATAATCATATTCGACGTCATAGCCGCTGTAAGCGCCGTCGGCCTTGTGCATAAAATCGCCGTTGGGGAAAAACCCGGCCCGCACCGTCTGGGGGGCCGCCGCCGCCAGCGCCTGCGGCGCCGCGGCGCCCGTCAGCGCCAAAAGCAACGCCAGCGCCAGTGCCGCCGCCGTCAGCCTGCGATTCCGCGCCGGCGCATGGCGGCGCTGCGTTCGCTCTGTGTGCATCTTCCCGCTCCTTCTCCGCCGCCCGCATCCCCATGCGCCGCGGCGCCGCGTTTGGACCCCCCCCGGCGCTCAGACCGGCTCCCGGCGGCCGTCCGCCAGGCGGAACTGGACAAACAGGATGCGCGCCGATTCGTTGCTGCCCCAGTATTTGACTGTCATGATCACCCGCCGCGTCCCGCCGGCGACCGTGAGATCCAGGCCGCGCGCCAGCGGTTGCCCGGTCTCCGCCGTCTCCGCGAAGGCGTCCGCGACAAGCTGCCGCGGCGCGGGCGGCAGGCTGCTGCCGCCTCCGTCCGCCTCCGCATCCAGCCGGAATTCCGGCCCGAAGGCCTGGAGAAACACCGCGTTGCGGCGCAGGACGCGGATGGCGCCGAGATCGTATTCGCAGATCGCGGCCGGCAGGTCGAAGCCGTTGAACAGCAGCTCGTTGTCCGGGCGCGCCGCCCAGAGCGCCTCGCGGATCTCGGGCAGATGCTCGGCATGCTGCTCCGCCGGAGACTGCCGCGTCTCGCGGATCAGCTTCTCATACTCCGCAGCCGGCATCGGCCGGGCGAAATAGTAGCCCTGGACGTAATTGCAGCCCACGCTGCGCAGGAACTCCGCCTGGGCCGCCGTCTCCACGCCCTCGGTGATGACCGGCATGCCGAGCCAGCCCGCCATGCGGATCATCGAGGCCAGGATGCAGCGGCTGCGCAGCGCGTCCGAATCGCCGGAGAGGAACTTCATGTCGATCTTCAGCACATCCACCCGAATGTCCTTGAGGGTGTTGAGCGAGGAATAGCCGCTGCCGAAGTCGTCCATCAGGATGCGGAAGCCGGCCTCGTGCAGCGCCCGCACCGTCGCGCTCATGACCTCCGGGTTGTCCATGTAGGCGCTCTCCGTCAGCTCGAGGTTGAGCAGCCACGGCGGCACGTTGTGGCGCCGCACCAGCTCGCAGAGCAGCTCGACCAGATTCGGATTGTAGAGGTTGACGCGGGAGACGTTGACCGAGACCGGGCCGGGGTCGAGCCCCGCGTCCAGCCAGCCGCGCAGCAGCACGCACACCTGCTCCCACATGTAATAGTCGACCTTGCCGATAAAACCGTTCTGTTCGAACACCGGGATGAACAGCCCCGGCGAGAGCAGGCCGCGCTCCGGATGGCGCCAGCGGATCAGCGCTTCGGCCCCATAGGGCTGCCGGGTGCTCAAATTGTACTTCGGCTGGAGATACGCCTCGAACTGGCCGCCGTCGAGCGCCTTCTGCATCTCGTTGACCACCCACTGGTCGCGGATCGCCTTTTCGCCCATCTCCGGGCGGTAAAAGGCGAGATAGGACAGAAAGCTGCCCTTGCACTCCCCGGCCGCCATGGTCGCCAGCTCGTACATCTTCTGGATCTTTTCCGTGGGATCGTCGATGACATAGACGCCGAAGGAGGGCACCAGCCGGTATTCGGGGTTGTAGCGGGCCAGCGCCGCCGCCGCCTTGTCCGCGCTGCCGCGGATGACCTGCTCCTCAAAGGGCATGCAGAGACAGAAGGCGTCGGCGTTGATGCGCCCGTAGACGCAGAGCGGCCGCCGCCGCGCCACCTCGCGCAGGCAGTCGGCGACAAAGCGGAGCAGGCGGTCGCCCTCCTCCTCGCCCCAGTAGGAGTTATAAGCCTGGAAATGATCGATGTCGAACCGCACCAGCGCAAACTTTGTCTGCGGGTTGCGGTCGAGCAGCCGCCGCGTCTCGGCAAAGAAGGCGGTGCGGTTATACAGGTCAGTGATGGGATCGTGCTCATAGGCATGCCGCATCTGATTGACCAGATAAAACTGGCTGCGGACAATGACGTTCTTGAGCCGCGTCAGCAGCGTCGTCGGCCGGTAGGGCTTGGAGACGAAGTCCCAGGCGCCGAGGTCGAGCGCCCGCTGCTCGGCGTTCTCGTCCTTCTCGCCGGTGACGGCGATGACGGGCAGCGCGGCATAGGGCGTCTCCCGCAGACGCTCCAGAAAGGTGTAGCCGTCCATCACCGGCATGACGATGTCGAGCAGGACCGCCGCGATGCCCGGCTCGCGGGCGAGCACCCCCAGGGCCTCCGCCCCGTTCTCCGCCTCGACGACCTCATATTCCAGCGAAAGCATGTGCCGCAGGATCTGCCGGTTGATTGCCTGATCCTCCACCACCAGCACGGTGGACTTTTCTCTCTCCGTCATCGCACTCATCCTCCGCGGCCTGATCGCCGCATCCGGAATTCAAAAACGTGAACCGGCGGCATGCCAGTTCACGTTTCCCCCACCTGCAGCTGGCTGCCGTTCAAAAGTCCCGTTCGCTCCGTGTTTCCGCCTTCCGCGGACGCACCCATAATTTGTTACTATTGTAACGCTTCTGTGTGCAAAAGGCAACCGTTTTTACGCCGGGCACCGCTCATTTTTGTCCGCACAGACCGCGGACGCGCACCTCGCCGCCCGACAGGTTTTCAAGCCGGCCGTCGTCCCGCCGCACCGCAAGCGAAAAATCGTCATTGACGGCCACCGCCTCGGCACAGAAGCGCTCGCCGCCGTGCTCGACGCAGACACGCCGCCCCACCGTGACGCCGGCGGCGCGGTATTCGCGCAGATAGCGCGCCTTCTCTCCCGGCCAGTCGCGCCGCAGCCCGTCGAGGGCCGCGATGATCTCCGCCGCCAGCTGTGCCCGCGAAAAGCGCCGCCCGGCGGCCTCCCGCAGCGAGGTGGCGGTCGCCCGCAGCGCCTCCGGAAAATCCTGCTCGGTTTCGGCAACATTGAGCCCAACACCCACGATCACGTTCTGGATGCAGCCGCTCTCACTCTCCAGCAGCATTTCCGTAAGGATGCCGCAGACCTTGCGGCCATCAAGGATCAGATCGTTGACCCACTTGATTCCCGGGCGCACGCCGCAGACGCGCGATACAGCGCCGCACACCGCCGCCGCCGCCCAGGCGGTCAGCGACACGGCATCCGCCGGCGCGCCCTCCGGCCGCAGCAGCATGGACAGATAGACGCCCTGGCCGCGCGGCGAGAAAAAATCGCGCCCAAACCGGCCCCGGCCCCGCTCCTGCCCGTCAGCCAGAAGCACCTGACCCTCGGGCGCGCCGTCGGCGGCCAGCTCGCGCAGGCGGCGGTTGGTCGAATCGACCGTCTCCAGACAGCACACGGTCTCAAGCCGCTCCGCCGGCAGCCAGACCGCCAGCTCCCCCGCCGTCAGCAGGTCGGGAGCCTCCTCAAGCAGATAGCCGCGGCGGGTCGCGGAACGGATCCTGCAGCCCTCGGCGCGCAGCGTCTGCACCGCGGCGTTGACCGCGGCGCGGCTGACACCAAGCGCGGCGCTGATGCGCTCGCCCGACACATATTTTCCGCCGGCCCGGCGCAGGATCGCATAAACCGCTTCTCTGGTCGTCATTCTGCCGCCCCCTTTGGTTCGATTATAACAGCATCGCCGGTCATTGTAAACTGAATTTCATTTCGTGTTGACAATAAGGTTTCTCCGTGTTATGCTCATTGTAAATCTTTTTTTAGGAAGGTTTACAATGTTGAAAACACGAGGCCTGGCGCAGGTCGCGCTGTTCGCGGCGCTGATCGCCGTCGGCGCCTTTCTCCGGGTACCGGTACCGGTGGTGCCGTTCACGCTGCAGTTTCTTTTCACCACGCTGGCCGGGCTGCTGCTCGGCAGCCGGCGCGGCGCGCTGAGCGTGCTGTGCTATCTGGCGCTCGGACTGTGCGGCCTGCCGATCTTCGCCGCGGGCGGCGGCCCCGCCTATGTCCTTCAGCCCAGCTTCGGTTATCTGCTCGGCTTTGCGCTGGGCGCCTGGCTGACCGGACGTCTGGCGGAGCGCGCCGCCGTCCCCTCGCTGCGGCGGCTGCTGGCGGCCGGTTTTGCCGGACTTGCGGTCGTCTACGCCCTCGGCATGCTTTATTATTGGGTGATCTGCCATGATGTGCTCGGCACGGGGCTGGCGTTCCGGACGCTGTTTCTCTATTGCTTCGTACTGGCGGTGCCGGGAGACATCGCGCTCTGTCTGGTTGCGGCGCTGCTCGGAAAGCGGCTGATCCCTCTGCTGCGGAAAGGAAGAATCCCTTCATGAATCGTCTGATCGAGGAATCCCGGCAGCGCGTTCTCGCCGGCGACACGCTTTCCCGTGCGGAAGCCATTTTGCTTTACAGTGCGCCCCTGGACGAGCTTTGCGCCGCGGCGGATGAGATACGTGCCCAGCGCTGCGGCGATCTGTTCGATCTCTGCACCATTGTCAACGGCAAGAGCGGCCGCTGTTCGGAGGACTGCAAATACTGTGCGCAATCCGTCCACTACCGCACCGCGGCGGAGGAGTATCCCCTGCTCGGCGGCGCGGAGCTGTGTGCGCACGCGCGCGACAGCTTCAGGCGCGGTGTGCCTCGCTACTCGATTGTCGCCTCCGGCCGGGCTCTGGGCGGCGCGGAGCTGGCGCGCCTCTGCGAGAGTATCCGCCGCATCCGCGCCGAGGTCGGCGTCGAGGTGTGTGTCTCGCTCGGCCTGCTCGGCGAGGCGGAGTTTGCGCTGCTGCGCGCCGCGGGTGTGAGCCGCGTCCACTGCAATCTGGAGACCTCGCGCCGTTTTTTCCCGTCCGTCTGCACCACCCACTCCTACGACGACAAGCTGGCGACGCTGCGCGCCGCCCGCCGGGCCGGCATGTCGATTTGCAGCGGCGGGATCATCGGCCTGGGCGAACTGGCGGCCGACCGCATCGACCTGGCGCTCACGCTGCGCGAGCTCGGCGTCCGCTCCGTACCGGTCAATTTTTTCAACCCGATCCCCGGCACGCCGTTTGAGCACAACATCCCGCTCACGGACGACGAGAAGCGCCGCGTCGTCGCCGTCTTTCGCTTTCTGCTCCCCGACGCCTCCATCCGCCTCGCCGGCGGGCGCGGCCTGATCGCGGACCGCGGCGCAGGCTGCTTCCGCGCAGGCGCCAACGCCGCCATCACCGGCGACATGCTCACGACCGCCGGGATCACGGTGGAGACCGATCTCTCCCTGCTGCGGGAGATGGGCTATCGCTCGGGGCTGCGCCATGAGTAAGGGGCTGTTTGTCGTCGGCACCGGCACGGACGTCGGCAAGACCTATGTTTCCGCGCTGATGGTCCGGGCCCTGCACCGCAGCGGCCGCCGGGCCGCCTATTACAAGGCCGCGATGAGCGGCAACGCCCGGGACGCGGACGGCGTCCTGCTGCCGGGCGACGCCCTGCACGTCCGCCGCATCTCCGGGATCGCGCAGCCGACCGCAGAGATGTGCCCTTACGTCTATGAACACGCCGTCTCGCCTCATCTGGCCGCCCGGCTCGAGGGCAATCCGGTCGAGCCGGACGTCGTCCGCCGCGGCTATGAGGCGATGGCGCGGCAGTATGATTATCTGACCGTCGAGGGCAGCGGCGGCATTCTCTGCCCGCTGCGCTTCGACGGTCAGCGGCTGCTGCTTGAGGACGTGATCCGGGAACTGGCGCTGCCCTGCCTGCTGGTCGCGGACGCGGGTCTGGGCACGATCAACAGCGTCGTGCTCACCGCCTTCTACATGCGCGCCCGCGGCCTCCCGCTCAAGGGCATCTTTCTCAACCGCTTCCATGCCGGCGACGTGATGGAGGAGGACAACGCCCGCATGTGTGCGGAGCTGTCCCGCCTGCCGGTGCTGGCGCGCATCCAGCCGGATGCCGCGGAGCTGCCTCTGGCGGCGGACGCTCTGGCGGCGCTTTATGAATGAGGTAAACGACACATGATCTGGTATCCCTATCAGCAGATGAAAACCATGGCGCCGCCCCTGCGCGTGCTCGACGCCCGGGGCGTCCTGCTGCACACCGAACAGTACGGGCCGCTGATCGACTCGGTGTCCTCCTGGTGGAGCGTGATCCACGGCTACCGCCATCCGGCGCTCGACGAGGCGGTGCCCGCCCAGGCCGGGCGCATGCCCCACGTGATGTTTGGCGGCCTGACGCACGAGCCGGCGGAGCGGCTGTCCGCCAAGCTGCAGGAGATGCTTCCCGGCGACCTCGACTGCTGCTTCTTCTCCGACTCGGGCAGCGTCGCCGTCGAGGTCGCGCTCAAAATGGCGCTGCAATACAGGGTCAACACCGGCAGCGACCGCCGTCTGGTGCTGGCGCTCCGGCACGCCTATCACGGCGACACCTTCAAGGCCATGGAGGTCGGCGACGACGACGACTATCACTTTGTCTTTGCTGAAAAAAAGGGCGTTCTCCACATTCCCACCGAACTGCCGGCGCTCGAGCAGGCGTTCGCGGAACACGGCGAGGCGCTGAGCTGCATGATTGTCGAGCCGCTGCTGCAGGGCGCGGGTGGGATGCGGATGTACGGGGCGGAGTTTCTGCGCCGGGCGCGCACCCTCTGCAACCGCTACGGCGTGCTGCTCATCTTCGACGAGGTCGCCACCGGCTTTGGCCGCACCGGACACCGCTTCGCGGCCGACCTGGTGCAGCCGGACATTCTGGTGCTCGGCAAGGCGCTGACGGGCGGCTATCTCGGCCATGCCGTCACGGTGGCAAGCCGGCGGGTCTACGACGCTTTTTACAGCGACGACCCGGCGCACGCCTTCATGCACGGCCCGACCTTCATGGGCAACGCCCTCGCCTGCAGCGTGGCGCTGCGCTCCATCTGCCTCTTCGAGGAAGGCGACTATCCGGCCCGCATCCGCCGCATTGAGGCGATCACGCGCCGGGAGCTGGCCTCGCTGTCCGACGCACGCATCCGCGAGGTGCGCATCATGGGCGGCTGCGCCTGCATCGAGGTAACCGACCCGAAGGTGCTCGACGGCTATGCCGCCTTCGCGCGCCAGCGCGGCGTATTCAGCCGGCCGTTTCTCTCATATCTGTACACGATGGTGCCCTATATCATCACCGAAGCGCAGCTGGTTCAGGTGTTGACGGTGATGAAGGACTGGTTCCGCCGCGGCTGAGCGCGGGTCCCTGTTCCGGCCGTCCCGCGGCCGCAATCCGTGCCGCCCGAAGCGTCCTTTTCCCCGATCTTCATTCCCGACAAAAGCCGCGGCAGTTTTTACTGTCCGCGGCTTTTTTTCGGAAGCGAATTGCTTTTACAGGACGCGCATGATCTTTTCCAGCATCAGCCCGGGATCGATCGGTTTGGCGATGTGCCCGTTCATGCCGGCGTCCAAGCATTTCTGCACGTCGTCCGCAAAGGCGTCGGCCGTCATGGCAAGGATCGGCACGGTTTTGGCGTCCGGCCGGTCGAGCCGGCGGATTGCCCGGGTCGCCTCATAGCCGTTCATGACCGGCATGCGCACATCCATCAGGATGCAATCGAAATAGTTCACTGCGGCGTTTTCAAACAGCCGCACGCCCGCCTCGCCGTCGTCCGCGACCAGCACGGCGGCACCCAGTCCGTCCAACAGCGCTTTGGCGATCTCCCGGTTGAGCGGATGATCCTCGCACAGCAGCAGGCGACGGCCCGTCAGCGGACGCTCCGCCGCCTTTTCGGCCGCCGATGCGCGAGGCGCAGGCGCCGGCGGCAGCGACGGCGCGCGCTCGAACATCAACTCGACGCGGATGGTCGTACCCTGGCCGATCTCGCTCCGCACCGTGATGGAGCCGCCCATCGCATCCACCAGCTTCTTGGTGATGGCCAGGCCCAGGCCGGTGCCGCGCAGCTCGCCGCTGTCGACGCGGTGTTCCTGCGTGAACGGCTCGAACAGCACCTTCTGAAAGCGCTCGCTCATGCCGATGCCCTCGTCGCAAACCTCGATACAGTCGCGGATCCGGCCGTCCGCCAGCAGGTCGGAGCGATCCCGGTACCAGATGCGGCTGCCCTCCGGCGAATACTTGACCGCGTTGGAGAGCAGGTTAAACACGATCTGATTCATCCGCAGCTTATCCACCAGCGGCGCGCAGCCCTCCGGCATGCAGTACTCCGTGAACAGCTCCTGATTTTTCTCGCCGCACAGCGGGCGGATGACCGCGTCGATGTACTGTTCGAATTCCCCGAGCGTATACGGCTCGGGCCGCAGCTCGATCTTGCCGCTCTCGGCCTTGCTCATATCCAGGACGTCGTTGATCAGACCGAGCAGAAATTTGGAAGAGCTGTATATTTTCTCCAGGTTTTCATGTACCTCCTCCGGCAGCGCCAGCTTTTCCGTCAGGTAGGTCATGCCGATGATGCCGTTGAGCGGCGTGCGCATGTCGTGGCTCATGCGGGAGAGAAACTCCGACTTGGCGGCGTTGGCGCGCTCTGCCTGCTCCAGCGCCTCGCGCACCGCGCGCAGCTGACGCTGTTCCTGCTCATAGGCGGCCGTGACGTCGGCGCGCAGCACCAGCACCTCGCCGGCTTCCCGGTCCAGCCAGCGGCAGCGCAGCTCGCGGCGCGTGGTCGCGCCGTTCTCCGTGCGCAGATAGGAGGCCTCATAGTTTCCATGCTGCTCCAGCGCGGCGGTGATGTTCTCCAGCCGGCTGGCCGCCTCGAACTGTCCCTGCTCCGCGCGGTCCACAAAGTTGCTGCCCACATAGCGGACGCAGTCGGCATACGGCACGCGCTGGCGCAGCTCCGGGTAGCGGATTCGGGGGGTCTTGCTGTAAAACTCAAACAGGCCGGTATCGAGATAGAGGACGCCGACATAATCGAATGCGTCCTCGGTGATCAGCCGCTCAATGGTCTCGCGTTTCTTCGCCTCGGTGATGTCGGTGGCGAGCGACACGGCCTCGACGTCGCCCGTGGAGGGGTTGCGCAGCATGTTGACCGTACAGCGCACCCAGCGGCGGCGTTTCTCCATCCGCAGCAGATAATCGTGCTCGACGCGCGTCTGCCCCTGCGCGAACGCGCGCAGCAGGCTCTCCCGGCTGAAAAGGGCTTGGAAGCTCTCCCGGTCCGTCTCCCGCTCCATGGCGGCGAGCAGCGCCGCCACATGGCGGTCCACCGTACCGCGGGCCGCCTCGCCGAAGCGCGCCGAAAAGCTGCCGTGGCCGCTTCCGGTCCAGTTGGCGGTCAGATTGTGGCGGAAGGAACCGATGGAGTCGGGGTTGGCCGCCAGGACCTGCTCAAAGGCGCTGCGGAAGCGCTCCTGATCCTCATATTTCGCCGTGACGTCCTGTCCGGTGCAGTAGACGGCCAGCAGCGCGCCGCCGGTACGGACGGCGGAACAGATAATCTTCCAGTAGCGCAGGCGGCCGCCGAGCAGCATTCCCACCTCGCAGGCGGCGCCGGCCGCGCCCTCGTCAATCCGGCGGTACATCTCCAGGAATGCCGCCCGGTCACTCTCCGCGACCACAGCGGCCAGCGTCTCCGGACCGTTTTCGGCAATCTCCGGAATTCCGTACTCCGCACAGGTCTTCCGCGTGAAATCGTTGCTGATCTGCATAATGATGCGCCGTTTTTCCGGCTCGTACTCCCAGACGATGATCCCGCTCGCGCTGACCGCGGTCAGATACATGGAACGGCTTTTGGCCGCCGCCACCGCCGCGCCTTTTTCCGCCGTCACATCGAACAGGCAGATAAACGCCATGCTGCCGCCGTCGTAAGCGATGGTACGTATGACCAGGCGATACCAGCGCCAATCCCCGGCGCCGGAGAGCCGGTAGCGATAGTCGAGCCGGCCCTCGCAGGCGGGCACGGCGCAGCGGGACATCATCTTCATGACCGGCTCGCGGTCCTGCGGATGGACGTTCATCCGCATCGCATGATCGTCCTTCGCAAACAGCGCCGTGGTGGTGCCGAGCAGCTCGGTCATCTTCCGGTTGACCGCCACCGGCACGACCCGGCCGTCCGCCACGGTGCAGACCCCGATGCCGACGGGAATGTTGTCGACGACGAACTCCAGATCCTTCTTCCCGACCTCGAGCGTCTGACGCAGGCGAATCTCCTCGGTCACATCATGGGCGAAAACGGCCGCGGCGGGACGCCCGTGCCAGTCCATCCGCTGGCAGCGGATGGCAAACCACCGCCCGAGTCCCGGATTGAAATAATCCTCCTGCCGGAACAGTCCGTCCTTCATGCGGGGGATCACGCACCACGGACACGGCGCGCTGCGCCCCAGCAACGCTTCAAAGCAGCGTTTGCCGGCGCAGTCCGGCCGGTCCCACAGCTGCCGCGCGGCATCGTTGGCAAAGAGGATCTCGTAATTCTCCACTCCGATCACATAGACCGCCGTCTCGGTATTGGAAAGCAGCCGCGCGTGATCGTCCGACTCGGCGCTCGTGCTGTGAAATGCGACCATAACGACCGGCCGGCCGTTCCTCAGTCCGATCACGCGCGCAAAAGCGTGCACCCAGACGAACTGCTCCGTCCGGTGCAGGATGCGATAAGTAAAGTCCATATCCCCGCCCGCGGCCATCAGGCGGGCCAGGACGTCGACAACATAAGGCCGGTCGTTTTCCAGCACGATCTGCACCGCGTCGTCGGCCGCGAGGGCATCATACTCCGCTGCCGTCAGCCCTGAGAGCCGCGGCAGGCCGTCGGAGCGCAGCAGCAGACGCATTGCGCTCCCGTCGATCTGATAAACCGCGTAATTGCCCGGCGTCGTTTGGGTCAGCAACTTCAGCACCGCGTCTGTGATTTCCATTCGGTAATCCCCCATTCGGATCCGACTGCGGGTTGCGCGCGGGTTTTAGCTCTTTTCATCATACCACGAAATTTCCGCATTGCAACGGAATTCGCGGCAGCTCCGCCGGACGAGAAAAAACGCCCCGGGAGACGGCTGTCTCCCGGGGCGCTTTCAGCCCGGACTCAGCGGGCCAGCAGCGCCGCGAACGCGGACATGGCCTCGGAAATCCGGATCTGCTGCGGACAGACCGCCTCGCAGCTGCGGCAGCCGAGGCAGGCGCCCGGGCGCTTGTCTTCCGGCAGGGCGGAGAGCGCCATCGGCGCGATAAAGCCGCCGCCCGTGAAGAGATGCTCGTTGTAGAGCGCCAGCAGCGCGGGGATGTCCAGCCCCTGCGGGCAATGCGCGGTGCAGTAGCGGCAGGCGGTGCAGGGCAGCAGGCCCGCGGAGCGCATGCGCGCCGCGACCGCCTCCAGCGCCGCGCGCTCGCGCGCGGTGAGCGGCCGCTCGGTCTCAAAGGTGCGCAGGTTGTCCTCGAGCTGGGCGCGGTCGGACATGCCGGACAGGATCACCGTGACGCCCGGGACGCCCTGCAAAAAGCGGAAGCCCCAGGCGGCGGCGTCCTCCTCCGGCCGCAGGGCGCGCAGGGCGGCGGCATCCGCCTCCGGCAGCGCCGCCAGACGGCCGCCGCGCAGCGGCTCCATCACCCAGACGGGGATGCCGCGCCCGTTGAGCAGGGCGACCTTCTCGGCCGCCTTCTGGAACGTCCAGTCGAACCAGTTGACCTGGAGCTGGCAGAACTCCATGTGCGCGCCGTAAGCGTCGAGAAAGCGGCGCAGCACCGCCGGGCTGCCGTGGCAGGAAAAGCCGAGATGCCCGATCCGGCCGGCCGCCTTCTGCCGCAGCAGATAGTCGAGAATGCCGTATTTCGGGTCGAGATAGGCGTCGATGTTCATTTCGCAGACATTGTGGAACAGGTAGAAGTCGAACCGCCCGACCCCGCAGCGGCGCAGCTGCTCCTCAAAGATCGCCTCAACCTTGTCCATATTGGACAGGTCGTAGCCGGGAAACTTGTCCGCCAGATACCACTGTTCGCGCGGATGGCGGCGCAGGGCCGCGCCCAGCGCGCCCTCGGAGCGGCCGTCGTGATAGCCGTAGGCGGTGTCGAAATAGTTGACGCCGCGCGCCAGCGCCAGATCGACCATCTCCGCCACAGCCTTCTCGTCCACCTGGGCGTAGACGTTCCCGACCGTCGGCAGGCGCATCGCGCCCATGCCGAGCGCGGACAGCCTCAGACCCTGAAAATCTCTGTATACCATGCGTTTCTCCTTTCGGCGGCTATTCAGCCGCGTAGACCTCCTTGGCCATGCGGAACGCGGCCCAGGCGTTGGGCCAGCCCGCATAGAAGGCGGCGTGCGTCAGCAGCTCGGCCATCTCGGCGGCCGTGACGCCGTGATTCTTGGCGTTCTCGATGTGATAGCGCAGCGAGCTGTCCAGGATGCCCTTCGCCATCAGGCAGGAGACCGTGACCAGACTGCGGTCGCGCGCGGAGAGCTGCGCCTCCCGCGACCAGACCTCGCCGAAGAGCACGTCGTCGTTGAGCCGGGCGAACTCCGGGGCAAACGCGCCGAGGGCGTCGCGCCCGGCCGTCACTTTTTTCTGTTCCATTTTCGCTGCCTCCTGTTTTGTTTTGTCCTCAGCATACACCTTTAAGTTAGCTCCAAGTCAAGAGCCGGTGCAAAAAAACCGGCGGGCCTCCGCCCGCCGGCCGCCGCTCAGCCGAGTGCCACGTCGAGCAGCATCATCAGCGCAAAGCCGAGGGCCGCGCCGACCGTGCCGACGTTGGAATGCTCCCCCGCCTGCGCCTCGGGGATCAGCTCCTCCACCACGACATAGATCATCGCGCCCGCGGCGAAGGAGAGGATCAGCGGCAGCACGGGCGTGACCAGCCCGGTGAGCAGGATCGTCAGAATCGCGCCGACCGGCTCGACCGCGCCCGAGAGCACGCCGTAGCAAAACGCCCGGCCGCGGCTGAGGCCGCTGCCGACCAGCGGCATGGAGATGATGGCGCCCTCGGGGAAGTTCTGGATGGCGATGCCGAGCGCCAGCGCCAGCGCGCCCGCCGCCGTGATCGCGCCGCCGCCGGCGCGCATCCCGGCCAGAACGACGCCGACCGCCATTCCCTCCGGGATATTGTGCAGCGTCACCGCCAGAATGAGCATCAGCGAGCGGTTCAGCCCGCTCGGACGGCCCTCGGGCCGGACGGCGTCCAGATGAAGGTGCGGAATGAGGCTGTCCAGCAGGAGCAGGAAGCCGACGCCGGCGAGAAAGCCGGTCACGGCGGGCACCCAGCCGACGCCGCCCGCCGCCTCCTGCAGCGCGATGGCGGGCAGCAGCAGCGACCACACCGCGGCGGCGATCATCACGCCGGAGGCGAAGCCGAGCAGTCCCTTCTGGAGCCGCGGCCGCATGGCGCCCTTCAGGAAAAACACCATGGCTGCGCCCAGCGCCGTGCCCAGAAACGGCAGCGTCAGTCCCGCCGCCAGGTCAGTCAGATCGTTCATATAGTCCCCTCCTCTTATTTTCCCGCCGCCCGCGTCTCCGCGCCCCGCCGGCGCTGCAGCGGATAGATCGAGCGGTCGCCGTTGCAGACATAGGCCAGCGTGCAGACCGCGCAGAAAACGGGCAGCAGCTCCCAGCCGAACACCTCCGCGCCGATCAGCATGGGCGCCAGCAGGGTGTTGGTCGCGCTGCCGAACACGGCGGCATAGCCGAGCGCCGCGCCCAGGGCGGCCGGCAGGCCGAGCAGCGGCGCGAGCACGGCGCCGAGCGAGGCGCCGACGGCAAACAGCGGCGTCACCTCGCCGCCCTGAAAGCCGGCCGCCAGCGTCGCCGCGGTGAACAGCAGCTTGAGCGCGAAATCCCACGGGCGCGCCGCGCCCGCAAGGCCGAGCGCGATCAGGTTGGTGCCAAGGCCGGAATAGCGCCCGCCCGCGCACAGCAGCGAGCACAGGCCGATCGCCGTCCCCAGCAGGAGAATGCGCCGCACCGGGTCCGGGATGCGCCGGGCCGCCGCCGCCTTCGCGGCCGCCAGCGCGGCGGCAAAGGCCCGCCCGACGGCGCCGAACGCCAGCGCCAGCAGGACCAGCGCCAGCAGCCGCCACCAGGTCAGCGCCGGCAGGGCGCCGGGCGCGGCGGAAAAGCGCTCCAGCCCGAGCAGGCCCGCCACCCGGCTGGCCGTCAGCGCCGCCGCCAGCGCCGGCAGCGCCGCGCCGACCTCGAGCACGCCGCAGGACAGCACCTCAAGGGCGAAGAAGGTCGCCGCCACCGGCGTGCGAAACAGGCCCGCGAAGCCGGCCGCCATGCCGGCGACCACCATCAGCCGCCTGCTCTCCGCGCCGGGCAGCCGCGCGCCGAGCGCGCCGCCCAGCGCGCCGCCGATCTGAACGGCGACGCCCTCCCGCCCGGCGCTGCCGCCGAACAGATGGGTCAGCCAGGTGCTGCCGATGCTGACCGGCACCAGCCGCAGCGGGATCGCCTCCTCCCCGCCGTGGCCCGCCTCGAAAATCAGGCTCATGCCGCGGGCGCTGCGGCCGCCGAAGCGGCGCACGCAGAGCACGGCCGCGGCTCCGGCCAGGCCGAGCAGAGGCAGCAGCCACAGCGCGTGCGCCGTGCGCACGGCGGACAGCGCCAGCAGCACCCGCCCGAACAGCGCGTCGACCGCGCCGGCCGCCGCCCCGAGCGGCAGCGCCGCCAGCGTCAGCAGCAGCACGGCCCCCGCCCTCTTCAGTTCCTCTTTCATCCGTCTCTCCCCTCTCCGCCGCGCGGCACAAAAAAGGCCGACGATCCCTGCCAAAGCAGAAGTCATCAGCCATACAGCGGTTCCGGCGCGCGCCGCGGGAGAACTTCATTCCCGTATGCCGGCATTATACCACGCCGGCGCCCGCGCCGCAACTGTTTTCTGCGCCCGCCGCCGCGGGCAAAAACGCGGCGCCGCCTTGACAGGCGCCGGCAAATGTGATACATTTTATAAGCGAATTTTCCGCGCGCGGCGGTCGTGCGCCCAGAAAAAATCAAAATCGGATAGGAGATAAAACTATGAAGCGCATCAAGACCATCGAGACCCGCAACCTGTGCGAGAGCGCCAAGAACGGCGGCTGCGGCGAATGCCAGACCTCCTGCCAGTCGGCCTGCAAGACCTCCTGCGGCGTGGCCAACCAGGAGTGCGAGAACAACAAGAAGTAAGCTCCGCTGCCAACTGCCGCCTTTGCAAAGGCGGCAGTTTTTCTGTTCCGGAACATCCTTTGACGAAACGAGGACTGAAGATGCTTCATCAATATACGCTCAACGGCTATCACATCGTGCTCGACACCTGCAGCGGCTCGATCCACGCGGTCGACGAGGTCGCCTACGACATGATCGCCCTCTGGCAGAGCACGCCGCACGAGGAGATCGTGCGGCAGATGCTTGAGAAATACGCCGGCCGGACGGACGTCACCCGCGCCGACCTGCTCGCCTGCCTCGACGACATCGGGGCGCTGGAGAAGGCCGGCAAGCTCTTTACGCCCGACACCTATGCCGGTCTGGCCTCCGAGTTCAAGCGCCGCAGCAACGTCGTCAAGGCCCTGTGCCTGCATGTCGCCCACACCTGCAATCTCAACTGCTCCTACTGCTTTGCGAGCCAGGGGAAGTATCACGGCGAGCGCGCCCTGATGAGCTTTGAGGTCGGCCGGCAGGCGCTCGATTTCCTGATCGCCCATTCCGGCGACCGCACCAATCTCGAGGTCGATTTCTTCGGCGGCGAGCCGCTGATGAACTGGGGCGTCGTCAAGCAGCTCGTCGCCTATGCGCGCACGCAGGAGCCGCTTTTCCACAAGCGCTTCCGCTTCACCCTGACCACCAACGGCATGCTGATCGACGACGACGTGATCGACTTCTGCAACCGCGAAATGCACAACGTCGTGCTCAGCCTCGACGGGCGCAAAGAGGTCCACGACCGTCTGCGCGTCGATTACAACGGCAAGGGCAGCTACGACGTCATCGTGCCGAAATTCCAGCGGCTGGTGGAGAAGCGCGGCGGCAAAAACTACTACATGCGCGGCACCTTCACCCACGCCAATGTCGACTTCACCAACGACCTCTTTCACATGGCCGACCTCGGCTTCACCGAGCTGAGCATGGAGCCGGTCGTCTGCGCGCCCGACGATCCCGCCGCCCTGACGGCCGAGGATCTGCCCGAGCTCAAGCGCCAGTATGAGCTGCTGGCCTGCGAGATGCTGCGCCGGAAGCGGGCGGGGCACCCCATCACCTTCTACCACTACATGATCGACCTCACCCACGGGCCGTGCATCTACAAGCGCATCTCCGGCTGCGGCTCCGGGACGGAGTACATGGCCGTCACGCCCTGGGGCGAGCTCTATCCCTGCCATCAGTTCGTCGGCGACGAGAAATACAGCATGGGCAACATCTGGGACGGCGTGACCAACGAGGCCGTCCGCGACGAGTTCCGCAAATGCAACGCCTATGCCCGTCCGGAATGCGCCGACTGCTGGGCCAAGTTCTACTGCTCCGGCGGCTGCGCCGCCAACGCCTACCACGCCACCGGGCACATCACGGGCGTCTATGAGTACGGCTGCGAGCTGTTCAAGAAGCGCATCGAATGCGCCATCATGCTCAAGGTCGCCGAGAACGCCGACGCCGAATGAACACCCCGATCGCCGACTTTGTCCGCCGGTACGGGGCGGACGGCTTCTCCCGGCTGCACATGCCGGGGCACAAGGGCCGCGGTCCGCTCGGCTGCGAGGCGCTCGACCTGACCGAGATCCGCGGCGCGGACGAGCTGTACGCGCCGGAGGGCATCATCCTCGAGAGCGAGCGCCACGCCGCCGCCCTGTTCGGCGCGGCGCGCACCTTCTACGCGACCGAGGGCTCCTCGCAGTGCATCCGCGCCATGGTTTTTCTGGCCGCGGCGCGGGCCCGCGCCCACGGCCGGCGGGCGCGCTTTCTTGCCGCCCGCAACGTCCACAAGGCCTTCATTTACGCCTGCGCCCTGGCGGACGCCGAGGTCTCCTGGCTCTATCCGGCCGCGCCGGAGGGGCTGTGCAGCTGCACCGTGACGCCCGCGGGGCTGCGCGCCGCGCTCGGCCGCGAGCCGGAGCCGCCCGCGGCGGTCTATGTCACCTCGCCCGACTATCTGGGCCGGCGGCAGGATCTCCGCGCCCTCGCCGGCGTCTGCCGCGCCTGCGGCGTGCCGCTGCTCGTCGACAACGCCCACGGCGCCTATCTGCACTTTCTGCCCGTGCCGGAGCATCCGCTCGACCTCGGGGCCGCGATGTGCTGCGATTCGGGCCACAAGACCCTGCCGGTGCTGACCGGCGGCGCCTATCTGCACCTCGGACCGGGCTGGCCGGAGTGGGAGGACGGCGCGCGCGAGGCGCTGGCCCTCTTCGGCTCGACCAGCCCCTCCTACCTGATCCTGCAATCGCTCGACCTCTGCAACCGCACGCTGGCGGAGGACTACCCGCGGCGGCTGGCGGCCTGCGCGGCGGAGCTCGCCGCCCTCTGCGCGGCGGTCAACGCCGCCGGGCCGATCCTCTCCCAGCCGGAGCCGCTGCGGCTCGTCGTCGACGCCGCCCGCATGGGCCTGACCGGCTTTGAGGTCGCCGACGGGCTGCGCCTGCTGCGCGTCGAGTGCGAATACGCCGACCGCGACCATGTCGTGCTGATGGCCTCGCCGGACAACGATCCGCGCGACTTCGCCCGGGTCCGGCAGGCGCTCTGCGGCCTGCCGCGGCGGACGCCGCGCGACCCGGAGCCGCTTCCCGCCGGCGAGGCGGAGGCCCGCATGTCCATCCGCGCCGCGATCTTCGCCCCGCACGAAACGCTGGCGCCGCGCGCCGCGGTCGGCCGCATCTGCGGCAGTCCCGCCGTCTCCTGCCCGCCCGCCGTGCCCATCGCCGTCAGCGGCGAGGTCATCACCGCCGCGCAGGCGGCGCTGTTCGAGCGCTGCGGCATCGCGCGCGTCGAGGTCGTCCGGCAGGACTGACGCGCCGCCGGACCGGCATTTTTTAACAGCAAGACACGGCGCCGCCGCGGAAAACCCGCGGCGGCGCCGTGCTTTATGAGGAAGAGAGAAGGCTTTGTTCAGCAGGGCAGCTTCAGCGCATAGCCGACGGCGATCCCGGCGACAGCCGACAGACAGATCACCGCGATCGGGTGCACCTTTTTGAGCGCCAGCACCAGCATCACCGCAAACACGGCCAGCGAGAACCAGAAGGTCGCGCCGGCGAACGTCCCGGCCGCGATGCCGCCGGGAAAGAACACCGTCCGCCCCACCGAGACCACCGCCGCGCCGATCAGACCGACGACGCCGGGCTTGAGGCCCTCCATGCAGCCGCGGACGATGCGGTTGGTGCGGAACTTCTCGTAGCAGTGCGCCACGATGAGGATGATGATGAACGACGGCAGCACCACGCCCAGCGTCGCGCAGAAGGCGCCCGGGATGCCCGCTAGCCGCGTGCCGACATAGGTGGAGATGTTGACGGCAAAGGGGCCGGGCGTGCTCTCGCTCACGGCGACAAAGTTGACCAGCTCGGCGCTGCCCATCCAGCCGTGGGCCGCGACCTCGGACTGGATCAGCGGCAGCATCGCGTAGCCGCCGCCGAACGTGAACAGGCCGATCTTGAAGAAGGTCCAGAACAGCGTCAGATAAATCATGCGCCCGCCCTCCGTTCCGCCAGCAGCGTGAACGCAAGACCGCAGAGCGCGCAGCCGATGATGACGTAAAGCACGTTGACATGCAGCACGGCGACCAGCACAAAGGCGCCCGCCATGATGCCGTAAGCCGCCGCGTGCTTCGGGCACTGGCGGTACATGGACAGCAGCGCCTTGAGGATCAGCGCCAGCACGCCGGCGCGGATGCCGAGGAAGGCGTATTTGACGGCGCGGAGATGCTCAAACGCCTCCAGCACATAGGAGATCGCCACGATGGTGACAAAGGACGGCAGCACCACGCCCAGCGTCGCGAAAAACGCGCCCCAGAAGCCGCAGACGCGGTAGCCGACAAAGGTCGCCGAATTGATGGCGATGGGCCCCGGCGTCGATTCCGCGATCGCCACGATCTCCAGGATGTCCTTGTCCGCGATCCAGCCGTGCTTTTCCACCGTCTCCCGCTGGATCAGCGGGATCATCGCATAGCCGCCGCCAAAGGTGAAGGCCCCGATCTTGAGGAAGGTCAGAAAGACCTGCCAGACTGTGCCCTTTTTCGTCTCCGCCATGCCATGCCCTCCCTTTTGATTTCTGCCTTCAGTATAACAGCCGCGTTGACATTCATCAATTCAAATGATACTATAAAATATATAAGTAATCATTTATGGATGAGGTGACTGCATGACCATTCGCCATCTGCAGATCTTCACGGCGGTCTGCCGCTGCCGCAGCATCAGCGGCGCCGCCGCGGAGCTCGGCATGACGCAGCCCGCCGTCAGCATCGCCGTCCGCGAGCTGGAGAGCTATTACCGGGTGCGGCTGTTCGACCGCATGAACCGCCGCATCTACCTCACGCAGGCGGGCGAGACCCTGCTCCAGTACGCCGGCTCGATCCTCGGTGCCTGCGACGAGGCCGCGGCCGTGCTGCGCGACAGCGGCGGCCCGGCGCGCTGTCTGATCGGCGTCAACGTCACGGTCAGCGAGACCGTGCTGCCCGCGCTGCTCGCCCGCCTGCGGGCCGACGTGCCCGGGCTGGAGCCGGGCGTCTTTGTCCACAACACGCAGGCCATCGAGCGCCGTCTCCGCGACAACGAGATCGATTTTGCCATCGTGGACAGCCCCGCGGGCGGCGCGCACCAGCTGACGCTGCCGCTCTACCGCGAGGAGATGGCCGCGCTCTGCGCCCCCGGCTTTGCCGGCCGGGCGGCCGCGGTGCGGGAGCTGGCGGCGCTGCCGCTGCTGCTGCGCGAACCCGGCAGCGGCAGCCGCTCCTGCGTCGAGGCGGTCTTTGAGGCGCATGGCTGCGCGCCGCACCCCCTGGTCGAGAGCATCAGCGATCTCAGCCTGCTCCGCCTGGCTGAGCAGGGCTACGGCTGCACCGTGCTGCCGCTGAGCCTGGCCGGAGAATCGCTGCGCGCCGGACGGCTGCGCGTGCTGCCCCTCGCCGACGCCGTCTTTTCCCGCCGCTATTTCCTGGTGCGCGACCGGCGGCGCTATCTCTCCGCGGCCGCGCGCCGCGCCGTCGATTCGCTGCGCGCCTGGGCGGAAGA
>JGI20225J20221_1000636_pt2 | contig 53220 bp, 71 predicted proteins | sample BioMet4_FD_20221 | JGI IMG/M metagenome (IMG submission 20221) | reverse complement strand
CGAAGAACATGGCGTGCAACTCGAATTTATCAAGCCGGGTAAACCAACACAGAATGCTTTTATCGAACGGTTCAACCGGACATACCGGACAGAAATTCTGGATTTTTACCTGTTCAGAACACTGAATGAAGCACGGGAAATTACCGAGCGCTGGCTGATGGAATATAACAACGAGCGGCCTCATGAATCCCTGAACAACCTTACTCCGGAAGAGTACCGGCTGATGGCTGAAAAACCGGAAATCTCAAAAAGTGCGTGGAACTAAAACAGGTGTGCTTACAGGCGAGCTGTTAGTCACCGGTGAGAATAACCGCACCCGCAGCCTGCAAACGCTGCGCGACATTATCGACGTAAAAAAAAGGGAAATTAATCAGGCTGCCGGTCGCTATATTCGCTCGCATGAGGACGTGCAGCGCATCAGTATCCGTAACTGCCTGAATGATTTTATGCAGGTGCACGGCGCGGAGCTGACCGCCGCACTTGCCCCTGAGCTGATGGGCTATAACAACCAGCATCCCGCCGTCAGACACTGCGTAATGCAGCATTCGGTGGATTACCTGCGTGAAGCGCTGTCGGTGTGGCTGGCCGCCGGTGGAAAAATAAATTATTCCGCACAGGATAATGACATTTTAACNGCCATCGGGTTCAGGCCTGACGTGGCTTCACGGGATGATAATCGTGAAAAATTCACGCCTGCACAAAACCAGAATTACGTCCGAAAACGCACTGAACTGGCCGCGCAGTAGCCTGTCAAAAAATCCCCGTAAATCCCGCCCTTTTTCCCGAATTAAGCCATGCATGCATAAGGTGCATGGTTTTGCATGCGTTTTCACGCTCCCGCCCACCCTGCCAGCGCCAGCTCTGGCGCAGCCTGAGGCCACCCATGCACCTGCATTAAAAGCGCCCCTTTAAGCGGGCAGGCGGGGCGGGGAGAGCATTGCGCGCCACGCACTGACATCAAATAAAATATATTTTTTGTAACTTCACCAATATATCCTGAGCAAAATTAGTATATATTTTCTCTATAATTTTCTCACGACTAACAATAATATCATCGCGATTTAATTCACTATTTAAAAATGCCTCAGTTGGTATGTGCTCATCAATAATGTTATAAACATAGTCATTAACATCAACAGCATGATTTTTTGTATAGAAAATTTTTCCGCCTAAACGACTATATTTATGCCCAAACATATTTTTAGGCGGAAAGACAGAAAAGTCGTTGATATCCGCATTAATACCACGCTCATCAAACACTGCAGAACAATAATTATTCAAAATTATAGAAACGGTTTTACCTGAAGCAGAACCTGCAGTATAGTCACCTGTTAAGGGAGGAATCCCCTCCGCAGAGAGAATATTTTTTAGTTGCCTTCCCATTTTATTTTTTTGCATTCCGAACTTAAAGAAATCGATAACTTCTTCTCGCTTAGATGGACTGGCGCTTCCTATCCCAAAAACAGAAACAATAAACAACCAATATTTCATAACTTCAATTGGATTAAATTTTTCACCACTATGGAAATAATGAAACACCATAAACAACTGGTGCGTATAAGGTAGCAAAGAAATGCTATTGATAGATAAAACATTAACTAAATAATTTAATGTTCTATCTAAAGATTTTATTATGCCATCAAGTTTATAAGGTTCTCTCTCATCAATAAACTTTAATCTTTCGACTATTTTATTCCTATCTTTATCATAAATCTCCAAGCCAATAGCTGTTTTAATCAACTGGAGATAAATATCACCACTGCTTTTTTCGACTTCGATATAATTAGCAAAACACTCCTTAACCTTATTTATAAAATCATTCACTCTATTGTTATCACTGCCACTGTATGTAAGAGCGTAAATAAGATCTTGCTGTTTAATATTTTTTCCTAATGAGTTTAGTCTTGAGAAAACCTCAACAACCTCAGCTAAGGTTCCACCATCAAGTTTGATAATGGCCATCTTATATTTTCTTATTCTATCTGCCAAAAACTCAGCTTTTTCTACGAGTTTGTCGTCTCCTGTTTCTTCTATTATTCTCCTTGCTTCTTTAAGAAAAGAAGTCGTTTTCCTGATGGAACGAATGCTTAGATAGCAACCTTTACTTGCAGACTTATTAATTGAGTGAGTAAAAACCTCCTCACTTAAATTAAAGTAAAGGTCCCATTTACCATCTTCATCATAAATATCGTCAGACAAACAACAAAATAAAGTTGTCAATCTTTGTTGGCCATCAACAATATAGTACTTATCTCCTGTACTCTGTCCAATATATCGCCCACCGATACTTCCTATATATGGGATATCATTTCCGCCACCATCCCATAGCAAAACTGATCCAATAGGATAGCCTTTGTAAATACTATCAAAAAGGTCTCTTATATCATTTTTCTTCCATACATAAGGTCGTTGAAACTCAGGCAACACCATTTTACCATTTTCGATGTTAAGGACAAGGTCATCGATAAATGTAACTTCAGGGCTTACAGAAGGAACGTCATCTTTGTAGTCATTCATAGTATGTTCTCAATGGCCTCACATATGGACTCAAACTCAGCACGAATGTTACCACATCTATCAGAAAAGTCATCGAGTGAAATAGTCTGATAATTATTATATACCGTGTCCGCAATATCTTTTCCAAAGCCATTTTTTAAGTGTTCATAAGCATCATCACTCATTGATTTAAATAAACCATTAAAAGATTCATCATCTTTCTTTTTGAAACCGCCTTTTTTCTTAAATCCAATTTTGTAATCATAGTGATCTCTCTGCTGAGAACTTAATGTTTTTAAATATGAAACCATTTCTTTTCTTGCCACATCTAAGTTTTCAACAATAACATCGGGAATGTAGTTTTCTATTTCCCGCTTTAATAAGGTATGACAATAAATATTATATTTGTTAGCTGTTTGAATTATTTTCAATTGAGCTGGCGCTAATTCTTGTCCTGGATAAATCCTATCTGAATCATGAACAACAATAATTCTCATGACCCCTTGAGATTTACTGACTTCACTTTCAATGCTTTTTGGTATTTCTCCACAACCGCCAGGCCCTCTTACCTCCCAGCTAATATTTTTCTGAGATAATATATTAGCCTTGCCTTTTGCGTGAAGCAGTGCATCTAAAAAATATGAATCACTATGTTCATTTTCGATAATAATGACAGCCTTTCTACTCATAATCTGATTCAGCACTGTAACATCAACAATACCCTCCTCTTGTAGATTATAACCAACATTTATTGTAAATTTATAATTACGTTGAGCAGAGAGCACTGTAAGTCGTCTCAACTTCTCGCATAAAGGAATATTGGTTTTAAAACGTGCCAAAAGCTCATCTATATTCAAGGTGTTAAGTGAATGTGATTCTCTATGCGCTGACATACATGAGAAAAAAAAGTCACTTTGAGCATTAGAATAAAATATAGATGGATCACATTTTATTTTCATGTTCTCTACTCGCTTTTTGCAATGCAATTACTTCATCAAAATCCTCTTCAAATATACCAGTAGGCCATTTATCAACAGCTCCTTTTTTGTCAATCACTATAGAGTCTATTTTTGCAGATTTATTATTAACATCAGAGTCAACATAGATGATATTAAAATCTTCATTATTTAAACCTTCAGCAATTCTTCTACGGATTCTCAATAAAAATTCTTTTGAATGCGTTTCGACGAAAACGACATTATTTATCATTGCAGTCAAATATAAATCAGCAACTACTCCACAAGCAGCAGGATGCATATGAAGCTCAGGTTGCTCAATTATTTCAATGCCCCTAACCTTATCAAGGTCCCGAACATTACGATTTATTATTGATGGAAATATTTGGGCAAACCCCATCCCTTCATCAATTATATTAGACTCACCTGTCACCCCACTGCAGTTAACCGAAAAAGATTTTTCATATGATTTAATAAAGAAATACTTACCATCGAAATGTTTCTGCATCCATTCTTTTATTTTATTTCCAAGGACGCCATTTGATTTATCCTCTTTGTCTTGAAAAACATATGGTGTGAATTGCCCTTTATGTCCAACGAAATTATTTTTAACAGTTTTAGTTGTAAACGTCCTACTCAATTCACTTCTAAAAGGCCCTAGATAGCTAAGATTGAATCTATTATATTTTATTGCATTAAGCAAAGAAAATAAATCATGAACACTCTCACTAAAGGAGGCATCTAAAAATGATAAATCAGGAAGCAATCCATTAAATACCATAGGGATAGAAGTACCATCATAAATATATTTTAGCACCCCTTTCTTTTCTAAGCCCTCAATATCCAAATGTACTTCGAAGGCTGGCTCATCATTTTTTGAGCAAATAAAATGTGATACAATAGTCCTTTTTAGCTCAGTTGAATAAGTTAACTCTGTGATAAAACTAAAATAATCATCAATTACAGAAAATGATGCACCTAAACTCATTCGAGTAAAATCATTATGACCATGGACAACATCTGAATAATTAGCACCAATATCAATACCTTGAGGTGAAAAATCCACAACGTTATCATCATCTAAATTCAATGAATTTATAATAAATGGTACCAATCTAATTATCGAACTCTTACCAGCACTATTTTTCCCAATAAAAATTGTGAATCTGCTTACATTAAATTCAAGTTCTTTATATGCTTTATAATTTTTAGCATATAATGCTTCGAGGGTGATCATTTTACTTACCTATCAATTTACAGGAATAATAATTCATCATCACATATCTCTTATCGAGATAGATAGCATGATTGTAGGTGCCACGAATACTGTTTTTATCCACGTGAGCCAACTGTAGCTCTATATATTCTGTTTTAAAACCATCTTCATGTAAAATAGTTGAGAATGTATGTCGAAAACCATGACCGGTTATCTTCCCGCCAAAACCAATTCGCTTGATTAGCTGATTTATACTCGCCTCACTCATAGGCTTGTTCGGATCGTTCCGCCCCGGAAAAACATAACGATAGTTCCCTGTCATGATCTTGAGTTCATTGAGTAAATCTAACGCTTGAGTCGACAATGGCACAAGGTGCGCCCTACGCATTTTCATCCTTTCTGCTGGAATTTCCCAAATAGCGTTATCTAGATCAAATTCCGACCACAATGCAGCACGTAATTCAATGGTTCTTACACCCGTAATCATCAGTAATTTCGTAGCAATCTGGACAAGCCGACTCCCTGTGTAACTTTCTAAAGCTCGCAGAAAATCGGGTATCTCATCAGCTTTTAGGAACGGAAAATGATTGGATTGATGTACTTCGAGCGCACTGGAGAGATCTGCCGCAGGATTAAATTCCGCCCTTCCGGTAGCTATCGCGTAACGAAAAACCTCTGAACAACGCTGCCGAACTTTGCGCATTTTCTCTAACGCACCACGCTTTTCAATTTTACGCAGCACACTAAGCAGTTCTAGCGGTTTTATTTCACCGATGGGTCTTGTCCCCACATACGGGAAAATGTCGTTCTGAAACGCTTCCATGATATCTGACGCATATCCTACCGACCATTTGGTGGACTTCATCTGATGCCACTCTGTGGCTATCTTTTCAAACGCGCTTTCGGATTCCGTTTGCAAAGCAATCTTCTGCTCTTTTCTAACCTCACTCGGATTCTTTCCTTCCGCGACCAGTTTGCGGGCATCGTCACGTCGAGAACGCGCATCAGCAAGTGTGATTGTTGGATAAACACCAAGCGAGATCATTTTGGGTTTACCGGCAAAACGATAACGGAACCGCCAGCTCTTGCTTCCATTAGGTTCTATAAGCAATGAAAGCCCTTGCCCATCTCCAAGTGTATAGGCTTTAGCTTCAGGCTTAGCGCGGCGAATCTGCATATCGTTTAAAAGCATGTGTATAGGAATCCAAGACCGAACAGGAACATATACACAATCCTATACACATTCAGTTCCGGATTCTACTGGATGGTTGCGGACTACCATGGATATAAAATAATAAAAATATTTATAAATCAGATAATTTACGGACTAATACGGACACTTGAGGAAGTTGAAATGGTGCCGATAATAGGAGTCGAACCTACGACCTTCGCATTACGAATTAGTAGAATCACATTTAACTAACTGTTTTACATACACATTGCCGCATTCACATCAGGCAACTCAATGGCACATGATGTAAGGAAGAGAAAGGCGATTTACCATGTATGACACAAATCTGGCACATCGCCAAAATGAGTCTAATCCGCTGGTGGCGTAGGCCAAGTGATATCTGGCGCGATAGAGGTATTCACATCTTCCAGCTCATCAAGATAATCCAGCCACAAATTATACTGGGCTTTTTCGGTATCCTTCAGCCGTCCCATAGCAGCTTTCCCTGGCCACTGCTTACTGTTCATATAGTCGTTAGCCTGGTCAATCCTCTTTTGTTTTTCAGTATTGGCAGAGGCAACAAGTTCTTCATGCGTTGGCGGTGGAATATCAGCCCACGACGGCATTCCATCAGCACCCGCGATGCGTATTTTCCCCGCAGGGGCTGCATCAGCTTGCCAGCCAGCAAACCCATCCTCTTCAAAGTCAACGCCCGTCTCTGGCCATAGCCCGGCAGCTAAATAATTTACTTTATTGGAATATGGATAAAACGCATTTGTTTTTGCGTCATAAATATATTTAACCATTATTTATCTCCCAGATGCAAACCAGCGGCAGCTCGCCAAAATAGGCGTATTAAATGCTGTGCTGTCTATTGTTAAAGTACCAATGTTATAAGCATTGACACCCATATTTGATGCCGGACCAAATTGCCACATCGTCATGGATTTTCCGTCCGGCGAATTATCATGTTCATTGAGTGATATCAAGCCAGTGGTGAATGGAATTGGAAAACTAATGTAAATGACCGAGGTTACATTTGTTGTAAAACCCCATTGCTCGATATATCCGTCTGGGCTGCGTCGCCAACCATTGGTCGAATTACCACCACTTGTCCAGGCACTCATATCAGGTATCTGATTTGCACCTGTCCCAACATCCCTTTTTGCTGCTTCTCCCAAACGAAGGTATGTGAGAATGTCTGCAATAGTATTTTTCCCGATAATGTCACGGCCTACAGAAGTTAAATCAGTCTGCGCTGCCGTATCATTTCCAGTGAAATACGGGAGTTTATTTGCACCGGTTGCGAGCCCAGCCAATGCCGTCAGCGTGGCATCAAGCGCCTGGAAATCCTTCCCAAAAGCGGTCCCCATTTTGGAGATAAACCCGTTCAGGTCACCATCATCAAGCACGTCCAGCCCGCTTTTGTTAGCGGTGTACTGCGCCAGCGCTGCCGCTATAAAGCTGGCCTGTCGAATGGCTTTGTTTACCTGCGCTGATTTTGCTGGCCCGCTAATAAAGCCGGACAAAAGCGCCGGTAGTGCTTCCCAGTCAGCCTGAGACATCACGTTAGCATTCGCTGCTGTCGCGAACGGTTTAAAGTTGTTTGTTGCCATTAGAGTATTGTCCCCCATGCTCCAACATCGAACCCGCCGATGTATTCGTTATCCATATCAAACCCAAAGAATTTAGAGCCCTCAGATGGTGCTTCTACCGAAGGCGTTTCAACATCACCGGCCCATACGCCAGCAGATTTAACGGTGAGATAGCCCTGTTTGATAGCGGCAATCAGTTCAAGAGACACATCAGAAATATCAGTCTCGGGGAATACCCAGACCGATATCGTCATGTCCTGGTTGTCGACAATTTGTATCCTGAGGCCTGAGCCAGCAGTCGCAGCGTCAAGGATGGGAGGCAGAGAATCGTTCCGGCCGTCCCAGTTGTTGATAGCGATTTTCGCTTTCAGAATGATGCGGTACGTCTCATCACTCAGCGTCGTATAGCCAGAATCAGGATCATATGGCCCCTGCCAGATGCCCTGGTCATATCCAAGCCCGTCAGTGTCCCAGCTGAAATAAACTCCGCTAATTGGCTGGCTGACTATGCGACTGCGTCCGATCCACAGACCGAGGATGTCGAGCTGCACACCGACCGCCGTATCGATATCGAAGGCTGTTAAAAGCCCTGACATAGTGCTGGACACATCAATCAGCGGGCGGGTGCTCAGATCTATATGGTCAAAAAAGAGTGGCTTGGTAGCGTGGTAGTTAGTGATCAGTTCGGTGTATTTGCTCATGAGGTCACCGTGATACTGATATTCGCGGTGCTACAGGACGCCGAAGCATCATAGGCAATATCAATGTTTGATGCCGATACGCTGCCTGATGACTTACCGATCAGCAGGTCGGTAATATCGTAATAGCGGGCATTTCCGCCGCTCACCACGCCAAGGTTTGCCGGGGAATAAATACGGCTCAGCAGCACGTCGTCGCCAATTGTCAGGCCATTAATATAATCGGCAACAGCCTGTTTGATCTGCTCGCCGATTTGAGAGGTATACCCGGTAAAAACTTTCAGGGTAATGGCTACGAAAATCGGTACGTCGGTCGAGCGCGAAAAGTTAATGACGTGGGGATTACCGTAAGTATCTGGCACCGTGACAGAAGTTTTCCCGTAAGTTGCTGTTCCCTGCCCTTTATTGCCCCTGATAGTCTGGGCGATTTCTGTCACATCACCGCCGTCAACAATCGCAGAAATGGAATGAGGCGGCAGCCCGTTGCTATCTGTCGAGCCAGTGTCATTCTCGTACAGTTTGTGACGTGTCACGCCATTAACATTAGCAATAGCACCGTCGACACCTTCAAACGGGGTGATTGACGGTAGCGCGACGCTCTGGCCCTGCCGGATGCGAAGCTCCGCGTCTGTCTCGGCCGGAGAACCAACCGTAGCCGCTGCTGGGTTGGTGACTGATACCCATCCGCGAGTCGGTGTGTTAATGGTGGTGATAGTCCCGGCCATCGCCGCAACCGAACCGCTATTCGCACATGTGGCCGTCACCAGCACAGTACCGTCAACGCCGATCGCTACACTCGCGGGAAAATTCCAGATAATGCCGTTTTTATCCCGTGCGGAGCCATTCGTGATAGTCGTGCCTGCCGTACCGGTTAACAGAAGGTCAGCAGTAGAGTTTGTCGCTACTTTTCGCGTGATCCCGTTAATTTTCACATTGCTGCTAAGCGCTGCGGCCTGCGCTGTCATCGGTGAAAACGAGTTGTAAATCTCGATAGCGGTGTTGTTAGCGTCATGCACGGCAAGAGCCACCAGCGCGACCATCTGCCCGTCTTTGCTGTCTGGTTCGAGGTAGGCATCACTACCGTAAATCTGCCTGAAATAGCTGGTCAGTGTATCGAGGATTGTCTGGTAATCAGGCGCACTAATCCCCTGGGCGGTTACCGTTGCCGATAGCCCCAGCGTGTCGAGGTTCAAAGCCATTTATGCCTCGCTTGTTACAGTCGTCTGGCCGTAGATTGTGTCAATGGAGGAAGTGAAGGTGACGCGTCGGCTGGTACCGTCATAATTGGTATCAAAGGAAAGAATCGACAGAACGCCCGGCGTGTCCTGAATGCGTTCGCGTATAGCCAGGATGTAGACGTCAGATCGCTGTTTACCAAGCACTGACTGAACATACGGCGTTCCTTCCGTCAGGTCGAGAAACCACTGACCGCGCCACAGCTCGAAACGGGTTTTTACGGCCTGGGCGACACACTCCGGACTGTCAATAAGGAAGGTGTCGTCACCCTGCCCGAAAGTGTAATCGCCGTCAGCATCCTCTCGTCGGTATCGCATTATTGCGGCCCCCCGGTAGTTCCCCCGCCAGTCTGTACTCCTCCATGTTTATGCGTGGCGACACTGATACCGGAAGCTGTTACGTCATTCGTTACCGTAACCGGTCCAAGCATCGTCGCAGTACCACCACTTTCTCCCATTCCCTGAGACAGGCTACCGTTAATCGTTACGTTGCCGTTCAGCGTGATAGTCGGGGATGTAATTGTCGTTCCACCTTCAGCCGTAGCTGTAAGCTGGCCCGGCGTTTTAATAGTGATGTTATGTCCTGCGGCGACCTCTACGAACGCCGCGCCATCATCTGTTCGCAGCTGCGCGGCGCTGGTACTGATACCACTGATTTTCTGCGCTTGCGACTGCGGGCCAACGATGGCGAACGCATCAGATAAGTCATGCTGGCGCGGGTCGACAGTCTCCTGAACGCCGCCGCTCTGCCACCAGAAATCGATGCAACGGTCAGCAAAGATCAGCAGGCACTCGTCGCCTTCTTTAACCGGAAAGGTCAGCGTGCAGCCGCCGCCGCGCGGAAAGATAACAGGCACATCCACCAGCGGTTTTAATTCGGTGGAGCCATCGCCAACAATACCGCGAAGCGCCACCTCTACTGTGCAGGTAACAGTGTCAGGATCGAACGACTGAATGATGCCTGGCATCGCTACGCGCATCTGGGTAGACACCGAATCGGCAATGGCCTGCGCGGTCTGCTGCTCGCCGCCGATTTGTGATTGAGTTGGAATTGGCATAAAAACTCCATAAAAAAACCCGCTCAGCGGCGGGTTTGTGTTATTAAATTCGCTTCATCTTTTCTGGGTGGAAATTGGGGCACCAACTACACCCTTTACTTACTGCCAATGCTTGTATTTGGTCAGCCAAACTAAATGGCAATTTATCGGACACTCCGCCTTCCCACCCCCTAAGTAAACGGCAAGGTAAAAGGTAGTTACCCGGGTAGTTAGAAACGCATTCGCAATAAGACTGCTGATTGTTGGCTTTTAGTGATCGAGCATAACACCCAAGAGAAGATGATAACTCCTGAACATTTACAACCAACTCACCGTTAATAAAGGCTTGAACGCCAGTAATTCCATACACCAGATAACATAGGTTTGCAGCTCTTGAAAGTTGATCAGGCGTTTTACTAAAGGACGCTAAATGGAATTTTTTCCCTGCTATCTCACCAATTTTATTTACATCTGAAAGCTCAGCAATGGCTACAGCCATTGGATAATTTTTTGCCGTCGAATGAGGAAAAACAATGGTAATAACAAAGTTATCATCATTTAGAGATGCCAGATCCAAAGGGCCAATAGTTGACAGTCCCTTACCTGTCACTCATTTCACCTTTATACAATCATAGGTTGCATACTGACGCGGCGCATTCATGCTGGCTTGCAGCCACTGGGCATTGAGAATTATCTTGCCGTTTCGATTGATGTACTCAAGACCAACCCATCTTCCAGGCTGATCGGTAGCCATGCGCCAATCCATCTTGATATTGTTATAATCGCCTTTGTTTTTCAGGAAGGTGATTTTTTGCATTTCTGGCTTTGCGCCATTGATTCTGGCTAAGCCATCATCTGCCCAATGGATTTTAAAATCACCACATTGCTGATCCGCAAAAGCGGGTGCTGATATAAGCACCGCGAACACGGTAACAGTGCAAAGTAAATGTCTCACGGCCCCACCTCACTAATTCGTCGTCCCTTGCATTGCTTTCGGGCTATAAAGATCACGAGCGCCACGCGCAAAACACATCAAATCCATGTACCACGCCTGACCTCTTGTGTCGCCAGTATAGTCGATAGCTTTGACGATATAAACGCCATCTGTCGCAATGCTGGCAGCCTGTTGTTTGCTGGGTAACGTGTCACTTTCGATGTTCCCATTATATACAGACGTCCCGATCCGCCCAAGCGATTGCGCAATATCGGAGTTGCCAACTGTCGCGCGGTATACCGAAGCCTGATCGAGCTGAATAAGCCCATTAATGCGGATGTTGGGGTTTATCAGACACCGCACATTTACGCCGCCGCCCATCGTCTGTTGCGGCATACCGATCAGGCCAGTATCAGCATTCAACACAATGGCTTCGTGAATGTATTTATCCTCCGGCACCATCTGAACCTGACCATCCACCAGCTGCCATGTCGCTTTGCACTGCGCAGCAATATTATCCATCACGTTACGGGTGGATGAGTAAATCGCGCGGCCACGAGGAAACACGGTATCAGGAAAGTCGCCGGTAATGCCCTGCGTCACGCCGAACGCGTTGAAATCCTGCATCGTTGCCCGGTGCAGATCCGCAACGGTATAACCAGCTGCAAGCGTGGTGATGGTGGTCGCATAGAGGAACGCTTCGTGATCACCAATGGCCTGAATCAACACCCAGGAATCCGTAATGTTGTCCTTCCCGGTGACGGTGAAGCGAATATCACCGTCAAAGATCAGGCCGTAGTTCTGACCATTCACCTGCCCTATCTGGTCTGGTGAAATCTCACGGGCGACACCAACCTGGCTCGCATCAACATCCGGCGCTATGCCGTCATACCCGGCAATAATGCGAATTTTGGCAAACTCCTGCCCAAGTATCTTATTAGTGGTGGTGGGTGAAAGGTTATAGACTTTCACGTTAGCCACGCGCGGCCAGCGCGTGTCTGCCCACTCGATCTGGAACGTGACCTTAAAGTCAGACAGGGAAACGCCCTGCCCGTTCTGGTCCAACAGCTGTAACTCAAAATGGCGCATCCAGTTAAAAGACATTTCTACTCCTGTACGAAAATGAGGTGGCTGTATGTGCCGAGGTTGGTTTTGGTGGGCTCGTCTGGTGCACCCTTATCGGTCGCCACCACCAGCGCGCCATCAATGCCGAGCTGTGGATATTGTCGCAATAGGTTCACGCCGGTCAGTAGAGGTACGCCAGAGAGCAGCGCAGCGCCGCCGCTATCCATCACGTCCATGATCCAGCCAGCCGCATCACGCCAGATGATCCTTAGCGTATACGTGGTATTGCCCAGCAAGACGCGGAACTGCTGATTGTCAGGAGAAAGCGGTATTTCGTTAAACTGCATATCACCCTCCGGCAAGGCGCTGACCGCCAGTGACGATGCTGCTGAGAAGCGATTCATTTGGCGGTGTCGTGGATTTCGTCCCGGAATTCTGAACCGCCGACGTACTGACGCCATCCTGCATATCTGATTTATCAGCAACGCTAACGCTCTGCGTTTGCGACATGATCACTTCGCGCAGGGTAAGCGTGCAGTTCAGCACGTTCTCGCTGGTTTTGTCCGTTGTCACCTCAATGGCTCGCACCAGCATATTGCTGTACACCCGCTTTCCGGTCACCACATCGAACGGCACGCGCTCAAGCTGCATATCCAGCAGCTTTTGGTATGTCTCCTTTGGGCTAAGCCCAGCGCTAAGACCGATTGAAGATGTATCAATGAAGTCCAGCAACGAACCGCCACCAGCGAAGCCGCATTCCATTGTGACTTCGCTGGGACGCTTATACGCATGATCGGCAATGAAACCCGATGCGCTATTCGTTGTTGGCTTCTCCACCGGGTGCTCAGTAATTTCAAGCACATCAGAATGCTTTTCGGAAACGACTACACTGGGGATGAGTATGCCAATTCGCCGGGATTGCTGGCGAAAAATCGCTGATAAAATATCCATTAGCTATTTCTCGTGATGAGTTGCTGAGTTAGAACAGAGTTGACACTCCCTTGGCGTTCAGCTGAGAGACGAGCCGCTTCACGTGGGTCGGAAACACCGTGGATGTTAATGTTCGTTTCCTGCTGAATCACCGGGGCGCTGGTGGGCATATTGCTCATCACTTTCGGAATGTAGTTGCGCGTTTCCTGCGGCATTAGCCCCATGCCATAGCGCTGAACGTTGCCGATCCCCCAGTTATATGATGCCAGTGCCTTGCTAAGGTCTCCGCCGTTCTGCCGCAACAGCTGGCTAAGGTACTTAGCGGCTGCCTGAGCTGACTTTTCCGGGTCGAACACATCGTTTCCACGCAGGCCCATGTCGCGCGCCGTGCCATCCATAAACTGGAACAAACCCTTTGCACCCGCACCGGACATGGCGAACTGATTACCACCCGACTCGGTGATCGCCACGCTTTTCAACAGACCAGCAGGCAGCTGATAAAGCGACTCCAGTTTATTGAACATTGGCCCCATCCAGTCGAGCAATACTTTGCCCTGGGCTGTCGCCTGAGGTCGCTTAACAGACTGTGCTCGCTGCTCTGGCTCCAGTCCCATCTCCTGAATTTTTCGCTGGATTTGCTCATCAGTGAAAAAATCTTTGCCGGGGTTTTCCTTTCTCAGCGCCTCATATGCCTGCTGCCTTTCGGGTACGATATTGCTACCTATACCGCCAATCGACGCCATTTCTTCGCTGGTGGTCGGCGTATTGTTGGCAGGAATGAACATAAGCAACCAGGGATTCTTGATTGCCAGCTGCGCGATCCCCTGCGCCAGCTTACCCAACCCACCAATAGAGCCGCCAATTGCCTTACCGAGGCCCATAAATCCGGCGACAAGTCGCCCGATCCCCGTGAGCATGGAGACAAGCTTCGCACCGGCCAGAAAGCCAAACAGGATGGTGAGCGTATTTTTCCAGCCGCCCAGGTTGTCCTTGAGCTCCAGAAACTTATCGCGCAACCATTTGAATACCTTTTTGGCCTGCTCAATCTCTGGCTGCCACTTGGACCAGTCAATCAGGCTTTTGCCACCCTCTTTCCATGTCTGATAATCGTCATAGAGTAATCCGATCGCCAGAATCAGCGTAGTGATCAGGCCTATAGGGGATTTCAGAAATGCAGCATTGAGCAAACGCCAGGCGATGAGGATCGCGCCGATGGTCATCAGGAACTTTTTGCTGCCATCGTCCAGCTTTTTCCACCATTCAATGACAGAACCAGCGGCCTGAATCACCCGCCACGCCATTCGCGTGAAGGCGTTCGCAAGCCAGATCACGCCTTTAATGACTTTGGTCAGCGTGTCCTCAATCTTCGGAAAATTATCGAGGATGCGCCTCCGTAGGCTGTCCAGCGAACCAGCCAGGCCACCAGCCAGATTTGAGCCGATCTTGTCCCGCATAATGCCGAACAGCGACGTAAGCCCGCGCATGGACGTCATAAATTTGTTGGACTGAACGGCCGCCTTATCAGCATTGAACCCCGTCTTTTGCAGCATCGACTGGTAATCGGCGGTAAAGCCATTCATGCCGCGCCGCATCGCCATCAGCGTGTTTTCATCGATGCCGAGCATCTGCGCGTATTGCTTCGCGCGGTAATACGGCATGTTGTTGAGCTTTTGCCCAACGCCAGTAAAGATGGCCGCAGTATTACGCATCTTTCCGCTGGCATCGCGGGTCTGGACACCCAGACGGTTCAGGAACCCTTCCGCCCCCGGATTGCTACGCATGAAACCAGCCAGTCCTTCAAGGGAGGACATAGCCGACTCGGCGCTGGCACCGGTTTGCGATGCGGCATAGCCCAGCGCTTTGATGCCCTGGACACTGGCCCCCGTCCGCTGGGATGCCCAGTAAATTTTATCCAGACCATTCGCGATCTGGGTGGTAAATCCGACAATGCTCAGCGCTGCGCCTTCCACCACCGCGCCGACCTTCAGAACGTTCGCGGTAACGCCTTTCAGCACGGCTTCAAACTTATTAGCGCCAGCCTGATCGATATCGAATCCCAGCGAAACAAGGAAATCTTTAATCGTATCTGCGTTACCGCTCATTGGCCGCTCTCCATTTATCTACCCGGGCGTCGTTATCCTCGCGCATGTCGAGGTAGTCATTGAGAAGCGCGATGCGGCAAAGATCTACCGCACCGCTGTTAAGGTCTTTCTGGTCAATATGGAAGGCAAGCGCCGGACGAAGAATAAAATCTTCACCACCCGGCAGGCTGTTGAAGGTTATTCCGCTGGCGGGGTAAGCGTCTCGTCGGTAGGGAGTCCTTGCAAAAAATTTCCCAGACTGTCGGCGACCACCCGCGCCACCAGCTGCAGCATCGTCAGCAGGTCGATATCATCAAATGACATCTGGCCCTGCTGGCATACCGGTACCCAGCCTTTCATGTGGTCGCGGGACACGACGGACAGGCACGGAAAAAGGATGGCGTTCACGTCCTCATCGCTCATGTCCGACACCGCTTCTGCGATTTTCGGAAGAATGCTGGACATGGCCCCTTCGATATCCTTGTTGGTGATTTTTTCCTGCACGCTGCGGAACTCTGAAACCATGCCGGCGAGCACCGGCAGCAGTTTGCGGGACACCTTCAGCTGCTCAAAGACGCTAAGCTTCGCGGTGCGGTAATTGACGCCGTTAATTTGAAATTCCATCGGTTAAAACTCCCCAAGCAGCTGATCGATTTTAATGCAGTCAAACACCCAGGCCACGGTGCCGCCCTCTTTGGCGTTGTTGAAATCGGGCTGTTTCTGGAAAGCACACTCGCGGGCCGTGGAGATATCACCGGATGCCGTGTTACGGATCACAATAATGTTCTTTCCCCAGGTGGAGGATGACTGGCTCTGCGCGTTATACGCCAGCGACAGCTTTTTATTGACCGGGGAGGTTTTGAGCAGGGTCACCGTAATGGTGCCGGATTTATCCGCATGCAGACTGTGCATGCCTTCACCGTCGGCACCGATGGTCATGGTGTTTTTATTCCCGCCCATAGTCTGGGTGATACCTTCTTCAGCGTTCGCGGAACCCTGACCAAGATCGATAACGCCGGTCGGCCCGGTGAGCGACGCGCTTACATCGAGAAAAGAATAAGTTGCCATTTATCGCTCCTTAGCGAACCACGTTGATCTGCACATCGGCGTAATGAACTGCACCAGCCAGCTTACAGGCCACCTGAATTAACGGTGCTTTGCGCGCTTCGCGGTCGGCCTGAGCCTGCTGCACCAGAGGTTGCGCATACACGTAATAACCTTTGGTCAGCGTATCGCCGGAATTCAGCTGTCCGATAGGGCCACCATTCCACACGCCAGCCGCTACCAGACCGTTCGTGACGGACTGATCCATGGACTGTTCAACGTTGGAAAGCAGACGGGTCACACCGGCATCAGTCTGCGGAATTTTGGTGGTGCTGGTGTAAAGCAGGTTATAGAGATTGGTCTGAACGTAGTTCTGCAACCAGTCGAGCCCATGGCGCTCGTCGAAGAAGTCGCCGTTCGCCATAACACCCTGTTGGAGGATCGCCGTGTCGTTGGCGTAGTACACGAACACGTTCGCATTCTTCGCATCCACAGCCGCCGCCTGTCCTACCGTCAGCGTTTCGTGGGTTACGCTCGGTTCCTGTTTGAATTTCAGGGTAATGGTGGTATTGCTGCCGTTGAAATTGACAGTAAACGCGCGACCAAAAGCCGAGACTGCGGCATATGGGCTGCTGGTGGAATACTGAATAAAGGTACGGGCATACTTGCCAGCCTTTAATTTCGACGCAACATCGGTCGTCGAAGTCGTGCTGATAATCTCGGCGTCGGCAGATGTTACCCCGAAAATTCGGCTCAGACTGGACGCTTCGATGAGTTTAGCAACCTCAATCACGTCGTCAGCATCAAGCACATCACCGCCATCAGCAACATCATCAGCGACAACCAGCCCATACCAGTTGGTATATTGCAGGCAGGCATTAACAGCTTGCACAATGGTTTCCACGCTTCCACCTTCGGAAGAGGTCAGCGTTTTCGCCCAGCGGCCAACATAAACCTGCGTCGGCTTCGGTGACTGGCTGAAGAAAACCTGCGCCGCTTTATATTCCGGGCTGTCGACGCCGAAGTCCTCGCCAATGTCCTCAACGGAAGCATAGAGGCGAACGCGCTCTTGCACCGGAATAACGGTGGAAGAACCAAGGATCAGCAGCGCGCCGAAGTTACGACCAGTAGCCGCTTTCGGCGAGATGATCACATCAACGTTTACAACGTTGGATACAGGTAAGCCCTGCGTCATAGTTTATTCTCCAAAAAAGGTGACTGGCGCTTCCGCCAGCGATTTGATGCCGTACTCGCGCACGACCTTCCGGCGCAGGCGCACCGTCATGTCGTAGCGGCGAACCCATTGCTGGTTGATAAGTTCGGGGAAAGGGGTCAGACCGGTATAATCGCCCAGGGACAAACCAAGCGCGTTCAGCTCAGCATTGTTTTGCGGGACAGATATGCCATCGCGAAAACGGGACGCATAAGACATACCAGCCGGGCCATAGAACGACGCCATGCACTCGAACGTTTCATGCCGCCAGAGCTGAGCGCCCTCGTCGGTCTGATTGGTGAATGCAGGGTTGTTATCAATGAGCAACCCGGTAACGCCAAACGCGCACCAGTTCGTTTCAACGGGTGGCAGTGGCGGCTGATTTTTCTGCCAGCGCGGACGAACCATTCCAGACGGCAAGCCGGAAACATTGCGCATCCACTGGCTTAGCAGCCTGTCGAGCGCTTCGTCATAAGCCGGATCGCCGCTGGTGGGTGTCAGCCAGCCGCGCTCTGTGCTGGTGTTATTGCTCAATGGGAGTTCCCCCATCAAACGGCAGTAATTCACAATGAGCCTGGACGAAGCCAGCACCGTAAGCCGTATACGGGTCGACGAATGTCACGCGATAATCACGGTTCTGATACGTCACGATATCGGCATCACGGCCAGTCTGCCCCTGCGTAAGTCGTTCAGTCGTCACGATAAGAATCGCGCCGCTGATAACCTGCCCGGCCTGCATGCGGCGGTTTTCCAGAGAGCGGTCAACGGTAACAACCCCGGCAAACTGCGTTTTAACTTCGCTGTCGCTGCCGATCCCGTCCTCGTCCACCGTTTGCGCGCGACGCGTTACCCACAGGTTGAAGTCGCAAAAATCGGGGTCAAAAAGCACGTCTGTTACATCAAGATTCGGCATCTTTATCCCTCACAACATGGGTAATGGCTCTGCGATATTGCCCGGTGTCGATTAGTGGTTTCACCAGATCGGTTCCGGGGGACTCGCCAGCAGCGCGTCGGGCAAGCTCCGCTTTCGCCCCTTTGCGCCCTCGACGCGCGCGTGCTTCAACGGTGCTATCAGCAAGCGGTGTAAAGCCGGTAATGGTCATGTAACGCCTGACGCCATTCGCGGCCAGCGTTCCGGCGCGGTTAAGCGCTCTTTCCGCACCCGCCGCATTTCCATCAAGCGCAGCCTGCGCCGCTGCTTTGAGCTGCGGCACCGTCTGTTCCTCTACGGATTTAACGCCGGGGATCAGGTGCGGGCGTGGGGGTATGTTTTGCGCTGGTGAGCCGTATTCGTTGACGTAACCGATCCCGGCATTACCAAACGGAACATCCTCACGCTCGCTGTCTTCTTCCGGGATGCCCACCAGCACATCCTTTTTGGTTAGCGACCGGAGCGCATCCAGAATGGCCTGAGCGTTATCAACCCTCGTTGTTACACCACTTTTGAAACTCATAGCTGGCGACCGCCCGCACCGAACATCGTGATCAGCTGATAAAATTCAGCGCCATATCGGGTGTTATTCCAGAAGCCTGCGTCAGGGTTTAGCGTCGCGCTGGTGTCATAGCTGACGCTTACCTTGTCAACGGACTTGGAGGACTGAACACCATTGGTTGAGCCACCCGAGCCGCCGACGAGCATTGCCCGGCTATCTGCCGCCCAGAGCGTCATGTAGTGAGCCACGAACAACTCGACAAAGTACGGAAACAACTCTTTGCCGGTGACGTTTTCGCTCAGCAGCACATCAGCCAGATTCAGACGAAACTGGATTTGTGCTTCGGGATATTTGGCAGGGTCAGCAAACTGTGGAAAGTCGCGCCGAAAATCACTTACTGTTGGCAGGCTTTGATTCTTTGGCATCTTTCGCCCCATTACCGCCAGTCTGGGCGGCAGCAATCTGCGCTTGCAGGCTGTCGTTCTGCTCTTGCAGCTTGAGCAGCGCTTCTCGCAGATCGGCAATCAACTGATCTTTATCGATAATCTGCTTATCTTTGTCGGCAATCTGCGCTTGCAGGCTGTCGATAATGGGTTGCAGATCATCGGTGTCGCTAATCACGCTTTCGGAAAGCTCGGAGTGCGCCTGGGTGAACCAGTGCGACGCGACCTCTTCCGGTACGTTATGCCGTCCCCGGCCAAACTCCTGTTTTGACTGATCGCCGAGAGTCAGCGTAAACGGGGTGTGAACATGGATGGTAACCAGCTTTTCTTTCGCCATTTTCAGTTTCCTTCTGGCCCCTTTCGGGGCCGTTCTGGTTATCAGATACCGTCCACGTAGGACAGGGTTTCTTTGTACACTGGCTCAACCGCACCGAGCTTGCCGTAGTAGGTCGCAATCTGATACAGACCGCGATACTGGATAGGAACGCTCTGCAACGGCACCAGTGGATAGCGCACGTATTTCTTGTCGTTGGTGTAGGCGACCATACGATCTTTACCGCCAACCCCGCGCCCTTTCAGCCATTTGACCGCTTTGATTTCCAGCGGAACGCCGTTCTGGTGGAAAGCGATAGTGTTCACGGCCAGATAGGTCAGCAGCGACTGGTTACCCGCTTCGGAAACCTTACGGCTCGCCAGAAGTGAATACTGCTCTGGCGGAATACGCAGATCAGAAGGCACGACGGAATAACCGGAAGCAGCCCAGGCATTCGACAGAATGCTGTTCACGCTATCGAGGATCTCGTCGTTGGTGGAGTTCGCCCAGGTCTTCGGCGCGTTGTTCAGCGTCACACCGATGAGGTTTGCCAGACCTTTCAGGCCGAGCGCATCATCGCCGATGTAAACCTGCTCGTCGTTGTCCATCTGCCATTTGAGCTGCATCCCGTCGTACTTCTGGGTATCAATCGGGCGACCTACCTGCTGAGCTGCTGCCAGCTCTACAACGGTCCAGCCCAGCTCCATGCCCCAGAGGTTCAGCGGATTGCCGTCTTTGCCGATATCAACGTTCACGCCAGCAATAGCAGTGGAGTCTTTGCCTACCCAGTTTTTACCGTTCGGATTTGCGCCAGTACCCGCAGCGCCAAAGCTGGTGTTAGTCCAGCTGGAAATGTCATCTGCGATAGAAACGTCTTCACGCAGTTGAATGTCGCGGCTCCAGGTGTAACCCACCAGCGGCAGGTTCAGCGTCTGGTCGAGTCGCTCCAGCTCCCCGATGAGAAAGGCACCAGAGCTATCAACGGTTGCCTGATCAAAAGTAATCATTCGTCTGTTCCTTAAATCTTCCAGGAGATTTCTGCATTGCCGTTAGCGTCACCGGCCCCTGTGAATTCGGCGTTGGTCAGCGCCACGTTTTTGCCACTGACGGACGTGGACATGAAGCCGCCCAGCGGCACGTCAATGGTTGAATCGAGCGAAACAACCACGTAGACAGGCGCGCCTTTTTTGATGGTACTGGCATCGAAGCCAGATCCGAGGTTAACGGTCATGTAGCCACGCTTCATGGCGTCGCCCGGGAAGTTCTTATCCGTCCCCACCTGGCGAACCATGTCTGGCTGCGATGTGGTCGGATACGGACGAACATAGATACCCTTCACCTTGTCGGCGGTGTCACCGTCCGCCAGCGGCACGAAAAAGCCGTCAGCATCGTATTTGCCAGCCAGACCATAGGCAGCGAAGGCGTTATCGGATTTAAGGATCACCGGTTCGACGGTTAAGTCCTGCGGGCGAGAGATAGCCCCGGCAATGCCAACAGGCATCCGGTACAGGAATGCAAGGCCATTATTTAATCAACTGAAATATAAGGATTTATTTGCAGCCTGATTTTTGGTGTAGTCCATAGGCTGCTCTGTGATGTGTGGCACTGAATGGGGTAAGTTACTCAATACCTGATCTGTAGGATTTGCGGGGTATTTCAATATGCAATCTGTGCCACCAGCCCATTAACTGGCAGTGCAATTTTTCACGCGTGACGTGTCACAATGCTGGTGGTTATCCCATAAATTTGCGGTATACCTCCCCGGCTTCTTCGGCAGTTAGGTTCGTTGTTTCCGTTCTGATCGGACCGCCATCTTTACCCGTTGTTTCAACCTTTAATTTGTTGGTGTAAGCGTCCCCGCACTCTTTCGCGGCCTGTTCGATAAGCTGCGCTGTTAATGCGTAGTTTTTGATTGCCTCTGCACGGTTCGCCATGCGATCGAGCATACGCAGCCGATACGCTTTGTTGGCGATAGGGATATCTGATATTTCACTCTGGAAGCGGGCGCGAGTGTGATTAAAGAGATCAACCCATTTTTGGCTAAGATTTTTAGCCATTGTATTTTCGGGGTTGTAGGCCGATATCTGTTGTCGGGTAACAACGATGCCAAAATCTTGTTTTACAAGTTCGACGATTCTGGAAGGGGGTTCATAGCAAGCTAATGATTGAATAATCATAACCTTAGCCATTGTTGGTAATGCTGCCATTGTTCACCTTTTGACAAAGGAAATAAAAGTAGCGTTCGGAGTTCTGCCCCCTGCACCGCTACTTAAAGTTACAGATCGCATCATCAGTTAATTCCCGTGGAAGCCATGTCATAGCTTGACTCCTGCTCAAGAAAAGGAGTTGCCCGGTCAATAAAATTGATGCCAATTATCTGGTTAAGTGAATTGCCACGGATAAAATAATTATGCTCAAGAATACTGGCTAATTTTTCTACTTTATCCCAGTGTTGCTTAACAAGTAATTCAGTTTTGTTAATCATGTGCTGAAGCATATCTTCACGAACGGTTCCTTGATAGCACTCGCAGAACGAATCCAGCATTTCATCAACCTTCATCCGATCTGAACCAGGTGAGCGCTTGCTAAAAGAACAAGTTGGGCTAAATATATTTCCCCCACCATATGCAACCTCACATACTGGGCCAGCAAGAGATATGAATAAATTACGCTGAATATCTCTTTTTATTGCAGCCGCATGATATTCAATAAACGATATTTTCCTTCCATTTTCTATAACTCCGGATTTACTTTCCCGCATTCCTTTCAGATCCCACGTATAGCAAAAAGAATGGTAAACAGCTCCAATACACTCTTCTTCAAGAGCATGTTTTTCACCCAAGAAGCCGAATTCATCCATAATAGAAATACTATAAATATCAACGCATAAAAGCCATGCTGCGATGGCGTGCCCCGCCTCATGATAAGCGACACACCTCTTACCTTTTGGAAGCCAGCAGAAAAAATCTTTCTGTTTTAGTTCATTGACGCGAGCTAACTCTGACATAACCGCCCTCGAGCTTTCCCAATCTGAATTTAATATCGTAAAAAATACCCATTACACGATGCCTTCCACCTCAGAAATATTCATCATCTTTATCCCTAACAACATATTTAATAGCATCGCGGTATTTCCCTGTATCAATCAGCGGGCGGGCATTTTGATTACTTATAAATTGGCCTGATTCAGGGTCAATGGCATTCAACTTTCCATCGGCTGCTCTGCGAGCCATCTCGGCATTCGCACCTTTACGACCTACTTTGCCTCTCTTTGCACGAGCCTCGATAGTGCTGTCAGAAAGCGGAGTAAAGTTCGTAATTTTCATGTAATGGCGAACACCATTCACCGCTTTTTGCCCTGCCTGATTCAACGCTCTTTCCGCTCCCGCCGCATTACCATCAAGCGCAGCCTGTGCCGCTGCTTTGAGCTGCGGCACCGTCTGTTCCTCTACCGATTTAACGCCGGGGATCAGGTGTGGGCGTGGGGGGATGTTTTGCGCTGGTGAGCCATATTCATTGACGTATCCGATCCCGGCATTACCAAACGGAGTATCTTCACGCTGGCTATCGTCTTCCGGGATACCCACCAGCACTTCTTTCTTACTGATGGATTTAAGCGCATCCAAAATGGCTTGGGCGTTATCAGCGCGAATGGTTACTCCGCTTTTCATTACGCCCCCTCAGTCGTCATTGATGCCAGCGCCTTAGCCACCAGCCCACGGGCAATTTGATGCACAGACGGCGCGACGCCAATATCAGAGCGCTGCCGTTCGCGCTCCTGGATCTTGCAGATAGCGGCGAACTGGTCGCCAGATAGCAATACGGGCTTAACGTTTGGCTTTTTCATCCTGTTCACTCCAGAACTTTGCATTCGCTTCGTTGGCTTTTTCCAGATTGCGGCATTCGTTGTTGAAGTTGTTACGCATCCGCAATTGCTCGGCCTGCTCGCGGCCAAAGAGTTTACGCCCGACGCTTTGCGGGTTTCCTGCTGCTAATTTCGGGTCATAGATAGCCATGCTCATATCTCCTTAGTGTTTTTTGCCCCAGAAACTGGCGTTGTCGGTGTTAATACTGCGAATGGCGTCGCCTGTGGTGAGAATCTTCGGGGAAACGTTGTTAACCCGCATGTAGTCGCCTACCTGCTCCAGCACGTCGATAGCCTGATCAAGCTGAATCTCTGATAGCGGGGTCGGGTGTACCGCACTGAATGCCTCAGCGGGTGCGTAACGCAGCACGTCGAGCGCAACAAGGCGGGGGTCGGTATCAGGAAGGGCGTTGTCATATTTTGGCGCTACAGCGCGTACCAGGCGCATAAATTCGGCATCCATTGACGTTGGCGCTGTGGAGGTCGTGGAAGCGCCGCTACCGCTACGGGTAATCATGTCACTATCGCGGGTGTACATACGGCGCAGGCGGTCGCCGGTTGCAATGCGTGTTGCACGTTCCTGCTTAAGCGTCGTTGCAAGATTCGCAATGACGAGAGCCACAGGCAGCGAACAGGTCAGCCTTTCGAACGTATCATCGGAGTAAGTCACCTCGACTGTTCCACCAGCGTTATCGCTTTCCAGATTAACATTGGTTATCTGTTTCATTGTTCATAACCCTTTGCGTTGTTTAAATCCTGATCATTGCATAAATTGCAATATTAGTAAACATCGTTGCGCATATTGAAATAATAAATCGACGTGATACTATGAGGGTGATCCACCATTGTGTGATTGCATTAACATGGTTAACAAAAGCCCTCGCCTCTCCAGCGCGGGCTTTTTCTTTTCCGCTCCGCAAAGTTGCCGTTTCGGCATACTGTCGCTTAGGCGATGCCCCTCCAAATTCGTAATTTCTCTCCGAAAAAAACTCTATAGATAAGCAAAAACATGTTGGTTCAGTTGGTTCAGTTGGTTCAATTTGTAAAGATTGTTGTTTTATAAGGATTATTTCTTGGAGAGTGAACCAACAAAGCCCTGTTTTGAACCAACAAACGCTATTTTCGTGTTGGTTCAGTGAGAAGGATTAACAGGCCAGCCAGAAAAGGGTGTTGGTTCAATAGCGGCACCTGTTGGTTCAAAATGGGAGTTTGTTGGTTCAGTGTTGGTTCACTTATTAGCAGGTAAATACATTAAATACATACACTTAACTTAATTAAGTAGTTACTGAACCAACTGAACCAACAAAAAACAATCTCGTATGTGTACTTTATTCTTCACCCTCTATCTCGTCGGGTCGTAGCTGGAGCACATAAACGTTTATCTGGCGTCCATCAATTCGTGGGGATTTACGCTGATACCCCCTTCCGCTGGCTGGCGGTTTCAGCACCCCAGCCCCGGCAAGCACACGGGCAAACTGTTTAGCATTAAAGCCCTGCGCTATCTCCTTTTCGAACGCAGCCGGAAAGGTGTAGAACACTACGGGGCTTTCGTCATGCTCACCTTTCTGACGGTATCCGGCTAAATCCCGGATCGGCATGTCAGCCGGGCTATACGGGAATGGCGCGAAACGGCTCAGGCCGTAGGCATTAAGAAACGCCTCCGCCTGCTCGACGATCTGCTTATGCTCACGGTTCCCCGTGCCGAACTCTTTTACCCAGGCGTTAAAGCCATGCTGGATAGCGTCCCGGCTTTCCTGCTCCCCCCAGCCAGTGACAGGCATCCCCAACACCAGAGCCGCCTCCAGAATGGCGAACCGCTCGCCCACACGGTGAACCTGTTCGCCATAATCAGCAGGGATAAGACCGCGCCAGCGCTCTTGCGCAGCTCTGACAGCCTGTTTTGCCTCCTGCTGGTGGCCTGCAAGCCATTTAATCCATTCACGGCCTGCGGCTCCGTGGTTCGTCTGGTAAGCCTCTTTGAGCGCGTCGGCGTGCTGCTTGCCGTTCTGGTACTCATGGTGCGTTACTGATTTCTCCATCGGTAAATTAAGCAGTCGCACCAGTTGCCCGGCCTTAACTTTCAGCCCACCAGCAGAAAGAAACGTCTCAATGTCCATTTCCCCGGTACTGATCGCTACGGTACGCCAGCGCTTCAACTCGCGGTTGCCGCCCTCCTTCGCCCCCTGTAGCTTTCCGGCACCGTTAAACAGCGTGTAGGCAGAGGTCGCAACGTCTTTGGCGCTGCTGCCCTGCCCCACTTCGTCCAGCGGTAACAGGCTGTCGTTATGCGCTTCCGCTTCGTTGGCGATACCCAGCGCAGTACCGTACCAGGTAAGGCGCAGGGCGTCAGGTTCACCGTAAAGGCTGCTGGCGATATTGGCTGTCGTCGTCTTCCCTGCGCTGGACTGCTCGAAAAGATGCACACCGAACCCGTCAGCACCAACAAGCCCGATCAGCGGCGCAGACAGCGCAGCAGCAACACCCAGCATCATTGACGGGTTGCCGAGCGCAAGGCGCGCCACCGAATCACGCCAGCTTTCCGGCGTTCCACTGACGGTATAGCCACCAGCCGCCGCACTGCGGCCACTGAATAACAGCGGTATCTCTGGCTCACCAATAACATCTCCATCCGGCATGATGTAGGCTCCGCTGTGCCAGCCTGTGGTGTGGCTGATCTGCCACTCCTTACCGCTACCGGTTCGCTGTAGCCAGTCAGCCAGAATTGCCCGTAACGATGGTTTGGTCGTTACACTGACACCGCCGTTTTTCAGCGTTCGCCATCCCTCACGGTCGCCAATGTCCTCCCATGGAAGCGCCCGGGTAACTTGCCCCCGGTTGCCGGGGACGTCCCAACGCAGGATCAGAAAGCGCTGCCTCGCGTTATCACTCCCCGCACCAGCAATCTCCAGCGGAGAACATAACCACGCCTCGGTATTGATAATTTCCCCTGTGTCTTTGTCCACTTTCGGGGTGATCCAGTGAATGCCATCCGAACGGCTCTCCACTCGCGGCTTAAGGTCGTCGTCGATACCAGGGCTTTTCTTGCCGCCGTCGATAGCTGTCAGTGTCGCACCCACTTTCTTACCCTCCGGTTGGTACATTGAGGCGTTAAATGCTGCTGTGGTCGCTTCAAGGCCGTATTGCTGGTGGTAGTCGTTCCAGTCCGCTTTATAGTCCACTGGTGGCATGGAAACCCAGCCAGAAACGGCTTTCGCGGCTTTCTCTGCGGCCTCCTTGCCAGTGTTAACTTTCACTCCTTCAATTCCGTCACTTTCGCTGCTCTGGTCGTTATCTGCGGCAATGATGATCTGCGCATTCGGGTAACGCTGGCGCATCGCCATAGCAACGGCGGGGAGGTTCCCGGCGTCAATCGCGGCGATAACTGTCGCAATTTGTCGCAATTCCTGAACGGATAACGCTGTCGCCAGCCCCTCGGATATCACTACCGTTTCCGTATTTTCAACGGAGTTAACCACACAGAAGGAGCCTTTCTTCACCGTTCCGGCCACCAGCCGCTTACTACCATCAGGCTTAATGACCTGTGCCCCGGTAATCGCCCCGGCGACGTTCGTCAACGTGATCAACATCGAGCCGTCTGACAGCAGCGGGAAGGGGCGCTGTAGCCCCTTTGATGTGAGGTAGTCAGACTGACCCGGCGCAGTTTTGGCAGCCAGACAGGCTATCTTGCTGGCTATATCCGTTTGAGGCTTCTCTCTGGCTGGCTTCTGTTCCGGCAACGGCAACGCCATCACTTCCGCCACCATCATAGCCGCCTCACGCGCACCGCATTGCCTGACCTTCATCACCAAATCCAGCCCCGTTCCTGCGCCACAATGTGAGCAAAAGTAAGTGCCTCGCCCGTCCTTGTCATCAAAGCGGTAACGGGTATTGCCACCGCAAGCCGGACATGGTCCCTCGCTGCGGTTGGTCGGAATACCGAGCCGTTCAAAAATTGACTGCCAGTGACCGGTCGCCTTGATGCGCACATCGTAAATAAAATTATCTTTCACGGCTTAACCTCATCCACTGGCTGAAACTCTGTTAAAAATCGCAAATCCGACTGCACACACGGCGATGCGTAGCCATCCCGATAAAATGTCACTCTGTTGAATCGGTAATTTTCCACTGTTACCAGGCAGCCCCGTTTATCCTTCCATTTATCGCCTTTGCGGATCACAGTGCGAGCGAAGCCACTGGCAGTAGAGCCAGTTAATTTCTTTTCCATGGTTATTTACCTTTAGTCATCTGACGACACTGAGATTCCGCATTGGCAGCGGTATCAGATAACGCTCGCGCCAACGGCATTAATTCCATCAGCATTCCGCCAATATCTCGGAAATCTGTTGCTGACGGCTCATAGGCGTCGTTATCAGCTCCTCCAGCGTAAAACATCATTTTACCAACGGCGGCGATCCCATTCAGGATGCTATCTGCGGCGCACTCAGCACGAGAAGACAGCATCAGGAGGTCATCTTTATCGGTATCGGGGAAATTGACGCGCACAAAATCGTTGTAAAGGTTCATGCTGTGACCTCCATAGCCAGACGTGACTGGATCGCGGATGCTTTGCTACCAAGCTGTAAGTAGGTGCGGGTTATAGCCGGGTTACTGTGCCCCAGCATTTCAGAGGCCACCAGCAAGCCCTGTTCGCCTCCGGCAGACATGAGGTTAAACGCTGCTATTTTGCGGCTGGAGTACGCGCTCAGGCGCAGCTTGGCATTAATGAAGCGGGTAAACCACGCCATTACGCCATGGAGTTTTCGCCAAATGGTTTGGCGGGTCACGCTACCTTCCAGACATTGGCAACGGTTACTTTCGATTTGAGAGCGGGAAAATACCAGGTCGTCCTCTACCAGATTCCGATCCTGACGGTCACGCAGCCGCTTGATGATGCCGGGCGGTAACTGTTTGGTGTCGTGTTTGACGTCCGCCTTTGCCACCAGCTCGAATACTATGGCCTGTTCTTCGTCGTTCATATCGGCGGCCAGCTCGTCGCAACCGATACTATCCCACTTCATATAGGCGATATGGTCAGCGGCGAGACGTGCGGCGTCCTTGCGCTGCTGGCGCACAATCTCGATACCTTTGCGGGTTGCCCGCGCTTCGGCGGCTTTGGTCTGCTTGGCAACGATAATTGTCGCCTGCCCCGTTTCCCAATTGACGCAGGAATAGCGCAGGTTGCAAACGTCGCTGGTGCGCCAGCCGGTCACGGTCGCAATATCCCACCAGAGCAACACCCAATCCGGTTGCGTATGCTGGATGCGCTCGCGTAGCTTGCGCTGCTCGTCGCGGTCATAGACAGGGGTCATGGTGCGACTGCCCTTTGTGCTCGCCGCCTTAACGACATTGCCGCGCAGCTCGCGGGCTTTGGCTGTCAGTGTCTGGAGGTTAAACACGGCGCACCTCCGGCACTGGCAGACGTGCGGCCAGAGACAAAATAAAGTGCGGCGCAAGGATGCGGCGGGCTTCGCGTTCGGTCGCAGCCTCAACGGACAGACGGCAAGGTTTGGCTTTTTTATCGTGGCGATTAAGCGCAAGAAAGCGCCAGGTGAATTTTGTTTGAGTGAGGGTAGGGATAGTCATCATGATGATGATCTCCTTTGACTAATTTAAGGAGCCACCACCTGAGTTCTCACGCTCTAAAGGGTGGTGACACTGACAGGGGTGAGAATACCGGCGTCAAAGGGAACCGGCCAGCCCGAAAGCTGCCCTGCCAGCGCCACCATTGATTCTGTGCAGTTCTACGCCGCTGAATATGGGGGGGACTGACATTGCGACAATAAAAAAGACGCGATAGGCGTCTGTTGTCGCCTTTGACCTTATCCGGGTTCTCACGCCCGGCACCCGTTTTGTGAGGTGCAAAATAATCATAACCACACTGCCCCGTTAAGCGCAAGGGAAATATCCCCTGCGCCCGCAATGCAAACTTGTGATTAGTACCCGCGAGAAGCGTAAACTCGTGCCATACCAGCCCAATGAGAGAAAAGAATTTCCCACTTGATAGGGTTGTAGGTAATACTTCCATCGACTGCGGCAGCGTTCCATGCCCGATCAGAAATAGAGCTATCTTTAGCAGTTTTCCCCCACTCAACAATATCCCTCGCTAAAGCCTGCACACATGCCCGACCTACTACCTTTTCGTCAACATACGCCCCTACATCAGAGCATGACTCCATACTCATGTTCAGGCTATTTTTGAGGGACTCCAGCCCGGCCACTGACATAAAACGACGACCATTAGCGTATGCAACACCATCATTCCTGATAGTAAATTTAACAGTGTGCAATGCGTCGATAATCATCCGCTGCTCTGGCGTCGGGTTCTGCCATAGCACAAGGTTAATCTCTCTTTCAGAAGCTATTGATTCTGCTTTCTCACGCTTAACTCGTGCATCCCGTTCTGCCTGGTATTGTTTTTGATTTTCATCATGAGCCTTTTGATAACTGGAGGCTAATGCGTCTCTGTTTTTGGTAAATGTTGCAATGCTATTTTTAAAATCGCTTTTGCTAACCTTGTTTAACCCCATACTCCAGCGGTCATTTTCGTAATCATCGTAAATGGCCTCAACTCTTGCCGGATTACTCAAAACAGTAGCTAAATTAAGCGGAATTTTAGCCATCTCGTCACTGACTCTCGCTCCATGTTCGAAAGTCGATATAGAGCCAACTTCATAGCTCCCATACTCATGATAAGCGGCATAAAAAATTGGTATAGATTGAGGATTTTCATTCACTGACTTAATGATGCTTTTTTCATCACATAAACGATCACCCCATTTGAAAACACTTTCCCCACCATTTTTGTATGTGGTGCAATCATCAATACCCAAACGGACCAGCGCATCCCATCCCGGTCGCTTCTTGTAATCCTCGCTCTTGACAACATGCATTGTGGTTAGGGCTTTCGCAGGATCTAACTTGCCAGCAGTACAAGCCACGATAGGAAAGGCCAGAGAAACGCAGGCTGCTATCCTGAAAAAGTTCGTCAATCTTTCTTTTTTCATCGTCCTAATGCTCTTTCAAACCAAGAATGTAGGACATAGTAAATTGTGCTTAATGGCAAGTCGATATAAAGGCCGGGTTAATGGATTCGGCGTCAATATCATTCATCCGAAATTTCTTAACACCTGTAATCGCTCGTGCTCCCATCTCGGGAACATTTCAAAACTGCGAATCAAAGTGCGAATGGAACTGCGAATTCGCAAAGAGAAAACACCTATCAAGGCTGGTGGGGCAAGGTTTTGCGGACAAATTGCGAATGCAAATTCACCAGAAACGAAACGCGATCCATCCAGAACCGAAACCGATACACAGGGAGCGCGCTGCCCGCACTCAATCGGCGGAGAAGTCCGCCGATTAAAATCAGGCTCCGACAATCCCCTGAGATTTCAGGAGATCGAGAGCCACCAGCGGCGAACCGTTCATGCCATCGGTAACTTACCCACTATGATGTAATCATTTACATCGCTTATTTGTGATGTTATTATTTACATCAACAAGGAGATAAGCCAATGCCCGCTGTTGAGTTGATGAACCGCCGTATCCAGATAGCTGATAACGCTTTCGCCTCTATCCGCATTCTGGAAGTAGACCCGGCAATTTTAGGTAGCCAGCACCAATACAAGTACAGCCTGGCCTACATCGTAGATGGCGAGTGCGTCATGCGTTACGACAACGAACGTGGCAAAGGCGACCACAAACACATTCATGATCGGGAATATCCGGTGACATTCACCACCATTGAGAACCTGATCGCCAGTTTTCAGGCTGACATAAACCTGTTGAGGAGGTAATACCATGCGAGTGCTGACCGTCAGAGTAATGACCGTTGATGACGCTTTCCGGGTGGCAATGGCAGACGCCTCCCGCGCAATGAACGGGGATTTCATCGGTTCCGAACTGATTTTTCCCACTGTAGAACAACTGGCTAAAACGATGCTTGCCCCTAACCGCTGGCAGATCATCAAAGCGATGGAGGGTGCGCAAGCCGTCTCAATCCGCGAGCTATCACGCATTGTTAACCGTGATTTTCGCGGTGTTTATAACGATGTTCAGTCACTGCTTAACGGCGGCGTTCTGGACAAAGACGGCGAAAAGATCGTGCTGCCTTATGACCGAATTCACATTGAATTCAACTCAGATGATGCGGCGGCGTAATAGCCATGCCAGCAAAGCCACCAGCCAGAAGGTGATTACCGGTGCTGGTGGCCGTAAGTTACAGATCCCCACCACTGACAATAAAAAGGGCTTGCCCGGATAGCCGTTAGCAAGCCCTCTTTCCCAAATCTGCAAACACTCATGATGTGCAGATCCCGCGCTTCTCGCTTTGTTTACTTATCCAGGCGTCAACTTCATCTTCATACCAGCAGTTACGCCCACCGACTTTAAAAGGCATTGGAAAGCCGTTTTTCTCGTCTTTTAGGAACTCGTAGAATGACGAGTCTGAGCGATACCGTAAACGCGCTTTCACTTCACCCTTTAGCAAAATATCACCGCCACTTATAGACATAAAAACCTCCGCATATATTCGATATGATTATATATAATTTGAATAGAAAAAACGCATTCCGGTTAGCTTTGGGCATAAAAAAAGCTGGCTTGAAGCCAGCTAAACCCTTTTAAAATCGTGATTATCCAGATATGGATATGCCTTATACCACCAGCCTTAACCCCTTATCGCCACTTGTCTCCAGTATTTCGCCACGTTCTGCGGCCTCGATAAAGTCCCCCCACCATTGCATTAAAACCCGGCGTTTTTCCAGATAGTCGCTACGGTTATAAACATTTCGAATCGCATCAGCGCTTTTATGGGCGAGGGCAGCCTCAATCACGTCAGGATTAAACCCTTCATCGTTCAAAACGGTCGAGGCCAGCGCCCTGAATCCATGAGGAACTATCTGTCCTTTAAACGCTGTTTTATGTATTCCGGCCTGAGTAGCACATCGTGAGATCGGCTTATTTTCTTTTCTCCATGAGGGGAAAACATAATCGCAGCGCTTCCACTTCTCGGCCTCTTTAAGCACGTTTATAGCCTGGCTCGATAATGGGACTACGTGGGGGCGCTTTCCTTTCATCCGGCTTGCAGGGATTTGCCAGACTGAATTATCGAAATCAATCTCATTCCAGAGAGCGCCGCCAGCCTCCGTAGGTCTGACCATTGTTATGATCTGAAATAATAAAGCCAGTTTCGACGGCTCCCATAAGCTCAACTCGTTCCATGCGCTTAAAAATTCGGGCAACCGCTCTTTCTGTAAAGTCGCTCTTGGTTCATTTTTTTCAGCCGGGAATGCTTTACCAATTTTCGATAGCGGGTTGTGCTCAATAACCCCAATATTTACCGCATAATCCATTATGGCGTTAATGGTAATAACCATTTTCGTAAGCGTTGATGGCCTTTCCCTGAAAGGTTTAAAAGCCTGAATAGTATCGGCTGCGTTTATTTTATGTACCGTGGTATGCCTAAAAATCGTGGAAAGATGCTTCAACGTCACATTGTGCGATTCAAGCGTGTTGCTTCTCGCACCTTCTTTGATCTTGATTTTTAGCCATTCATCGGCAACGGCCTGAAATGACTGTGCGTACATTTTACGCTGTTCATTCCTGGCATCTTTTTTGACTTCGTTCGGATCTATCCCTCGAGCTACCATGCGGCGTAATTTCGAACGCTCCTCCCTCGCTTCGGACAAAGTAAACTCCGGGTATCTACCAATGGTATAGGTTTGTCTCTTCTTCGTTACCGGATGCACATACCGAAAGCGCCATGACTTACCGCCCCGGCTTGTGATGTAAAGCAACAAACCGAAACCATCGTGCAAACTGAAATCCTTGCCCTGTGCCTTCGCGCTTTTCACTTCGACGCTAGTTAGTGGCCTAACAATCATTCAACACCTCTCTGTCTACCTGTAATGCAAACGGCGCTTGATTCTCGTTCTAGTCCCTCATATACCGAATCAAAGCGAAATATGGCGAATAAATCCGCACATGTTCGGAGTAGGGTTTTTATGGTTCAGGCCAGTAATGCCGCATGATTCCGAACGATAACGCACTGATTAATAGATATTAGTTGCATAAGGTACAGATATGCAGTCATTGGATTATCCTTTGCGGTTAGACCAGAAGTCGGCGTTTTGTTTGTTCAGGGAAGCGATGCTGGTCATGCCCATATTTTGGCGTTGTGCATCGCCCGTGGTGGTGCGGGTGTTTCGCCCTTTGGCAATCTCTGACACGGCGTTAAACGCCATATCTACCGATTGCTTGGGCAATTTGCGGATATCCGCATCACCTACAACCTGGCGAACCAGTGTTTTGTCAGCGGCAGCCAGCACATCACGTTTGAACGCGGTCGGTTTCACCTTACGGCTCAGATCGATACCCGGGACGATAACCTCGGCGCGATAGGCAGAGTCACCGGTAATCGTGGTTTCCTCTTCGTCGTCCTCGCCGTCACCGGTCGGATCTTTTTTGTCTTTTTCGTCAGGCTTATTGTCGTTATCGCCCGTCGCATTCCCTTCCAGCTTAGCCAGCAGGGCTTTGAGCAAGGTTTTGATATCGTCCTCGCCGTCGCCGGTTGGCTCTCCGCCCATTTCCGGCTTTTTGTCCGGCAATGGTTGCTGCGGTGAAAGGTTAATGTTGAGGTTAACGCCGCTCGGCAGATCCCCTTCGTCACCCGTTACCGCCGCTGGCGCAGAGTCCAGCAGTTCGTTCATGGTGTCAGCGTCACCCGTTTTGATGGCCGTGCGCATGCGGGTCCACCAGCTTTTCTTTTGATTTGCCATTGTGTCTCTGTCTCCAATTGCACAACGATTTCCGGCTCTGCCTTTAGGGACAAGAGCCACATGGTTTCCGGTAATATCGACTTGCTCGGCTTTACCAGGCTCGGTCTGCTCGTACTCCGCGTCATAGCCACACGACACTTCGCGCAGGCCATCTTCGATAAGCTGAATGGCGCTTTCGTCTTTGACGATAAGGTCTGCCAGCATCAAATCAGACTGGTCCCCAGTCCCGCGCAGAACGTTCTGGAGATGCCCGACAGCAAGCTCTTTCCAGTTCTCGGGATTTACCAGCCGCACATTCCCGTTTTCATCTTCAGGATGCAGGATCGTGATGCTCATCCCTTCGAATGAGGCGAGCGTGGCCGGATGGAATACCTGCCCAGGAGAGCGCGTTACGACTATCTCACCGAGCTTGTCGGGTTTGAGGTTTGGCAGATCGGCAGCGCCGTAGAGCTGTTTACCCGTTCGACCTATCGGCACGTCTTTGCACAACAGAGAGCCGTCAGCCAGCTGATAGCGGGTTTCCCCCAGCCGGGTATTGAAAAAATATTTCATGGTTTACCTGCTATTCAGGCGAGATAAGAATGAGGGTTGGGGAAGACGATCTCTTTGTAACAGCGACAGTTCGGCAGCTCGCCAGCGTGACCGGTCATACCGTCAAGAGTTGGAGGTCGGCCCCATTCGACAAACTTACCCTCCATCTCCCGATGAGAATGCCGGACGTCGCCATCTTCAGCTGTACGCCAGATATAACCATTCGATCCGATTGATAGCGCGCGAGCCTGATCCAGCGCGCCGGTTGCACGCCCAAGCTCGGTACGGGCGATAAGGTTCGCTCGCGAGCGTGACACGTCACCGGACGCAGCTATCTCTTTCGCGAATGGCTCAGCGCGGCCACCAGTCACAACGGCCTCGATGGCTTTGTTCTGAATGTCATACACCCGATCGGCGGCCTCAAGAGGTAGCGATTTGATGTACTTAATCTGCTCGGCAACGATGGATTTCATTACCTGGCCTACCGGGGCGCGGTCAACCATGTTGCGCAGCTCTGCGCTGATGTTCCGGCTGTGCTGACGCCACTGCTTTTCATTCTGGCGCGCAATGTCGGCGGTAAAGTTCTCAGCAACCTTCGTCGCCCAGGGGGTGATAATTTCGCTGTAGCGCTCCAGCGCATCCATTATTTCGGTGACGCTATCGTTTGAACCATCGTAGCGCCCATTTACGATATCCCCGACCGCCCGCGCTATCTGCCGTAGGCTCGTTCGATATCGGATCTCCGCCTGGCGACTCTGGCGGTTTGTCGCCAAGTTCGCCGATGCCTGGCGGCGCTTCGTCTTCGGCATTCTCGATATCCTCGTCGGTAATGGATGCTCCGATACCAGTGACGTCAGAGTTTTCGCGCAGGTCGGTCATTGCCGCCTTACGCGTCATCAATCCGTCGCCCAGCGCGGTGCTGATCGCGGTGGTGGTGTTTACGGCCACCGTTGAGCGGTCAACGTCAGACATTTGCCATAGCGGGTTAAACTCAAACGTGAAATCGTCCGGCAGCGGCTTACCGAGTTCCGAGCGGTGCATAATGTCCAGTATCCTGCGCATCGGCAGCCGTAAGCGGCGCTCCTGCAATGAGCTCACCCGGTCGTAATAGTTGGCGAGGTCAGCATCACCAGTAGAGAAGCCTTTCGGGGATTGACCGAACAGGCGTACCAGCGGGATGCCGACGGCACCGCTGATCTGCTCAGCGAACTGCGAAAGAATGTCATCCAGACCGCTGAAGCTGTACTGGTGGGTTTCGAAGGTATCCTTGGCATCCATTAGCGTCATGCCTTCATTGCTCTGAAACTGGCGAATCAGATCAATGTTTTTCAGCAGCGCCTCGAATGCCGGTCCGCCCAGCGCAATAAGCTCACGGAGTTTTTCCACCTTGTAGGTCCGCAGATGCGCTTTGTAGACCAGCTGCGCCGCGCCGACAGTGGCGCTGTCGAACGCAGTAAGCCGATCCCAGATACGCTCTACCACCGACATTCCCCATTCGTTTTCGGTCATCTTCTGCTGAAATGGCAGCGTCACCCCGTCGAAGCGGATCAGGCGGCTGTGATGGATGCGCCAGGCCGGGATGCCCGTTGCCGTTGTCACCACGTCGTAAAACTCAGGTTTGCCGAGATCCGGCCCCATTTCTTTAATGCGACGGGTCAGGACCGGGTTAATCATCCAGCGGTCAAGCGGGAGAATGCCCTTAAACTTGCCCTCGCCAATGGTTTCGAGCCGCAGAGGGGTCATTGGTGCCTGCCCCTCGATCATGATGAAGCCGACCGCGCCGCCGTAAAGACGCGACCATTTCAGCACGTCGTTCAGCGCATCCCAGATCTGCAACTCATCCAGCTGCGCTTCGAGGGTGCCACGATCTTTGGCGTCAATCTCCGAAGTGATGCGAATGCCTTTCCGGGTCATATCGTCCGGGATAGCGTCGACCGCTTCGCCGATAACCCACGATCCGCGATATGACCATTCCACCAGCATGCGGTTGCGGCTGGTGAAGTTCGCCCGGTAGGTCGATGCTGAGTGCTGGTTAGGCGTCTGCATCCCCACGCGGGCGACAAAGTTCTCATAGCCATCAGCGGTGGCCTGCGCCGTTCGCTGAGAGGCTTGCTTGTTTCGTGCCATCAGGCCTGTCTCCCTAGCAGCTCCCAGATGTTCAGGGCTGAATTCATTGGCGCGTAGCTGATCATCACCGAGTCGGCGAGGTTCGGCGACTTGGTGCCGTCAGGCTGTTTATCAACAACGATTTTCCCCACGCCGTTAATGGAGTAGGTCGGCTGCGACAGCTCGATGATGAGTTTGTCTTTGCTCGCCATAGCGCTGCTGATTGAGATGATTTCGTCCGGGTTGTAGGCCATGCCCTCGACCACGGCGCGATAGGTATTCTGGAAAAGCTTGCGTAACCGCCACCAGCTCTGGGCCTTAGCGTTAGCGAAGAAGTCCTTATTCAGGCGGGCGGCCTGCCCGTTGTCGCCGCGCACCGCTTCGTCATCCGGATCAAACACCGCGCCGCTACCGCGAAACGGTGTGGCGAGTATTGACGGTCGGCGCGCAGCGTTGCGCAGTTCGTTGATGGCGCGCGCATCGCCGCGAACGCCAGCGCCCAAGCCGTCCTCGTCGAAGCGAAACTCTTCGAGGTTGTCCTGTTCGCAAAAGCCGAAGACCTTCTCAACGGATTGGTAAATGTCGCTGCCCACGCCGGACCATTCCCGCACGTTCTCCAGGAGGAAGCCGTGACGGGTCGAAAAGGCGTTTTTATCCCGGCCTTCGTCGGCGACGTCCATCGCGCCCAGCCGTTTGCCTGTTGGCTGGATGCCCAGCTTGATATGCGCGTCGACGGCAGCCTGTACCCAGTCGGACGGGATCAGAACGCCTTCTGCTGATGCGCTGTAGTTCAGGTCAAGTTCCTGCGCCACCACCACCGGATTGTCGATTTTCTCGCATTCCCTGCGATACCACTCTTCATCCTTGCGCGGGTCGTTTCGCCAGTGGAATGTGAATACCGGTATCTTCCCGCCGTGACGCTTCTGCGCGAACGGGTTCGCCATGCCGTTAACCGAACTCAGGTCAATACGGCAGCGAGTGGTTTGCGACAGCGCCGCGTCAATCAGCAGAGGACGCTGGAGGAATGCAGCCTCATCCACCAGGTAGAGCGTGGTACGGTCACCACGTCCGATATTGTCGCCAGCTTCGCCTTTGATGACCGCGCCCGTATCGGGAAACTCAACGCGCATGTACGGCGCGTGCTTCTTCTCGTCCCACGAACCGCGAAACTCGACGGGCAGCGTTTCCACGAATTTGCGCGCCTTCCAGAACAGCGCCTTCGGGTCACCGGTGCTGTCGACGTATTCCTCTTTACGGGAGCCGAAGCCGATGACCATTTCTTTGTTGAAGAGGCAGAGCGAGCAAGCCAGCCCGATCGCCGTCCAGCTGAGCCCCATTTCGCGGCTCTTTTCGGTGATGCCGTTCTCCAGCCGTTCGCGCCGCTCCATGATCCAGTGAATCCACTCTTCCTGTTTCGGGAACAGCAGAAAAGGGATGGTGACCGGCAGGCCATAATCGATGTTACGCGGGTCAGTAGTCATACCCCAGTCGATGATGAACTGTGCCGGGTTGGTGCGGTAAAACTGCTTTAGCGCTGGCAGCATTTCAGGGTTCTGGCGAATGCGCTGTAAGCGCTCCATCCGCCATTCAAAAACCATCTGGTAATCAGGGTTTCTGAAATCGAATTCAAACGGGAGAGGCATGATCACCCCATCATCTTGCGGTAAATCTCTGCGGCCTGATCTGCGGTGAGGTTGGTCGTCTCGGTCTTGATCGGGCCGCCATCCTTGCCAGTGCTCTCAACCTTCAGCTTATTGGTGTAAGCGTCGCCAACCTCTTTCGCGGCCTGTTCGATAAGCTGCGCCGTCAGGGAGAAGTTTTTCATCCCCTCGGTTTTGGTTGCCATGCGGTCAAGCACGCGGAGGCGATAGGATTTGTTCGCTATCGGAATGTCGCTGGTTTCGGTCAGGAACCGTTCGCGCGTCGCGTGGAACATCTCGATCCACTTTTTGGCGAGCGTCTTACCGCTGGCCTTCGTGGGGTCGTGAGATTCAGCCTGCTGGCGGGTAATCTTGATCCCGAATTCTTTTTGGACAGCCTCGACCACCTGCGATGGCGTGTCATAGCACGCAAGCGACTGAATGATGAAGGCTTTCACATCAGGTTTTAATGCAGCCATAAATCACCATTCGTCTTATACAGTCCAGTATTTAAGCCAGTCGCAGCATGCACGTCCCGCACGCTCTGGCAATATCGAGATGAGCAACCTCCGCTGGCTGATTCGCCGCATCAATCATTTCCTGCACGTCCCGGCTTGCACCGTAACGGCGAACCACGCCCACAAACTCTTCCACGTCATGGCCGCGCAGCTTCAGCTTTGGCTGCCCTTCCTGCGTGAACTTCGGCGCGCCAAATTCATCTGTCGCCTGGCAGATGTGATAAAGCTCGTGCTCTATCAGCGCACAGAATTCCAGATCGGAACATTGCGAGCAGTAATCAGCGGCCAGCGTGATGATGAACTNCGGNANNCNNCCGAACCATTCATACATCTGCTGCTCCATCCGCGCTTTCTGCCAGCCTCCAGCCCGCATTGCCACTTCTTCCGCCTGCCCCAGCACGGAACGCCCTTTCTTCTCGAAAGCGTTAGACGCCCAGAGAAAGCACAGATCCGCTTCAAGCAAATGCTGGTGGTCATGGTTGTAGAGGTCACCCTCATCGCTCAGGATGTGCTGATTCAGCCACTCGCCAACGTCATTAGCGGGCATAATGCTGATGTACGGCTTCGGGTCAGGTGGCATCGTAAAATGCGCTGGTGGGTGTGGTCTGTTCATGAATAATTCCAGTGCTCCATTATCGAAGCCCCTCAATGAAGGGCTTCTGTAATGCCGCGATCAGCCAATAAGTAATTCCGGCTGCGTTACCTGCATGATGTGCTCATGTTCGAGCTCCAGGACGCGCTTCTCTTTCTTCCGCTCGTTCATCAAACGGCTTCCGATCGTGCCTTTCAGCTTTGAGCGCGTTTCTTTGATGGCGTAGCGATGCTGCAATTCTTCACCCATCGCCATGCGCCGGTTTAGCTGCTCGGCCATCCAGTTGAAGGCATTGATGTAACACTCCTTCACTGCGGCAGCTGTTTTGCCAGTGAATCCCATCACTAGCATCATGCATCCGTCGCGGGTGATGTTATACATAGGCTGAACATCGCCATTTTTATCAATGAAATCAATGGGCGCAAAATTGCGCTGGGTGAAGTCATCGGAGCATTTCAGGTTACGTATGGCACGCAAAACGTCTTTGTGTCGCTTGCCAAAGTAATCCGCCACCTTGAGTGATGTGGTGATTATCTTGTTGTCGAGGGTCGTGACCATTTCGCGGAAGTTGAAGGCCGGAATAACTGACGGATTATTCATAGCGTCTTTACCTTTTAGAAAGTGAGCCTGTCTCACAGAAAAGCCGCCCGAGAGAGGTCGCCACCTATAACGGCATTTCTCAGGCTCGCTTACTGAAAGGCTCTCGTTAATATGCGCGTGAGATGCGCGTTTACTGCGGACATAAAAAAGCCCCGCATCGCGAGGCTCATTAAATTGACTTTGTGATTTGCAAAAAAATTATTTCAGGCATTGCGTCCTGATGTATTCCTGCAGGTAGTTAACCTGCGCGGTTATCCTGTCGATTCCACTTCGGAGACGGTAATAATTGAGTTCAGCATCTGCTGTAAGTCTTGGGCTTTCTCCATCGCCCATGCTGCTGGCTCCGGTCGTTGACTTTGCACAGGTGGCGGCGACTTGCAGCCGCTTACGGCCAGCAATGACATCGCTATGCAGACGCTCAATGGTTTCTTTCGCATCAGCCAGTTCTCCGGTGTATTTGGCATCCAGTGCAGCGACATCACGCTGGCGGGTCTGCATGTCTTTAATGGTGGCGGTCGCCAGGAGGAGTTTCTCAGTGGCCTTATCGCGCTGGTCTCTGTAAGTGATGGCGTTGTCGCGGTAGTGGTTCACGAAGAAAGCCAGTGCGCCGATTAACGCCAGCACCAGCAACTGCAGCCAGTAACGCTTAACCAGTGCGCTAATCATGACAGGAACAGAGCTCGCTCTGCCTCCCGCCGACGTGTCAGCCCATTCAGCACCTTCCCACCAGCTTTATTCCAGCGCAGGAACTCATCGGCTGCACCAGCGTAATCTCCGGCGTTGAGTTTTCGCAGGAGAGTCGATGTCGACAATGACCGCGCACCGAGGTTATACGTGAACGACACCAGGGCATCGAACTGGCCTTGTGTCAGCTTCACCCTGACAACTTTCAGCACGTCATTCTCATAACCAACAAGCCCTGTTTTCAGAAGCCTGTCAGCGGTTTGCTGGTCGATAGTCATACCGCGCTTTACTGGCTTTCCGTCAACCGGATGGGTCCAGCCATAGCCGATGGTCCACGGCGCATCTCCCGTTCCGGGGTCGGGGTAAGCAGTCAGCCGACAACCTTCAAATTTTTTTATCAGAGCAATTCCGTCAGGACTGGTTTGCATCGTCAACTCCCGCCTTTTTTGCTGCAAGTTTTTTAATCAGATTGCCGATCGAATCGGTGCCGATGTATCCAATAAAGACGCTGGCTATGTAGGCGAGGTTGCTGCTCAGGCCGATAAAGTCCAGAAGGTCGCGAACGAACCAGGCAATCATCGCGCACATCAGCGCATCAATTAGCGTTTTTGTTACCGCGCCGCCGTTATAGCGACCACGCAGATACGCCATGATAAAAGCCAGCATTGCACCAATACCCTGCTCCTTGGCGGCAAGTAGCGCAGCGATGAAATCTTGTTTGTATGGCATTTTCATAGGCCTCACCTCCGATTTTCCGGATGGTGCTGTGTGTGTTTGTAGGGGAAAGGCCGTCAGACTCTGATTGCTACATGGCATCTGAAAATGATATCTGCGGCCTGCAATAAAAAAGCCCACGGCGCGGTGGGCAATAGAGGGTAGTGCGTTGAGCTTTTGCTCTTATGGTCCTGGTAGGTATTTGGCGGGACAGGAAGGATTCGAACCTTCGACCAATCGGTTAACAGCCGATCTCACAACCTCTGTGCTTCTGACCCTGAATGCAAAAAGCCCCTGCATTTCTGCAAGGGCTTAAATGTGGTTCACACCGCTCCGCGCAAGGCATCTCCGCTGGTGGGTAAGCTCTTTCGCCTTTGACGTCCGAGCATATCTGAATTATGCAGTTTCAAAACTCGTTTTCAAGTCTTTTTCGCAAGTTTTTGCATTTTCGAAGCCAAATTCATCTTTTAACGTGAAGAAGACAGCAGAATTAAACAACTCAATACACCAGCGCACGCGGTCAATACATTGCTTTTCGGTCAGAAACGGCGCGTAGTAATATTGCATCCACCGTGCCATGTCATTAATGGTTTTCCTCCAGGTGTAATAGTCCTTCCCTATCTCATACACGGGATTCCCCGGCTTGAAGGACTTCAGGATGATAGCCTCCATGAATGCAGCTTCCTCTTGATCCCCGGCGTTGCCGATCAGGTCAGAAAGTGATTTCTTCGGCCAGATGATGGCTTTAGCCTGCTCAAACAACGCATCTCCGGTATAGCCAATTTTACGCAGACCAGACAGTACGGTAGCGATCCGCTCCTGCTGTTCGCCAGTCCAGCCGGTCAATATCATTGACCACATACCACCGCCACCTGAAAGGTGTTCTATTCCGCTGCCTCCATACATGCCGCCCCAGTGGTTCAGCAACGAACGAACCCAACGGCTTTGCGATGGTGTCAGTCGGCGGTATTTCCCCAGGTAAGATCTGCGTGGTGCTGCTGCCAGCGTCACCCAGGCGTTTTGCGGGTTGGTACGCTCAACAGACGCTTTCTGGTAATTGTTAATATCGGTGCGTGTCATTGTCCGTTCTCCCGAATGATGATCTGGCCTTTCTCGCCCCATAGCTTTGTAATGCGACAATCCCAGACACTGGAATCATCATCAAACAGGGCATCCATCAGTGCTTTAAGCATGTTGTCGCAGTCTGGTTTTGACTGGTGCGGCTTGCCGTTGAGCTGTTCACGCTTCTTTTTGCTCCAGCTCGGAGGCATTGGCATAACGAAGGTGATATGCGCGCCGGACTCAGGGAGATTGATTTTGCGCAGACGTGCTTCATCGCAGAATGCGCGGTAACGCATGACCGCAGGCCGTGTTTTCCATTTGTCGGCGCTGGTCATACGGGGCTTGCCGATCGGCGTGATGTCGTAAATTTTCATGCTGGCACCACCAGCCCAAGGCGGGCTATCTGGATAACGGTCAGAACGATAGCGCGGTCCATCAGCTGGCGGCGTTCGTCTCGCGATAGCTTGCTGCCGTTGTCGATGCTGTCGTGGCAGCAAACGCAGATCGCCGCCGTGGCGCAATCATCGGCTTTCAGGCCCATGCCTTTGCCTTCATTGCGATGCGCTACCTGTGTCCCCCACGAACCGCATAACACGCACTGCTCGATCTGCCCGACAGCGGCGAGCCATTTTTTGCTGCGGTAGGTTTTCTGACTGGGGTTATTTCGCATTGCTGTTCCCCCAGCGCTTTGCCCACTCGATTTCATTGCGGGATTGTTCGCTGAATGTGACGCCCTGCTGGGTGCCGAACCAGTAAATCGCCTCGATGACCTCTACCATCTGGGGAATGGTCATTTTGCTGGTGCGCTGGCCGAACATCACGACGCCGCCATCAAGCCCGGGGGCCATTCGCTGTTCCTGCTTTTTGGTCTTCGCCACCAGCGCGGTGATGAGGTCTTTCCAGTCGTCGGAATCGTATTTATTGCCGAACCAGAGAACCTGGTCGGAAAGATCTTTCAGTAGCGGCCACATCTTGCGATTTTGAATAGCGGTGCGCGTCGACTCTTTGACGTCGAGTATCAGCGGGCGCTTACTGTCGACTGGCAACTGACGAATGTAGTTGATAGCGTTCTGCTTAACGCTTTCGTTAACGAGGTGGAATTGTTGGCTCACGCGTCACCCCCGAAGAGGTTAAGCGACAGATACGACAAATCGCTGACGTCGGATAACGTCAGGCGAATGTGTTTAAGCTGGTGGTGCTGCGCCATGGTGTTCTCCGTGGCGCGAATGTCCGGGTGTCAGTTGTTCAGGCTGACAGGGATATTATGGATGGGCATTGTGGCAAAAGCAATTTAACGCCGACAAAAAAAGCCTCCGAAGAGGCTTGTATGTTATTGATTACATTGTGACATGTCACAATGCTAATTTAGTTTCATGCCAGCCACGCGTAACCCAGCATTTCGAATCACCGTCGCACGGACACGACTTAACCGGCAGCGCATCTCCGCATTTACCGCAGCGGTTCGCGCTGATTGACTTAATGCGACCACGAACGCGGGCATCGTCCTGGCGGATCAGCATCGCGACGTATTCGCTCATTTCATACGGCGCTCGCCCCGGGCGGCGTGATGCACAATTGCGCTCCAGCATCTCCAGTTCCTGCGTATCAAGCATGAGCTCAAATTTACGACCACCAGCAGCAGCTTGCCGGGCTCGCTGGGCGGCTTTGCGTTCAGCGGCAGATTTAGCCATGACCGGACTCCTGAATAGCGGCACGACAGGCTTGTTCAACATGTGTGCGTACCATTTCCCGGCAATCTTCCGCATTGTCGGCATAAGTTGCCATAATTCCATTTACTGCTGCGCTGATCACAGAATCAGGCACTGTCTGCGGCGCTGGCTTAAGATGCTGGCGCGGCTCTCCGTCCTTCGGCTCCGGCCACTGGCGCGCCATGTTCACTTTCAGCTTTTCTTCCATCGCAGCTGTGATTTCACCGTCACTGATACCGGCGCGCCGCTGGGCGTCCCATAACAGGAACTGCATGTCAGCCCACTCGCTGAGGTCGTCAGGTTCTGCGGCAGCTTCCAGCGCCTCTTTCGACAGGTGTTTAAGCGGGCCAACGGGACCAACATCGCCGAAAGTCTTATCTGACCATTCAGCGTGTTCACGGCGAACCTGTTCGCGCTTACTTACAGGTTGGCTACCCTGAAGCATGGCGGCGTGGCAGGCATCCTCAACGTTCTTCACTGCATCTGCGCAGTAGTTATAGCGATTGCATTCCACTAACTTCTGCTTGAGATTTTCAATTGCTTGCGCGACATCAGCCTGTATTGGCGGAACGGCTGTCTGCTGCTCTCGAACGTCATTAGTCGCTATCGGTTCTGCTGCCAACTGACTGGCATATTTGTTAATGGTAACGATAAGCTCTTGCTCGGCCTCATCCAGACAATCACCGATACCTCGTCTGTCGCCGTCGAAATGATCGAAGTCTGTGCGAATTCTGGCGACTTTACGGATTGCTGATAACACCTCATCAGGAATCACCGGAGAGTTGCCACCCTGAACAGTAGGCATATCCGGACCTTTGCGAATCGCCCTGGCAAGATCGATTGGGTCATCGTACAACCAGTCACCTGTTTGCGGATGATTGGCTTCTGCCAATTGTGCAGCCCACTCCAGGCCGTCTTTGTGTCCTTGCAGATAGTCCAGCGGTAACTCATCACTATTACTTACAGGTTCGGCCTGAAGCATGGCGGCGCGATAGGCGTTCCATCCAACAAGAATCCATTGCGCCTCTGATATGGAGACCTGGAATTTATTGGCAATATAGTTAAAGCTCTTTCCGGCTAACTCATCAGGCACAGATACCGGCGCTGGCGGGGCGGTGTATAGCGCAATATCAGTTTTAAGAAGTTTGTTCTCAGTGAGAATGTTGATTCCATCATCCGGAGTCCCAGCATCTATGTATCCGCGCGGCTCCGCCTCGAGCGATGCCAGCAGTGCATCCATAGCCACCACTCCCAGCCCAAACATATCGTACTGCTCTTTGTCTTCTTCCGGGTCATAGTCCTGCTGCCAGCACTGGAATGCGTTGCGGAGGTCTTTGGCCTGTTCTCTGGTAATAGTGCTCATGGGTTAGTCCTCACCTTTCTGTTGCACTACCGGAACCGATAAATCGACGCACCAGGAGATAACGCCGAATTGATCATCGTTCTGCGCTTCACCCCAAACGTAATATTTTGATCCTGGCCGACCCATTGCCGGGTCAAATACTTCTATGCCGCGTTCTGCCGTTAACGACATCAGAATCTGATGCAGGCCGCCTTTGATGTTCAGTGACGGAACGGTCAGGAAGTAAATAAACCCGTAAAGCAATTCGGCCTTGCGCTGGCTTCCGTAAAAATACGGGATTTTGTAATAATCCAGCGCGTCGTCGAGCCAGTCTGTTTTGTCGTGGAATTTCTGATGCCAGCGTTCCACTACCTCATCGACAGGTTGACCGGCAACCATTGCAACGCAGGTAGCCATGCAGGTGTTAAATGTTGGCTGCATTTGATGTTGAAGCATCACTCCCCCTTACCGATGCCAGCGGCGCGGTCTATGCGTTCGATTTCAGCCAGAATTAAAGCCCCTGCTTTTACCAGGTTGCGACGGCGGGCATTTGGCTTCCACCATGAAGCATCCCAAGGCCACCCCCACGGCTTGCCACCATTGCGGTTAACAGTTCCTGTTTCGTTTATGTAACAAACCGCCGCCATTGCCAGTTCGCCGTTGCAGTGCTCGTCGTCATGCTCTGGCGTCCATCCCTCAATGGTTTTCTGCCGCTGGCGTTCTGCTACCACATCAAGAATTGCGGGATTGAATGCGCCCCCCTCCAGTTCTGCTATGCGCTTCTCTGCGGATTCCAACTCATCCAGCATCGCCAGCACGGTGGCGGGGTTGGCTGCGGCGATAAATGCAGCATCACGCGCTTCGTTTTCACTGAATACCATGGCTATTTGCTCATGGTTCACGCCGTCAGTGGAGTAAATCTCATCGTCGAACTCAACAGCCCACCGGCCTTTCGTCGCCTTCTCCGCTGCTTCCCGTAATCCACGTTTGTCGATGTTGCTCATTGGGCGGCCTCCTGAATAACAGCACCTTTGGATTCAATGCGCTTATGGCGCTCACGAAACCACTGGTGAAGATCCATCAGCTCTTTGTCGAGTGGCGCGTATTCGCGGTCAAAATAGGCCTGAGCGTCTTTCTCGTCCTCGTTGGGTAGCTCACCAGTACCAAGCAGGGTGTTAAAAATCCATGCCATCCCGTTCTTGGCGTCGCCGGTGGTGCGCCAGTCGATAACAGCCGCTTGCATGACAATCAGGTTCTTACCGAACATCCGATCAAGCTCTTTGAAGCGATTCCGAATGTACTCGTTCTCGTCTTTCAGCTCGGCGTTCTGCTTCTCTGCGTCAGCCAACACATCAGCGCGAGCACGCTGCACATCCAGTTGCGTAGCCAGTTCACGCACCAGTGCGGCAGACTCAGCGCAATGCAGCTCTTTCGCCAGCGCATGCCCGGCAGCTACGAGTTCTTTAGTTTTGTTGGTCATACCGCACTCTCCTGATGAATGATTTCCAGATCCAGCTTTTGAGCCAGAGCGTGTTCCGCTTTTGCGCCTGCGGAGTTCTGCCAGCCGGACAGCAGGAAAATGCCGTCAGCGCAGCGGAGCATCGCGAGACAAATATCCATGTACTCTGGCTGGCTCAGGCCATCGGGAAGCGTCGCAGGGTTTAACACCACATGGCCTTCCGACGACAGGCGCATAGCCTCAAAATGGAACGCAGGGCGGTTAAATTTCGGGATGCCGGTCATTGGCCCAGCAATGTAAATTTTCATCAAAATTCCCTCTTTTTGTTGGGTCTGGCATCATTCGCGCGGCGTTTCTGCTCAGCAGCAGCCTGGTCACAGTCGTAGATCGCACCGTTGCGCTGGTCGCAATACACAACGCCGGTCGGGCCGTGGCGGTTCAGGCGCAACAGCAATTCGGTAGCCGCCTGATCTGCGTTTTCGTCGTATGCGCCTTCGCGGTAGATGCCGATCCAGTAATCACAATCCTGCTCAATCTGCCCGGTGTCGCGGGAATCACTCGGCATCGGGCGTTTGTTAGTGCGCTTCTCCAGATCACGGTTCAGCTGGGTAAGCAGCACCACGATGCAGTTCAGTTCCTTCGCCAGGTTCTTCAGCCCCTTCGTGATAATCCCGTAGGCCAGATCGTTACGGTCAGCCTTGTCTGCGGTCATCAGGGTCAGGTAGTCCACCAGCACCATGCCGACAGAGCCGCGTTCGCGTTTAATGCGGCGTGACTCTGCAACGATGTGCGCCAGCGTGATCCCTGGCGTGTCGTCGACGTATAGATTCCCGGTCTGGGCCAGACGTCCACCAGCGGCAAAAGCCATTGCCACTTGTGCGTCGTCGTACCGATCGCCATAAAACACGTCGGTATTCACGCGGCTGACCTGTCCGATCATGCGCTCCACAATCTGCTTATCCGGCATTTCGAGGCTGAACATCAGCGCGGGGAGCTGCTCAACCTCGGCACAGTTGACGGCCAGCTGGCTATACAGCGTGGTTTTACCCATCTTTGGACGTGCGCCGATCACCATCAGAGCGCCTTTAACCAGCCCTTTCGGTTGCAGCAGGTTATCCAGCGATCCGATCCCCGTCGACAGTCCACGCGTTGCGTCTGAGTCGCTCCAGCGCGCTTCCACCTCATCCACCCAGTCGCCCATCACTTCCGAAAACTCGCGGAGCCCTCGGCGGTTACCGGTTTTCGCGTAGTCAGCGATATCGGTGAACAGAGTCTGAATAGCGTCAAACTTCTGGCTGGTGGTCATCCCGTTGCGGGAGAACAGCAGTTCAGTAGCGCTGGTCAGCTTGTCTATGCCGTAGCGCTCCATGGCTTTCTCGCGCACCAGCATTGCGTAGTGAACGATGTTCGCCGCGCTGGGGGTGTTTTTAGATATCTCGGCCATGTAAGCGAAGCCACCAGCCTGCTCGCCAAGCCCTTTCGACTCCAGCGACTCAATCAGGGTGATCAGGTCGATAGGCTTCTGGTTGGCTACCAGCTCCCGCATCTCGGCGAAAATAACCTGGTGGGGGCGGATGTAGAACGATTCTGGTTTGAGCATCGACATGGCGGTCTGGCAGCGATCGCTACCGCTATCCAGCATCATGCCGCCCAACACACTTTGTTCGGCTTCGATGTTCTGAGGGATCATGTTCATGTCGGTCATAGCGCCTTCTCCCTGGTTTTCAGCAGGGTGTCAGAGCGCAACAGATAATCGAAACTGGCGCGCCAGCCTCTGTCGTTCTCACCGAAGTAAAATTTTGGTGCTCGCTCAGCGAACGCGGCGAAGTAATTCTCCACAGCCTCGACGGTTGGCTCTTTCAGTTCGGTCAGCAGGCGTTTGATAGCACGGCGACGTTTGTCGTTTAGTGCCTCTGCCTGGGGAAGGCGGTCTCCCAGGGTGGTGTTGTATGCAGACAGCACCGCCTGGTAGTCGATCTGGGTTTTCTTTGAGACAGATTTTTCTTCCTGCCCGACACACTCCCCCTTAGGGGGTTGGGGGGTGTTGTTTATTGTCTTTTGTATATTGTCTTTTGTGGTTAGCAGATCCTGCTTAGTTTCAAAAGCAGATTCTGCTAAGGTTTCGCCATCATCCTTAGCACCTTCCGCTAATGTTTCTTTAGCACTTTCAGCTAAGGTTTTATTAGCAACTTCCGCTAAAGAATCCTTAGCAGGTTTAGCTAATGTTTTGCAGAATCCGTTAATCTTTGTTTTCCACTCGATGATGCTGGTATTCATACCCACGCTACGCCCCTCCTGGACCAAGACTTTTTTGGCAACAAGCTGATTTTTTGCAGTCGAACAGTGTGTGTGATGCTTGGCAATCATCTGCTCAAGCTGGTCATTGCTAACCCAGTCCATCTTCTTGTTGTAGCCGTACGTCTTGCGCCAAACAGCGAGGACGACACACAGCTCTGTTTCGCTTAGTCCGGATGCCATGACAGCATCGAGAAGCTCATTAGCAACACGAGTAAAACCATCTTCCAGCTGCGCCACGCGATGCTCCACGACCTCCAGCGGCGGCCTGTAGTCTGCTAACTTAACGACGCCCATTTTTCACTCCCGACGTAGCGAGAGCCAGACGGATCACGCCAACAAGACGTTCGGCGAACGCCCTGTTTTTTGACGCGGCAACCACCAGCCCGTCAGGGGAATCCTGAAGGCGTCGTTCCTCATTTTCCTGGTACTTTTTGCGCTTTGGCATTAGAATTAACCTCGCAATTTACTGACGTTTGTTGCACCTGAGAGCCGCTTGTGTTCGTGCACAGCGGCTTTCGCCTTTTCAGAACAGGCCCGGCTGGGCGTTCCGTTTAACTTTTCGCTTCTCAAAGCGGTCAGCGGGTAACTGCTGCTTCTCCGCCCACAGTTTTGCGTGCCGTAAAACATCATCAAAAATCTTCCCCTTTCTGCTTGCCTGGCTCATGCGCTTGTACATGTCGATAGCCTGGAACGCCCCCCCCCTGAGCCACACCCAGAGAGAAACCGAGCTTCAGCAGTTCTTCACGCACATGCTTTTCGATGAATTCGATATGGTTCATGGTTTAATCCCACCCCAGCGGCCCCGGCCTTGCCCGTTCGGCTTTCAGCCCGATATCAGCGAGCGTTTCGACTGAGGCCAGATATTCACGCGATACCAGCACTGCTTCCGGTGGTGCGGCCTGAATCCCCAGGAAGGCCAGCTCTTTCGCCATGGTGCTGAAATGCCCTTCGGCTTTACGCCTGCTGGCTGTCGACTCGCTGATGCCCATATGCTCGGCGTAAGACTTCTGGCCCACTGATGCAAGCCGGTTGAGCAGGACGCTTTCGATCTCAACCGGATTGATAACTGGCGGGTCTAACTTTCGTGCGATTGCGTTCTCCATGGGTGATAATCCTCATAAAGTGAGTTACGCCACTGGTTTGACTAAATGGCGTGGTTATTTGGATGTGGGAAAATGGATGGAAGATCAGGCCGAAATTCGTATGCCTGAATCTCTCCGTTAACGGCATTAACAAGGTCTGGGACATGAACAGGAGAAATACGCTTCTTCCCGTTCAACCAATCACAGATCGTTGATTGAGCCTTTCCACAGCGTTTAGCTAACTCTTTCTGACTACCGACAAGGGCAATCGCTTTTTCTACTGCGGGGTTCTTCATAATCACCTCAGCTATCAGTTTAAAGCGATTATGTATATCACTTTAGCGATTGTCAATCGCCTATGCGATTCTTTGCCAAACAATCGCCTTGGCGATACTATTTAAAGAGGACTTAAAAAGAGGCTTTTATGGGATTCTCAGAACGCTTAGGGCACGCAATGGACGTCGCTGGATACACGCAGGCTAGGCTGGCGAAAGATGTAGGCATGGCTCAGTCCAGCGTAAATAAGTTACTTAAAGGTGCGAACGGCTCACGAAAAACAGTAGAGATCGCATCTGTTCTGGGTGTGCGTCCTGAATGGCTTTCAACGGGGCAAGGTGAGATGTTGGAATCTGGCATTCGCGAAGCAAACACGCTATGCCAAATTAAACCAGTTATGAATGAGGTTTACCGCGTGGATGTGCTTGACGTTAAGGCCAGCGCCGGTCCTGGCTCGCTAGTTACCAGTGATTTTATCGAAACCATAAGAGCAATCGAATACACAACTGAACAGGCTCGCGCACTTTTCGGAAACCGCCCCGCAGATAATGTAAAAGTTATCACTGTTAACGGCGACAGCATGGATGGAACCATCTCACCAGGAGATCAAATTTTTGTTGATACTGGCGTGACTTATTTTGATGGTGATGGCGTTTACGTATTTGTGTTCGGAAAAACTCTGCACGTCAAAAGACTTCAGATGCAAAGAGATCGGCTTGCTGTCATCTCAGACAACCCTATCTACGAGAAATGGTATGTTGAGTCAGAAGACGAAGATCAGTTCTACGTAATGGCTAAAGTGTTACTAAGACAATCAATAGAGTACAAGCGCTTCGCATAAACCCGGCTTGCCGGGTTTTTTATTGTCCCTGACCTGATTAAAATCCCCCCAATCCCTTCGCTAATGTCATTTCATCGCACATTTCCCAATCAAATAAATAACCTTATAAATCATAAAATTATCGCTTTAGCTAAATAAATTATCGTTTAGGCGATTGACTCAAATAATCGCTTTAGCTATTGTTAGCTCATCCAAACAACGCATTCAAACGCGAATGCCCGGGTAAAAGTTCTGGCAGCCGGGAAGACGGCAAGGGGATGAGATGAAAACTAACCACGCAGTACCAAACAACGGTCGTGCAGTCGTCATGCGCAACAGTCGCACCGGCGCAGCATGGCGGGTTTCCTACGACTACCGCGACGGCACCTACTGGCACGAACCGCAGGGCAATCTGCGCAACATTCGCCGCCCTTATGCCTCACGCACCATCGAACCAAATCTTGTGCCTGCGGGGACTCACTGATGGGAGCCCTGTACGCATTAGTGCTGACCATCACCATGACGAACGGTGATTACCAGGACGCTGTTGTCGGTATTTTCGACAATCAGCAGCAATGTGAAGCGGCAGCGAGTGAGCAAATGGGCGTCACTAACTGCTATCCAGTCGAAGGCATCATTCACGCTGACGAAACGCCAGCGGGTTATGACGCGAAATTTTGAGGGATAAGGGATGTGCAACTGCATTAATGAGGTCGGTGCTCAGATCGAAGCGCGACTGAAAGAGAAGGTTCCGGAAGGTGCTGAAGTAAGCGAAAGCACTTTTGATACCGGTTGGGATAATCAGGTTCTTTCTCTTTCCGAAGGCAAACTGTTTGTGATGCTGAAATACAAACTGGCGTACCGGGCCAAAAAGAAAAACGGCGAAATGTCTAAAAACCTGAACCGCCTGGAAACCAACGTAAAAATGAGTTTCTGCCCGTTCTGCGGCGAATCGCAGGGCTGACACCACCAGCATAACCGAATTTAACCGAATGGTCGGCTATTAAAGCGACAGGATTGTTACACCCAAAATTTAAGGATCAGCAATGTTCGACTTAATTAAGTACCTCGTTAAAAACGATATTCAGCACACTGTTTCCGATAACGGGAATATTACCGTCACCCACAATCTAGATCTGGAAGATGTTAGCGGCGTCGACGCCTTGCCGGACAATCTGACCGTGGGCGGCTGGCTCGACCTGCACGGCACCAGCATCACCGCGCTGCCGGACAATCTGACCGTGGGCGGCTCGCTCGACCTGCACGGCACCAGCATCACCGCGCTGC